>Ga0209075_1002503_pt1 | contig 16153 bp, 11 predicted proteins | sample Stecom2011_FD_187523 | JGI IMG/M metagenome (GOLD analysis project Ga0209075, IMG submission 187523) | Agricultural soil microbial communities from Utah to study Nitrogen management - Steer compost 2011 (SPAdes) (version 2) | ecosystem: Environmental > Terrestrial > Soil > Agricultural land...
TACCAACAAAGTGCAGGCCTTTTTTCTTCAGTACAGGACCGATTATATGGGCAATGCGTAGGTCATTCTCCGTAAGCTTACGGGTTTCTCCACGTCCGCCGGCGGCAATATTGCCACGGGTTTCACCTTTCTTAGGTATACGTGCTAAACCATAAGGAACTGGCTCACCGTTAACCATCAATATGCGTTTATCACCTTCAGTAATATCAGCAATAAAACGCTGTGCCATGATTTTTTCAGCACCGAACTGCGTTAACATTTCTATCACCACACTGACATTAGGATCATCGGCTTTTAAACGAAAAATCGATGAACCACCCATACCATCAAGCGGCTTGAAGATAACGTCGCCATGTTGTTTATGGAACGCTCGCAACAAGCTGGCACGACTAGTCACCAAGGTAGGCACCATTAAGTCAGGAAAGTGCGTAGCAAATATTTTCTCATTACAGTCACGCAAACTCTGTGGTTTATTCGATACCAACAAACCCTCTCGCTCAGCCATCTCTAATATATAGGTACTGTATAAAAACTCGCTGTCAAAAGGCGGGTCCTTACGCATCAATAAGATGCCAAGCTCCGCCAAAGGACGTTCCTGCCACTCACCCATATCAAACCAATGATCTGGGTTCATATGCACCTGAAGAGGCGCCATACGTGCCATCGCTTTACCAGCGTCTAAGTACAGGTCTTGCTGTTCCATATACCAAAGCTGACAGCCTCGTTCTTGTGCTGCATATAGCAAAGCCAGCGAGGTATCTTTTTCATAACTTATGTCAGCGATAGGGTCCATTATTACCCCAAGAGAGATTGCCATGTTTACTCCACTCAATTAAATCAATATAGTTTAATCTACGCTAAGGCATGCCGGCTAACAAATTAATAAAAATAAGCCGACAAATTCACCCTAGCCTTTACCCAATGAACTGTGGTACAAACGCACGTAATGTTGTCTATGCATGGGTCAAGCAAGGACATACAATCAAAATCACATAAACGGATGGTTAGGCCACACAATATGGAAGATAACTTTCAGAATATAAAAGTCATGGTGATTGATGATAGTAAGACTATTCGTCGCACCGCCGAAACTCTGCTTACTAAAGTAGGCTGTGAAGTCATTACCGCCACAGACGGCTTTGATGCTTTATCTAAAATAGCTGACAGTAATCCCGATATTATTTTCGTCGACATTATGATGCCACGTTTAGACGGTTATCAAACATGCGCACTAATTAAGAACAATTCTAAGTTCAAATCGACGCCTGTTATCATGTTATCTAGTAAAGACGGCCTTTTTGATAAAGCAAAAGGTAGAATTGTTGGCTCAGATCAATACTTAACTAAACCTTTCAGTAAAGATGAGCTACTAGGCGCAATTCGTAAATACGTTAAGTCTTAAATAGAATCAATATATTAGAGCTTTAGAGAGGAGCAAGAGCATGGCTCGCATTTTAGTCGTAGACGACTCACCCACGGAAACACAAGCGTTCCGCACCATGCTAGAAAAGAACGGTCATGAAGTACTTTCTGCCGAAAACGGTGCCGACGGTGTTGCCTTGGCACGTGAAGAAAAGCCCGATGTAGTGCTGATGGACATTGTTATGCCCGGCTTGAATGGCTTCCAAGCCACTCGCCAATTAACAAAAGACCCTAGCACTCAACATATCCCAGTTATTATAGTCACTACCAAAGACCAAGAAACTGATAGGGTATGGGGCAAGCGTCAAGGTGCAAGCGGCTATCTAGTTAAGCCTGTACCCGAAGCAACCTTGTTATCTGAGATCGCCTCAGTGATGGCAGAGTAATTATGCAACCGTTTGATCTACTTATTAGCATCGCTCAACGCAGCAAACATAATGCTGAGCAGCTGCCCCAACAAGTAGAAAGCACCACATACTGGCGTGGCGTAGGTTTTTTCTTGGCTGGGCAACGCTTAGTCGTAGAAATGAATGACGTTCGTGAAATTTTACAACCTCCAAAGCTAACTAAAGTACCAGGGGTACGTAGCTGGGTCTTAGGGGTTGCCAACGTTCGCGGACGACTTGTACCTATTATGGACTTAGCTGGCTTAGTTGGTATGCCCACGCGTGCAAACTGGCGTAGTCGTCGAGTTTTAATAGTAGAAAAAGAAAATTATCTTTGCGGCCTACTGGTGGATGCTGTTTTAGGCATGCAACAATTCTCGGCTGAATCACAAAGCAGCAAATCTGACTTGGCTTCTGAACTTAGTAAGTTCTCAACTTACAGCTATGAAAAAGACAATCAAATCTGGTCAGTATTTGAGATAGATAAGCTGATAGCAGCACCCGAATTTTTACAAGTGGCCGTATAAACCAACTGTAAACTCTGCCCCAAGCAGAATAAATAAAATACATGCATCATAGTTTGGAGAGTATGGCATGAAAAAAAGATCTGACAGCGTCCTAACAACGGTCTTCCGTAACCGTTTAAACGGCGCACTGGCTGGTTTGCTAATTATATTCCTAGCAACCTTTATTAGTATTACAGTTGTAACCAACTACTCTTCCAAACGTGATGAGCAGTACCTAGAGCACACTGGTGAGTTGCGAGTTCTGTCACAAGAGCTAGCAAAGAACGCTGTAGAAGCGGCCGGTGGTAAAGAAGACGCTTTTACCGAGTTAAAAATTGCTCGCGATAACTTCGAACTGCGTTGGGGCTACTTAGTTAAAGGAGACGACGACAGCAATCTATCTCCTGCCGAATACGAGTCCATGCCTAAGCTCGACAGCCTGTGGCAACAAGTAAAAAGAAACTCAGACCAAATTGTTCGTGCTCGTGACGTTATTCTATCCCTTCACGAAGTAGCGGCGACCCTTGCAGAAACCATTCCTCAACTACAAGTGGAATACGACGAAATTGTTGAGATCTTACTAGACAGTGGTGCTCCAGCGGACCAAGTTGCCGTTGCTCAGCGTCAGTCATGGTTAGCAGAACGTATTGTACGTTCGGTAAACAAAGTATTAGCCGGTGGTGAAGATGCAGTAATGGCGGCTGACGCCTTTGGTCGAGATGCCTCTCTATTCGGTCGTGTATTAAACGGTATGATTCAAGGCAATATTGCCATGAACATTACTCAGGTGAAAAACGAAGAAGCCATCTTCGCACTGTCAGAAGTCGCCGAGCTGTTTGAGTTCGTATCTGGCTCGGTCGATGAGATCTTGGAAACTTCTCCAGAACTTTTCCAAGTACGTGAATCTGCTGACGCCATTTTTATTGACTCTCGCTCTCTGCTTGAGCAAGCCTCGGTTCTTTCTACTGAAATCCAAGTGGGCGCAGCCCAACGTGGTATCTTCCAACTACTTGGCTACATTGCAGCACTATTAGCTGTAGTTACTATTATTGGCTTAGGTGTGGTTTCTTACCGTTCTACCCGTCGTGACTTAGAAAGTACCGCCAGTCAGAATGAACAAAACCAGATTGCTATTTTACGTCTACTAGACGAAATTGCTGACCTTGCTGACGGTGACTTAACCGCCTCTGCAACGGTAACCGAAGACTTTACGGGTGCCATTGCTGACTCTATTAACTACGCTATCGACCAGATGCGCTCGTTAGTTTCTGCGATTAATGACACGGCAGTACAGGTTTCTTCTGCGGCCCAAGAAACACAGGCAACGGCTATGCACTTAGCTGAAGCTTCTGAACACCAAGCACAAGAAATTGCCGGTGCCTCTGCCGCTATTAACGAAATGGCTGTGTCTATTGACCAAGTATCTGCTAACGCCTCCGAATCATCTGCGGTTGCGGAACGCTCGGTTGCCATCGCCAACAAAGGCGCTGAAGTAGTACAGGCAACCATTAACGGCATGGACAACATCCGTGAACAGATTCAAGAAACTTCTAAGCGTATTAAACGTCTGGGTGAATCCTCGCAAGAAATTGGTGACATTATCTCTCTTATTACTGACATTGCTGACCAAACCAACATTCTTTCCCTAAACGCTGCAATTCAGGCGTCTATGGCGGGTGATGCGGGTCGTGGTTTCGCAGTTGTAGCGGACGAGGTTCAGAGACTGGCAGAACGTTCAACAGCGGCTACCAAGCAGATTGAAGCTCTGGTTAAAACCATTCAGAACGACACCAACGAAGCAGTTATCTCGATGGAACAAACGACTTCTGAAGTAGTACGTGGTGCTCGCTTAGCGCAAGACGCGGGTGTTGCTCTAGAAGAAATTGAGAGCGTATCGAAAAACTTGGCTGAATTGATTCAGAATATTTCTAACGCTGCTCGCCAGCAAGCCTCGTCTGCTGGTCATATTTCTAACACGATGAACGTGATTCAAGAAATTACATCGCAGACATCAGCAGGTACTACTGCGACTGCAAAATCGATTGGTAACTTGGCTGAAATGGCCAACCAATTACGTGAATCCGTTGCCGGCTTTAAGTTACCAGAAATGGGCTATGACGATACCAGCCAGCAACAGGTGCTGTAATTCATAGTTATCCATTATGAACCAATTGTCAGCTGGATTAAGTACTGTGCCTAATATGGATGAGAACCAGTTTATTCGCTGGCAAAATCTGCTTGAAGAGCGTACCGGCATGTGTTTAAAACCACAACGCCGTACGTTTTTGCAATCCAACCTAAACGTTAGAATGCGTGAGTTGGGTTATAAAAGCATGCAAGAGTACTATCAACTAGTTACCACCGGCCCCGCAGGTGCTATTGAGTGGAACACTCTGGTTGACCGTCTGACGGTTCAAGAAACACGTTTTTTCAGAGATCCAGATGCGCTGGCTTTTGTTGAGCAATACGTACAAAAGTTTGCGGATCAGAGTGATGGTAAAGAGACATTTGAATTTTGGAGCGTAGGCTGCTCAACAGGTGAAGAACCCTATACTTTTGCAATGATTGGTGAGCGTTATTTAGCGCCTAAAAACATTCGTTACTCCGTTACTGGAACTGATATTTCAACCTATGCGCTGCGCAAAGCACGCAAAGGAATATATCCCGCTAAGGCTTTGCAGTTTATACCCGAGCGCTATCAGCATGAAAACATCAGCTTTGACGACAGTAAGAAAAATATAGAGTTATCTGCCAGATTGCACGAACGCTGCTGCTTTAGTCAGGTAAATGTTTTAAATTTAGCTAGCTACCCTCTTCACTCTCTACAAGTTATCTATTGTCAAAACGTATTAATTTATTTTCGTCGTTGGCGTCGTCGCGAAATTTTAAATAATTTAGCAGAACGCTTAGCTCCCGGCGGTATTTTAGTTATTGGTTTAGGTGAAATGGTTGATTACCAGCATCCGTTATTAGAATCCATCCGCGTAAACAACATATCCGCCTTTATGCGCAAAAAACAAAATAATGAAGAGGAGCGTGGCTGATGAACCAAGATTATATCGCTCTCGACTGGGTAAAAGGTGAAATTGAAGAAACCTTACAACAAGCCCAACAGGCACTCGAAGATTACGTTGAGAACCCAGAAGATAAATCTCGCTTAAAGTTCTGCCTAAGCTATCTACACCAAGTTCACGGCACTCTTTCCATGGTCGAGTTCTATGGAGCCGCCTTACTGGCCGAAGAGATGGAAGCTGTTGCTAGCGCTTTGGTCGATACCAAAATTAAGCAAGAATTACCCGCCTTAGAAATACTCATGCAGGCTATTTTGCAATTGCCTCACTATTTAGAGCACATTAAGGTCGGTCGTAGAGACTTGCCGGTTGTGCTGCTGCCTATTCTTAATGAATTACGCGCTGCACGCGGGGAAACCTTTTTATCAGAATCTGCCCTATTTACACCTTATATAGTTGCCAACCCTTCTATTAATGAGGTGCAAGCGAAGTCAGTGTCTTCTGCAGACTTCAACTTGTGGGTACGCAAGGTTAGGCAAATGTTACAAGCCGCTACCTTGCAACTATTGCAAGGCAAGCAGCCGGCAGTTGCCAAACAATATTTAAGTCGTGTTTTTTCTCGTTTACATAAAACCCTTGGCGACACGCCACAAGGCATAGTCTGGTTGCCAGCGCTAGCCTTCAGCCAGTGGCTTGAGAAACAAGAACAGCTACCAAACAGTGCGCGCCAGCTACTAAAAGACTTAGACCTTTCGTTAAAAGAAGTGGTCGATCATGGTGTGACAGCGGTTAACACCCCCGCCCCCACTGAGCTGGTTAAAAACTTACTATTTTATGTGGCCAGTACAGACGTACAAACAGAAGCTATAAAAGCCGTTCAAGCTCGCTTCAAACTCGACCAAGCCCTTCCCAGTGAAGAAGATATTGAGCAAGAGCGCGACGCATTATCTGGACCAGACCGCTCTACCATCGCCAGTGTACTGGGCGCTCTCAATGAAGAGATTGCAAGCGTTAAAGATCGCCTCGACTTAATTATACGCGGTAATGGCGACCGTATACCCGCCCTAAAAAGCCTAATCGATAACTTTAAGCAAATTGCCGACACAATGGGCATGCTTGGTTTGGGTATGCCACGTCGGGTAATGCAGGAGCAACAAGACCTGATTGTTACTATGGTAAACTCTGGTCAGGCTGAAGATAACACCCTCTTAGATATCGCCGGTGCTTTACTTTATATAGAAGCCACGCTGTCTGGCATGCGTAGCGAAGGTAACTTTGAAGAACAAACCGGAAGCAGCGCTTTATCTGACGCACAGAAAGCCGTTATCCGCGAAGCGCGCAACGTTTTAGAAAACGTTAAAGATGCCATCATCGCTTATATTGCCAACCAATGGGCGATACGTGAAATAGAAGAAGTACCTGAGTTACTGCATAGCATTGAAGGCTCTTTAGCTATTATTCCCTTACCGGAAGTGGCGGATATCCTAGCGCAAGCAGCCAACTTTATTCAGCAGCACCTGATTACTTCTGGCGAGCAGCCGCAGTGGTCGGTGATGGACAACTTCGCTGACGTGCTGTCTGGTGTTGAGTATTTCCTTGAGCGTTACAGCGACAGCCCCCACCACGCCAGTGCAGACTTACTAACACGCGTTAAGAGCATTATTCATGACTTAACCCAGCGCATCTCTAATGGCGAAACTATAGAAGCAGAAGAGCAGCCCTTAGTAGATTCTGACCCTCTTGCAGTACGTTACGATGACGTCACCGGTATTGAAGAAGCTCAACAGCTAGCATTGCAGCAGGCAGAAGGTGAACTAGAATTAGCAACCGACGTCGAAACGAGTACTGTTGAAGTTGACACTGCATCGCAAGAACCGACCTCAATTGCACCTGCAGCGCCTCAACAAGCACCCGCCGCTACTGAAGCTGAAGACGAAGATGAAGACGACCTTATTGATGAAGAAATCATTGAAATCTTCTTAGAAGAAGCAGAAGAAGTCACAGAGACTATTCATGAGTTTTGGCCACAATATAAAGCCAACCATGAAGACGCCGAAGCATTCAGTACCGTACGTCGTGCCTTCCATACCTTAAAAGGTAGTGGACGCATGGTTAAAGCAGCGGTTATTGGCGAGCTGGCTTGGTCGATTGAAAATCTATTTAATCGCGTGCTCGACAACAGCATAGATATGTCGGCCAACATCATTGATTTGACTGACCATGTGATTAGCCAAATTCCGGCATTGATTGAAGACTTCCGCAAGCGCCAAGCACCGTCACTAGACACACAACCACTGATGGATTACGCACACGCACTGGCTGCTAAAGAACCTGTAGCGGATTTCTCGGAACTGGTTAATGCCAGCAGTAATTCCCTTGAGAATGAAGATATAGAAATAGAGCTGCCACAAGACTCAGCAGAACCCTCAGCAGAAACCTCAGTAGAACTCACTGGTGAAGATGAAGCTGACAGCGTCCTTATCGATATTTTTATTGCTGAAACACAGTCTCATCTAGCTGAAATACTGATTTTTATTGATGAGTCAAAACAAGTACTTTTCAGCAACGCTTTAACAGACCAGCTCCAGCGTGCGCTTCATACAATAAAGGGCAGCGCCCATATGGCTGGCATTAATTGCATTGCCAATATAGCCCACCCTCTAGAAAAACTGATTAAAGAACTGCGCTCTTATCAAGTTAGCAATAACGAGGCCATTGTTACCTTGGTTGCTCGTGGCTATGAACTAATAGAAAGCGCCATAGAAAACAGTGATTTACTTGTAACCGACGCATTACCTGGCACCGAAGAATGGTTACATGAAGTTGAAGCACTGCACGACCAGCTAATAGAACAAGCACAGCAAGACGGTAAAAGTGGCCAAGGGCCTAACCCAGATGCCATAGCGCAATTTATGACACATGGAATGGATTCGTTATTAGATGCCGACCGCCTTCTTGGTCAATGGCAACAAGAACAAGATAACGATATTCTTAAAGCCATTCGTCATGACTTACAAGACGTTGCCCTAGGCGCCGCTAGCGCAGAGCTTTCGCATATACAGCTGTTAGCCAACAAGCTTGATGATTTTTATCTCAGAATAAAGCAGGAAAACCTAACTGATAAAACCAGAGTTATAGAGCTCGCCAGCGAAGCGCACGAAGCACTGCTAAACATGTTCGACTCTTTGGCTGCTGGTCAGGAAATGACCCTACCAGACGAGTTGGTAGAAAACCTGCGTACTTGGCAACCAGCTGACGAAGACTTCATTGCTCATGAAGATGCGCCAACACCACACCCAACGGTTGAAGAAATTATCGTTGAAGAGCCTGTTATCGACGAGCAGGTTATCGACGAGCAGGTTATTGAAGAGCAAGATACTGATGCGACAGACAACGAGTATCTGGTTATCAGTGAAGAAGATACCGAGCTGCTTGATATCTTTCTTGAAGAGTCTCAAGAAATCATGGAAGCCATCGAAACGGCTTTAGAAACATGGAAAGAAAATCCTGACGACTTATTACATGTAGCTCAATTACAGCGCGAACTGCACACCCTTAAAGGCGGTGCGCGTATGACCGACTTAAACCCTATTGCAGACCTTTGCCACGAACTTGAAACTCTTTATGAATACATAAGTGGCGGCCGCTTAGGCATGCAAACTTCACTATTTCCTGTATTCGAGCGTGCTCACGACACCTTAGCCAATCAACTGGATAACGTGCGTAACGGCTTTGCTCCTAAGGCCGCAGCTAAGCTGGTTAAAGAAATCAACCTACTTACCAAGCCATCAGCTGCTACCTTAGCACCTGAAGCAAGCGACACTAGTGAGCGCCCAACCACAGTAACAGACAGCGCTGAACAAGAGACACAATGGCAGCAAGCAGCGACTACAGACACACCAAAGAGTGAATCTTTAGATGACTCCGACCGTGAAATTCTAGAAATCTTCCTAGAGGAAGCGTCTGAACTGCATGAGGCACTCGATACTGCTATCCAAGAATGGCAAGCGGATCCGACACAGAATGCAGCCCCTGAAGAGGCACAACGCATACTGCACACCCTAAAAGGTGGTGCACGCCTTGCTGGCTTGACTGAAATTGGCAACATTGCTCACGATTTTGAAACTCAAATCTTACGTGCTCAGCAAGGCCATATAGAAACTAACGATGACTTCTATCAGTCTGCTTACCAGCAACAAGACCAACTGCACGCAAAGGTTGAGCAAATATCTCAAATTCTAGCCGGTGGCGAACTCATCAGTTTAAGTGAACCTGAGCTTACCTTCGATAATGAAGTACAACTAGAAGAAGCACCAGCAAACACTGAGCTAGAAATCTCTCAGTTAGAAAACACAGCACATAGTGACGACGATTCAAGCCACCTAAGCAATAACGAAACCGTGGCTGAGCCAGCAACGGACAGTATTGAAGAAGAGACCGAACCCGCAGACTTACCCGCCGAGGTTAAAAGTAGCTCCAGTGTTGTTGCTCTGCGCCCAAATACAGAAGTACAAGCTGCACCAAAAGCGGAAGTAAAACCGAACCCTGAGAGACAAAAAGCGCCGCAAGAGCTCGTGCGCGTCTCTGCCGACTTACTCGACAGCTTAGTCAACCTTGCTGGTGAAACTTCAATTGGTCGTGGTCGACTGGAACAGCAAGTCAACGACTTCTCCTTCACTCTCGAAGAGATGGACGATACCTTAGAGCGTTTACGTGACCAGCTACGCCGCTTAGACCAAGAAACCGAAGCACAAGTACTCTTCCGTCAAGAGCGCCAAGGGCCAAGTTATGAAGACTTCGACCCACTAGAAATGGACCGTTACTCAACCATGCAGCAATTATCGCGTGCATTAGTTGAGTCTGCCTCTGACTTATTAGACTTAAAAGATACTTTAGCTAACACTACGCGTGATACTGAAACACTTTTACTACAACAAAGCCGTGTTAACTCAGAACTGCAAGAAGGCCTAATGCAAACTCGCATGGTACCTTTCCAGCGCTTAGTGCCACGTTTGCGTCGTATTGTTCGTCAGATTGGCTTAGAGCTCGGGAAACAGGTTGAACTAAACGTACGTAACGCTGAAGGTGAAATGGACCGCTCTATTCTAGAACGACTCATATCACCGCTCGAACACATGGTACGTAACTCTGTAGACCATGGTATTGAATCACCAACAGAACGTAAGGCAGCCAATAAACCAGATATTGGCCAAGTGACCCTAACCATCAGCCGTGATGGTGGTGACGTTTTAATTACCTTAGTCGATGACGGCCAAGGCATTAACATCGAAGCGGTAAAACGCAAGGCAATTGAACGTGGTTTAATGCCTAAGAGTGGCACCCTGCCCGACCAAGAAATTTTACAGTTTATTTTACAAGCAGGCTTTTCAACCGCTGAACAAGTCACTCAAATATCTGGCCGCGGCGTAGGTATGGACGTAGTGGCTAGTGAAATAAAACAAATGGGGGGTGTGATTCAAATTGATTCGATAGCGGGTAAAGGCACTACTTTTGTCATCCGTCTACCGTTCACTGTATCTGTTAACCGTGCACTAATGATTCGCATGAGCGAAGACTTATACGCTATTCCATTGAACAACATTCAAGGTATTGTGCGTGTGTCAGCCAACGAGATGCGCGCTATCTATGAAAAGCCAAGCAATGAACGTATCTATCACTACGCTGGTACCGACTACCATGTAGGCTATCTTGGCACGTTCCTAGACAGTGAAGTGATACCAAACTTAGAAGACCAACAGTCGGCATTGCCTATGTTGTTAGTACGGGGCCCAATACCGTTCGCCTTACAGGTAGACAGCTTACTTGGTTCACGTGAAATTGTAGTAAAAACCCTAGGCCCACAATTCGCTGGTGTGTTTGGGGTGTCGGGTGGCTCTATTTTAGGTGATGGCTCGGTAGTAATTATTCTCGACCTACCTGCCATGATACGTGCTCATGATACGGCCCAGTATCAGCATTCATTAGAAGTAGACTTACAAGAAGCAACACGCAGAAAAGAATTAGAGCAACGCCTAACCAAAATCATTGTGGTCGATGACTCAGTGACAGTTCGTAAAGTAACCACTCGTCTACTCGAACGCTATGGTATGGAAGTTATTACAGCAAAAGACGGTGTCGACGCACTGGCTGTATTACAAGATAACTTACCCGACTTAATGCTATTAGACATTGAAATGCCACGCATGGATGGTTTTGAAGTAGCATCTCAAGTTCGACACGATAGTCGTTTGAAACACCTACCGATCATTATGATCACCTCACGTACAGGCGACAAACACCGTGAACGTGCGATGGCCATAGGCGTAAACGAATATCTAGGTAAGCCATTCCAAGAAGATGTGCTGCTCGCTACTATCGGTCGCTTACTGGGCCGCGAAGTGTATTGATATGGCGTTACCTAAGGTTGGCATACTGGCCGAAGACTTGGTGCAACAACACCGACTTAGGGATGCGCTTACCAACTATGGCTTTGAGGTTATCTTTAACAGCAGCCCTAGTAAGTTAAAAGCATTACCCAGTATCCAGCCAGACGCTTGGATAGTAGACCTGTGCGAGGAAGACGACCAACACTACCAATGGCTTGATGAGCTACTGAGCAGCGACAAACTAGTACTTTTAGGGCTGCAACATGCCCCACAAAAGACCTGCCCTACCTACCCTAAGTGGGAAAAAAGACTGTACAGCAAGCTGCGTTCTTTCATTCAAATCACACCGGTCTTAGCTGCGGATGAAAGCACTCTCAACCAGCTTCCACAAGTTAATGTTAACAACCAACCTCCGCCTAAGGTTTTTCAAGCACAAGACTTCAGTAACACCGTTGCTAAACAAGTATGGATGTTGGGAGCCTCACTTGGTGGCCCAGCTGCTGTAAAAAGCTTTTTAGATTCTTTGCCAGCAGGGCTTCCAGTCGCTTTTATTTACGCCCAGCATATTGACCCCAGATTTGAAAAGTCTTTACCGGCAGCGGTAGGTCGTCATTGTCATTACAAACTTAAAAACTTTATAGAGAACGAACCGCTCTACTGCGGCGAAGTACTTATTGCTCCCATTGAACATGAATTTTATTTCCAAAATAATGGTCTACCCATAAGCGCAAACGCTGAATGGCCCGGACCTTACGGCCCTTCAATAGATCAAGTCATTGTAAATATAGATAAAAACTACGGAGCCAACGCTGGCTATATACTCTTCAGCGGCATGGGTAACGATGGCGCAGATGCCATTACACAAAAACTAAGCCCAGGAACACCAGTTTGGGCACAAACACCAACAACTTGCGCTAACAGCTCTATGCCCGACAGTGCCATTGCCACAGGTAAAGTCACCTACACGGGCTCACCGCAAGACCTAGCCTTACAGCTAGTAAACCACGTTAATAATTATTGGGTAACAAGCTATGAACCTACCATCAACTAACACCGAAAATGAACACACAGACGGCATTAGCTGCTTACTCTTACCACTAAAAGACAAACAGTTGCTACTACCCAACGTATCCGTAGCTGAAATTGTTCCGTTTTCACACCTATTAACCACAGCTTCAAGCGCTAAATGGATATTAGGCCAAGTTGCTTGGCGCGGTATATCGGTACCTGTTGTTTGCTATGAACTTATCAACAACCAGCCCGCCCCTGCACCCAACACCGATGCACGCTTTGCCATTATTAACGGCACAACCGGCCACCCCAAACTTCCTTTCTATGCAGTGCTAATACAAGGTATTCCACGCTTAGTACGTGTAAATAAAGAAGACCTACAAGAAGTTGAGGCCATGCACAATGCAGAGTATGATGCCTGCGCTATCAACATCGAACAAACTGGTGCGGCTATGATTCCTGATTTGGATAAACTAGAAGCGGCTTTGGTGGCTATAAGCAATTAATTTTTCAGTTATAAACTACTCTTGCTGGAGCAAGTATTTTGCGTGTGATCACTTTTGGAACTTTCGATCTTCTACATTACGGCCATATACGTATTTTGCAACGGGCAAAGGAAATGGGAACTTCTCTAATCGTAGGGGTTTCATCTGATGCATTAAATGAAAAAAAGAAAGGTAGAAAACCTGTTTATTCAGAATTTGAACGCATGGAAATCATACGTTCATTGCGCTGTGTAGATGAAGTATTCTTAGAAGAGTCACTTGAAAAAAAGAGCGAGTATATTTTAAATAACTCTGCAGATATTTTAGTAATGGGTAATGATTGGGAAGGTAAGTTTGACGAGTTTCAAGATATTTGCAAAGTTCATTACCTCGAGCGCACTCCGTCCATCTCTACTACCTCGATTATCGAAGTACTAAGCTGCAAATGACATCAACTTCCAGAATCCCTGAAAAGCTAGCGTTAAAGATACTGTTTTTACTGTCTTTAATTTATGTTTTTTTCTCTCTAGGATTAGAAAGAAGCTTCCGAGAGTTCTCTTATCTTCTTTTTATTCTCATTATAGCTTATACAATCAAATACCAAAGGCAGCTATTTAAAACGCCTCCTTTTTACTTTCTGATAGCTGCTACCCTAATAGCAGTCATCACATGGCTCTTAACGTTTTGGCAAGTGCCAAATATTGGCTCATCTTCTCCTAGGCTGGGAGACATTCTTGATAAGTTTTCCTTTCTCCCGCTCGCTGTTTTATTAATGGGTAACACAAAAAGGACCTTTGTATTTTGGATAGTTGCCGCTATTGGAGCATTACTCACGCCATGGTTTTCAGGTAATGGGCTCACTGAAATCAAAGCAGCTTATAATGGGTTACGGACTGGCTTCGGTGGACATATTATTACGATGGGAATCGTTTATTCGACCATTGCTATAGCATGCCTCGTTTTCTATAAGCGATTTTTCTATCACACAAAAAAACCTTGGGGTTACATCCTTTGGTTTCTGCTCTTAGCTTGCACTTGCTTTGGTATCTATGCCTCCCAAACCCGGTCAATTTATCTTGGCATATTTACTCTATACGCTTTAAGCAGCATCACTATTTTATATCTAGCACTAAACTCATGGAGAACATACCGATCAACTACATTGTTTTTTATTTTAACTTCAGCAATATTCATAACTATAGCTTATGTTTTGCAATCTCAAGGGTTCTTTGACCCTTTAATAGCAAAAATTGAACACGAGGAGTCTGTTTTTTGGCTTCTTCTATCTGGCAATCTTGATGCTATTCCTAAAAACAGCTCGGGTTTACGCATTCACTTTTGGATTGAAGCTTACCACTGGATCTTAGAAAGACCTTGGACTGGTTGGGGTGCAGAGGCTAATAAAGATATGCACTTATTAGCCGGTAATTATTTTGGAAATCGACCTTTCATAACAGTCCATAACGACCTCTTAGATATTTTGCTAGCTTACGGACTCTTAGGAGCTATTTTTTACACCTCTTTAATTACATGGCTCACTAAAGAAACGTATTTAATTTGGAAAAAAGGACTTATAGGTACAGACTTATTTGTTTTCTTTTTGTTATTTTTATTATTTTTTCTATTAAATGGTATATTTATGTCACTGCTGTTTTTTAGAGAAACAGTGTTTTTATGGAATGTAGTACTAGCTGGCTTTCTTGGGTTTATTTTGAAACATAAATATATTAAAAATAGCACATCAGAAAATGACACAAATTAGAAAAATTCAACTTCATCAATTAAAAATGCTCTCTTTACTAGATGAAATATTAAGAGAAGAGGGAATCAAGTACTTTGCAGTCGGCGGCACTGCATTGGGAGCTATTAGACACGAAGGTTTTATTCCTTGGGACGACGATATAGATATTGCTATGTTGCGCCCTGACTATGAAAAGTTTTTACAGATTCAGAGTAAACTTCCAGAAAATTTATTTATAATTAACCATGAGTCTAATAAGAGCTACCCATGCTTTTTTTCAAAAATAATGGATAAAAACACTAATTTTTTAGATAGCACTCTTAGTAAATATGACATACCAAGGCACATTTTTATAGATGTTTTCCCTTGGGATAATATTAATAACTGGAGGTCACTAAAGAAAAAATTAAAAAAAACCAATAAAAGGCTTAAGCGCACCACTTATAAAAAATACGGAAGCACTTTAGATACACTAAAGTTTATATGGTACAAAGGGTTATATTGCTTTCGTGACTCTAACTTTTTTTATAAAAAAATGCTCACTCAGACAAAAGAATCAGGTAGGAGCAGCTCAGATACTTGGGCACATGCTATGTATAACGATCACTTAAAGTATGATGAAATATTCCCTTTAAGGAAGGTTCGCTTCGAGAACACCGAGATTTATGTACCTAATAAATGTGAAAAGTATCTGAAAGAAAAATACGGTGACTATATGACGTTACCTGCGGAAAAAGATCGCATTAACCACTCAACGTCTTCTAAAAAGAGATAGCAACGATTTAATAGTATTCAGAGAACATAAGCACTTTCATTTCTAGTAATTCAGGCAAAGTACCAATTTATCTATTCCATTTAAATCTTAACTTGCATAAATTTAAGTAATATACAAATGACCACTTTACCCAATCACCCAAGCTCACTCTGCATCCTACGCTTATCGGCTATCGGTGATTGTTGCCACGCCATTGCTTTAGTACAAACAATCCAACGCCATTGGCCAAACACCAAAATTACTTGGGTAATCGGTAAAGTTGAAGCTCAGCTTATTGCAGCCATTCCTAACCTTGAAGATATAGAGCTTATTGTTTTTGATAAAAAACAAGGTAGAAAAGCGTACCAGCAATTAAAAAGCGACTTAAAGGGAAGGAATTTCGATGTTCTTTTACACTTGCAAGCAAACTTTCGAGCCAACCTTGTCAGCC
>Ga0209075_1002504_pt1 | contig 16153 bp, 10 predicted proteins | sample Stecom2011_FD_187523 | JGI IMG/M metagenome (GOLD analysis project Ga0209075, IMG submission 187523) | Agricultural soil microbial communities from Utah to study Nitrogen management - Steer compost 2011 (SPAdes) (version 2) | ecosystem: Environmental > Terrestrial > Soil > Agricultural land...
TGGAGTTGTGGCGACAGGCACGGAAGATGGCGTCCTGGCCTATGGTGCCGATGGAACCATTTGGTTATCTGAAGATGGCGGCGTCTCCTGGGAGCTGCAAAAATCGGTTAGCACGACTTCCTATCATGCTGGCATTCGTACAGCCGATGGTAGTCTGGTCCTCGGTGGCGACTCCGGGGTCATCGTGCGCCGCCACCCCGGCCAGAGCATGTTCTACCTGGAGCCGGGGCATCCTGTGGGGGCTGTGCTGGGTTTGGCAGAGACATCCGATGGAGCTCTGTTGCTGGCCGGCCACCAAGGATTAGGTCGCCCGGCCGGGAACGGTTACCAGTTTGTGGGTGATGAGCTTGGAATGACCGGCTATTTGAGAACACTCCAACTGATGCTTCTGCCGGAGACCCAACACCTCTTGGCCCACTTTGCGAGCAGGCCCCGTGACCCTATGGCCCCCCCCCAGCCACAATGGATCCACCTGACAGCCACAGCCAAAGACGATCAAAGCCTTTTAGCCCCCGAGCTGCTCTCACAGATCCAAAGCTTGCAGCTAGCGCTGAACGAGGCAGCGAGCGACAGGTTGTTTAGCGTCACCTCTCTTATATCGTCGGGCCTCCCCACACAGCGGATGCAAAGTGGCTTTTACCAGCACCACCCTCTTTTCTGGACTCTGCAAAATCGCACCTATGGCGAGGCAGACGATCAGGCCCTGGCTTACCAAATCCGCATCAATGGAGCAGACGACGTTCTCATCAGCCGGGACCGTAAAAGCATCCATTTTTACCTGGATATCCACTCTGCCAGCCCTAACCCCCCCCATGAAGCCTTGGCAGCCGCCCTGCGCTTTCTTGAAGAATTACGTGCCACCAATAACCAGAACCCGGAGAGTGGCTACCAGATCGAGCCCCTTCAACTGGTGAACCTCACCGCAACCCAGCACCTCGCTCCAGAAGAGAAGAGCCAGCCGGCTGCCCAAAACAGCGGCCGGGAGTTTTCCTATGTCTATGCCCTCACCAACCCCACGGAACGCTACGGCTGCGACAACAACCGCCTGGTCGTTCTGGCAGCCAAACTGGAGCTGGCGCTTCGATCCGTGGCAGGAGTCCAAACGACCTTGAGTGTGGCCGAAATAGAAAAGCGACATCGGGTGAGCTTGCACCAGGACCACTGGAAATGGTTCACCCCAGGCCTTGAACGCTACCAGCAAGCACAATATGGCAGCTGGGCAAGTTACGGTTGCCTGAATCCCTTGGTGCTCATCTACGGCCAACCCGGTGCGCCAGATACCACTGAGGCCTTAAGCGCGGTGGTTAGGGAGGAACTGGCGCGCCTGGGCGCCCGGGATTTGGTCGGGGAGCTCCAGATAACGGCTTACCGGAGGACGGTGGACACCGCACCCACAGCGTCAAGCCGCTAGCTGTCGCGCCAGACTCTGCACCTCCGAAGCGTGCAGTCTTACCTGGTTCAGAATTTCATAGGCCACATCCGGCGCCAATCCCAGTGACTCCATGAGCGGCGCCGGATTATCCAGACACAGGTCATCCCCAATGGCCAAGTCCTTCAGCAGGCTATTGGCCAGCTGCACGACATGAACGTAGCCGGCACATTCTCCCCAATACCCTTCCGCATGGTGCATGGCGGCCACCGTGCAGACCTCGGCAGGCAGGTTCCAATGCTCCAGCAGCACGGCACCAATCGCGCCATGCCCCAGTGCGATCAGCTCCTGTGCCCCGCCCATACCCACGATCTGTTTTTCCAGCACCGCCAGCGGCACTTCAGGATCCTTGGCGGCCAGTTTGTTGAGCATGACAAACTCGGGCTTGAACAGATGCCCGATCAGCAACAATCCGAAATTGTGCAACAGCCCGCATAGATAGGCGGTCGATGGCTGCAGATTCAATTCCTTATCCGCATGGGTGGCCAGCATCTGGCTCAACAGTGAGCAATACAGCGAATGCCGCCAGAAGGCATCAAGGCCCAACGGCCCCTCTTTGGGAATATCAAAAGCCCGACTGGCGGCAATTCCCAAGGCGATATGGCAGACCCGATCGAACCCCAGTACCCGGTTCACCGCATCCTGCACATTGCGCAGTTGCCCCTGGTAATTGAACAAGGCCGAGCTGGCATAGCGCATGATCTGGGCGGCCAGGCTCGGGTCTTGCTCAATCACCCAGGCCAATTCGCGCACGCTAACCTCAGGGTCAGCAGCCAAGCTCATCACCCGTGCCGCCACCGAGGGCATCGGTGGCAACCGATAGAGCTTTCTCAGCCGCTCCGATAACTTATGGGCCGAAAGTTGAGAAGAATCCAGAGGCTTCTCAATCGCTGTCATAGGCATATGCTCACTGAGAGGACGGGCGAATCGACCACGAATCGCCCGGGCGTTGACTTGCAAGAAGTAGTCACAATCCATCCTGATCAGGCTGTTATGGCTACCCGATTGAAAGTATAGGCAATCTTTGGCCAGGAGTGTTTCATCAATCAGGGCCGTCAGACCGTAAGGTGGCGCCAATGCCGGCCAAGAGCCCGGCTCGCAATCACAGAACAAACGGTCAACCCGCGACTCCGGGAGCCTCTGAAAGTCGCGGCGAAACTGTTGATTCACCGCGCCAAGATCCGGTTCCTGCCCAAATGGTACCAGTGCCATCAGAATGCCTTTGGCATCAACCAGCATGGAAGTGGCCACCACATTGGCAGCGGGCACACCGGCAACCTGCACCGCAGACGCCAGAGTCCCCACGCGTTCGTGGTGAATCAGTTGGTAGGGAATGGTACGTCGCCCTAAATACTGCAAGATACGTGTCGCAACAGCCATGGCCGAGCCACCTGCAAAAAACCACTTTTCAGGGATTTTTCCACGGCTGGCGGCCCCCTGAAGCGGGGGCGGAGATTCGTCCCTCCATCCCGGGAGAGATCACACCAGCGGTGAGTTACCACCAGTCTAATCGATCAAAAACCAATCAATCAGGCAGGGTTCACAGTTGCAGGTAACCTTATTTTGATAATTGTTTTATTGTGTAACAGCCTGGCGGGCGACGACTTAGCCGGCCTTAACCGGTATTGCGCATGCCCGCTGCGATACCGGCCATGGTGACTTTCAGAGCTTGCTCAACCGTACCCTCCACGTGTCCCTGCTTCTCGCGATCCCGACTCAACAGCTCGACCTGCAGGTAATGCAAGGGGTCTGTGTAGGGGTTGCGGACCTGCATGGAATGCCGGAATACCGGGTTTCCGGTCAACAGTTCCGTCTGGTTTTTAAGCCGGTTTACCTGCTCCACCGCATTCAACAGTCGCTGGCTCAGCACCTGCCCCAACGGGCGCAAGGGCTCCGGCACCAGGCGTTCCTCATAATAACTGGCAATGCCGATATCCGCCTTGGCCAGTACCATTTCCATCATGTCGATATAGGTTTCAAAGAACGGCCAGCCGGAGAGCATCTCCCGCAACACCTGCTCTTTGCCCTCGGCAAACGCTTTTTCCAGCGCTTCTTCTCCCCCCAGCCAGGCCGGCAGCATGAGCCGCATTTGCGTCCAGGCAAAGATCCAGGGAATGGCGCGCAGGCTCTCGATGCCGCCGGTGGCCTTACGTTTTGCCGGCCGACTGCCCAGGGCCAGCTTGCCCAGCTCCTGCTCCGGTGTGGCGGCCCGGAAATAGGGAACGAAATCCGGGTTTCCTCGCACCACATCCCGGTAGGAGGTCACGGCGGTATCCGCCAACTGATCCATCACCGCCCGCCACTCCGGTTTGGGTTCGGGGGGCGGCAACAGGGAGGCTTCCAATACCGCGCCGGTATACAGCGTGAAGTTCTGGACCGCCAGTTTGGGCAGGCCAAACTTGAAGCGGATCATTTCACCTTGTTCGGTAATCCGCAGGCTGCCGGCCACAGAGCCCGGCGGCTGAGAGAAAATCGCCCGATTGGCAGGCCCGCCGCCACGGCCGACCGTTCCTCCCCGTCCGTGGAACAGAGTCAGACGAACGCCCTGACGGCGTGCCACTTGCACCAGCGCCTCCTGGGCCCGGTACTGGGCCCAGGCCGCGGCCATCTGACCGGCATCCTTGGCCGAGTCGGAATAACCGATCATGACTTCCTGATAGTTGCCGGCGTAGTCCCGATACCAGGGGACCGACAACAGGCGCTCAATAGACTCGGCAGCCTGCTCCAGATCCGCCAGGGTTTCAAACAGGGGCACCACCCGCATGGGGTATTTCATGCCCATTTCCCGCAGCAGCAGGATCACCAGCAACACATCGGAGGGATTGCTGGCCATGGAAATCACATAAGCGCCAAACCCTTGGGGCGGCTGCTCCGCGACGACCTTGCAAGTCTCCAACACCTCCAGGGTGGCCTCCGAGGCGGGCCATTCCTTCGGGATCAGCGGGCGACGGCCCTGCAGCTCATTGAGCAGAAACTGCTGACGCCGCTCTTCGTCCCACTCCCGGTAGCTACCCATGCCCAGGTATTCGGTGAGTTCATTGATCACCTCGGTGTGGCGCTCCGCATCCTGGCGGATATCCAACTTGACCAGTTCCAGGCCAAAACAACTGGCGCGGCGAATCACATCCAGCAGAAAGCCATCGGCGATCACCTGCATGCCGCATTCCACCAAGGACTGGTAGCAGGCATTCAGGGGCCGCAGCAACTCCTCGTTATCCAGCAGCACACCCTGGCGCGACACCCGCTCGCCTTGCAGGCGACGCTCCACCCAGCTCTTGGTGAGCTGCAAGCGCTGGCGCAATTCCCCCAGAACCGCCCGATAGGGCTCCCGGCTTTCACCAGCCAGGCCCTGGAGCTCTGCGCTGGCCCGTTCCATGGATAATTCCGACCGCAGCCGCTTGATATCCCGCAGGTAAAGGTCGGCCGCCATCCATCGGCTCAGCAGGAACACCTCCTGACTCACCCTGGCCGTCACATTGGGATTACCGTCCCGGTCGCCCCCCATCCAGGAGGCGAACCTGAGCGGACGGGCATTGAGCGGCAGGCGCTCTCCGGTGTTGTCGAACACGGCTTTGTCGAACTTGCGTAAAAAGGCCGGCAGCGCATGCCACAGGGAGTGCTCGATCACCGCAAAGCCCCATTTGGCCTCATCGACTGCCGTGGGCCGGTCATGACGGATTTCATCCGTACACCAGGCCTCCATGATCAAACGACGCAGGCGCTCCACCACCTGCTCGTACTCGGACGGCAGCAGATCCTGATGATCCAGTTGGGTCAGGCAGTGGGAAATATCGTCATACTTCCGAATCAGGGTTCGGCGGGCGACTTCGGTAGGGTGGGCGGTGAGGACGAACTCGATGCTGAGATCGTCGGCCTGACGCTTGATTTGAGCCGGCTCGATGCCGGCCCGGATCATCCGCGCAAAGAGCATATCCAAACGCTCAAAGCCTGCTTCGATATCTTCCTGCTCGCTGCGGTGGCGGCGCACGCCATGATACTGCTCAGCGATGTTGGCCAAGTTCAAAAACTGGTTGAACGCCCGGGCAATGGGAACCAAGTCAGCGTCGGTCAGACTGGCCAGCACTTCTTTGAGATGGGCACGGTCGGAGTTGGGTGCGCGCCGGTCGGCCTTGGCAGCTGCACGCACCGTTTCCACCTTGTTGAACATTTCATCGCCCAACTGCTGACGGATACATTGGCCCAGCAATTCGCCCAACAAACGGACGTTTTCACGCAAATGCGGATGGAGTTCCTTCATGGGTCCTCTCCCAAGGTTTAATGCAACTATTCGACCAGATTCTGTCGTGCAGCACCAGACTGTACATTAACCAGGACCAGGAGGACAAAAACAGGCTGCTCAGCCAGTGGTCCTCTGCTCTCACCGTGCTGCCATGGCAAGACCAACGGGCACAGCTCTTAAAGCGGCCCGTTAGCGACGGACTCCCAAACAGGGCCAGAATTATGAAGATCGACACGCTCATCAACCAATGGGAACAAGAGGCCTCAGCGCGCCTGACCAGCCAGGAGTATTGCATTCGCCTGCCATTGGAGGATGCCGCCCGTCTTGCCGCCTTGGTGGAGATGTACCCTCGGCGCAGCCAGGATGAAATCATCCGGGAACTGCTCGCCGCGGCGCTCGATGAACTGGAATCAAGCTTTCCTTATGTCCAGGGCTCCCGCGTGGTGGGAGAAGACGAAATGGGTGATCCGTTGTATGAAGATGTGGGCCCCACGCCTCGGTTTCTGGAGCTCAGCAAAAAATATATGGAGTCGCTGAAAGAGGAATCCCGGGCAGGTAAACATTAGGCCGCACCCGCCCCTCTCAAAGCCTTGGCCACCTCTCATAGCCTTGGCCGCAATTAGGACTCCTGTGGCTTTGACTGCTCCCGCAGCTTCATCTGTTCCCACAACTCGTCCAGCTCCCCCAGGGTCAGATCCCGCATTTCCTTTCCCTGCTCTCGCACCAGTTGCTCAATGCCCCGGAAACGGGTTTCAAACTTGCGGTTGGTTTGACGCAGCGAGGCCTCTGCATCCACCTTGAGAAAACGGGCCAGATTCACACAGGCGAACAGCACATCCCCCATCTCATCCTGCAACCGATGCTGGCGCTGGACGGGGTCGGACTCCTGAGCCAGGACCTCGCGGACTTCATCCAGTTCTTCCTGGATCTTGTCGAACACCGGGGCAATATCATCCCAGTCGAAACCTTCCAAGGCGGCGCGCTTTTGGAGTTTTTCCGCCCGGCTCAAAGCTGGCAGCCCAACCGGGACATCGCTTAACGCACCGGGCACCGCCTCCTCCACACCGGCGGCGGCTTTCTCGGCCCGCTCCGCCTTCTTGATGGCTTCCCAGTTCGCCTTGATGGTTTCCTCCGTGACCACCACCCCATCCGCCAGCTCGCTGTCCAGGGTGCCCTCGGGGAAGACATGGGGATGGCGGCGCAGGAGCTTGCACACGATGGAATCAACCACGTCCCCGAAGTCGAACAGGCCCTGCTCTCGTCCCATCTGGGCATAAAACACCACCTGGAACAACAGGTCGCCCAGTTCTTCCTTCAGATGAGCGAAATCCTGGCGCTCGATGGCGTCGGCCACTTCATAAGCCTCTTCCAGGGTGAAGGGCACAATGGTGGCAAAGGTCTGCTTGCGGTCCCAGGGACAGCCCTTGTGGGGGTCACGCAGCCGTTGCATCAGGTGCAACAGCTCTTCTATCCGATACTGCTGGTTCAAAAGCTCTCGATCCTCTTCCGCCGGCCTCACTGGGCCACCCGGCCCTTCATGCGCCGCACTTCAATGATATTGGGCAGCCGCCGAATCTTGGTAAACAACCGGCCCAGAAACTCCAGCGAGGGAATTTCCACCGTCAGATTCATCACCGCGATGCTTTCGGCCTTGTCGGTGCGAGTGTTCATCGCCGTCACGTTAATCTTCTCGTTGGCGAACACCTGGGTGATATCCCGCAGCAAGCCAGCCCGGTCATAGGCATCAATCCGAATATCCACCGGATAGGTGGTTTGCGGCCGGTCTCCCCAGCTCACTTCGATAATGCGGTTGGGCTCGGCCTCCTGCAGCTGCAGCACATTGATACAGTCCTGACGGTGAATGGACACGCCACGGCTGATGGTAATGTAACCGGTGATCGGATCACCCGGCAGAGGCTGGCAGCAGTTGGCGATCGAGGTCAGCAGATTGCCCACCCCGTGAATACGCACATCCGTCGCCCGGCCCCGGTCATCCACCGGCGCCGTTGTGGGCAGCGTCAGGCTCAACTGATGCTCCCGCGGCTCGATCATCTGCTGGGCGACGTTCGCCACGTGGGTCGGCTTGAGGTCTCCGGCGCCAATCGCGGCGTACATGTCTTCCACCGTCTGGTAGTTCACCTTCTGGGCCAGATCATCGAAGTTGATCTCACCAATGGAGAGACGCTTGAATTCGCCTTCCAGGATTTCCTTGCCTTCGATAATGTTCTGCTCGCGATGCTGCAGCTTGAACCAATGGACGATCTTGGCCCGCGCCCGAGAGGTGCGCACATAGCCCAGATCCGGGTTCAGCCAGTCGCGGCTGGGGCGTGGCGTATTGGAGGTCAGCACCGACACCTGCTCGCCGGTTTTCAGGCGATAGTTGAGGGGGACGATCTTGCCGTTGATCTTGGCGCCCCGGCAGGCGTGCCCCACCTCGGTATGGACCTTGTAGGCAAAATCCAGTGGCGTGGCACCGGTCGGCAAGTCCACCACATGCCCGTCCGGGGTGAACACATAGATCCGGTCGGTAATGATGTCGCTGTGGAATTGCTCGGCGAGGGTCTTGAAGTCCTCCCCCAGCTCCTCCTGCCATTCCAGCACCTGACGCAGCCAGGCGATTTTCTGTTCGTAGGCATTGGATTTGAGTTTGGTGTCCGTGCCCTTGTACAGCCAATGGGCACAAACCCCCAGCTCGGCGTCTTCGTGCATTTTGAAGGTCCGGATCTGGACTTCCATCGCCTTGCCTTCCAGGCCGATCACCGCCGTGTGCAGGGACTGGTAACCGTTTTCCTTGGGGTTGGCGATGTAGTCGTCGAACTCGTGGGGAATATGCCGCCACAGGGAATGCACAATACCCAGCACCGCATAGCAATCCGCCACGGTATTCACCAACACCCGCACGGCACGGATATCGTAAACCTGGGAGAAGTCGATGCCCTTGCGGTGCATTTTGCGCCAGATACTGTAGATATGCTTGGCCCGACCGGACAGCTCCGCCTTGATGCCGGCTTTTTCCAACTCAGTGTGCAGGGTTTTCAGGGTTTCCTGGATATAGCGCTGACGGTCGATACGCCGCTCATCCAGCAACCGGGCGATCTTCTTGTAGGCTTTTTCATGGAGATAACGGAAGGACAGATCCTCCAGCTCCCATTTGATATGGCCAATCCCCAGGCGATGCGCCAGGGGGGCATAAATGTCGAACACCTCCCGGGCGACCCGGTGGCGCTTTTCAGGGCTGGCATTTTTCACATCCCGAATGGCACAGGTCCGCTCGGCGAGCTTGATCAGGGCCACCCGCACATCGTCGATCATGGTGACCAGCATGCGGCGGATATTGTCCACCTGGCCTTCGGTCTGCCCCAGGACGTTCCCGCGAATCGGATGACGCAAAGACGAGATCGCCGCCATCTGCAGCACGCCGTCAATCAGCTTGGCGATCGCCGGGCCAAAATCCCGCTTGACCTGTTCCAGGGAGAGTTTGCCTTCCCGCACGGCCCGATAGAGGATGGCCGCCGTCAAGGATTCCGCATCCAGGTGCAGCTCCGCCAGAATCTGGGCCATTTCCAGACCGGTGCGGAAGCTGCTTGCACCTTCCGCCCAGACGGTGCCTTCTTCGATGGCAACCTGTTCGATCTGCTTGCTCAACTGGCAGGCGCTACGCAGCGTCTCCACGTCCTGCAGAGTCACCCGTTGCCCCAGCCATTCCAGCCAGCGCTCGATGTCGATTTCGCCATCCGCGGTAATCGGATGGTCTTCGCGAACCTTGACCATACTCAGCCCGTTCGATCACTCACTTTTCAAACAGAGCGATGGACTCCACGTGAGTGGTATGTGGAAACATGTCCATCACCCCGGCCTTCAATAACCGATAGCCCTGGGCCACCAAAACCCCTGCATCCCTGGCCAGTGTCGCGGGATTGCATGACACATAGACGATACGCTTGGCACCAAATTTGGGCAAATACTGCACCACTTCGAGCGCTCCGGAGCGTGGCGGGTCAATCAGGATCTTGTCAAACCCTTCTTTGGCCCAGGCCTCCGTGGTGAAATCCGCCTGTAAATCCGCCCCGTAAAAGGTGACGTTCTGCAATTGGTTGAAGAGCGCATTCTCCCGCCCCCGCACCACCATGGCCTCGTCACCTTCCACGCCCACCACGGAACCAGCCCGGGTCGCCAGGGGCAGTGTGAAGTTGCCCAGGCCACAGAACAGGTCCAGTACCCGCTCATGGGGTTGTGGATCCAGCCAGTCTAGCGCACGGGCCACCATCTTGCGGTTAATTCCCGCATTTACCTGGGTGAAGTCGGTGGGGTGAAATTTCAAGGTGACCCCGAACTGTTCCAGGCGATAAGACAGACGGTCCTCACCCTGCTCGGGCCAGATCCGATGCACGGTGCTGGGGCCGCCGGGCTGCAAATACAACTGCAAGTCCCGTGCCTTGGCGTAATCCAACAGGGCATCCAGATCCCCCTGGGCCAGCGGCAGTAGATTTCGCACCACCAGTGCCACGCCATCATCGCCAATGGCCACTTCAATCTGGGCAATATCGCGATGAGCCTGAAGGTTGCGCAGCAAGCCCTTCAGTTCGGTGATGCGCTCGCCCACCCGCGGGTCCAGGACCACACAGCGGTCGATGGCCGTCAGGAAATTACTGCTCTTTTCCCGGAAACCGACGAGAACCTCGTCTCGCTTCATCACATAACGCACCCCAAGGCGGGCCTTGCGGCGATAGCCTTCGGTATTATCCAGCAAGGGTGGCTCCAGTTGAGGTGGCAGCACCGCACCAAAGTGGTGGAACTGTTCAATCATCACCTGCTCTTTATGACGGATTTGGGCATCCGTCGCCAGGTGCTGCAGGCTACAACCGCCGCACAAATGGGCGTGAGCACAGGGAGGCGTCACCCGTTCGGCACTGGCTTCCAGAACCTGCTCGGTCCTCAGCTCATCGAACTTGGAACGCTGATTGGTATATACCGCCAGCACGCGTTCGCCCGGCAGGGCGCCTTCCACAAACAGGGTTTTGCCCTCACTGCGGGCAATCCCCCGGCCATCATGGCTTAACTTTTCAATGTGAAGCTCAACCGGGGTCTTGGGTAAAGGTTTTTTACTACGGCGTCTGCCCATGATCACTCAAAAATGGTAAGTCAATGAATTAAAAGGGTTAGCGCTTGGAGAACACACCAGTGGACAGATAACGGTCACCCCGGTCGCAGATAATTGCGACAATGACCGCATTTTCCACCCGCTGGGAGATTCGCAACGCTCCCGCTACGGCACCGCCAGAAGAAACCCCACAGAAAATACCTTCCTGCTGGGCCAAGGCACGCATGGTGTCTTCCGCCTCCTGCTGCCCCATATCTATCACCACATCCACCTGATCGGGTTCGAAGATCTTGGGGAGATAGGCTTGCGGCCAACGGCGAATCCCGGGAATGGCCGCGCCTTCACTGGGCTGCAGGCCAACGATCTGGATGGCGGGATTTTGCTCCTTGAGATAGGCACCGGTGCCCATGATAGTACCGGTCGTTCCCATGGAACTGACAAAATGGGTAATGCGGCCTTCGGTCTGGCGCCAGATTTCCGGGCCGGTGGTGCGGTAATGGGCCAAGGGATTATCCGGGTTGGAGAACTGGTCCAGCACCTTGCCCAGACCATCCCGCTGCATCTGGTCGGCCAGATCCCGCGCGCCTTCCATCCCCTCTTCCTTGGACACCGTGATGATTTCCGCGCCATAGGCGGTCATCGCCGCCCGCCGCTCCTCGCTCATGTTGGCCGGCATGATCAGAATCATCTTATAGCCCTTGATGGCTGCCGCCATCGCCAGGGCTATTCCGGTATTGCCACTGGTCGCCTCAATGAGGGTATCGCCGGGGCTGATCTCCCCCCGACGTTCCGCCTCCTGGATCATACTCAGTGCCGGGCGGTCCTTGACCGAGCCCGCCGGATTATTCCCTTCCAGTTTCACCAAAATGGTATTGCTGGTTTGCCCGGGAAGGCGCTGCAGCCGGACCAGTGGCGTGGAACCTACATAATCTTCAATGGTTGGAAATACCATGCTCAATGTCTCGCATCATGCTCATGGAAACCTTCCTCCACTATGATCTGGGGGATGTGGTAGCGGAAGACAGGAAGTTAGCGGGAACTCTCTCTCCGCCCCCATGGCGCAGGCCTCTCATCCATGCCAGAATCAACGGGCGTCCCCGATCGCAGCAAAGCACAACAGAGCATGATAAACTTTTCAGGCTGTGCTTGCCGGCCGCAAAAATGGACTGGCCATGGTACGGAAAAAGACGTCTGGCCGCTATATTCTTTTGTTATTAGCTATATCCGCGGGGAACTATAGTCCAGCGTCAGGCTACCGGGGTAGCCTCAGGTAACGCGGCTTTGCCAGTGTGGCATTCAAAACCTGAAGCCGCGGCTCAGGTAAAACAGTAAAACCGACCGCAAGACGACAATAATGATAAAACGCTGGCGAATACGTAACCGAATCCTCCTGCTGGCCATGCTGCCTTCCACGCTGATTGCGCTGATTCTGGGTGGCCTGTTTATCCAATCCCGTCTTGCTGATCTCGAAAACCTGCTGATCGAGCGGGGCCTGACGACTGCACGTCAATTGGCGGTGGCCGCCGAGTTTGCGACCTATACCCATCATCGCGACCAACTGCTGCCCTTGACCAACGCCGTCCTGGAGGAGCCTGATATCCGTGCCGTTGCCATTTATGACAGCCGCCACCAGCCGTTAGTTCATGCAGGCCCTCGCCTGGTTCAGGAAGGCGAGCTGGCCCAGACCCTGAATGACAGCCCCCATGTGCAAAGCTTTTCCCAGGCCACCCGGCTGGTGGTTCCCATTCGTCTCCAGTACTACATTCCACCGGACGACCTGTCCCTAAACGACATTGTGACACCCCAGGCAACCAAAGCGACTCCCATCGGCTGGGTCGTTCTGGAGTTGTCCCATACCCGCACCCGTCTGGCGAAATATCAAACACTGGTATTGTCTCTGACCACCCTCACCCTGGGCTGGTTGCTGTGCTGGGTTCTGGCGGCCCAGCTGAGCCGCAATATCACCAAGCCCATCCACCAAATTGTCAAAGCGGTGACGGCACTGAAGGAAAACAAGCTGGAGACCCGCATCCACACCGGTTCCGGCCCCGAGCTTCAGCTGCTGGAGGACGGCATCAACGCCATGGCCGAGTCCCTGGGCAAGGCCTATGACGAAATGCAGCAAAATATCGAACAGGCGACCGAAGACCTGCGGGAAACCCTGGAAACCATTGAGATCCAAAACATCGAACTCGACATGGCCCGTAAGGAGGCTCTGGAGGCCAGCCGGATCAAGTCCGAATTCTTGGCCAACATGAGCCACGAGATCCGCACCCCGCTCAACGGCATCATCGGCTTTACCAGTCTGCTGCTGAGATCCACCATCACCCATCAACAACGGGATCACCTGAAAACCATTCAAAAGTCCTCGGAGATCCTGCTGACCATCATCAATGACATCCTCGATTTCTCCAAAATCGAGGCCGGCAAGCTGGTTCTGGACCGTACCCCATTCCAGCTGCGGGAGATTATTGAAGATGTCCTGACCATGCTGGCCCCGGCAGCCCATCAGAAAAATCTGGATCTGGCGGCCCTGGTCTACTCCGATGTACCCAAGCATATTTTGGGTGATCCGTTGCGGGTCAAGCAGATCATCACCAACCTGGTCAACAACGGCATCAAGTTCACCCAAAGTGGTGAAGTCGTGGTGCGGGCCATGGTTGAGGAACAGGACGGTGACAAGGTCAACGTCAAGATTAGCGTTACCGATACCGGCGTGGGTCTATCACGGGTACAGCAGCAGTCTCTGTTCACCGCCTTCTCCCAGGCTGATGCCTCCACCGCGCGCCGTTTTGGTGGCACCGGGCTGGGCTTGGTGATTTCCAAGCGCCTGATCGAGCAGATGGGCGGACAAATTGGCCTGGAAAGCGAGCTGGGCAAAGGCTCCACCTTCTGGTTCAGCCTGCCCACCGAAGTGAGCGGCACCAGCGACGACGAAGAATCACAACCTTTCCGCGGCGAACGGATCATCTACCTGGAAAACCAGCCCAAAACCGGCCTGGCGGTTGGTCATATGCTGGAAGACTGGGGGATTGAGCTGGATCGGGCCGAAGATCCGGCCGAGATGCTGGACTGCATTGTCCAGGCTCAACAGGAAGGCCGCGGCTACGCCCTGGCAATCATTGGTATCCACCGCCACCTGTTGGACTCCGCCCAGTACAAGCAGCTGGTCAGCGAGCTGGAGTTCAAGCACAACTGCCGGGTACTGCTCCTCACCCCCACCCTGGAGCTGGGCGACAAGCAGTTGCCCCTGATTGCCAGCTGTTCCGCCCATCTGACCAAGCCACCCAGCCACGACCGACTGTACCGGATGGTGCAACACCTGATCACCGGCTCAACGCCTGAATCCCAGCCCGCCCCGGACGAGCCCTTGGCGGAAGCCCCCCCGCCGGCTCCCGCCCCTCACGGGCGCCCCTGCATCCTGGCGGTGGACGATAACAGCGCCAACCTCAAACTGGCCCATGTCTTTCTCACCGGCCTGGGTGCGGAAGCCGATACCGCCGCCAGTGGCTTTGAAGCCCTGAGCAAGGTTAAGCAGCGCCGTTATGACCTGATTTTCATGGATGTCCAGATGCCGGGCATGGATGGCGTGGAAACCACCCTCAAGATCCGCCAGCTGGAAAATGGCCGGCACACTCCCATTATTGCCCTGACCGCCCATGCCCTGGCCGAAGAAAAGGAACAGCTGCTGAAGTCCGGCTTTGATGACTACCTCACCAAACCCATTGCCGAAGCACAGCTGATTGAGGTCATTCTGCACAAGACTGGATACCAGTTGAGCCCGCAGGGCCAGCAGCCAGATTATGTTCCCCAGGAACAGCAGCCGCTTGCCCCTCTCAAGCCCTCATCCCGGGCCGCCCAGGGGGTGAGCGTGGATATTGCGCAAAGCGTCCGGCTGGCGGGCAACAAGCCCGATCTGGCAGAAGAGCTCTTTAGCATGCTGCTCAATCATCTGGATGACGACTATGAAGCCATTCGGGAGCTGTGGCGGGACAACGACCGCTCTGAACTCCTGGAGCGGGTTCATAAGCTCCATGGCGCGACCCGCTATTGTGGCGTACCGCCCCTGCGAGCCCTGGCGGGCACCCTGGAAACCGAGCTCAAGCAAGGCGGGGATAATATTCAGGCGACCATCGAAGGCCTGTTGAATGAGATTGAGCGCATCCGCCACTGGGCGGAGCATCACGACTGGCAAACCGAGTTCCGCAACTACGACGTCAATACGGCAAACGCCAAGACGTAGTCTTTTTCATCGCTCAGGCTGATCATCACATCCCGGGCTCCCAACGCCTGCAGGCGGCACAAGGCCGCCTCGCTCAGGCGGATCAGCGGCTTGCCACTGGGCTCCCGCCCTAACTCGATATGCTGCCAGGAGATCCCCTGGCTGATCCCGGTGCCCAAGGCCTTGGAAACCGCTTCCTTGGCGGCAAAACATTTCGCCAGCACATACTCCGGCCGTTTGCTTTCCCGCCAGCGCTGCTGCTCGGCTTCGGTGAGGATGCGTTGGACAAAACGATCCCCGTGGCGCTGCCAGCTCGCCAGGATCCGCGGCACGAAAAGCAGATCGGTGCCGACGCCCCGGATCACCGCCGGGTGGCTCCGACAATCAGGGCCTTCATATCTTGTACCGCTGTCTGCAGGCCGGTAAAGAGCGCCCGGGCGATAATGGCATGGCCAATATTCAACTCATTGATACCCGGCAAGGCGGCGATGGCTTCCACGTTGTGGTAGTTCAAGCCATGACCGGCATTGACAATCAACCCCTGCTCCAAGGCGTGGACCACTGCCTTTTTAATCCGCGCCAATTCCTGAGCCACCTGGGCGGGGTCGGTTGCATCGGCATAATGACCGGTGTGGATCTCAATCGCCGGGGCGCCACAGCGCACCGCCGCGTCGATCTGCTCCAAATCCGCATCAATGAACAGGGAGACCTGAATCCCCTCACTCCCCAGCTTCTCACAGGCGCTACGGATTTTGGACTCCTGCCCAATCACATCCAGCCCGCCTTCCGTGGTCAGCTCATCGCGCTTTTCAGGCACCAGACAGCAATGCTCGGGCATCACCCGCAGGGCCAGATCGATCATCCCATCGGTGACCGCCATTTCCAGGTTCATCCGCGTGGCCAGAGTCTCTTTCAGAATCAGCACATCACGGTCTTGGATATGACGACGGTCTTCCCGTGGGTGGATGGTGATGCCGTCGGCACCGGCCAGCTCAGCCTCCAAAGCCGCCTGCACTGGATCCGGATAACGTGTCCCCCGCGCCTGACGCAGCGTTGCCACATGATCCACATTCACCCCTAAAAGCACCCGGTTATGCACGTTGAGACTCCTTATAGTGTCTGAACAACTCACGGGAGCGCAGTTTGCGCCCGTTCAACAGG
>Ga0209075_1002505_pt1 | contig 16142 bp, 18 predicted proteins | sample Stecom2011_FD_187523 | JGI IMG/M metagenome (GOLD analysis project Ga0209075, IMG submission 187523) | Agricultural soil microbial communities from Utah to study Nitrogen management - Steer compost 2011 (SPAdes) (version 2) | ecosystem: Environmental > Terrestrial > Soil > Agricultural land...
GGAGGAATTGGGTATTTCGGAGCGTACGCTATATCGAAAAATAAAACAATTCAATCTTTAAAATGAAGAACCACCTTAGAAATATTGTCGCTCTCCTTATAGTAAGCATTTTAATGACAAGCTGTAAGTTTTATTCATTTACCGGAGCAGATATAGATTATAATACCACCAAAACGTTTCAAGTGAATTACTTTAGAAACGAAGCACCTTTGGTAGAGCCGTCTATTTCTAGAGATTTTACCGATGCTTTGCAAAAAATCATGCTAAACCAAACCAGTTTATCGCAAACCAATAGAGATGGAGATCTGATTTTTGAAGGAGAGATTGTAGAATACTACATCGCACCCATTACAGCCACAGCAGAACATAGAGCCGCACAAAACCGACTTACCATAGCGGTAAATGTGCGTTTCATAAACACCAAAGATCCCGACAAAGATTTTGAAAGACGCTTCTCCTATTATTATGATTACGAAGGCGGCGCGATGCTTATTGGCGGACAATTAAGCACTGCCACCGAAGAGATTTTTGAAAGAATTACACAAGATATTTTCAACGCATCTTTATCAAACTGGTAATACTATGTTAGAACCCAATCACTTTAAAAAATTACTTAGTAATCCAGATTCTACTGTAGAAGAAGACCTAGAAAAACTAGAGCTACTCCTGCAGGAACACCCCTATTTACAAAGCGCAAGAGCATTGCAGCTAAAGATATTCAAACAAAAAAACAGTGCACTATACAATGATGCACTAAGAAAAACCGCTGCTTACACAACCGATAGAGACGTATTATTTCAATTTATAACTTCCGAAACTTTCGCCGATCAAGAAGTACAAAAAGAAGAGCCTATCAAAAAAATAGAGAGCTTAGAGGAAGCACCTGCTCCTGAGGAGTTGGAGATAGATACAGAACCAGTAGAGACAAAAATAGCAATAACAGAAGCCGAAGAAAAAGCTACAGAAAAAGCGTTACCTACTACAAACGAAATCACAAAGACCGAACAAGATACGGCAGAGGAAATTTTAGAGCTCGACCAGCCACTTGCATTTAACAAACAAGATTCTTACTCTTTCTCGGAGTGGTTGCAACTTACCAATCGAAAACCAATAGATCGGGAAACAGATCAAAAGGAGCAAAATTCTCAAGGCGAGAAAGAAGGCATACATGAAACAGACAAAGCGCCAAAAACAGACAAAGTTATCCATTTGGTAGATGCTTTTTTGAAAAAAAACCCACGTCCCAAGCGTAAATCGGAGATATATGAAGAGGAGAATCCCAATGTTTTGGATACAGACAATGATGCTCCAAAGTCTTTAATGACGGAGACTTTGGCGCGAGTGTACCTGCAACAAAAGAACTATAAAAAGGCAATTCAAGCATATAAAATATTAATTTTGAAAAATCCCGAAAAAAGTGGTTACTTTGCAGACAAAATACGAGCAATAGAAAATCTCACTAATAAAAAGTAATATGAGCACATTTACAATATTCGTTATCCTAATCATTTTTGTAGCCTTCTTACTGGTTACGGTTATTATGGTGCAAAACCCACAAGGTGGTGGTTTATCCGCTTCTTTTGGTGGTGGAGGCCAACAAATGGGTGGAGTTAAGAAAACTTCCGACTTTTTGGACAAAAGTACTTGGACCTTAGCTATTATTCTTTTGGCGCTAATCCTGCTTTCCAACATTTCGTTAATGACAGGCGGCACGGCCAGCCAAAGCGATTTATTTGATAATAACGATGCCATACCTACTCAAACTATTCCTGCACCAACAGACGCAGATATAGATGCAACACTAAACACCGAGGAAGAATAGCTTTTTAAAAGCACCACATACCTATACAAAATGCCAACTTGCAATGATAAGTTGGCATTTTTTTTGACAGAATTTCAAGAAAAATGCTTTGGCATACTTTGTGCCTAAATGATAGCCTAAACAACAGAATTAATTAAACTAACAATTTAAAATTTATAAAAAATGGCGTTAAAAATTCAACCACTTTCAGATCGCGTTTTGGTAGAGCCACAAGCAGCAGAAACCAAAACTGCCTCTGGTATTATCATTCCAGATTCGGCTAAAGAAAAACCATTACAAGGAAAAGTAGTAGCGGTAGGAAAAGGAACTAAAGACCACGACATGACTGTTAAGGTAGGAGATGTGGTGCTTTATGGAAAATATTCTGGAACCGAATTGAATTTCGAAGGAAAGGACTATCTGATCATGCGAGAAGATGACCTGCTAGCGATTGTTTAACCTCATTCCAATTAATAATAAAATTTAAATACAAATGGCAAAAGAAATAATTTTTGATATTGAAGCACGCGATGGCATAAAGCGCGGCGTAGATGCACTAGCCAACGCAGTAAAGATAACCTTAGGACCAAAAGGACGTAATGTAGTTTTAGGTCGTTCGTATGGCGCACCACAAGTTACGAAAGACGGCGTTTCTGTAGCGAAAGAAATAGAGCTAGAAGATGCACTGGAAAATATGGGTGCACAAATGGTTAAGGAAGTTGCTTCTAAAACCAACGATCTTGCTGGTGATGGAACCACCACGGCAACTATCCTAGCACAAGCAATTGTAAACGAAGGATTAAAAAACGTTACTGCTGGTGCTAACCCAATGGACTTAAAAAGAGGAATCGACAAGGCAGTTATCGCGATTACTAATAGCTTAGCAGAACAAGCTACCGATGTTGGAAACTCCTCCGATCAAATAAAACAAGTAGCATCCATCTCGGCCAATAACGACGAGCTTATTGGTGAACTTATCGCCGATGCCTTTGGAAAAGTAGGCAAAGAAGGAGTGATTACCGTAGAGGAAGCCAAAGGAACAGAAACCTATGTGGATGTTGTAGAAGGTATGCAGTTCGATCGCGGTTACCTATCCCCTTACTTCGTTACCGATAGCGAAAAAATGCAAGTAGAGATGAGCAACCCATATATCTTGTTGAGCGACAAGAAGATCTCTACCATGAAAGACCTACTTCCTATCTTGGAGCCTGTGGCACAACAAGGAAAAGAACTATTGATTATAGCAGAAGACATCGAAGGAGAAGCTTTGGCTACATTGGTAGTAAACAAACTTCGTGGCTCGCTTAAAATTGCTGCTGTAAAAGCACCAGGGTTTGGCGATAGACGTAAAGCCATGCTAGAAGATATTGCACTTCTAACTGGAGGTACTGTAATTTCTGAAGATAGAGGATTCACCCTTGAGAACGCTACTGTAGAAATGCTAGGAACTGCAGAGAACGTTACGATAGATAAAGACAACACCACTATTGTAAACGGTGCTGGAGAAAAGGACTCTATTAAAGCTAGAGTAAATCAGATAAAAGCACAGATAGAAAGCACTACTAGCGATTACGACAGAGAAAAGCTACAAGAACGTCTTGCAAAACTTGCTGGAGGCGTAGCGGTACTGTATGCTGGTGCTGCTAGTGAAGTGGAGATGAAGGAGAAGAAAGATCGTATAGACGATGCACTTCATGCCACACGTGCTGCGGTAGAAGAAGGAATTGTCGCGGGAGGCGGTGTAGCACTTATCCGCGCCTTAGATGCATTGCAAAATATTCCTACCGAAACGGTAGACGAAAAAACCGGAATAAAAATCGTAGCAAGAGCTATCGAAGAACCGCTTCGCACCATAGTAAACAACGCAGGAGGCGAAGGCTCTGTAGTAGTTAATAAAGTAAAAGAAGAGAAAGGAAACTTTGGCTACGATGCTAAGTCAGAAACTTACGTAGACATGCTAAAGACAGGTATTATAGATCCAAAGAAAGTAACTAGAATCGCATTGGAAAATGCTGCTTCGGTTGCTGGAATGATCCTAACTACAGAGTGCGCTTTAGTTGAAATAAAAGATGAAAACGCACCTGCAATGCCGCCGATGGGTGGTGGAATGCCAGGGATGATGTAAGCAACTCTTACAGAATATAATTAAAAAGCGCCTTGAGATACTTAAGGCGCTTTTGCTTTTTAGAAACTGGCTTGCACTGTATGCTTTTCCATTTATTGCAAGCAATGGAAAAGCTTAAAAAACCCATACTAAAAGCGCTTAATTCCAATAACCAGCGGATAGCATACAAAGCAGACTATCTGTTTAAGAAAACACCTAAATAAAGACTAATGTAACTTTTGCTACGTTGGAGTTCCACACTATAAATTATCTTTGCAACATAAATAAACCAACAAACAGTTTAAAATGGATATAAACGATTGCATAATAATAGACGTTCGTACTAGAGAAGAATTTATGGGCGGGCATGTCGCTGGATCTAAAAACATCCCTCTCTTAGAGATTTTAGAACATGAAGAGGAATTGAAAAAGATGAAGCAACCTATTATCTTTTGTTGTGTAAGTGGTGCTAGAAGTGGACAAGCTGCCAATTACTTTAAACAAAAAGGCATAGAGTGCGAAAATGGAGGATCATGGTTAGAGGTTAATTATAAAGTCAGTCAATAATGGGAATCTTATCAAGAATATTTGGTCTAAAACCAAAAACTGATTATAAAAAACTCCTGCAACAAGGCGCCATTATCATTGATGTACGCAGCGCAGCGGAATTTTCTAACGGACATATTAAAAAGTCTAAGAACATTCCATTAGAATCGTTACACAACCGAACTTCCAAATTCAAAAAGGACAAACCAATTATACTATGTTGCGCTACTGGAATGCGTAGCGGAACAGCTAGACGGTCTCTAAAGTCGCAAGGCTTTGAGGTATACAACGGTGGCGGATGGTTGTCGTTAGATAGAAAACTACAATAATAATTGCATTTATATACAACAAAAGCCGAATAGAAATAATCTCTCTATTCGGCTTTTGTTATTTAGCTTCTACTAAGCTGATTGCTATTACTCTTTTTTAAAAGTTTCTTTCACTCCTCCACAGTGCAACATCTGATCTCCAAAGTACGGATTCATAATCTCTTTATCCGAGGCAAACCAATAAGCACCTTTGTTATTAAAAGCCATAGGGCAATACTGCATGTAAATCTCTCCAGAGGAAATTTCTTCTTTAAGTATGCCTTCTAACTCTCGGTTCAAGTCAAGATACCCTACCCGATACATATCCAAATCCTTTACATTTGCTAGTGTATTGGCTATCTGCTCTACACGTTTCCACTTAGGTTTGTCTCCAGATTCTACTGCTAACAATAAATCTGCCGTATGTTGTTTAGCACTTTCAAAATCAGCATTCACTAGGTCTTCGGTAATTAGCTGGTAGGCATCGAAAATCTTTGGCGTTACCTCTTTATCCTCAAATGCTACTGCATTTTTAGTCAGTACATATTTTTTATCTGCTTTTTTTTCGGAGTCCATACTATTTTCCACTACCACATCGCCTTTCATCTCTTTTGTAGTTTCTTTACATGACACAGCAAGCAAGGCTACCCCCATGAATAAAACTATAGGTAATTTTCTCATAATTCAATTATTTGGTTAAAATACATTCTAAAAGTAAAGATAAAAATTATATCGGATTACATTCCGGTACGAATTGCATCTACAGGGTCCAGTTTAGAGGCGGTTAAAGCCGGTAAAATTCCCGAAATAAAGCCTATTGTACTAGCGATTAACAAACCTATGGATATATTAAATGGCGATAAAATAAAGGTGAAGCTAGGAATAAAGGCATTCAGACCCATAAATCCAAGGAAGACAATAATAATTCCAATCAATCCGCCTAGGACCGACAAGATTACTGCCTCAAACAAAAACTGTAGTAATATAAATCGGTTTTTTGCTCCTAAGGCTTTTTGAATCCCGATGATATTCGTGCGCTCCTTTACGCTAACAAACATAATATTGGCGATTCCAAATCCACCTACCAACAAGGAAAACCCGCTAATCACAAAACCTATGGTATTCAATGTTCCTGTAATCTGATCGACGAAATCCGACAAGCCTTCTATTTCATTGATAAAAAAGTCGTTATCCGACTTGATATCCAAGCCCCTTATGCTTCGCATTCTGGACTCCAAACTAGCTACATAAGCTTCGGAATTCGTACTAGGATCTGGCTTAATAATAATAGCAGAAGTTGTTGCTCGAGAACTAGAACCATATACACTACGACCAAGGTTTATTGGTATAAATGCTAAATTGTCCCTGGATTGGCTAAATGCGCTTTCCCCTTGCTTTTCTATTACTCCAATTACGGTAACACGTTTTCCCATAACGCGAATCTGCTTGTCCATAGCTTCGCTCGCACTCCCAAACAGATTCTCTGCGATATCATGTCCAATTACAATTACCGATGCGCCAAGATGGGATTCATATTCGTTGAAATATCGGCCATGTGCCAGTTTAACTGGATCTACTAGCGGATATTCTTCGGTAGTAGCTTGCATTTGCACCATTTCTATAAGATTATCCTTGTAGCGTAGGTTTTGACTCGGCAGCCACATATTGTAACATAGAATCTCCTCCACATCGGCTGTATGCTTCAAAGCGTTATATTGATCGTAACTTATATTCTCAAACTGTTGCCGTTTCCACACAGGCACATCGGTTTGTCCGAAAGACATGCGACTTAAGAAGATGGTGCGCGAATCCATTTCCTCAAAACTAGAAACAATCTCATGCTTCATAGAATCTACTGCAGCCAATACAGCTACAATAGAGAAAATTCCAAAAGTGACACCCAACAAAGATAGGAAGGTACGCAGCCTGTTGGCACGCAATGCATTTAAAGCAAAGTTCAGGCTCTCTTGTAAAACTCTAAAAAATACACGCATATACTATCCTGTTCAATTTACAAATATAGACGAAGAATCAATTTATTTGCCCAGCAAAATTACGCTATAAAGTCAAATACACTCCTTAAAGAAGCCAAAGAAATTAAACATTCCTCGTTCTTGTATTTTATAAGACTAAATCTCCTAGTTATTGTTACAGAAATACTTAGTAATTGTTTATTTTTGCCACTTAATTTTTATGCCAAGGTGTCAACTATGAAACTTCAATCTGCATTAATCTCTGTATTCCATAAAGATGGACTAGCTCCTATTGTACAAAAACTAGATAAATTAGGAGTAACTATCTACTCCACTGGAGGGACAGAAAAATTTATTAAGGACTTAGGAATCGATGTTATTCCTGTAGAAAATGTAACCGATTACCCTTCCATTCTAGGAGGGCGAGTAAAAACTTTACATCCTAAGATTTTTGGTGGCATACTGAATCGTGCAGATCATCCAGGTGACGTAGAAGAGGTGAAAAAATACAACATTCCACAATTGGATTTGGTCATAGTAGATCTATATCCTTTTGAGGATACGGTTGCGTCTGGTGCAGATATGGCCGATATAATAGAAAAAATCGATATAGGTGGTATTTCGCTTATTCGCGCTGCTGCCAAGAACTTTCAAGACACGCTTTGTATTTCTTCCAAGAACGACTACCCAGATTTATTACAGATTTTAGATTCGCAAGATGGAAGTACTACTTTAAAGCAACGTAAGAACTTCGCTGCTCGTTCCTTCCATATTTCGTCCCATTATGACGCGGCTATCTTTAATTACTTCAATGAAGAAGAAGGTATCTTAGGACTAAAAGTTAGTGAGACGCAAGGACAAGAGCTTCGATATGGAGAGAATCCACATCAAAAAGGATATTTCTATGGCGATATGGATGCTATGTTCAACAAGCTACAAGGCAAAGAACTTAGTTATAACAATTTACTAGACGTAGACGCTGCAGTAAACTTGATGAGTGAATTTACAAAGGAGAACCCAACTTTTGCGATTTTAAAACATAATAATGCTTGTGGTATTGCGCAGCGTGATACGATTCATCAGGCGTATGTAGATGCACTTGCTGGTGATCCCGTTTCTGCTTTTGGCGGCATACTAATCAGCAACAGCGAAGTAGATAAGGCTACCGCAGAAGAAATTTATAAGCTTTTCTGTGAAGTAGTAATCGCACCTTCATTTTCTAAAGAAGCAAAAGAAGTTCTTTCTACCAAAAAGAACCTTATCCTCTTAGAGCAAAAAGAAACCACATTGCCAAAAAATCAAATTCGCACGTGTTTAAATGGCACACTTGTGCAGGAAAAAGACTATCTTACAGATACTAAAGAGCAACTAACTTACGTTACTAAGGAGAAGCCATCAGATAGGGAAATTCAAGACCTATTATTTGCTTCAAAAATCAGCAAGCACACCAAATCCAATACCATCGTTTTAGTCAAAGAAAAACAGCTTTGTGCTAGTGGTACAGGGCAAACATCTCGTGTAGATGCATTGAGGCAAGCTATAGAAAAGGCGACGTCCTTTTCGTTTGATTTAGAAAATGCAGTAATGGCTAGCGATGCTTTCTTTCCATTTCCAGATTGTGTAGAAATAGCAGACAAAGCAGGTATTCGATCGGTTATTCAGCCTGGAGGTTCCATAAAGGATAAAGACAGCATTGCATATTGCGACAAAGAGAAGATGGCCATGGTTTTTACTGGTACACGTCATTTTAAACATTAAAATTTAATAGGTTCTAATAACCATAACGATATGGGATTTTTTGATTTCTTAACACAAGATATAGCTATAGATTTGGGTACTGCCAATACCTTGATAATCTACAACGACAAGGTGGTTGTAGACGCTCCCTCTATTATAGCTAGAGACCGTACGACTGGGAAAATAATTGCGGTTGGACGCGAAGCTAAGCTGATGCAAGGAAAAACCCACGAAAATATTAAAACTATCCGTCCGTTAAAAGATGGTGTTATTGCCGATTTCGATGCTAGCGAGAAAATGATAAGCATGTTTATCAAGGAAATTCCAGCGCTCAAAAATCGTTGGATCACGCCTTCGCTACGCATGGTTGTTTGTATTCCAAGTGGCATTACCGAAGTGGAGATGCGAGCGGTAAAAGAAAGTGCAGAACGGGTAAACGCCAAAGAAGTATACCTTATTCACGAACCTATGGCTGCGGCGATAGGTATTGGGGTAGATATTATGCAACCTAAAGGAAATATGGTGGTAGACATAGGAGGCGGAACTACAGAAATAGCAGTTCTGGCTCTTGGTGGAATTATTTGTGATAAATCGGCTAAAATAGCAGGAGACATATTTACAAATGACATTATCTACTATATGCGTACACAGCACAACCTCTATGTAGGAGTGCGCACCGCAGAAAACATCAAAATTAAAATAGGAGCTGCAACAGAGGATTTAGAAAATCCGCCTGACGAGCTTGCTGTACAAGGTAGAGATTTGCTTACAGGGAAACCTAAACAAGTACTTCTGTCCTATCGTGAAATAGCGAAAGCATTAGATAAGTCGATTCTTAGAATAGAGGATGCAGTAATGGAAACCTTAGCGCAAACACCGCCAGAATTGGCAGCAGATATTTACAATACCGGGATTTATTTAACCGGAGGAGGGAGCATGCTTAGAGGATTGGATAAGCGATTGTCACAAAAAACAGATTTGCCTGTGTATATAGCCGAAGATCCCTTGCGATCGGTGGTTAGAGGAACAGGACTATGCTTAAAAAATCTAGATAAATATAAGAATGTCTTGATCAAGTAATTCGTGGACCAGAGAAACTATGCAACAAGTAATATTATTTTTCATAAGGAATAAAAGCCTTTTGCTATTCTTTTTGCTGTTTTCAATCTCCGTATATCTTACTATTCAAGCACATAGCATTCATAGCACAAAGTACTTCAACTCCTCTAGCTTTCTTGTTGGAGGGGTGCAAAACAACCTAAACTCCGTAACCGACTATTTTCATTTAAGAAAAGAAAACACCCTCTTGCAAGAGGAAAATGCCTATTTGCGAAACCTATTGCACAATGATACGTGGGAGGATATAGAGAAAGTAGACAGCCTTACCAAAAACTTCACTTTCCAATTTACTCCTGCAAAAGTTATTTCTAATAACTACACCAAAAGCTATAACATCCTAACTATAGATAAAGGTGCTAAAGATGGTGTGAAGATAGATATGGGAGTTATCACCACCAATGGCATTATTGGAATAGTAAACAAGGTATCGGAAAATTATGCTACAGTTCAGTCTATTCTAAATAAACGAAGCCAAATAAATGCCAAGTTGAAAAAAACAAATCACTTTGGGTTATTGGTTTGGGAGAAAATTCGCGATCCAAGGCATGCACACTTAATAGACATCCCAAGGCATACCGAGTTTAACATTGGCGACACCATAGTAACCGGCGGAAAATCGACTATTTTCCCTGAAGGAATTCCAATAGGTATTATTGATGACTTTACATTGGAGGAAATAAATAATGCATTTATGATTCGGGTAAAGCTTTTTACAGATATGACGAATTTAAATGCCATTTATTTGATAAATAACTTTGATAGTCAGGAGATATTAGAATTAGAAGCAGCAGCAAAAATTGGAAATGAATAATATAGTTACACAAGTATTTCGATTTATCGTATTACTAGCAGTGCAGATTCTAATTTTGAACAACGTACAACTGTTCGGATATAGCTCTCCTTACGTCTACATTCTGTTCATCATTGGATTCCCTTTAACTGCTAATAGGAATCTACTAATCCTTCTTGGGTTTATTTTGGGTTTAGCTGTAGACATCTACAGTAATTCTGGAGGAGTACATGCAGGTGCAAGTGTACTTATAGCCTACTTACGCCCTTTTCTGCTGAAGTTCTCCTTTGGCGTAAGCTTCGAGCACAACAACATAAAATTCACCCAAGCAGAGGTGAAACAACAGATGTTATATTTATTTTCTATGGTGTTTATTCATCATTTTGTTCTATTTGCCTTAGAGAACTTTAGTGTAAAGTTACTAGTACAGACTTTGGAATCTACGTTAGTATCCACTATTTTTAGTAGCATACTAATCTATTGTATCCTTATAATTTTTAGCAGAATTCCAAATCGATGAGAAAAATATTGCTTATAGTCATAACCATAGTTACAAGCTTAACGTTCTTAGGCCGGCTATACTATTTGCAAATTTACAATAGCAGTTTTCAGATTAAATCGGAAAACAATGCCATTGAGGTGATTTACGACTATCCACAACGCGGTTATATTTTTGATCGCAACAATGAGTTAATCGTTTCCAATCAACCATCCTATGACGTGATGGTAGTGCCAAACAACATCCGAAAGCTAGACACCTTAGAGCTCTGTAAGTTGCTAAAAATTGATATAGAGGACTTTAGAAGTATTTTAGAGCGTGCCAAGGTGTATTCCCCCAGACTACCATCGGTAGTAGTACCACAATTAAACAAGTCGGAATATGCCTATTTAGCAGAGAAAATGCGCAAATTCCATGGGTTTTATATACAAAAACGAGCCTTACGAGATTACCAAACAAAACACGGCGCAAACATTCTTGGTTATATAGCACAAGTGAATCAAGAGATGGTGAATCAGAACCCTTATTATCAATCTGGTGATTTAATAGGAATTCAAGGCATTGAAAAACAATACGAAGAAGTATTGCGCGGAGAGAAGGGCGTACGTTATCTTCAAAAAAACCGTTTTAATCAAGTCATAGGTCCTTACAAAGATGGCATCTACGATACGCTGCCTAAGCGCGGACACGATATTATGATCACCATAGACTCGGAGCTTCAAAAGTATGGAGAAGAGCTTATGATAAACAAACGTGGCGGCATTGTAGCCTTAGAACCTAAAACAGGAGAAATACTAGCTTTGGTAAGCGCCCCTAGTTACGACCCAAGTTTATTAGTAGGTCGGGAGCGCTCTAGGAATTTCAACGAACTTTGGTACGACACTATCTCTCGTCCCCTATTCGACCGTGCACTACAAGGAGAATATCCACCAGGTTCCACTTTCAAAATGCTTACCGGGTTAATAGCCCTACAAGAAGGAGTTACCACAAGCAATGAAACTATGAGTTGTTTTGGAGGATATCATTATGGAGGAAGGAGACCCCTTGCTTGTCACCCACATCCATCGCCAGTAAACTTAATGTCGGCTATCTCCTATTCCTGCAACTCCTATTTTTCGGCTAGATATCGACATACTATCGAAAGCTACTCCACCCCTCAGGAAGGGATGGATGCTTGGAACCAGCACTTGAATAGCTTTGGGCTTGGCGGATTTTTAGGGTATGATTTACCAGTAGGAAGACGTGGCCACATACCCGATGCGGCATATTACAATCGACATTACCAATATCCGAAATATAGATGGTATGCTACAGCGACTATTTCCAACGGTATTGGCCAAGGAGAAATATTAACAACTCCGATTCAAATGGCCAACTTTACGGCCGCTATTGCAAATCGAGGTTGGTACTATACGCCACATATTATAAAGCAAATCCATGAGGTAGATACCATCCCAAATAAATTTATAGAAAAACACCACACCACTATAGACAGCCAACACTTTGAGCCTGTTATAGAAGGGATGGAAGGTATATACAACACCGGAACCGTAGGCCAATTTAAAGTTCCGGGAATCCGAATCGCAGGAAAAACGGGTACCGCAGAAAACTCTATACGGATAGATGGCAAGCGAATACAACTCACGGATCATTCGGTATACATAGCTTTTGCACCTGTAGAAGACCCACAGATTGCATTGGCTATTTTGGTCGAGAACGGCTATTGGGGATCTCGATGGGCAGCACGAATTGCTTCTCTTCTTATCGAAAAATATATAAACGGAGAAGTTACGCGAACAGATATCGAAGAATTCATTTTAAATGGAAGTCTCGAAGAAGAATATGCAAAACCGTACTCCGGACAACCTTTTACAATTAACCGATAAGCATGGCCGAAAGACTTCATAGAATCGCTAAGTACGATTTTTTACTTATTTTTCTCTATATAGTGCTTATAGCTATAGGATGGGTAAATATTTACTCCGCATCTTTAGATACTGATGCTACTTCCATCTTCGACTTCCAAACTATTTATGGGAAACAACTACTATGGATTATCCTTAGCATTCCAATAATAGCATTTGTATTGGCTATAGATTCTAAATTCTATGAACGATTCGCTGGAGTTATCTACGTAGTATCTATGCTTTCTTTATTGGGTTTGTTTTTCTTTGGTACCACCATTGCCGGACAAAAAGCTTGGTATTCTTTTGCAAGCTTCAGCATTCAACCTGCAGAATTTACTAAAGCCACTACCGCACTGGCTTTAGCTAAATTTGGAAGTGACTTAAATACAAACTTTCATAGGTTTAAAGACCAACTGCAAGCTTTTGCCATAATATTCATTCCTGCAGCACTTATACTTTTTCAGCCAGATCCAGGAATGGCCATTCTTTACCTAGCATTTATATTCCCTCTGTATAGAGAAGGATTGCATTTCATTTACCTATTCCTTGGTATCTTCGCTACCGTTATTTTTATAAGCACCTTGGTCTTTGGGGTGATATGGGTAAGTTTAATATCCTTATTAATCATTGGTACTTTTTACTTCGTACAACATAAGCGCAAACCAAAACCCAATATCGCTAAGTATATCACCATTTTCCTCTCGGCTGTTATTCTTGCCTTTTCGGTGAATTATATCTTCGAAAATGTTTTTAAACAACACCATAGGGATCGTTTTAATATAATATTAGGTCATGAAGTGGACAATAGAGGAATAGGTTATAACACCAACCAAAGTGAGATTGCAGTAGGAAGCGGAGGCTTAACCGGAAAAGGCTGGCTACAAGGAACACAGACCAAAGGGAGGTTTGTACCAGAGCAGCATACCGATTATATTTTTAGTACGGTAGGGGAAGAATGGGGCTTTGTAGGCGCATCGGCAGTAGTCCTTCTCTTTACATTAATGATTATTCGCATTGTAATGATTGCTGAGCGACAAAAATCCCAATTTAAACGCATCTACGCTTATTCGGTTGCAGCCATAATTTTCTTTCACTTCGCCATCAATATAGGGATGGTAATCGGGGTTTCTCCCACCGTTGGTATTCCGCTGCCCTTTATTAGCTATGGAGGTTCTAGCTTATGGGGTTTTACTATTTTACTATTTATCCTTATCCGACTAGACGGCCAACGAATGGACTCTGGCTATTAAGACAACAATGGTTTAAAACTAACTGTGTTGTTGCTTGTAACGAAACAACACTAAATCTAAAGATGACATTGCTCACCTATGCTGCGGTATAGTTTTTGTATCTTATATTCTAGTTATCAATCATTTCCAAAAAACACTTTATTATGAAACAGTTAAAATTTATAGCGGTTAGTATATTTATGCTTTTGGGAGTATATTCTATGAATGCACAACAAGGAAAAAAGTTTAATAAGAACCATCGACAAACCGAACGAGTACAAAAGCATCACCAAGAGAAGCTTCATAAAAAGATGCATCAAGAGCTTTCCTTAACCGAAGAACAGACAAAAAGCATAGAGAAGATTCGAGCAAAAAGAGCAGAAAAAATCCAAAATCTAAGAGAGCAAATCTGGGATTTAAAAGAAGAAGAGCGCAAGGAAATACACGCCACTTTGACTCCTGAGCAAAAAGAAAAATTCGAGAAGTTCCAAGAGCAAAACAAAGAAGGAATGAGAAGAGGGAATCGCAATAGTATAGATAAACCTCAGCTCCAAAAAAGAAAAATGGACAAGAGAAGAATCCATAGATAAACCTACTCCTCCGTCAAAGATCAGTAAAGCAGCGAATTCAAAATTTGGATTCGACTGCTTTTTGTCTTTTAAAGACGCTGGTTTCCTTTCCAAAGTGGATTCTATTTTAGCAATCGAAAAAAGTACAGCCGTATTTTCCATACAAGTAAATACGGATGAAATCAGTAGGAAACAAAATATAAAAACATGAAAGATCTTTTGAAGACCACATGGAATTACGAAAAATAAATGCTGCTATTTGCTATTAGTAATTCAACTACAGAGTTCACTATAAGTATCAGCATTCAGAACTATATGATATTTTGCGAACAATCAAAAAAAGTGAATTCATCCAACTTGATTTACGAGAGGTAATAAGCAAATCGTCAAGCCGTATTAATCCGTTAATGATTTTAAAAGGTCTCTTTGGCATTGGAAGGTACACCATTTCTTTAGTATCTTTCCTGCAAATAAAAACCGAACATGACAGATTTAGTAATACGCAAAGCGCGCTTAGTAGATATGCCTATACTACTTAGATATGAGCAAGGAGTTATTGATTATGAACGTGCTTTTAATGAAGATATAGAAAAAGAAGACGCAAAGTATTACAACCTACACTCCTTGATAAGAGGCAAGGATTCGGTAGTATTTGTTGGCGAGATCAATGGGGAGATTGTAGCAACGGGCTACGCTCTAATAAAAGAAGGGTTACCGCAATTTGTATACGATAAATACACTTATTTGGGATTCATGTACGTAACGCCAAAGCATCGCGGCAAAGGTATCAACGCAAAGATTATTGAGGCCGCACTAAAATGGTCTAAAGAGCGTGGGATTAAGCATATCCGTTTACAGGTGTATAGCGAAAACACTTCCGCCATACAAGCCTATAAAAAGCTTGGGTTTAAAACCGAGTTACAGGATATGAAGCTTAACATGGAGTAATGATAACAAACCATAGTCTCACTACCCTAGCCTTCATTGGCTTCCATAATCGATTGGATGAAAGCATCTAAGTCTTGATCGAAGGTTGATTTTTGCATCATGTCCAGGGAGCTTTTTTTTAGCTCATCAAAATGCTCTTGGGTAAAGGTATCAAAACTTTTATTGTAAAAATTACCGACTATCCCGTATACCCCTTCTATTTCCTCTGGCAACACTTCTCCTGTCGCCTTATGTCTAGATCGCAATACACCAGCTGCTACGTAGGCGCCAATCTCAATGGCCTTCTGCATGGTTAAAGCTTCTGGCTTTTCGGATTGCTTCATTATTAATATATCTAGATTCTGAATGATAAGATCTTGAATATTCATGTTTAATTTTTCTGATTTATTTTCCTCGTACATCTAGTACATCCCGTAGGGCATTCCCTAATAGCATAAATGCCATTACCAGACTCATTATAGCAATTCCTGGAATCAATGCCAAATATGGCTTTCCAAGGAATACATAATGGTAGTGGTCTTTTATAATCCCACCCCAGCTAGGCATAGGTGGTTGTGCTCCAATACCAAGAAAGCTTAAACCGCTTTCTACAAGAATAGCACTAGCAAAATT
>Ga0209075_1002506_pt1 | contig 16141 bp, 11 predicted proteins | sample Stecom2011_FD_187523 | JGI IMG/M metagenome (GOLD analysis project Ga0209075, IMG submission 187523) | Agricultural soil microbial communities from Utah to study Nitrogen management - Steer compost 2011 (SPAdes) (version 2) | ecosystem: Environmental > Terrestrial > Soil > Agricultural land...
CAGGGCAGGGTGCTGGCCGATCAGTTGCCGAAAGGAGAGCTGGAGCTGGTAGAAGGGGGACACATGCTGCCGCTGACCCAGCCACAGCGTTGCGTGGAGTTCGTGCGGCGTACCCTGCAGCAGACGGCAGGGTGACGGGACAGGGCGAGGCCCAGGCCTCGCCCTACGGAGGAGCTCAGTCCTCGATCTCGCGGATCATGTTGCGGGCGATGATCACCTGCTGGATCTGGGTGGTGCCTTCATACAGCCGGAACAGGCGCACGTCGCGGTAGAACCGCTCGATGGCGTACTCGCTGATGTAACCGGCGCCGCCATGGATCTGCACGCCGCGGTCGGCTACCCGGCCGCACATTTCGGTGGCGAACATCTTGGCGCAGGAGGCCTCGGTGCTGATGTTGCGGCCTTCGTCACGCTTGCGCGCGGCATCCAGCACCATGCAGCGGGCGGCATAGATCTCGGCCTTGCTGTCGGCCAGCATGGCCTGGATCAGCTGGAAGTCGGCAATCCGCTGGCCGAACTGCTTGCGCTCGACCGCATAGCGCAGGGAGTCATCCAGCATGCGCTCGGCGGCGCCGACCGACAGGGCGGCGATATGCAGACGGCCCTTGTCCAGTACCTTCATGGCCGTCTTGAAACCGACGCCTTCCTTGCCGCCGATCAGGTTGGCGGCCGGCACGCGGACGTTGTCAAAGATGACGTCGGCGGTATGCGCACCTTTTTGGCCCATCTTCTGGTCCGGCTTGCCGATGGTCAGCCCGGGAGTGCCGCGCTCGACGATGAAGGAGCTGATGCCACCAGCGCCGCGGATCTCCGGGTTGGTGCGCGCCATGACGGTGAAGATGCCGGCGTGTGGAGCGTTGGTGATGAAGCGCTTGGTGCCGTTGAGCACATAGAAGTCGCCATCGCGCACCGCGGTGGTCTTCAGCGAGGCGGCGTCGGAGCCGGAGTCCGGCTCGGTCAGGCAGAAGGAGCTCAGGTACTCACCGGCGGCCAGCCGTGGCAGATAGTGGGCCTTCTGCTCTTCGGTGCCATCCAGCAGGATGCCGATCGAACCGATGCCGTTGTTGGTGCCTATATAGGAACGGAAGGCCGGGGAAGTGCGACCCAGTTCGAAGGCGATATTCACCTCCTCTTCCATGGTCACCCCCAGGCCGCCGTACTGCTCCGGGATGGTCAGACCGAACAGGCCCATTTCCTTCATCTGTTCGACGATATCCGCCGGGATGCTGTCGGTCTCTGCGACTTCATGTTCACGGGGAATCAGTTCCTGATTGACGAACTGGCGGATCGAGTCGAGCAGAATCTGTAGGGTTTCCGGATCGCGAATCATGGTCTCTCCTGAGGGCCGGTATGTGCCTTGAAAATAGTCCCGTTAGGGGGAATTTGCCTGCAGCATGGTAGCGCTGTGCGGGGGCAATGATCAATAATAACAAAACCAAATACCGCTCTGCGGAATTTAAGCGGGGTGTGTGATCCGGGTCTCGGGTCTTTTAAGATGCCTCCACGACGTACTGAGAATATAGCGAGAAAATAATGGGCGCACTGTCAGGAATACGGGTACTGGATCTGAGTCGGGTGCTGGCCGGGCCCTGGTGTGGGCAGATCCTGGCGGATCTGGGGGCCGAGGTGATCAAGATAGAACGACCCGGCAGCGGTGACGATACCCGTGGCTGGGGACCGCCCTGGATGCCGGACGAGCAGGGCGGCTCCAGCGGCGAGGCAGCCTATTACCAGTCCGCCAACCGGGGCAAATCCTCGGTGGCGGTGGATCTGGCAACCGCCGAGGGGCAGGAGCTGGTCCGGGCACTCGCGGCGGACTGCGATGTGCTTATCGAGAACTACAAGGCCGGATCCCTGGCCCGTTACGGGCTGGATTACGCCTCGCTGTCCGCATTGAATCCGCGTCTGGTGTACTGCTCCATCACCGGCTTCGGCCAGACCGGCCCCCGGGCAGAGGAGCCCGGTTATGACTTCATCATCCAGGGTATGGCGGGGTTGATGAGCATTACCGGCGAGCGTGACGATCTGCCAGGTGGCGGGCCGCAGAAGGCCGGCGTGGCGGTCGCCGATCTGATGACCGGACTCTATTCCACCATTGCCATCCAGGCCGCCCTCATCGACCGCCAGCGCACGGGGCGGGGGCAGCACTGCGACATGGCGCTGTTCGATGTCCAGCTGGCTACCCTGGCCAACCAGAACATGAACTACCTGGTATCCGGCCGGGTGCCCGGGCGCTACGGCAACGCCCACGCCAATATCGTGCCCTATCAGGTATTCAGGGCATCAGATCGGGAGTTCATCATTGCCTGCGGCAATGACAGCCAGTTCGTTGCCCTGTGTGGGGCGATAGGCCTGCCGCAATTGCCGGAAGATCCGCGTTTCGTGCGCAATGCCGACCGGGTGCAGCACCGCGAGGAGTTGGTGGCCCTGCTGTCAGAACACTTTCTCGGGGCCAGCGCCGACGAGTGGGTTGAGCGTATCCAGGCGGTCAAGGTGCCGGTCGGGCCGATCAACAATATCGCCCAGGCGCTGGCCGAGCCCCAGGTTCAGGCGCGGGACCTGCTGGTGAATATTCCCCATCCACGCAACAGCGCTTTCACCATGGTCGGCAATCCGATCAAGCTGTCCGCTTCGCCGGTCCGTTACCATCGGCCGCCGCCGATGCTCGGACAGGATACCGACCGCGTTCTGAGCGAGCGCCTGGGTCTGAGTCAGGACCGCCTGGCCGAACTCAAGGCACAGGGCGTGATCGAGCAATCACCCCAAAGCTGAGCTAAGCTGAAATTGACCAGGGGGCTGGCCACAGTCCCCTGGTTATTCAGGAACCGGTAACGCCAGCGATTCCTTTACCTCTTCCATGACGATGTAGCTTTTCGACTCACGGACATGGGGCAGCTTGAGCAGTATGTCTCCGAGCAATTTCCGGTAGGACGCCATCTCGTTGATGCGTGCCTTGATCAGATAGTCGAAGTCACCGGATACCAGATGGCACTCCAGCACATGCGGCAGTTTCAGCACTGCTCGGCGGAATTCCTCGAAGATGTCACCTGATTTGTACGACAGGCTGATCTCCACGAACACAAGCAGGCTGGCGTTCAGGTGCTCGGGATTGAGACGGGCGCTGTAGCCCATGATGACCCCCTCGCGCTCCAGTCGACGGACGCGCTCGGTGCAGGGGGTAGTGGACAGTCCGACCCGTTCGCCCAGTTCGGTAAAGGCCAGACGGCCTTCGGCCTGCAGTTCACGAAGGATATGACGATCGATTCGGTCCAACTCGCGTTGGGCTTTGTGTTTGGTTCTCATTGGTGAATCTGGCTAGACCTTTAGCTAATTGAACGGGATTAAGCGCTAAATATAGCGGGTAAAACAGTGAAATCAACTGTGACGGCTCTCCTATAATCCGGCAATCGTGATTGACCCCCGACCGGGGACGAGGAGTTAGGCAATGCATATTCTGGTTCTTGGCAGCGGCGTTGTGGGTACCACCAGCGCCTATTATCTGGCTCGGCAGGGCTTTCAGGTGACGGTGATCGACCGTCAGCCGGCGGTCGCGGAAGAGACCAGTCATGCCAATGCCGGACAGATTTCACCCGGCTATGCCTCGCCCTGGGCTGCGCCCGGGGTGCCGCTGAAAGCCATCAAGTGGATGCTGCAGAAGCATGCGCCGCTGTCGATCCGGCCCACTGCCGACATCAACCAGTACCTGTTCATGGCGCGCATGCTGCGCAACTGCACCGCTGCCCGTTACGCGGTGAACAAGGAGCGCATGGTGCGTCTGTCCGAATACAGCCGTGACTGCCTGGATGAACTGCGCGTGGAGACCGGTCTCACTTACGAGGACCGCCAGCGCGGTACCACCCAGCTGTTCCGTACCCAGGCGCAACTGGAGGGGGCGGCCAAGGACATCAAGGTGCTGGAGCAGATGGGCGTGCCCTACGAGCTGCTGGACAGCAAGTCGCTGGCCAGCGCCGAGCCGGGGCTGGCCAAGGTCGCCCACAAACTCACCGGGGGTCTGCGTCTGCCCAATGACCAGACCGGCGACTGCCTGCTGTTCACCCAGCGCATTGCGCAGATGGCCCGTGACCTGGGCGTGGAATTCCGCTTCAACCAGAATATCGAGCGTCTGGATTATGCCGGTGACCGTATCAACGGTGTGTGGGTTGACGGCAAGCTGCTGACCGCCGACAACTACGTGCTGGCGCTGGGCAGTTACAGCCGGCAGATGCTGGCGCCGCTGGGCATCAAGGCGCCCATCTACCCGCTGAAGGGTTACTCGATCACCGTGCCGATCATCAATCCCGATGCGGCGCCGGTGTCCACCATGCTGGATGAAACCTACAAGGTGGCCATTACCCGTTTCGATAATCGCATCCGCGTCGGTGGCATGGCGGAAATCCGCGGCTACGACCTGAAGATCGACCCGCGCAAGGGTGAAACCCTGAAGATGATCGTCAATGATCTGTTCCCGGATGCTGCCGATACCAGCGAGATCAATCTGTGGACAGGCCTGCGCCCGGCTACCCCGGACGGTACCCCGATCATCGGGCCGACCCGCTACCGCAACCTGTTCCTGAATACCGGTCACGGCACCCTGGGCTGGACCATGGCCTGTGGCTCCGGTCGCCTGCTGGCCGATCTCCTGGCCAGGAAAAAGCCCCAGATCAGCACCGAGGGTCTGGCCATTTCCCGTTACAGCAACAACAAGGAGGCCAGCAAGCATGGCAATCCAGCGACTGCACACTAACAGGCGGATGAGCCAGATCGTGATCCATAGGGACACCATCTATCTGGCCGGACAGACCGCCGAGAACACCGATACGGGTATCGAGCAGCAGACCGCCGATACGCTGCAGGCCATAGAGGAGCTGCTCGCCGAGGCGGGCAGCGACAAGGAGCATATTCTTTCGGTAACCATCTACCTGAAAGATATCGAGCGCGATTTTGCCGGCATGAATGCCGTGTGGGATCGCTGGCTGCCCGAGGGCGTTGCCCCGGCGCGGGCCACAGTGGAGGCCGGGATGTGCGAGTCCGACATCCTGGTGGAAATGTCAGTAACCGCCGTCAAGCGTGAGTGAGACGGCCGACTAGAATTATAAAATTACAGTTGAGATAGAAGAATGAATAAATACTCCTTGCAGATCGCGTTGGCCTACATGTCCGTGGTCATTGGCGGTGGTTTTGCCTCCGGTAACGAGGTGCTGCAGTTCTTTACCGGGTACGGCCTCGCCGGTATAGCGGGATCGGTAGTGGCAGCGGTGCTGTTTGCCTTCCTGGGCATGCAGATCGCGCGGATCAGCTCGATCATGCAGGCCGGTTCGCACAAGCAGGTGCTGTATATCCTGTTCGGCGAGAAAGCCGGTTTTGTAGTGGATGTCATCCTCTCCTTCTTCCTGTATGGCGTGGGTGTGGTGATGCTGGCGGGTGCGGGCTCGACCCTGGCCCAGCAGTTCGGTCTGGCGCCCCTGGTGGGCTCCATCCTGATGACGGTGCTGGTGATAGCCACCCTGTGTCTGAACGTCAGGGGCATCATCAACCTGATCAGCGCGGTCATGCCCTTCCTGCTGGTCATGGTGCTGGCGATCACCGTCTATTCCATCTATACCAGCACGGGATCTCAGGCCGAGCTGGCGGCAGTATCCGAGGATATTCCAGTCATCACCTTCCTCGGCGCTGAGGTGCCGAACTGGGCATTGAGCGGCCTGCTGTATGCCTCCTTCAATATCGCCGTAGGTTTCCCCATGCTGGCCGTGATCGGCGGGCTGACCAAGCAGCCCAAGGCGGCCGCCCTTGGCGGTATCGGTGGTGGCCTGGGGCTGGGTGTCCTGATCATCGTGCTGAACATCGGCCTGTTCGCCAACCTTGATCGACTGGTAGGTGTGGAGATTCCGACCCTGCTGCTGGCCCAGGCAATCCATCCGTGGCTGGCTGTGCTGATGTCGCTGGCGCTGATCTGCATGATCTACAGCACCGCGGTAGGCATGTTCTTCGCGTTCGGTGCGCGTTTCGCCACCCCGGACACCAGCCGCTTCAAGGTGCTGAGCGCCATCTTTGCGGTGATCGGGCTGGCCCTGAGTCAGGCCGGCTTCACCAAGCTGGTGGGTACCGTGTATCCGATGCTGGGGGTGGTGGGTCTGGTGCTGATCATTGCCATTGCCATGAGCTGGATCCGCACCCGCAACCGCAGCGCCGAAGAGCTGGCGGCGGACCCGCGCGTCCAGCAGAAATAACGCTGGCAACGCCTGAAACGACAACGGCCGCCCCGGGGAGGGAGCGGCCGTTGTCATTTCTGCGTCAGGTTCAGCAGGTCACCGGTGGCAGGGTCGGCCGGTCGATCTTCACCTTGTCGGTCGGCGCCATCACGGTGGCGGTACCGTCAACCACCTTCTTGCCTTCCTGATTGACTACCCGGGTAGCGATGCGGACCCGGTTTTTCGGCAGCTTCTCCAGGATTTCCAGCTCGATGCGGATATCATCGCCCAGGCGTACCGGGCGCAGGAAGCTCAGTTCCTGACCGATATAGATGCTGCCCGGACCTGGCAGCTCGCAGGCGATGGCCGCGGAGATCAGCGCACCGGACAGCATGCCATGGGCGATGCGGCCCCCGAAGGGGGTGGCGGCGGCGAATTCCTCGTCCAGATGCACCGGGTTGACGTCCCCGGAAACGGTGGCGAACAGCAGCAGATCCCGCTCGGTTACCAGGTGACTGACGCTGGCGGTATCACCCACAGTCAGCTCTTCATAGGTACGGTTTTCCAACATCGACATCGACTAGACTCCATTTGAACCGGACCGGCGCGAGCGGGCCCGGAAGTGTCGGGAAACAAAAATGAAACAAAAGCGCGTTTTGTATTTTGCCGTATTGCTGGTAATTTGGCGCAGAGCCACGGCTAGGGGCTGAATAATAACAACACAAGTGTCCATCGAGGCATGAAATGGACGCTTGGCTTACTCCAACGGGAGAGATGGAGCCAATGGAAGCATCGTTCTGGAATGACAAGCGCCCCAATGGGGTCAGCAATGATATCGACCTGAGCCAGTTCGGCTCTATCCTCGAGGTGTTTGACGCCTCCTGCGCCACCCATGCCGACCGCCCGGCCTTCACCAATATGGGTGTGACCCTGACCTGGGGGGATATCGAACGCTACTCTGCGGCCTTTGCCGGCTATATCCAGAAGTACACCGATCTGAAGCCGGGTGACCGGATCGCCATCCAGATGCCCAACGTGCTGCAGTTTCCGATAGCGGTTTTCGGCGCCATGCGCGCCGGTCTGGTCGTGGTCAATACCAATCCCCTGTATACCGCCCGTGAAATGCGCCATCAGTTCACCGATTCCGGTGCGCGCGCGCTCATCTACATGAACATTTTCGGTCACCTGGTTCAGCAGGTGCTGCCCGATACCGACATCAAGTACCTGTTCGAGGCACGCATGGGAGACATGCTGCCCGGGCTCAAGGGTCTGCTGGTCAATGCTGCGGTCAAGCACGTGAAGAAGATGGTGCCGCGTTACAACCTGCCGCAGGCCGTCTCCTTCAAGAGTGCGCTGGCACGCTGCGAAGGCGTCAGCCCGGTTCCGGTCACACGGACGCTGGATGACGTTGCCGTACTGCAGTACACCGGAGGCACTACGGGTGTGGCCAAGGGCGCCATGCTCACCCACGGCAACCTGGTGGCCAACATGCTGCAGGTGCACGCCAACATGCAGCAGCTGGATCGCGAGGGCAACCGCCTGATGGAAGAGGGGGGCGAGGTGGTCATCGCACCGCTGCCCCTGTATCACATCTATGCATTCACCGTGCACTGCATGTGCATGATGCTGTCCGGTCAGCACAACGTGCTGATCACCAATCCCCGCGACATTCCCGGCTTCGTCAAGGAGCTGAAGAAGTGGAAGTTTTCCTCGATCGTCGGCCTCAACACCCTGTTTGTCGCACTGATGGATCACCCCGAATTCAAGGATCTGGACTTCTCCAGGCTCAAGAGCACCACTTCCGGCGGCACAGCGCTGGTCAAGGCCACCGCCGAGCGTTGGCAGAACAAGACGGGGGTGCTCATCGGCGAGGGTTATGGTCTGACCGAGTGTTCCCCGGTGGTCTGCGCCAGCCCGGGCGACGGCCTGGCCCGCCTCGGTTCCGTCGGTCTGCCGGTGCCCGGTACCGCGGTCAAGGTGATCGACGAGCAGGGCAATGAACTGCCGATCGGCGAACGTGGCGAACTCTGCGTGAGGGGACCCCAGGTCATGAAGGGGTACTGGCAGCGTCCCGAGGCAACCGCCGAGGTCATGGACAGCGAGGGCTGGTTCCGTACCGGCGATGTGGCGGTGATCGACGAGGACGGTTTTGTCAGCATCGTCGACCGTATCAAGGACATGATCCTGGTCTCCGGTTTCAACGTCTATCCCAATGAGATCGAGGATGTGGTCGCCGCCCATCCCAAGGTCGCCAACGCAGCCGCCATCGGCGTGCCGGACGAGAAATCCGGAGAAGCGGTGAAGCTGTTCGTTGTCCCTTCCTCGCCGGATCTGACGGTGGATGAGCTCAAGGCCTACTGCAAGGCCAACTTCACCGGCTACAAGGTGCCGAAACACTATGAACTGCGGGATTCCCTGCCGATGACGCCGGTAGGCAAGATCCTGCGCCGGGAGCTTCGCGACGCCTAGGTAACATCCCAGACAAACCGGCGGGCAGCGTATTTCGCTGTCCGCCGGTTTGCTTTTTCAGGGTCCGTTTTCCGGCTTGTGTAAGGGTCTGTAACGGGCCTCCCAGAAACTCTGGCCGGGTTTCTGAAAAACTGATAGGCTTCAGCCACTTTTCGACCGGAATGAGCTTAATATTCACGAACGGGTCGAGATCAGTACTGTTCATTACCAAATAAAACAGCAGCAACACTGCAATCGGACGCATCCAGGGGGCTTCATGCAAGAGAGTTTTTGGGCTGACAAGTATCCGGAGGGTATTCCCGCCGAGATCAATCCAGATCAGTACCCCAATGTTCTGGCAGTCCTGAAGGAATCCTGCGAACGCTTTGCCGACAAGCCGGCGTTCACCAACTTGGGCAAGACCATCACCTGGGGCGAGATGTACCGCCTGTCCGGGGAGTTCGCTGCCTATCTCCAGACCCACGCCGGGCTGCAGCCGGGTGACCGCATTGCCGTGCAGCTGCCCAACGTGCTGCAGTATCCGATCGTCGTTTTCGGCGCCATGCGCGCCGGCTATGTGGTGGTCAATACCAATCCGCTGTACACCGCCCGCGAGATGGAGCACCAGTTCAACGACTCGGGTGCCAAGGCGCTGGTGTGTCTGGCCAACATGGCGCATCTGGCCGAACAGGTCGTGCCCAGGACCGGGGTCAAGCACGTCATCGTCACCGAGGTCGGTGACATGTTGCCGCCGGTCAAGCGCCTGCTGGTCAATACCGTGGTCAAGCGGGTGAAGAAGATGGTGCCGGCGTTCAACATTCCGGGCGCCGTGCCCTTCGTCAAGGCGCTGAAGGCCGGTGCGGCCTGCAGCCTGCGTGAAGCCAGCCCGGGGGCCGAGGACACTGCCGTGCTGCAGTACACCGGTGGCACTACCGGCGTCGCCAAGGGTGCCATGCTGACCCACCGGAATCTGATCGCCAACATGCTTCAGTGCAAGGTGATGATGCCTTCGAACATGCGCGAAGGCGAGGAGGTCATCATCTGTCCCTTGCCGCTGTACCATATCTACGCTTTCACCTTTCACTGCATGGCGGTGATGATGCTTGGTGGCCACAATATCCTGATCACCAACCCGCGGGACATTCCGGCGACGGTCAAGGACATGGCCCGTCAGCGCTTCTCGACCTTCGTCGGCCTCAATACCCTGTTCGCCGCGCTGTGCAACAACGAGCAGTTCCGTCAGCTGGACTTCAGCGGCATGAAACTGACACTGTCCGGCGGCATGGCGCTGCAACAGGCGACCGCCGAACGCTGGCACAAGGTTACCGGCTGCGAGATCTCCGAAGGCTACGGCATGACCGAGACCAGCCCGGTGGTTTCGGTCAATCCGGCGGACGCGGTGCAGGTAGGCACCATTGGTATCCCGGTTCCCTCGACCCTGTGCAAGGTGGTTGACGATGACGGCCGCGAGCTGGGCATAGGTGAGCGTGGTGAACTCTGCGTGAAAGGCCCACAGGTGATGAAGGGTTACTGGCAGCGCCCCGAGGCCACCGACGAGGTGCTGGATGCCGAGGGTTGGCTGCGTACCGGTGATATAGCGATCATCCAGGAAGATGGCTACATGCGCATTGTCGACCGCAAGAAGGACATGATCGTGGTCTCCGGCTTCAACGTGTACCCCAACGAGCTGGAAGATGTCATGGCCGCCATTCCGGGTGTGCTGCAGTGTGCTGCCATCGGTGTGCCGAACGAGAAGACCGGCGAAGCGATCAAGGTGTTCATAGTCAAGGAGCCCGGTGCTCAGCTGAACGCGGAGGATGTGCGCAGTCACATGCGTGACAAACTGACCGCCTACAAGGTGCCCAAGGAGGTCGAGTTCCGCGACAGTCTGCCGACCACCAACGTGGGCAAGATCCTGCGTCGCGAGCTGCGTGACGAGGAACTGAAGAAACTCGGCGCCGCATAACACCTGAGTCCGCATCTTTGCGACAATAGCCCCTTCCGGTATTTCCGGTTGGGGCTTTTTTGTGCGGACTCACCTTGTGGGGTTTGGAGATCGCTCCCTGCCGCGAGCAATGAACCTTCTGACTTCTGACGGGAAAGCATGACCGATCTCAGTACTTTCGCCTCTCAACTTGACGCCGCCATGTCCGCGGACCGCCATCGCCTGCTGCGCCAGCTGCAGAGCCTTGGCAAGAATCCCGACAGGGGCCGTCTGGAGCAGTGGCAGAGTCGTCTGGCGGCGTCCTGTGCGCGGGCGGCCAGCCGGGCAGCCAGTGTGCCGCCGTTGCGCTATGACGACAGTCTGCCGATTGCTGCCAAACGGGAGGAAATCCGCCGGGCGATTGCCGAGCATCAGGTGGTGGTGATCGCCGGCGCCACCGGCTCCGGCAAGACCACCCAGTTGCCGAAGATCTGCCTGGAGCTGGGGCGCGGCAGTCATGGGCTGATCGGGCATACCCAGCCCCGTCGGCTGGCAGCGCGCAACGTCGCCAGTCGGGTGGCCGAAGAACTGGGTACGCCGCTGGGCGAGCTGGTCGGCTTTCAGGTGCGTTTCACCGATCAGAGCAACGAGCGCACGCTGATCAAACTGATGACCGACGGCATCCTGCTGGCGGAAACCCAGAACGATCGGTACCTGAGCCGCTATGACACCCTGATCATCGACGAGGCCCATGAGCGCAGTCTGAACATCGATTTCCTGCTCGGTTACCTCAAGACCATCCTGCCCAGGCGCCCGGACCTCAAGGTCATCATCACCTCGGCGACCATCGACCTGGAGCGTTTTTCCGCGCACTTCAATCAGGCGCCGATCATCGAGGTATCCGGCCGTACCTACCCGGTGGACGTCTGGTACCGCCCGCTGGCCGCCGAGACCGATGAGGACGGTAACCGGGTTGAAGAAGACCTGACCATAGATCAGGGCATTCTCGCGGCCCTGCGCGAGCTGGAGCAGCATGAGCGCGCCAACGGCCAGCCGCCGGGCGATGCGCTGGTGTTTCTGCCCGGCGAGCGTGAGATCCGTGATACCGCCGAATTCCTGCGCAGGGCCAACCTCAGACACACCGAGATTCTGCCGCTCTATGCAAGGCTGTCGGTGGCCGAACAGCAGAAGATCTTTTCCCGCCATGCGGGTCGGCGGGTGATTCTCTCGACCAACGTGGCGGAAACCTCACTCACGGTGCCGGGCATCGTCTACGTGATTGACCCGGGCGAGGTGCGCATCAGCCGCTACAGCCCGCGCTCCAAGGTGCAGCGTCTGCCGATCGAGCCGGTTTCCCGGGCCAGTGCCGATCAGCGCAAGGGCCGTTGTGGGCGGGTGGCGCCGGGTATCTGCGTGCGGCTGTACAGCGAAGAGGACTTCAACAGCCGCCCGGCCTTTACCGACCCGGAGATACTGCGTACCAACCTCGCGGCGGTGATACTGCAGATGCTGCATCTGCGCCTGGGGCGCATCGAGGATTTCCCCTTTATCGAGCCGCCGGACGGGCGTGCCATCAGTGACGGTTTCAATCTGCTGCAGGAGTTGGGTGCAGTCGAGCGGGACGGCAAGATCACCGAGGTGGGTCGCCAGCTGGCACGGCTGCCGGTGGACCCGCGCATCGGCCGCATGCTGATCGAGGCGGCGGAGCAGGGCAGCCTCGAGGAGGTGCTGATCATTGCCAGTGCGCTGGCAGTGCAGGACCCGCGTGAGCGGCCGGTGGAGCGCCAGCAGGCCGCTGATCAGGCCCATGCCCAGTGGCGCGACGAGCATTCGGATTTTGCCGCCTTCATCAATCTCTGGCGTGGTTTCGAGGAGCAGCGCCAGGCGCTGAGCCAGAATCAGCTGCGCGCCTGGTGCCGACGCCACTTTCTCAACTACCTGCGCCTGCGCGAATGGCGGGAAACCCATCGCCAGTTGCTGTTGACCTGCCGCGATCTGCAAATGACCTTCAACAGCCAGCCCGCCGGCTATGATGCCGTGCACCGCGCGTTGCTGGCCGGCCTGCTCAGCCATCTGGGCAACAAGACCGAGGATGGCGACTACATGGGCGCGCGGCAGCGGCGCTTTCTGCTGCACCCGTCATCGGCGCTGGCGAAGAAGCGGCCGGCCTGGGTCATGGTGGCCGAGCTCACCGAAACCACCCGGCTGTACGGTCGCATCGCGGCGCGCATCGAGCCCCAGTGGGTCGAGCCGCTGGCTGCACACCTGACCCGTACCAGCCACAGCGAGCCCCATTGGGAGAAACGCCGTGGGCAGGTGGTGGCCTATGAGCAGGTAACCCTGTTCGGGCTGATCATAGTGCCCAGGCGCAAGGTGCATTACGGTCCGATTGATCCTGTGGTGTCCCGGCAGATCTTCATCCGTCAGGCGCTGGTGGCCGGGGAATGGCATGGGCGGGCCGCCTTCAACCGGGCCAATCAGGCGCTGCTGGAGGAACTCGATCAACTTGAAGCCAAGGCCCGCCGGCGGGACATCCTGGTCGATGAGGAAACCCTGTATCGCTACTTCGATCAGCGTGTCCCGGACAATATCCACCAGCTGGCCAGCTTCGAACGCTGGCTCAAGCGCACCAGCCAGCAGGAGCCGAAGCTGCTGCACATGACCCGGGACGACCTGCTGCAGCGCGAGGCCGATGAGGTCAGTGCCCAGCAGTATCCGGACACCCTGCGCTGGGAGCGGATTGCCCTGCCGCTGAGCTACCATTTCGAGCCCGGGCACGAGGCCGACGGGGTGACCCTGACGGTGCCGCTGGCGTTGCTGCGTCAGCTGCCGGAGCAGCGTCTGGAGTGGCTGGTGCCGGGGCTGCTGTATGACAAGTGCGTGGCGCTGGTACGCGGGTTGCCGAAGTCGATACGCAAGAATTTCGTACCGGTGCCTGATTTCGTCAGCGCGGCGCTGGAGCGCATGCCCTTCGGTGAAGGGCGGCTGACCCAGGCGCTGGGTCGCGAGCTGACCCGCATGACCGGCGTGCGCCTGGATGAGGACAGCTGGGATCAGGTCAGCCTGGAAGATCACCTGCTGATGCGCATCCGGGTGGTTGACGAGGACGGTCGTGAACTGGCCAGCGGCAGGGACTACGGCGCGCTGTGCCAGCGCATGGCCGGTCAGCTCAGTGAGCAGCGGGTCAATGCTCCGGTAGCGGCGGCACCCGAGAAGGCGTCCGCCCAGGCGGGCCAGGCCCCGTTACCGGCCAAGGTGCGTCGGCGCCAGGCTGGCATCGATGTGGATTTCTGGCCGGCCTGGGTGGAGCAGGGCGAGGCGGTCGTTGAGCAGCTGTTCGACAACCCTCTGCAGGCCGCGCAGGCGCACAGGCACGGGGTTCAGCGCCTGCTGCTGCAGCGCCTGCCGGAGCAGGTCAAGTATCTGCGGCAGAAACTGACGACCGCGAAGGAAGCGGCGATCTACTACCGGGATCTCGGCACTCAGCAGCAGCTGACCGAGGATCTGCTGCTGGCCGCGATCGACCGTGCCTGTCTGGCACCGGGCAGTGCCCTGCCGCGCAGTCCGCAGGAGCTGGAGTCCTGTGCCGCCCGGGGGCGCGCTGAGCTGATACCGGTGGCGGAAAAGCTGGGAGCCCGGGTGCTGGAGATTCTCAAGCTCTGGCACGGCCTGCAGAAGCGTTTCAAGGGGCGTATCGACCTGAGCCATGCGATTGCCATGAACGACGTTCGCACGCAGCTGGACAATCTGGTGTTCCGCGGGTTCGTGCGCGAGGTGCCGGCCCAGTGGCTGGACCAGTATCCCCGCTACTTCAATGCCATTGCCCAGCGCCTGGACAAGCTGCCGGGGCAGGTGCAGCGCGACCGGGTCTGGACCGATGAGTTGCAGGGTTTCTGGCAGCAGTACCAGTCCCTCAGCCAGCGTTACCGGGTGGAGGGGCGTGAGGATGAACGCCTGGATCAGTGGCGCTGGATGCTGGAGGAGTACCGGGTCTCATTGTTCGCGCAACAGCTGGGAACGCGCATGCCGGTATCCGACAAGCGACTGAAGAAACACTGGCAGGAGATCACCGGCTGAGGTGGCCGGCAACGGAGCCCGGGCTGCGGCAATCGGCAGATGGACAGGCGGCCGTGTCGCGGGCGGGCGGCCCGCCGGCCGGTGGATTCAGCCGGGATATTGCATGACAGCTGCATGATGGGGCGCTGATGTGGCAAAATGACCCGAAATGGCGCGACCCGCATGATGATTTTGACTCAGGCCGTCGAAGATCATTTTCCATTTATACCGTCCTGGATGCGCAGTCGGACTCCCGGAGAGTCCCCTGCAAGGCCGCGCATTGCTGACACCTGAACAGATTGAATCCAGAGAGGCCCGACCGTGCATAAAGTAGTCATCAGTGGCACAGGTTTGTACACCCCCCCGAACAGCATCAGTAACGACGAGCTGGTGGCCAGCTTCAATGCCTGGGCGGAACGTTTCAACGCGGAGAATGCTGCCGCCATTGCCGCCGGGGAGATGGAGCCGGCACCGCTGTCCAGCAGCGAGTTCATTGAAAAGGCCTCCGGTATCAAGAGCCGGCATGTCACTGACAAGCAGGGCATTCTGGATGTTGATCGTATGGTGCCCTACATCCCGGAACGCAGTAATGACGAGTGGTCGATTCTGTGCGAGATGTCGGTCAAGGCTGCCGAGGAAGCGCTGCAACGTGCCGGGCGTACTGCCGCGGATATCGACGGTGTCATCGTGGCCTGTTCCAATCTGCAGCGGGCCTATCCTGCAGTGGCCATTGAAGTGCAGGCGGCGCTGGGCATCCAGGGCTTCGGCTTCGACATGAACGTGGCCTGTTCCTCGGCGACCTTCGGCATCCAGAATGCGGTGAACAGCATCAGCACCGGTCAGGCCCGGGCCATCCTCATGGTCAACCCGGAAATCTGCACCGGGCACATGAACTTCCGTGACCGCGACAGCCACTTCATCTTCGGTGATGCCTGCACTGCCGTGATCCTGGAGCGGGCGGATCAGGCCACCTCGCCCTATCAGTACGAGATTCTGGGCACCCGGCTGCTGACCCAGTTCTCCAACAATATCCGCAACAACTTCGGCTTTCTCAACCGTGCCGATGAGTCGGGTATCGGCAAGCCGGACAAGCTCTTTGTCCAGGAAGGGCGCAAGGTGTTCCGCGAGGTCTGTCCCATGGTGGCCGAGCTGATCGCCGAGCAGCTGCAACAGCTGGACATTCCGGTGACCGAGGTCAGCCGTTTCTGGCTGCACCAGGCCAACCTGAACATGAACATGCTGATTGCCCGCAAGCTGCTGGGACGTGATCCGGACCTGCAGAAGGAGGCGCCTGTGGTGCTGGATGAGTACGCCAATACCAGTTCCGCCGGCTCGATCATTGCCTTCCACAAGTTCCAGGATGATCTGCCTGCAGGCAGTCTGGGCGTCATCTGCTCCTTCGGCGCCGGCTACTCGATCGGCAGCGTGGTCGTTCGCAAGCGCTGAGCCCCCGCACAGGAACCCGCCATGGCAACCATGGCGGGTTCGGCGTTTCCTTCCTGCCGCAACCGCAACCGCAACCGCA
>Ga0209075_1002507_pt1 | contig 16140 bp, 17 predicted proteins | sample Stecom2011_FD_187523 | JGI IMG/M metagenome (GOLD analysis project Ga0209075, IMG submission 187523) | Agricultural soil microbial communities from Utah to study Nitrogen management - Steer compost 2011 (SPAdes) (version 2) | ecosystem: Environmental > Terrestrial > Soil > Agricultural land...
TGTAAGTTTTTCTTTTTGTTATATCTTTAAATAATTTAATGATGACAATAAATATGATTGTAAACTCTAATCTACCAATGACCATACCAAATGATAACACCCATAAGACAAAGTTATTGGTATCTTTTTTTCATAATACCTTGAAAAAAGCCGGTATTACTCATGGCACTTGCCATATCAAACAAACTGTTTTCAAAACAAAAGTTTTAAGACATGATTAAGAGACTTTTTAAACCTAATGACATTAAATAGATCACTATGAATGCATAGTTATGGCTTATTTCCATATCTATTATTTATTCATAGTTTTGATGTTTGAGTGTGAAGTTGGTTCGAATCGTTCTCTTATGACTTATTTTATCACGAATGTACCAATATGAGGACGCTAATGCAACCAAAATGTGATCTTGTTTAATCGCAGAAGCAGTGGATCCTGCTTGCCTACCAATAAGCATTAAAAACATGTGTAATAATATGGTAAAACCTAAAATTATTGTCAAACTACTAATTGTTATAAGACCTGTGGTTGTTACAGCAGAAATAACTGTAAACAAGCCGTGTCTTATTATTTTATCATAATTGAGCTTGTTTAGAGCCTATAAAACGGGTAAGCATATAAAAACTACCCAAATGATTGGGTAGTTTCAATAATTAGATGTGTCCGGCTCTAGCTTTAGTGATTTGTTCTCTTAATTCTTTTTCTAATTGAGAATAGTCAACGTTTTGTTTTTTAATTTTTTGACTAGCTTCTTTTTCAATACGTCTGACTAAGTCTTCAGCTTCTTCTTTAGATTTTGCAAGTTCTGCATTGAGTGTATAAACACTTAAGACATCGTTTTTATAAACTACAGCACCGCTTCTAACATATAAGTAAAAGACTAAATCTCCTTGAACAAGTTTAATAAACTCATCATTTAATGTAGTTAAGGTTTTGATGTGTTTGTCTAATATGGCAAACTCACCTGTATGTTTTTGAACCACTGCATAATCAATAGTTTCAACATATTTTTTACCTTGTTGACCAATAACTTCTATTTTCATAATGACTTCGCCTTCTTAATAGCATCATCAATCGTACCAACAAGTAAGAATGCTTCTTCAGGTAAATCATCGTGTTTACCTTCTAATATTTCTTTAAAACCACGTATGGTTTCATGAATTGGTACAAAACTACCCTTTTGGCCAGTAAAACGTTCGGCCACATGCATGTTTTGACTTAAGAAATTTTGGATACGACGTGCACGGTGAACGACTAACTTATCATCATCAGATAATTCATCCATCCCTAAAATTGCAATAATATCTAATAATTCATGATATCTTTGTAACATACGTTGTACTTCACGTGCTGTATCATAGTGTTGTTGACCAACAATACCAGGGGATAATGCACGAGATGTCGATTGTAATGGGTCAATCGCTGGATATATACCATCTTCTGTTAATTTTCTACTTAAAGCAGTGGTTGCATCTAAGTGAGAAAAGACAGTTGCAGGTGCCGGATCTGTATAGTCATCAGCCGGTACATAAACTGCTTGAATGGACGTAATTGAACCATATCTTGTTGATGTAATACGCTCTTGAAGTTTACCCATTTCAGTTGCTAGCGTTGGTTGATAACCAACCGCTGAAGGCATACGCCCTAAAAGTGCTGATATTTCAGAACCTGCTTGAATATAACGGTAAATATTATCAATAAATAATAAAACGTTTTGTTTTTCACCATCTCTAAAGTATTCTGCTAATGTTAATCCGGTTAATGCGACTCTTAAACGCGCACCCGGTGGTTCGTTCATTTGACCAAAGACTAGGGCTGTTTTATCTAAAACACCAGAATCTTTCATTTCATGATAAAGTTCATGACCTTCACGAACACGCTCACCAACACCGGTAAATACTGAAATACCACCATGGTTGGTTGCAACGTTATGAATCATTTCTTGGATAAGTACGGTTTTACCAACACCGGCACCACCAAAGAGTCCAATTTTACCACCTTTAATATATGGTGCAATCAAGTCAATCACTTTAATACCAGTTTCTAAAATTTCAGTTTCACCACCAAGTTCATGAAACTCTGGTGGTAGTTTATGAATCGGCATATGTCGTTTCGCATCAATGTCTCCTGCACCATCAATTGGTTCACCTAAGACATTTAACATACGGCCTAAAACTTTATCACCCACTGGTACTTTAATCGGTCCTAAGGTTGCAGTCACTTCCATACCACGTGCTAGACCATCGGTTGCTTCTAAAGATATCGTTCTTACAATGTGATTACCTAAGTGTGAAGCTACTTCTAACGTTCTTGTTTCTTCTTCATTAATTTTAACAACTAATGCATCATGAATGTTTGGAAGTTCGTCGAAAAAAGAAACATCAACGACTGGTCCTACAATAGCTACAATTTTTCCTTTCATGACTACCTCCTTATAATTTAGAATTTGAAATATCTAGCAATTCATTGGTAATTTTTTGTTGTCTTGCTTGATGATATTTTAAATTCAGTTTTTCTAATGCCTCTGTGGCATTATCAGTTGCATTTTTCATCGCCATAATACGTGATGTATATTCACTGAGTTTGGCATCAACGATGGTACCATAAAGTCTGGATTGAACATACAACATCACCAAGTCTTTAATATTATCCATTTTTGACCCTTCATAGTGATAAGAATCATATGGTTTTTTTTCTTTAACAGGTTTTAATTTTAATGGTAAGAGTACTTCATTTTCTGCAATATAAGTCATCGAATTAATAAACTTATTAGAAAAGACGGAAATTTCTCCATAAAAATTATTTACATAAAGTTTGACGATATTTTCCATGTAATCAATTAAGATTGATTCATCAATATCATCGTGGTTAAAAATTATTTCTTTATTTAAGCGGTTTAACTTTTGTTTATCGGCAAACGCATAAGCACGCCTTCCAATAGTGATGACATGCACATGCTCTTTATTAAGTTTTTGAATGTGTTCTAGAAAGTTTTTAAATAGTTGTACATGGTAACCACCAACAAGTCCACGGTCACCAGATATTAGAATGAATAGTTTATGTTCAGAACGGTTTACAGTTTCTAAAAATAAATTATTTTCTTCCACATTGAACACATCACTTAATATGTCATCAAACGCATCTTTGAATTCATAATATTTTTCATATGCATTTTGAGCTGTTACTAGTTTTGAAGATGCAATTTGATACATGGCTTTTGTAATGGATGCTGTCTTAGTGATGGATTCTATTCTAGACTTTAAACTTTGTAAAGTCGCCATTAAATAAATCTCCTTACATGATCAATAAAACTTTTAATTAAAGCTTCATCTTTAATTTCTTTATGTTCTAATAATGAATCCCTTAACTTTTTACCTAAATCATTCAAACTTAAACCTTGTTCAATTTCTGCCATTAAACTGCGAATTTGTTTTAGGTTTAAATCGTCCATATAGCCGTTTTCAAGTGCATAAAACGTGACAATTTGGCTTGGCATATCAATGAGTTCATGGACATCTTGTTTTAAGATTTCTACCGTTTTACGACCACGGTCTAAGCGGCGCTTAGAGTTTGGATCTAAGTCCGAACCAAACTGTGCGAAGCTTTCTAATTCTCTAAAGTTTGCCAGTGAGATACGCAGTGTACCGGCAACTTGTTTCATCGCTTTCCACTGAGCACTACCACCAACACGAGAAACAGAGAGCCCTGCATTAATTGCTGGTCGAATCCCTTGGTAGAATAATTTATTTTCTAAATATAATTGTCCATCGGTAATGGAAATAATATTGGTTGGAATATAAGCACTAATATCACCGGCTTGTGTTTCAACAATCGGTAGTGCTGTAATAGAGCCGCCACCATAAGCATCATCTAGTTTTCCAGCACGCTCTAATAATCTAGAGTGTAGGTAGAAAATATCACCTGGATATGCTTCACGTCCACTTGGACGTTTCATGAGTAATGATAGTTCACGGTATGCTACAGCATGTTTAGATAAGTCATCATAAATAATTAGAACATCTTTGCCTTGTTCCATGAAGTACTCTGCAATCGATGCACCGGTGTATGGTGCAATATATAATTGTGTTGCTTCTCTTGCTGATCCAGCATTGACAATCACGGTATAGTCGAGTACGTCTTTAATTTGTAAGAGTTTGACTAAGTTAGCGATTGTAGAATCTTTTTGTCCAATAGCAACATAGATACAAATTACATCTTTACCCTTTTGGTTAATGATAGTGTCAATAGCAATCGTTGATTTACCGGTTTGTCTATCTCCAATAATTAATTCTCTTTGGCCTTTACCGATCGGTACTAAAGCATCAATGACTTTAATCCCTGTATGTAATGGTTCATCAATAAAACTACGGTGCATCAAGTCTTTGGCAGGACGCTCAATTGGGTAATATGCATCCGCATTAATATGTCCTTTTAAATCTAAAGGTTCACCTAGTGGGTCAATGACACGACCTAAAAGATCATTGCCCACTGGAATTTCAAATATTTTTTTAGTTGCACGAACGTTATCACCTTCTTTAATGAGATCCACACGTCCAAATAAAATAATACCTACATGAAATTGTTCTAAGTTAAAAACAAGACCTTTAACACCATGTGGTAGTTCTACTAATTCACCTAAAATTGCTTGACTTAAACCATAAACGGTAGCAATCCCATCGGCAACACTCAAAACTTTACCAACGCTTTCTAGTCGGACATCAGCTTTATAATCTTCAATTTGTTTTTGTATTAATGCACTGATTTGATCAATGTCTATTTTAGCCATATTATCATCCTTTCTAGATGTTTGCACGCATGTCGTCTAATGCTTTTTTAAGTGATCTTTCTATACTACGACCTTGGTATATAATTCGTTCACCTTGAATGAGTGTTGGATCAATGTGTTGATTAAACTCAATTTCCAAACCAGGTAAGTAGTCTTTAATTTCTTCTTTAAGTTGTTCTAATCTTTTTTTACTTAGTGGTTTTGCAGAATATAGTTGCACATAAGCTATTTTTTGGTGTAGACGTGATTTAATGTTCCACTGTTCATAAATATCTTCATAAAGGTGTACATGATGATGGCGTACAAGTAACATTAAAAAGTTTAAAAATAATTCATCAAAAACACCCAATGATTGTAGCATATCGCGTTTTGTGCGATTGCGAACCATTGGTGAATCTAATAATATAATCCAATCTGGATTGTCGTGTGCGAGTGTAACAAAGGTTTCAAACTGCTCAATGATCGATTCTATAGCATCTTCTTTAATCGCAAGTTTAAAAAGCGCATCCGAATAAATATTAGATGTCATATTTTCTCATCAATCATTTCTTCGATGAGCTCATCTACAGTATCTTTTGTTGTTTCATGAGCAACAATCTTTTCTGCGACGTCAAATGCTATTTGTTTAATATTTTCTTTAATCTTTTCACTTTGCAGTTTTAATTCTTGTTGTACATCTCGGTCTACTTGCTGGATACGTCTTCTTGCCTCAGCACGCGCTTCACTAATGATGCGCTCTTTTTCTTGTTGTGCTTCATTCATGAGTGTATCTTTCATTTGACGTGCTTCTTTACGCATAGCTTCATATTCACTTTGTAGTTCATATCTGATTTGGGCAACACGCTCACGTTCATGAGCAGCTTCATGTAATTCTTTATCTAAAGCTTCTTGGCGTTTTTCTAAAAATTTGGTGACGGGTTTCCATAAAAAGATACGGACAACGATAATCATAATGATAATCGCAACAATTTGCCATATGACTAAATCCCATCGTTCAAATATAGAAAATAAGCCTTCTTGGATTGCATCAGATATTTCTTTGAAAATATCCATAATTTATCCTTTTACTTACTTGATAAGATAAATGCGATAATTAACGCATAAATACCAGATGTCTCAACCATTGCTTGACCTAAGATCATGGTGACTGTAATTTTACCACTGGCCTCTGGTTGACGACCAACCGCTTCAACAGCTCTTGCTGCTGCCATACCTTGACCAATACCTGCTAATCCTGCAGCTAAAATTGCAATACCAGCACCGATATAAGCTAATCCTGTTGAGAAAAATTCATTTGGAATGATTTCCATTATTTGTAAAAAATTATGCATGTGCTATGCCTCCTTCAAATTCTAAATCTTTTTCGTCTATTTTATTGGATGAAAATACTGTTGTTAATAAGACAAATACAATGGTTTGTATGAGTCCAAAACCGATGTCAAATATCGTATGTACGATCGGTGCTGTAATAAATGTAAAGGCACCAGATGCTGAATAAATTAATACCACAACTGCTGCACCAGATGCAATGTTACCAAATAAGCGCATTGTCATGGAAATAAGTGGTACTAGGTCACTCATAATATTTAAAGGAATCATCACTGGTGAAAACCACCAAATAGGTCCCATTAATGTTTTAAAGTGACCAATACCTTTTGAAATGAGTCCAACTGCCTGAATCGTTAATACACTCACAATGGCAAATGCTAAGGTCACTGTTGCATATTTTGTTGGTGTATCTAATAAAAATAACCCGGATATGTTAGACGTAAAAATAAATATAGCAAGTGTTAATATAATTGGTGCTAAAAAGCGCCAATGTTTACCAATATTATTTTTAGCATAATCATTCATAAATTTAACAAACGTAATGACTGCTGTTAAAAACTTACCTGGAGCTTCACCAACTTTGAGTTTGTTCACTTTACGTCCAATAATTATAGATAGGATGGATAAGATGAATACGATAATAAAACTAGACCATATATAAAATGGTACGGTTAATATATATCTTACAACTTCTTCAATCAAGACCTCACCTCATTTCTACTTGTTAGTGCATTAATAATTGTTGATAATTGAATAATTGAAAACCCAGCAATTAAACTCAAGCCAACATATTCTAATATTGGACTGGTTCGGTTAATCCAAATTACAACAAATGCAACAACTACATATATAAAGTAACGCAGGATGAGTGTGCCATAAACTGTTATTTGGTTAATGGCTTCATATTTTTGGATACGTTCCAATAAAAAATAATTTCCAATGGTCACACAACCTGCAATTAAAAAATAAATAAGTAAATCTAAAAACCAAATACTAAAAATGATTGCACCTAAAATGAGTAATATAAATGCATATATATAAGTTTTTTTTAAATCAACATTTTTATCGATTGTCTTCATCTGATTTACTATTTATCCTTTCATTTGTAAAAAACTGCCATAATAAAATCAAACTAACTAACAAACCTATGATTAAACCGATACCGGCAAACAATGCTTCACTCGTCCCTTCAGGGTCAAGATGTTTTCCTAGCAATGCGCCTAAAATACCACCGAGTATCATATTAAAAATAAATTGGGTTACTAACACATATATTCTGATTGCTCTTTTCATGTTCTCACCACGCTACTTGTTTGATTCGTATATTTATTAATCTACTTTAAATTATATCACAAAAATAAATGTTTCTAAAACGATTTGTCTAATATGTTATTATTTATAAATTTTGAGCACTAAAGCGACCAATAAGCCATAATCTATAAAAAAACACAAACACTTAAAAGCTTAAAGTATTTGTGTTTTATCCATTATTTATCTTCGCCTGAAACTGTTAGTTTTCCAACATGTACAGTTGGTGAACCAACCCCTGAAACTGCAAATGTTAAGTCGTTTGCAATACCTTTAATTTGCATGAGCAAGTCAAACCAATTACCAGATAAGACAACCATTTTAACAGCATGGTCCAACTTACCATTTTTAATGAGCATACCACCTGCTTGTAAACTGAAGTTACCACTTGCATGGTTGACCCCTGCATGTAAGCCGACTAAATCAGTGACATAAAAGCCTTCTTCGATATCTTGAATCAGTGCATCAAAGTCTTTTTCACCTGGTGCTAAATATAATCCTGCTGGACTTATACCACCACCAAATGCGTTACCGGTAGGTTCTTCATTAAATAGTTTGGCTGTTTTAAGTGAATGTAAAAAGCCTGTAAAGACACCATCATCAATAATTTTTTTAGGATTAGATGCCACCCCTTCATCATCAAATGAGTTTTGGAAAGGTGCAAGTTCGTTTAATGGATCATCCCATAAGTTAAAGCCTTTAACTGCAATTTGTTCACCCTTTTTATCTTTAAGCGCTGTTGTTTTACGGTAAGCTGCTTCTCCAGAGAATAATCCTGAAAAGACTGATAACATTTCACCAAATTTTTTAGCTGAAAAGACAGTTTCATATTGTTTAGTTTTAATGCTTTTACCATCTAATTTAGAAAGTCCATCATCAATTGCCATTTGAGCATCTGCTTTAGCATCAAAATCATCAAAGGTTTTTGCAAGTTTAATATCATAACCAGTTTTAATATCCCCGTTTTTTTCAAACACACCAACTGCATAAGCATATGCAAAGTTGTGTTTTTTAGAAAGGTTTAAACCTTTAGAGTTAATAATAGTTGTTTCACCATAGTTTTCACTATAAGATGCAACGTCTACTTGTTTAACAAATTCATTGGCTAGAATATGTTTTTCTAAGTCTACTAAATAACTAATTTTATCTGCAACTGGTACTTTATCAAAGTTAAAATCATTTTCTTTAACTTCCGGATAACTTGGTGAACCTTCAAAAATAATTGCTGGTTCTTTAACGGTTAAAGCCTTCGCATTTAAAATCAGTTGATCAAATGCTTTATTTACCGCTTCATTCGATAAATCTTCTAAGACAAATGAGACTAACTTTTCATCGTATACCGCACGAATTTTAGCCTTTTCAACATCGGATGTGGTTAAGTTTTCAACTTTACCTTGATAGACTTCAATCGATAAACTCTTTGATCTGGTTGAATAAATTTCTACATCACTAAAGCCTTTTTTAAGACCTAATTCAATCCAATTTTTAAACATTATTTATTTCCTCCTTGTCCACCGACCAACATTTTTGATACACGTATTGTTGGTTGGCCTACATCTGTTGGAATGGATCCTGATGCAGCACCACACATACCTTGACCATAGGACTTGTTATTGGCTACACGGTCAATTAACTGAATTGTTTCTGCACCATGACCGATTAACATCGCACCACGTACTGGTTTAGTTAATTTGCCATCTTCTATCATATAACCTTCCATAACTGCAAAGTTATATTCACCAGTTGCAGGATTTACTGTACCGCCACCTAACTTTTTAGCAAATAATCCATATTTTGTATCTTTAATGATATCTTCATAGTTTTCAGTACCATTTTCAATATAGGTTGTATTCATTCTTGAAGTTGGTGGATATTTATAGTTTTGACGTCTTGCAGAACCAGTGGATTCATAGTTCATACGTTTACCACTTCTGTAATCCGATAAATAACCTTTTAATATACCCTTTTCAATAAGTAAGTTCTTTTGTGTCTTTTTACCTTCATCATCGAAGTTTGTACGCCCCCATTGGTCTGCTTCATCACCATTATCATAAGCTGTCACTAACTCGGATGCGACTTTTTGACCAAGTTTACCAGCAAATGGTGATAATCCTTTAGATACTGCAGATGTTTCAAGTGGGTGTCCTACAGCCTCATGGAAAATAACACCACCAAATCCATTGTGGATAACAACAGGCATTTCTTGTGGTTCCATATTATCTGCATAAAGATAGGTCATGACAGACTCTGCCACTTCTTTAGCTAATGCTTTAAAGTCAATAGCATCAAATAACTCAAAGCCCATTGCTCGACCTGGTGCATCATATGCATCTTGCATAAGTTGTCCATCTTGGGCAACAGCCGTTAGGGCTGCTCTGGTATAAGTTCTAATATCATCTTGGTAAATACCATTAGAGTTTGCAATTAAAACCTTTTGTTCCCACTCAATAAGTGTTGCACCGGCTTGAATGATTTTATCATCATGATTTTTAATGATATTAGATAGTTCAATCAAAGTTTTTGATTTTTGTTCTGGTGTCATGGCATGATGTGGAATTTTAATGGTATATGTAAATGGTTGTTTTTCACCTAAAGGTTTTGCTTGATTTGCATTGCCTTTAAAGGAACCACTTAATGTTTTCATTAATTTTTCAATGGATGCGTATGACGTATCATTTGAGTAGCCATAAACTTCATCAATCCCTTTGAGTAGACGTACACCAACACCAAAGGTATTGCCACTGCTGACTGAAATGACATCACCATTGTTGACACTAATCGTACCACGATAAGTGTCTTCTAAAAAGATTTCAGAAAAGTCAGCACCTGTTTTTAAACCTAGGTCTAAAAGTGTGTGTAGTTGTTCTTTAGTTAACATTTGATTCACCCTCCTGTGTATCATATTGTAATTGGTATAGGTTATAGTATAACCCATTTTGTTTTAAAAGTTGTTGATGTGTACCTGATTCTTTAATTTCTCCTTTGCTCATCACAATGATTCGATCACTGTGCTGAATGGTGGATAACCTATGTGCCACGATTAACATCGTAGAGATGTTCATCATTTTCTTTAATGACTCTTGGATAATTGTTTCTGTTTCAGAGTCAATGTTGGCTGTTGCTTCATCTAATATCATTAAACTTGGATTATAGACAACCGCTCTAGCAAAGCTAATGAGTTGTCTTTCACCACTACTAAAGTTATTACCGCGTTCTTTTACAACGTGATCTAAACCTTCTGGTAATTTATTTAAAACATAGTCTAGACCAACATAATCACTAGCTTTTCGAATATCTTCATCTGTGATAGACTCATCACCAAGTGTTATATTATCGCGGATTGTGCCACTAAATAAGAAAACATCTTGTAACATTTGACCAACAAACTTACGTAGTGATGAGCGTTTAATGGTTTTAATATCTTTCCCATCAATTAATATTTGACCCTTTTGAATATCGTAGTTTCTAACAATGAGCTGTAGAATGGTTGTTTTGCCACTACCGGTTGCACCTACAAAGGCTACAGTTTCATTGGGTTTAACTTTAAAGGATACACCTTTTAAGACCCATTCATCTGGTATATATTGAAACCAGACATCTTTAAATTCAATAGAGCCTGTAAATTCAGTTAACTCTATTGCATCGTCGCTATCTACAATATCTGGTTTGGTATCTAAGACGTCAAATACTTTTTCAGCAGAACTAAATCCATTTTGCAGTGCATTAAATTGTTCTGTGATTTGTTGGATTGGTTCAAAGAATTGTCCAACATAAATATAAAATGAAATAAATAAACCAACGCTTAAGCCACCTTCAATAACGGTGGTAACACCAAAGTATACTGTCATAATCGTTGCTGCCATCGCAATCAACCAAATGGTTGGACGGTAAATACCGAAGGTGTTAATCTCTCTAAAATAACTTTTTCTTAAGCGGTCATTTAAAACTTTAAACCCTTCAATCTTTTTTTCTTCTTGATTAAAGATTTGTGTAATTTTCATCCCACTTAAATTTTCAGATAAGAAACCATTAATCTCTGATACATTGGTGCGTACTGTACGGTATGCAGTTCTTGAATACTTTTTAAATATCGATGAAGCAAATACAATGATTGGTAGTGTTAAGAAAGTTAATAAAGCCATTTTCCAATTAAGGACTACTAAGACTGTACCAATGATAACCATCATAAGTATATTTCTAATGAGGTTGACAATGGTGTTAGTAAACATATCTGAAATATTACCTGGGTCATTGGTAGCACGTGTTACAAGTTTTCCAACTGGTAATAAGTTAATTTGACCAATCGATAAGCCTTCAATATGTTCAAAGACTTGTTTTCTCATCACATGTGTCACATCTTGACCAATATCTTGTAAAATCACTTGTTGGAAAAATCCTACAACAAGTGACACTGCAAGTACACCAACTGCCATTGCAGCACCAATGGTCAAAACGAGCATCTTTTGTTCGGTTGTGACATCCGTTCTTACCATATAGTCAATCGACCAACCAGTAACTAGTGGCATAATGATACTTGCAAATGTTGTAACAAACATCATTAAAAAGGCACTTAAAAATCTAAATTTATGTGGCTTTAAGTAAGTTAATAAACGCTTAATTAAATGCTTATCAGCATGTGCTGAATGGTTTTCTGTAAAATCACGCATATTGCTCACCTTCTTCCACTAATGCTTCTAATTCTTGTAGTTTGACCATTTCTTGATAAGCAGTATTTGATTTTAATAGTGATTGGTGTGTACCAATACCAATAATCTTACCTTGATCAATTAATATAATTTTATCTAATTTTTTAACCGTTGAAATACGGTGTGCAATCATTAAGGTTGTACGACCTTTTCTAATTTTTCTTAAATTAGAAATGATAGCTTCTTCAGTTTTTGTATCGACTGCTGAAACAGAATCATCTAATATAAGAATTGTTGGATCTTTAGCTAATGCTCTAGCAATTGAGATACGTTGCTTTTGACCACCGGATACAGTAGTACCTCTTTCACCTAAAATGGTGTCATATTGATCTTTAAAGTCCATGACATTTTCATGAATGTCTGATAGTTTAGCAACCTCATGTAACCTTTTTTCATCAATCTCATCTTTAAAAGAAAATCCAATATTATTACGTATGGTATCAGAATATAGGAAGTTATCCTGTGGTACATAACCGATATGATTTCTTAGAGCTTTAATTTCAATATCATTCATATCATAACCACTATAAAAAATCATACCATCTTCTGGTTTATATACATATAATAGTAACTCTACTAAAGTGGATTTACCAGAACCAGTCTTACCTAGGATACCGACCATTTCTCCTGCTTTAATCTCAAAGTTCATATCCATTAAGGCTGGTTTTTCGCTATCCGGATATTTAAAGGTTAAGTTTTTAACAGAGATTGCACCATCTAACTGAACATCTGTTAAAACATTTGGTTTGTTTACAACATCTGGCTTGGTTTCTAAAAACTCATAAATTCTTTTAGCGGAGGCTTGGGCTTGTCCATTAATCATCATAAACCATGATAAAGCAAACACTGGCCATAATAGTGTAAAGAAATAACTAATATATTCTGTTAAGTCCCCCGCACTTAAACCACCTTGTGAAATAAGTATTGACCCATAGACTAAAACAGATATAATGACTAAGTTAATCATGATATCGACAATGATATTCACTACAATCGAGTATTTAACATGTGCCATTGATGTTTTATATAGTTTTCTTGATTTTCTATCAAATGTAATAGCTTCTTTTAATTCTCTAACGTAGGCTTTAATGACTTGAATACCTGTAAATGATTCTTGAGCAAAATCACTCATCTTTTCAAATGATTCTTGTCTGACTTTAAACTTTTGTTGCATTTTTAAGCCAAGTAGGAAAATTAATATACCCATTAATAATAATGGAATACTTGCATACAAGGTCATTTGCCAGTTTAAGCTAAACATTCTAATTAAAACCATCGTACCTAAAAATAAACCGTCAATAAGCATTAACAATCCAAATCCAAACAGTTCTCTAACTGCATTGAGATCATTAATAAAATAACTCATTAACCCACCAATTTTTTGGTTGGAATAAAAGTTTTGACTTAATGTTGTCGCATGGGTAAACATGTGTAATCGAATATCCGTTTCAATACGGCGACCATTACCAAACAATAAAATACGCCACAAATAGCGGCCGACTGCCATAAATAACACAATACCAATTAAATAAAATATTAAATCTGTTATTTGGCCAACTTGGGTGACAGTACCTTCATCCACACCCGTAATAATTTGATTAAATACTCTAGGGATTTCTAATTGAAAATAATCTATACCTATAAGTAATAGAATACCTAATAAAAAAGCCCATCCGTATTTAATATAATAATGTCTAAAATGTTTTAAAAATATCATCTTGCATATACCTCTATAATATTCTATCAAAATAGATAGAATTGTCTATGTAATAACCTTTATTTTGTAAAGAATTTAACCAAATTATTCATTTAGTTATTATTTTTATAAATATGTTTAAAAAAGTGTGGACATTCCACTCTAAATTGGATAGTCATTATTAGATTATTCTACAACAATTCGAACATGATCACCATCTTCGGTATCGATGGTAACGAGTTCACCTAAAACACCTTGATTGACCATTTCTACAATACTATCCATGTCAATTTCAAAATCATCTAGGCTTGTATTACCGAATTTACCATTTTTAAGTAATTTAGCAAACTCAACTGGGATATTGACACGTACCTTTTCACCATCAGCAGTATCTACAATGATTTTCAACATTCTAAATGGTTGTTTTTTATTTTGGGTTACTGCTTTTTGTTCTGATTCTGGTGCACTCGATAATGCCGCTAGTAACTTTTCTGCTTCTTCGGGTGTGATTGTACCATCTTTAAGTAGTTCTAAAATTTGTAATCTTTCTTCTTTTAATTGGTCCATTATTTGGTTTCTCCTTTAATTTTTTTAATCATTTTTAAAGCTTCTTCAACTTTAATTTCACCATCTTTAATTTTTTTTAATACTTCTTGTTGTTTCGTGCGTATATAGTTCATATCCACACCTTGAGATTGGCTCTCTTCTCTATCCGCTGATTCTTCAGCATTATAGCCTAAAGCAGTAATCGCTTCATCTAAATACTTTTTAACAGTTGGATAGCTAATATTCATTTCTTTTTCAACCGCTTTAATATTGCCGCGGTTTTTAACAAATACTTCAATAAAATATAGTGTTTCAACATTTAAGTAATTAAATTTTGAAAAACTAAATTCGCCTTTGATTTCAGTGTGACAATGATCACATGATAAATGTGTAATATGTAAATCATGACTGCACACCGGGCATGTTGTTATAACATTATTTTTTTTAGCCATTGGTTGTTCTCCTAATATATACATGTAAGACAATTTACATGTTATTTTTTTATTTATAAGTGATTGTCCACTATAATAAACTTATGATGATATCACAGACTAGTTTTTGTTTGTAAACCTTATTTAATATTTTAATATTTTTCATTTTTATTGATAATTTCCTTAATATTTTTAATTTACAAATTAATTTTATTGTATTAAATTCAATTTGTCAACACTTTTGATTCAAATAATTCATAAAATTAATTATCTTGTTAATTTTTTGAATCTATCACCTTTATTTTGTATAATATACTTAAGGAAGGTAAAGAACATGAAAAGACTAAAAGAAAGATTTATACGTTATGTAAAGATTGATACACAATCAGATCCAACATCCGATACATTTCCTTCAACACTTAAACAATTAGACTTATCTAAACTACTTGTTGAAGAAATTAATGACATGGGATTTGAAGCAAGATTAGACAAAGATGGTTATGTGTATGCACATATTCCATCAAACCTTGATAAAAAGGTTTCTGCCGTCGGTTTTATTGCCCATGTTGATACATCACCAGATGCTCCAGGTTATCCAGTTAACCCACAAGTGATTAAAAACTATGATGGGTCTCATATTAAATTAAACGAAACCTATCAAATGCACCCTGATCAATACCCTGCATTAAAAAAGGTCATCGGTGATGATATTGTTGTAACAGATGGTAATACATTATTAGGTGCCGATGATAAAGCAGGTGTTGCTGAAATTATGGAAGTGCTGCACCAGTTAAGTGAAAACCCAAATATACCTCACGGTGATATTTATATTTGTTTTACACCTGATGAAGAAATTGGACAAGGTGCTGACCGTTTTGATTATGACTGGTTTAAAGCAGATTTTGCCTATACTTTAGATGGTAGCGAAGTTGGTGGTATTGAATATGAAAACTTTAATGCTGCTTCTGCGATTTTAAAGTTTACTGGTAAATCTATTCATCCAGGTGCTGCCAAACATAAAATGGTGAACGCACTTCACTTGCAAATGGAGTTTCATCAAATGCTACCTAAGTTTTTAGATCCTGCAATTACTGAAGGTTATGAAGGGTTTAATCATTTAACCAATGCATCTGGTCAAGTAGAATCTGCTACTGCACAATATATTATTAGAAACCACAGCATGGAGTTGTTTAAAGAACAACAACAAACTTTTAAAGATATTACAGACTATATGAATAAAAAATATGGTTATGATGCTGTTAGTTTAGAGATTAAAGAATCTTATTTAAATATGTATGAAATCGTTAAAGACCATATGTATGTTATAGATTATGCAGTCA
>Ga0209075_1002508_pt1 | contig 16139 bp, 16 predicted proteins | sample Stecom2011_FD_187523 | JGI IMG/M metagenome (GOLD analysis project Ga0209075, IMG submission 187523) | Agricultural soil microbial communities from Utah to study Nitrogen management - Steer compost 2011 (SPAdes) (version 2) | ecosystem: Environmental > Terrestrial > Soil > Agricultural land...
AAGTTTAATTGTTTGAATTTTTAGATGAAACTATGAGAATGAAGGCCTTTTATCTATGCATATAGCGAGACTAAAAGCCTCAAATCACCTGCTCAAGGCGCTTCTGATTTCCATATTATTAAAAAAACAATGCTTTTTATTTACAGCTTGATTATCCTTTGACAAGCTCCCATAGTTTTTCGTAAGTGTCTACGACATCATATTTTACACTCTCTCCGCTGATTGCATGGAAGTGTTTGCGGGCACAGTGTGCTTTTGCTTTTTCAATTTCTCTTAGTTCCATGGAGCTCATGTCACCTTTCGTTTCTGCAACGAAATAAATATGCTTCTCGTTGCCTTCATAAAATGCAATCGCCCAGTCGGGATTATATTTGCCCACTGGTGTGTTGATGTAGAAGCCGCGTGGCAACTTGACATAGACCTCTACCTCCTGGCTGTGTGCTTCTAAGGCAGAGGCAAAATCCCGTTCGGTGGTAGAATCGTATATCACATAATCGTACAGATGACGCTTTGCTTCCATTGCGTTTAGATTTAGGCTAGCTTTTTTGAGCTCGGGTTCGGTGAATATTTTGGTATCAAAAGTGGAAGTTAGCTTGTTGTAGGTTATATGTTAGAATCTGGAGTCCATGATTGTTAAATCTTGCTAGCATTGTTTTCGAGTGTGATAAAACGATCAAAATCACTTTGGAATAAACGATCTTGGATCATGCGGTGTTTTTCAAACTCCGTAAGTACGTGCAGTTTTGTAATCTCAGCCGAAACTTTTCCAGCATCTTTCAATAATCCATATTAGAACATTTCGATAAACCTGTTTAAGCAAGTTTCCTAATCCTCCATTGTCATCGGGATATCACGAATGGCCATGCTTTCACCGAAATTGATGTAGGCTGAAACCATACGCTCCATTTGCGAAACTGTACGACTCATTCGTTGTTCACTTTGAAGCCGATCGCGATTATCATTTGTAGACTGTAATGTTCTACTTCACGGGAAAGCTCACGGTCATCTTCATTTTGAACTATAAAGTATTTCTTTATGGTTGCCTCGCTCTCGAGTTCGCTTCTACTGTATTTGTTGTTTTCTTCAAGTCGAGGAACTCCAAAGTATACGAGTCTTTAAGTATGTAATCAGCATCCATTTTAGTTTCGGTCTTCTGTGTCTGACTTGCGATCTCGGATTTATACTCTTTTGGCGGGATAAGCAAACATTCGTAAAGCGATGTGTCTATTTGGCGTTTCATCTCTCTCACCGATTATTGCTGGTTCATCGATTCGATTTCGCAAAAGCGTCGGAAAGATTCATTTTCTATTTTCATTAACATTTGATAGTGAGATCCACTTAGTTTGATTAGAGATTCACTGTTTTTATTTTTTTTCAAAGAGGTCGATCTACTTTATACTTTTGTTGAAGTGTTTTGTGTTTGTAAAAAAGACTTGTTTCTGTGCACACCTGCTCAAGGCGCTTCTGGTTTTCATATTATTAAAAAGGAATGCTTTTTGTTGCTTTTTTTTCGTTAGTTTGTTGTGAGTTTGGCCTGGAGTTGATGGTGGATTTGTTCTTGGATTTGTTGGTTGGAGAGTGTGGATAGGTCCAAGGGAATGTGGGGGCACTGGTGTTTGAACCATGTGATCTGGCGTTTGGCGTAGTGACGGGTGGATTTTTGTATGTGCTCTATGGCGTGTTTTAAGGTGGTTTTTTGATTTTGGACACTCAAAAGTTCGCGGTAGCCTAGACTTTGCCAGGCCGGTGCGTGGAGTGGGTAGATTTGGCTGAGCTGCGAGACTTCTTGTGGCCAGCCATTTTGGAGCATGTGATCGATGCGTTGGTGGATGCGATGGTAGAGTTCTTCTCTTGGACGATGTAGATAAAATGTGAGAATTTCGCCATGGCCGCCTTCTCGATTGTTTTGAAGTTCTGAGAGTTTTTGACCTGTTTGTTGTTTGACCTCTAAAATACGCAGTATGCGATGAGTGTCTTGTGGGGTGATTTTTTGTGTGGCGATGGGGTCTTCTTGCATTGCCTTTTGATATAGAGCTTCTATGCCTTTGTTTTGGAGTTGATTTTGAATTTCTTCTCTGATGAATGGGTCTATGCTTGGAATAGGAGCCAAACCCAAACTTAAAGATCGAAGGTAAAGGCCCGTACCACCCACTAAGATGTAGTTTTGTTCTGGGTTTTCTTGGAGTAGTGCTTGGACTTTTTTTATAAATTCACCTGCCGAAAAAAGCTGGAGTGGGTCTAAAAAACCAACGAGATGGTGTGGTACCATTTGGAGCTCTGCTTTGGTGGCTTGAGCGGTTCCTATAGAAAATTCTCTATAGATTTGACGAGAGTCTAAACAGATGATTTCGGCGTTGTATTTTTGTGCAAGAGCGAGAGACTGTTGTGTTTTTCCCACCGCTGTTGCACCTACTAAGGCAAATAATATAGGCATATACTTATAATCTAGTTATATTTAAGGTGCTATGAGTAAAATTAAACATCTTATTGTCATTTTTATTATTTCTACTTTGTTTGTTTTAGTGCTTTATTTGTTTCCACAGCGAAATCAAATTTGGGAAGATTTTGTTTTTTGGGGAGGCAATAGTTATTCTAGCGAGCCCGATTCTTTGGTAGACACTCGCCCTTATTTAGAAAAACTAAAAGAGTCGCTTCCTCTGGTTAAAGAATCTTATTTGACAAAACAAAATAAGCATTTGTGGACTTTGGCGAAGGGAAAAACACTTACAGTATATTTATTGGAAATTCAAAAGCACATTCTAGCACATCATGGAAAGGTGCTTGCGATGGAGGAGTTTTTAAAGTTCAAGAACACTCGGGCTGTGAATGTTAGTTTTTTGGATTCGCTAGGAGATACTACTTTTGTTGAATTGCAGATTTCTGAGTCTATTTTTTTGGAAAACAACTCTGATTTGGCTCTAGCTTTTACTGCGGATCAACTGGATTCTAATGTTGTGAATATGTTAAATGAGCTCCAACAGCCTTTTTCTCTTTTGATCACTCCTTTTGATAAAGATAGCGTATTTTTTGATCTCTTAAAGCAAATTGAAAAAGCTGAAACTGTGCTTTGGCTTTATATGGAGTCTGATTCTTTAAGAAATTCTCATGCTTCTAAAAACCCTATTCGTATTCGAAATTCGGCAGCTAAAAATGAGGATATTATAGAAACCGCACATAAAATGTTGCCCGAAGTTAAAGGGGTGGCCACAAGATATGGAAATAAAGCGGTGGAACATCGTTCGTTATTGAATTTTATTTTTAGAGTTTTAGAAAAACAAAGGCTTTGGTTTTTGGATATAACTAATAATTCTGCATCTTTGAGCTTAGAGCTTTGTAAAAATCACTCCATTTCTTGCAAACAACAATCTACTTACAATCAAGCGACTAGTAGTGTAGATGATTATTTGAATAGGAATGTGCGCAAGGCCTATAGGACTGGCGAAGCTTATGTTATTTTGCCACTAAATAAAGAAAATCTCTTGAAAATACAGGGGATGATTGAAAATGCGAAGTCTCAAGGCACAAAAATAACTACATTATCTAGTCTGTTGAATGTTTCGAAATAGGAGCGTATATGACTGTAAAATTAGGTGTAAATATCGACCACATTGCTACCATTAGGGAGGCTCGAAAAATCAGAGAGCCGGACCCTGTGGCTGCAGCTATTCTTGCGGAGCTAGCGGGGTGTCATGGCATTACAGTTCATTTGCGTGAAGATCGACGCCATATTCAAGAAAGAGATGTTCGATTGCTTAGAGGGGTGGTGACCACTCATTTGAATTTAGAAATGGCCGCTACCAAAGAAATGACGCAGCTCGCTATTGATGTGCAGCCCGACATAGTCACTTTAGTGCCAGAAACTCGTCAAGAAATCACGACTGAAGGTGGTTTGAATGTTGCTGCAAAAAGTGAGGAACTCACCGCTTTAATTAGTACTTTGAGAAACAACGATATTGTGGTGAGTGTTTTTATAGAACCCGATACAGAACAAGTGAAGGCTGCCAAAAAAGTGGGGGCTCAATTTGTAGAGTTTCATACCGGTAAATTCAGCAATGCTTTTGATATGGGAAATGTTCAAGAAGCTGAACAAGAGTTATCTGCTATTCAAGATATGACTTTGCTTGCTAATAAGTATGGTCTTAAAGTCAATGCTGGACACGGTCTAAACTACCGAAATGTAGGGCATATTTCTTCTATTGAAGGGATCGAAGAGCTTAATATTGGGCATAGTATTATTGGGAGAGCGTCTCTGGTAGGGATGGAGCGAGCTGTGAAAGAAATGCTAGAGGCAATTCGCCTGGCAGAACGCTCTTTTTAAGAGTTTTATGTAAAATTAAAAAGCACTTCGATGAAGTGCTTTTTTTGTGAGAAATTAAGCTTCGTTCTCTTCTTCTAATACTTCTTTGTATTCATCTACTGTTGCTATATATTCGTCGGTCATGTCTGGAGCTGCGTCTAAATGTTTTAAAATTAAATCTAAATGTTCTTTGTCAAAAATAGTTTTTAATTGCCTAGTGGTGCGTCCAGTGTAACCCCATTCTTTTAAATGCTCATCGGTCAGTAAAAAAGCATTTTCTATGTCCACAAAACGCATATTTCCATAAACCGCTATATCTTTTGATAAATTCATGGATTCCGGCTTGTCTTTGGAAGGATTGAGCATAAATTTTTGAATGTGACGCGTGCGAACATCGCGTGTTTTGATGATTTCCATATATCCTATAATCAAGTACTTGTTTTTGAGCTCAGGATGAGTAGCCCCTCCATATCGAGTACCAAACAATATATAACGACTTTTATTCTTGACAATGGCATTTATATTTTTAACATTAGTACAACTCACAAAACCGTAAGTGCTAGTTTCATAATTGGGCTCATAAAAATAACCCTTGCCATTTTCATTTAACTGATCTCGAACAGGAACCGCAGATTGACGGCTTGTTTCTACATATAAAAGGGTACCAGTAGAGTTCCCGCGGTAATCTTCCCAACCATTTAGATTTATTTGTATTTTAGGCATATTCAGTTCCAAGCAAAAGTGAAAAAAAGCATACATTGCAACTTGCAATGATACACTTTAAAATTATACAAGTACAGCTTAAAAAAGACGAAAAACACGCCTAAAATGGAAAAGAGAGAATAAAATAAAAACCTATTTTAATAGGCATTTATGGTGTTTGCAACTCTTTTTTGTAATACAATCTAAGGATGCTTTTAAAAAAGCGCCTTTTTATAGGGTACCTGATGCGTATAAAATACATTTTAACTAAACAAAAGTCAATGATTTTATGGACATCTCTGAATCTAGAAATAATTCAGCTCCCTTTTTAAAAAAATCTACTGTATCTGTGGTCAAAAACTGAGTCGAGCCTGATTTAGAGAGTTTTTGCTCTACTTCTGGGTGATTTTTTAAGTAATCTAGAGTTTTTTGAGCCACTATTGGCCCTTGAGAAAGCAAAGTGATATGGGGAGGTAAAAACTCTTGAATGAGTGGAGTTAAAAGTGGATAATGAGTGCAAGCCAATAGTACTGTGTCCATTTGAGGGTCTTTTTTTAAAAGGGCTTGAACATCTCTTTTTACAAAAAAACGAGCTCCTTCTGAGTTTAATTCTCTGTTTTCGACGAGTGGAACCCAAAAAGGGCAAGCTTGTTGGGAAAGTTTTAAATGAGGGAACAAGCGAGAGATTTCTATAGAATAAGTGTTTGATAATACGGTGCCAGGAGTGGCAAAAAGCCCTACTCGGTTGTTTTTTGAATAATTTCCAATGACTTCAGTGGTAGGGCGAATAATGCCTAAAACTTTGCTTTGGGAATGCTTAGATTGAGGAAGGTTTTTTTGCTGTATAGTGCGTAAGGCACGAGCCGAAGCGGTATTACAAGCTAAAATCACGAGCGGGCATTGCTCTAAAAGATAAGAAACTGCTTGCCATGTATAGCGATGAATGGTTTCAAAACTACGAGTACCATAAGGGGCTCTGGCATTATCACCTAAATATAAAAAATCATGGTTTGGAAGTGCTTTTTGCAAATCTTTTAATATGCTCAAACCTCCAAAGCCAGAATCAAAAACTCCGATCATAGCAATCCTTCCATTTGAGATCTAATTTTTGGCATTAAAAAGTCACGAATCCCTAGTTCTGGCTTGTCTCGCTTTAGCTCTAAAAGGTCTGTGGGTTCTAGTATTTCGACACTAACAAAAACAGGTTTTGTGTTTTGACGAGATTCCCAGGCCTCGCGACTTTTGTGAATCACTATGGGTAATATAGTGGCATCTAAGTCATTGGCTATTCTAAAACCTCCACTTTTAAAAGGCAAGAGTTTTGCATCGGTGCTTCGGGTACCTTCTGGAAAAATAAAAACTTTGGGGACTCCTTTGTTTTTTGAAATTTTTTCTTGGAGATGGAGTCCCGCTCCTTTTTTATTACGATCTATAAAAAAACACCCGATTTGTTTCATCCAAAAACCCAAAAAAGGAATGGCTTTTAGCTCTTTTTTTGCTATAAAACCAACGGTTCGTTCTACACTCAAAAATGCAATGGGAATGTCGGCATAAGATTGATGGTTAGCCAAAATAACCACTGGACGGTTCCAGTCTATTTTTGCCAAATTAGATTGATTTTCAACCCTGAGTTGGATGCGAAGCAAACGAATGCAATAAGCAGAAAATGTTTGAATTTTATAGTCTAACCATGTCTTGATGTGCTTGCGAGCAAATAAGAATTGATAAGGGAGCACAAAGAGGTGCACACCCATAAAAAAGATGATACGAGACACAACTAATATTCGAAACAAAAAAAGAGGCATCGAAGACTCCGGCAAGCGACGAGGCATGCATTTTAAAAAACGAGATTTTTGGAAGTGTTTTAACTGCCCCTTCCAATGGCGCTTTTTACAATATAATAAAAATAAAACAGCTTCTGCACGAGTGACCCCTACATAAAAAAGTCGTCTCTCTTCTTTTAGCTGATTTTTTTGCTTTTTTCTACTCCCTTTGCATAAACCAGGCGTTAGATTTTCTGCTAAACCAGCATAAAAAACCACCGGATACTGAAGTCCTTTTGAAGAATGCACGGTCTCGATATGCACTCCTTTAATTTCTATGGAGTCATCTGTAATTTGGTAAAATGGAATTTCATATTCTTTTAAGGCCTGCTCATAGTAAAGGCGTTGGTGATTGTATCGCACCAAAATGGCAAAATCATAAAATTCCAAAGCATAATCCAAACGCATTTCTTTGATTTTTTGAACGATCATTTGCATTTCTTGAATTGGATTGTCTATTTCCCAGAGTACGGGACTTCTGTTTTCTTTGAATAAAGGGTCTTGACGAGTATTCCCTGCTCGAAGTACTTTTCGTAAAGATAAAGCCTTATTTGTAAAAATACGGTTTGCTAAATGCAAAATAGAGGGCACTGAGCGATAATTCCACTCTAAACGAATCAAAGCACTCTCTTTGAAATCTTTTTGAAAGCGAATAATGTTTCCAATATCTGCCCCTCTAAATCCATAAATAGCCTGGTCATCATCTCCAACTACAAATAAAGACTTGCGGTTTCCAAGCAAAGCTCGCACCAAGCGATATTGAGAGGGGTTAATGTCTTGGTATTCATCCACCAAAAACTCAGACCATCGACCATGCACTAAAGCCCTAAATTCAGCATCTTGTTCTAAAAGACGAATGGCTAAATAAATCATATCTTCAAAAACTAAATCTCCACTTCGATAGACTTTTTCGCGAATCATTTTTAATCGCTTTTCAATACGAGGCTTTAAGTCTAGTGAAAACAAGTCTTCTCGCTCTAAGTCACTGGCTTTAAGACCTTCTTTTACTAATTCACAGGCAAAGTCTTGAGCGTCTGAATGGACGGGTTTAGGAGCTTTTAGAAAACCTAATCGCTCATAACCAAAAATGCCATCCATGTTTTCTCTGAGTAAAAACAAAGCAAGAGAATGAAAGGTGGATAGTCGCACTTCGGCATCTGGAAATAAGGCACACACTCGCTCTTTCATTTCAAAGGCTGCTTTGGCTGTGAAAGTGAGGGCCAATATAGAGGAAGGCTTTGCTCCCATAGCAATGCGGTATTGAATCCTTTTGGTGAGGACCGATGTTTTTCCTGAGCCGGCTCCCGCTAAGATTAATAACTGAGAATGAGTCTCGTGATTGTGTAAAACAGCTTTTTTTTGTTCTGGATTTAGTCCTTTTAAAATATTTTGCACTTCCAAGTCCAAACTCCTTAAGATCTTTTTTTAAATAACGATTAAGTCTGTAAAAATTCCAAAAAAAATATATGAACGAAATGCATGCCAGAATAGTGAGAAGTGAGAAGTTGTTAGTACTCACGAAGATGAACAGCTTTATCACAATGCCATCCTGTATGGATTGCCATCATTACGGAGAAAAAAAACGCTGGGATGCGAGCGTGAAAAGTGGGATGAGTGCACTGTGCATGCGGAGGATTTCTGCGAAATGTGCTACACTGAGCCTGATGAAGTGTGTGCCAGAATAGTGGAAAGTGAGAAGTTGTTAGTACTCACGAAGATGAACAGCTTTATCACAATGCCATCCTGTATGGATTGCCATCATTACGGAGAAAAAAAACGCTGGGATGCGAGCGTGAAAAGTGGGATGAGTGCACTGTGCATGCTAGAGTAGTGGGAAGTGGCCGGGATTCGGTTTTGTATAAACTCTGGTTCACAGTTTCTATTAGAGTTTGTATTTATAAAAGCTCGAATTTTAGAAAGCTTTTCATTTAAAATAAAAAAAGACCACGATAGTGGTCTTTAGAGCGGGAAAAGAGATTCGAACTCTCGACCCTAACCTTGGCAAGGTTATGCTCTACCAACTGAGCTATTCCCGCTTGAGTATTTCAAATTTAGCTCTAAGTGTTTTCTTTGTCAAGGGAAAAATGTAAACTATACACCGAAATTGTCTTTTTTTTGCCCTTTAATTCAAAAGTCCCTTGCTTTTGTGGGTAATAGTCTTTGAGATTCACTTTTTCTATAAAACACTCCGAGCAAATTAGATCTTGCCCTATTTTTGAACAGAGTGTCTCTAACCTTGCTGTAGTGTTGATAACATCTCCATGATAGGCAATTTCACTCCCAAAATTACCAACTTCTGAGACAATGACTTTTCCGCAGTGTATGGCGGCTTTGCAAGAGGGTGCCACACTGTATTTTCTTAAAAAATTCCTTCGAGTATTGTTTAAGCAAATCATAAGGTCATAAAAACACAAGACGGGACGAGGATTTTTAATGCTTGCACGAAGAGACCATGTTAAATAGGCTCCATCTCCAGCTATTTGATAAATTTCTCCATGATTTTCTTCACAACAGTTAGAAAGGTATCGATAATAATCTCTTAAAAACTCACTGTATTTAAAATGTCCAAGTTCTTCGGCTATATTAGTGGAGTTTTTTAAATCCACAAGCATAAAAACACGCTCTTCTTCGGTGGGGTCTTGATATTTGCCAAGAAGGGTGTTTATAAATACTCGAGTGCCAAATTTTTTGTGCACTGATCGAACAAAAGTGATGAGATACCCCATGATAAAAGAGTACAAAATCAAAAGATGTGTTATAGGTGAAGCAAATACTGTGGCCACTAAGGCAAAACTTTCTTCACTAATCATGTCGCCAAAATCATACAAGCTCCAAATAAACACACAAATAGTCACATTCACTGCTATAGCAGTTAAAAAATAAGAAGAACGAATGAGTAGTGCGATCCAAATCGACCGATGGTCTTTGTTATCTTCTAATACAATCACATCGTAAATTCCATGCGAAAGTCCTAGCAAGAGTGCGTATTGAACCGCCAGCAAAAAAGAAAACTTAAGACTCAAGTTGGGGTCATAGTAAAAATAAAAAGCAGTCAATAGTAAACAGGAGAAAACCCAACTCAGCACATAAAAACTAATCGCTTTGAACTTTCTAATTGTGATTCGATTCATAAAAGCATTGGTTCCAATAACAGCCTATATTCCTATGGTTTAATGCAAAAACAAAGGAAGAGACCATATCATGATTACAATAAAAATATCTTTATAAGATTCTTCTAAAAGGAGGGTGGATGCAAAAAAAAGCCCCAAAAAAGCCAAAAGAAAAAAAATCACCAGAGACAAGCGTCCCAATAACATTTGTTTTATTTTTTGAAAAGTTATTTTTTTCACTATTAGAATATAACTTAGAAGACCCATAAAAAAAAGTATTTTATTGGATAAACTTCTGTTTTTATCTTTTAAGTTTATTTTTCTAAAGCCAGGCGCTTCTGAAACTTCATAAAAATGTTGTCAATGCCTAGAAAGCTTTTATATTCTATATTTTAGCAGAATCATTTTTAGAGTTTTTATGTTGGGTCTTTATATACACACTCCTTTTTGTGAAAAAGTCTGCGATTATTGCGATTTTTCTGTGCTTTCGGCACCGGATCGACTTTTAGATGAGTATTTAGAGCTTTTAGCTGTAGAAATGCAGCTGCTTTTTAAGCGGTTTCCAGATTTTACGCAGAAATTTCAAACGATTTATTGGGGTGGGGGCACTCCTTCTATTTTAAATGCAAAAAGACAAAATAAAATTTTTGATATGCTTTGGAGCCATGGTGTTGGTGTTGAAAATTTGAAGGAGTTTTCTATGGAGCTGAACCCAGAGTCTTGTTCCCAAGAGGTGGTGGAAAATGCAATTCAAAATGGAGTGAATCGCTTTAGTCTAGGGATTCAAAGTTTTAAAGAACATTTGCTTCAAAAGGTAGGCCGTGCACACAGCGTGAAAACCGCTCTTGTGGCTTTGGAATACTTGGAATCCTTGCGATCTCAAGGGATTAGCGTGAGTGTGGATTTGATGTTTAATTTGCCAGGGCAAAGTGTGGAGGATTTTTTGGAAGATCTAGAGTTTTTGGTGAAAAAGCCCATTGATCATATTAGTTTTTATGGTTTAACGGTGGCTTCAAATACCGCTCTTGGCACTAAGATAAAAAGAGGCGAGCTTTTTGTGGATGACAATTTGTACGCAGAGATGTACCTTCAAGGGGTTAAAATCGTTGAAAATAATGGTTTTAAAAGGTACGAAACCTCTAATTTTGCTAAAATAGGAAAAGAAAGTCTGCATAACCAAAACTATTGGGATCGTGGTTTTTATTTGGGTTTGGGACCAGGTGCACATAGTTTTGTTGGAAACACTCGTTTCTTTGCACCCGAATCTTACGCTCAATGGAGGTCTTGGGTGCAGGCCGATTGCCCAGAAAAGGCGTTGAACAAAGATGAACTAGATTTTGAAGCTATTAGGACCGAATCTATTTGGTTGGGTTTAAGATGTAGTAAAGGTTTTGATCTTCAAAAAGTAAAGGTGTCTGCTAGTAAACTAAAAAAATGGACAGACAAAGGGATGCTGCAAATCCGGAACAACCGTGTATCCCTTCGAGATGAAGGGTGGATTCTTATGGACAGGATTGTTCAAGATTTGTTGTAAATAAATAATAAAAGCCACTTTCACCGGAGCGTCTGTGGCTATTTTATAAGAATATTAATTATTAATGGCCGCTAAAAAAGCGTCTTTTTTCTCTTGCAAGAACTCTCGGCTATTGTATTTTCTGATGCGACGCAAGGCTTGGTCTCGAAGCTGACGCACGCGCTCATGAGAAATGTTCATAGACTCCCCAACTTCTCGGAGGGTTTGAGGAGCTTCTTGGTTGATCCCAAAAATTCCAGTGATGACTTTGGCTTCTCTTTCTGGGAGCTGTTCCATTAAATCTTTGGCTAGGTTTTCGACACTTTGAATTTCGGAGTCGGCTTCGGGGTTTGCGGCGTTGACATCGGCTAGAACCTCTGCGTAAGTGGACTTAGAATCTTCTTTGAGGGGGCTATCAAAAGAAACTCCTCGCTGCCCAATTTGAATCAATTCTCGGATTTCTTCGTCCACTTCTTTTCCTCGAGATTGCTCTTGAAGGGCTTTACGAACTCGTAAATGTTGGTTGGCAGGGAGTCGAATTAAATTCCCTTGCTCATTGATGGCCCTAGTTATATAGGCTTTGATCCACCAAACGCCGTAACTAATAAACTTTAGGCCTCGAGAGTGTTCAAAGGATTCTATAGCACGAACCAATCCCATGGCCCCTTCGCTGACTAAATCGGGTAAAGGAATTGGACAACCTCTATACTGTATAGCCACCTTTAACACAAATCGCATGTTTGCAGAAATAAGCTTTTTACGAGCAACTTTATCGCCTTCTTTTGCTTTTTGAAATAAAATTTGTTCTTCTTCTCGAGAAAGTGGTGCTGTTTTTCGAATATCATCGAGATAGCGTTTCAGTGTGGCATCTGTAGAATCTATATGCATTTATAATCCTTGTCATTTCGTAAGGGTATGGGTATTTTGACTTACCGTATCATTGATTTGAAAAACCCTTCAATTAATATCGTATTTTTTATTAGCAATGAGCATGCCAAAATTGTAAAAATTTAATATACCTTAAAAAAGCCCCTATATCCACTTTAAAATACAAAAATAAAGATAAAAAACAAGAGGCTTGTCACAACTTCGGTCAAAATCGTCACAGAACCAAACAAACTCTTTCCTGTTTTATTTCCTTTGGGTCTAAAAATTAATTCTAATTTTGTCTAGCCTTTTGGTGATTGGTGAATGTTTTGCTCCTAAAATTTATTTTTTAAACTTATAATGCATCTCAAGGAATTTTAAATTAGCCCTTATATCATTATTATTTTTATTAAAAAGTTTTTTTCTCTACTTTCTTTATTTTTTTTATCTGGATTTCGTATATTTAACTTATGAGCATCAAAGAACCTACGCAGTCGATTTGGAATCGTTTTTGGGAACATAAAAACAACATGGACAAGGTTTATCCTTCTTCTCCTTCTGTTTTTAAAACCATTGAAAAGCATTTTAATTTAGAGGGCTTAAAAGTTTTAGAAGTTGGGGCAGGAACCGGTAGGGATAGTATAGAGCTCGCTCGTCGGGGTGCCGAGGTTTATGTGCTTGACTTTGCAGAAAACAGCTTAAAAATTGTGGAAGCCCAAAAATTTAGACACCAATTGATAGACAATGTACATTTGGTGCGAGGAGATGCCTTTGTTTCTCCTTTTTTGGACAATTCATTTGATTTAGTCTTTCACCAAGGCCTTTTAGAGCACTTTTTAAATCCACTCAACTTATTAAAAGAAAATTATCGAATTTTAAGAAAAGGCGGGCACTGCTTGTGCGATGTCCCTCAAACAGTGCACATCTACACTTTAATTAAACACCTCCTTATTAAGATGGACAAATGGTTTGCGGGCTGGGAGACCCAATACACCATGCCTCAATTAAAAGCAATGATGGAAAAGTCGGGCTTTCATATTCAATATTCTTATGGTGACTGGATGCGGCCTAATTTGATTTATAGAATGCTTCGAGAGCTTTGCTTTCGCTTGAATATAGAGCTGCCTAAATACCCTCTTTCGGGGACTTGGTATCAAAAAACTAAAGATCAAATTTTAGATGCCTTAGAAACTGTGCCTTTTTTGCATTACACGCAGTTGAGTATTGGTGTGCTAGGGAAAAAATGAATGTCTTGGTTTTAAATTATAGGGACCGGATGCACCCAGAAAGTGGTGGAGCCGAAAAACACCTGCACTCTATTTTTTCTCGTATCGTAAAATTAGGTCACTCCGTCGTTTTATTAACCACCCACTTTAAAGGTGCAAAACATTTCGAAATCATAGATGGAATTCAAGTGGTCCGTTATGGTTCTGACCTATTTTTCCAGTGGAATTGTTTTAAACTCATTAAAAAACTAGACCAGCAATATAACTTTGATGTAATTTACGAAGATTTAAATAAACTCCCTTTGTTTAGCCCTTTGTACACTAAAAAGCCACACTTGATCCAAATACACCATTTGTGGAAATCTTCTATTTTTTTAGAGGCTAAATTTCCAGTAGCTTTTGTGGTTTGGTTTTTTGAGCGATTGATTCCTCTTTTTTACAGAAAAAGTCCTTTTTTAGTAGTGAGTCCAAGCACTCAAAAAGAACTAGAAGCTTTGGGCATTGCCCCCAAAAACATTCACTTGGTTTATAATGGTGCTAACGGCATTCCCCAAAACTTTGAATTTCCAGCACAAAAAGAAAATTATTTTTTATGGCTTTCGAGATTGCATCGATACAAAGGCATTCACACCGCTCTCGAAGCCTTTCAAATCTTTTCAAAAAAACACCCCAAAGTAAAACTTCGTATAGCAGGGAGTGGCCCTTTACTTTCTAAAATGCCCACCATTATTCAAAAATACGGGCTGAGTGATAAAGTGAGTTTAGAAGGTTTTGTTTCTAAAGAAAAAAAAGCAAGTTTATTTGCCAATGCCATTGGCTTATTGCAAACTAGCTACAAAGAGGGTTGGGGCCTCACTGTGATAGAAGCGGCAGAATATAAAACGGCGACCATAGCTTCTGCTGTCCCTGGATTACAAGATAGCGTGATAGATCAAAAAACAGGGCTATTGTTTCCCATGAAAAATGCTAAACTTTGTGCTGAAGCGATGGAAGTGTTTTACACCAATCCCAAATTTCGAGTTCAATTAGAAAATAACGCTCAAAAACACGCAGCCTCTTTCACTTGGGACAAAGCAGCTAAGGAAACACTAAAACATCTCGAATCGCTTTTAATTGAACCCTTAAACTCATGAATGACCTGTGAATGAATCGCTAAAATCTTCTCTCGTTTTTTTTCTAAAGCTGTTAGTCACCTTGATTCCAGCTTATTTCGTTTATTTGAATATTTCTAAAACGCCTGGAATAGCTTTCACTAATGTTTACCACCTGTTTTCTAACGCTAAAATTTGGTTTTTAATCCTTGCCTTTCTTTCACTTGGAATTTCTAACTTGACGGGATGTTTCCAGTGGAAAATCTTACTTGAAAATCAAGGAGTTCAACTTCGATATGGGCACCTCTTGAAACTTTATTTTGTAGGTCTTTTTTTCAACAATTTTATGCCAGGAAATGTGGGTGGGGATCTAAAAAAAATCTATGACATCCGTATCGACAGCAAACAAGACACCATTGGAGCTGGCTTCACTGCCACCATTTTTGATCGGTTGTTTGGACTTTTCTTTTTGAACGCCTTGGCTCTTGGAGTTGGAGCACTATTTTTTATCCACGATCCTGAGCACCGTGTATTTTTACTCCCTTCTTTATGGGTTTTCATAGGCTTCACCTTGTTTCTAGCCACTCTATTTAGCAAAAGACTCGGTAAAATCCTTTTTCGGTTGAGCTCTTGGATGCTCCCTTCAAAAATTCAAGAACGCTTTTCTAGAATGCAATCACGATTTCACTACTTTAGAAAAACACCTTTATGGATTTCCATCATTGCCCTCTCTGCAATCACACAGACACTTCGAGTTTTAGTGCACTTCTTTTGTGGACTCGCTATTGGAGTAGATATTGCCGTATCTTGGTACTTCTTTTACATCCCTATGATTGCTGTAATCAGTGCCTTGCCCATCTCTATCGGTGGCTTTGGACCAAGAGAACTTTTGGCTCAATCTCTTTTTGCAAAAGCAGGGGTCCCCGGTCTAGAATCCGTATTGATACAGTTACTAGCCTATTTTATCAGTTTAATCTTGAGTCTTTTCGGTGCTGTATTTTTCTTGAATCACAAAAAACCTTTAAAAACACCCCATTAACTTTTGTACCCTTCAACTCTCTGAAGACTCACTCCAATAGAAAACTTCGTGAAATTCAAAACGAGTTTTAAGCTCAAAACAGCCTCAGTACATTTTTTTATTTTGAAGTCTCAGAAGCGCCTGGCTTTTTAAAGTGAGAAATAGGAAGTAGTCACGGAGAGGAACAACATTTTTAGGCACACATTTCATATGGATTGCTACGAAATGATGCGGGGATGCGTGTTTGAGATGTGTTTTTTTTGTCAGAGATGTGGTGCGAAAATCATGCCAAAGACGCAGGGACTCACGGAGTTTAGGCAAAACGCGTGCCAGAAAGGCGTGGATGCGTGCTTGAGATGTTATGTGGGATGCGTGCCTGGAATGTGGGATGTGTTTGCGAAAAAATAGTTCATCTTTGAAAATTTATAACTTTTAACTTCTCTCTTTCTACTTTTATATCGTATGGATTGCCACGGGCAAAGCCCTCGTCAT
>Ga0209075_1002509_pt1 | contig 16137 bp, 11 predicted proteins | sample Stecom2011_FD_187523 | JGI IMG/M metagenome (GOLD analysis project Ga0209075, IMG submission 187523) | Agricultural soil microbial communities from Utah to study Nitrogen management - Steer compost 2011 (SPAdes) (version 2) | ecosystem: Environmental > Terrestrial > Soil > Agricultural land...
TTCGCCCCTCTGCATCATCAAATCATTGGTACGAAGTATGTCATACCAGCCCGTCCAATCGCGTGACTCCCATTTATATTGGTTGTGTTGGTCAAACCACCCGCTTTTCTGCGTATGCTGCACGGCGCCTGCAAGATCGTTATAGCCGAGGTCGACATAATTTTTGGCTGCAGGTGCGAGCACAGAAGGCATCAACATATTAGGATTTGCATTGGACAAATCGATGGCATAAGGATTGATATTCATCTCGTCAAGGCTATCCTCGCAAGCAGATAGGAAGAAGATTCCTATGAGAAACAGGCCTATTGTATTTAATTTTATTATATTCTTCATGGTATAAGTTTTAGAGCCTTACAAATTAAAATTAAGTTTGAACCCAAAAGGTACGCTCCAAGGCATAACATTTTGCCTTTCTATACCTTGCCTAAATTGCGTTGAGGTATTGCCTTGATTTCCTCCACCTGACCAAAATGCACGTTCGGGGTCTATTCCTATATCCGCCTTGGTCCACAGCATAATGTTCCGCGTATAAACCGCAAAGGTGGCGTTCCTGATGACCCCAAAATTTGGGATTTGATAGCCCAGGGACAGCTCCCGTAGTTTAATAAAGGAGGCATCAAAGGTGACCTGCTCATTAAAACCCCATGGATAGGTGTTGGTAAGGCTATAGATGTTGGTACCTGCACCACCTAAATGCTCTACATAAACATCATCAGCAAAGTTGCCAGGGGTATCGGCACCGGCAGTCTGGATCACTCCGGGCACAAAGGCACCATCATGACCGTTTTCATCATACGGAAAACCACCTGTTTCCTGGGTATGTCCCCCTACCCGCGGGAAATTACCTGATTGGGGAATAATGTAATTCTCAGGATTGGACTTTAACAAGTCTACCAACTGATCCGCAGAATAAAGTCCTCCAGGAATCAAATTGTCCAACTGTCTTTGGGATTTCCAATCGGACTCGCCATATCGGTAGGTAAAGGACATAAACTCCCCACCTTGCCGCCAATCGAAGCTGGCATTCAGGACAAATCTTTTGAAGCTAAGCGAGGTCTGCATTCCCATAATAAAGTCTGGATTGAAATTCCCCACTTTACGCATATTCTCGTCCCCTGAAAGCTCCTGCCACTCTCCCTGTGGGGTTAAAATAGGCCATCTGTAATAATCAGAAGAGGGATCTTGCACATAGGCAAAACCTCTGCTGTATAAATTTCCTATTTCTTCGCCGAGAAAAGTGATTGCTCCGCCACCATTCTCTTCCCAAAAAATCAACTTCTCCAGATTTTCGCTTAGCGCTTCTACCGTCGTTTTGTTTTTGCTCCAGTTAAGATTGACATCCCAGGTCCAACCATCGTTGTCTACAGGGGTACCTCCCAAAGTGAACTCGTAACCCTGGCTCCGGATAAGACCTGCATTGATCAATCTGCTGCTATAACCCGAAGATCGTGGAAGATTCACTGCGAAAATCTGGTTTTCATTGTCCAATGTATAGTAAGTACCAGTAAATCTTAACCTATTGCTGAACAGGTTAAGGTCAATCCCCCCTTCTATAGATGTCGCCTGTTCCGGTTTAAGATTAGGATTTAAAAGCCCAGCATTGACGCTGGCTATATTTAAGGAGTTATAGGTGCCAGTAGCTAAGGAGGGATCCAATCGATAGGGATCGGTATCATTTCCTACCTGCGCCCATCCAACCCTGGCTTTAAGCATATCTATGTTTTCCGGCAAATTGAATGTGTAATTAGCCAGCCAGCTTAAAGATGCCGACGGATAAAAGTAGGACCGGTTGTCTTTTGGAAGCGTACTCGACCAATCATTTCTTCCGGTCAAGTCCAAATACAACTGGTCATTATAGCCAAAAGATGCCAAGGCATAAATGCTGTATATTCCCTTCTCGGAGTAGCCGGTACCCATACTTCTATTATCTGCCGGTATGTTGGCAATGTTATAAATACCAGGCACTACCAATCCATTATTTCGGTTTCCGCCTACTCCGACGGCATTACTAGACCCAAAGCGGTGCATATAATTCCCGCCCACTGAGGCATTAAAATCTAACAATCCGACGTCTGTTTTGTAGGAAGCTAGGAAATCCGTATTAGCTTCTTGAGACATCAGATCGGTCACATAATAACCTCCCCTTTCCATTCTGCTGTAGCTATAAGGAATTTTGGTTTCCCGGTTTTCATTCGACCTGTCCAAAGAATAGCGGGCCATTAAAGTGAAGTTGTCATTTAACTGATACTCCAGTGAGAGGTTCCCATAGATTCTATCCCGCACGAAACCGTTCCGTATGCCGTAAGCAATAAAGTAGGGATTATCCCCTGCCGGAGTGCGTATCTGCTGTATATTTTCTTGGCCTTCCTCCCATATTCCCTTCATTTCATCGTAATTGATGTAAGAAGAAGTATACACCGCTTCCAGCGCATTTGCCCGTCGGTCCCCTGTGCTGGGCCGGTTATGGGACAGACTGTTGGTGTAGTTTATGTTGGAGCTGAAGGTCAACCTGTCCAATATTTTATAGTTTACGGAGGTAGCAAGACCATTCCGATAAAGATCAGAGTCAGGGATCATTCCCTTGTGTAGCATATTGGAGTAAGATACCCTAAATGAGCCATTTTCATTCCCTCCGCTTATCGCGATGTTATTGGTGGAAGTTACGCCGGTCTGCAGAAAATCTTTCATTGCATTGGGGTATGATCTTAACTCAGTGGGGATCGGATTACCATTGGAATCCAGTGGACTATTCCATTGGATAGCCGTATTTCCTGCATCCAGTTGAGGTCCTCCCCAATAAGCGGACCCAGCTTCAAATACCCCTTCCCGATCTCCATTGGCAAACTTATAGTGAAAATCCAATAGTCTAGAGGCTTGCTCAAATACATTACTCGTAGAAAACGACACCCCCAAATTTTTTGATGCAGCACCTGATTTCGTGGTGATAATGATTACCCCGTTACCCGCACGGGTACCATACAAGGCAGCTGCACTGGGTCCTTTAAGAACACTTATGCTGGCAATATCATCTGGATTGATATCAGAAATGGCATTACCATAATCCACTTGGTTGCCGTCCCCCCTTTCTTGGATATTGTTCAGAGAGTTGGACATGGGAACCCCGTCCACCACAAATAACGGCTGATTATCCGTCGTTAACGAGGTGGCACCTCGTATAATCACACTCATGGATGAGCCTGCTCCACTGGTCTGGTTGATGGTAAGCCCAGGTACCCTACCCGCCAGGGAACTCAGCATGTTTTCCTGTGAAACCTGTGTGAGTTCCTCGCCCCTTACATTGGCGACGTCATAACCCAACGATCTTTGTTCCCTTTCGATCCCCAATGCAGTCACGACAACCTCATTCATCGTATCCACCCTTTCTGCTAAAGAGACATTGATCTCATTTCTGGATCCAACGGTGACTTCTTGGGTAATAAAGCCGACATAGGAAAAGACCAAAACCGAATTTGCGTCCGCGACCTCGAGCGTGTATTCGCCGTTCAAGTCGGTTACTGTGCCGTTGCTAGTTCCTTTCTCTACTACCGTAACCCCAGGCAAGCTATTTTTGTCTCCCTCGGCTACCACTCTACCCCGAACACCTATAGCCTGTTCCGATTCATGGAGTAGATAGGTGGCGACATCCGATTTGGCCATGGCACTACCAGGCACCATAATTACCAAGGCCAAGAGCGGAACCATCCACTTTAATTTGAATTTGGTATGAGATTTTTTCATAAAGATGTTTTTTAATATTTGTGAATTTTACAAGCAAACTATTTCTTTCTTGGATACTTAAGTTCCAATCCCTATTGCTGATGAGGTAGAAGACCTCCATCTTTGTGTTTATCTATTTTTTTCTTTCTTCCTCCTTAAATTTTCGACATTTTCCTCCATTATTTTATCAAAATGGTCTCTCAAGTAGATCTCATAAACCTTGGAAGCCTCATCATCATCCAGCCCTTCCAATAGGGTATCCAGTTCTTCTCTGGAGATTTGATTATTAATTAGTCGTTTAATTAAACCAATTGATTTTTTCCTTTCCATATAATTTCCCTCCATCTGTATATACCTGATGAGATAAAAAACAGACTACTCCATCAGTTGATTTTAAAATAAAAAAGCTTTACCAATAGAAGGTTGTAGAAGTCCATTATCGATATTCAGAATTTTACCCGTGTTTAAACCTTGTTTTACATCGTGAATGAGATTGGCATACGATAATTATCAAAATATGTATAGCACAACTCCTTTCTAACCTTGAAATAAACGTGGAGTCCATAACTGTTCCTTAAGGCCTCTTTATAAATTCTTGATTCTTTATGGCCTAATAGGCAGGGAAGTAAGTATCTTAATAGTGAGAATAGAAAAAGTTAAGCTAAAATGAGGATCAAAAAACACTTCTACCCCTTCATTTTCATTGTACAATTACTGACAGTTTCCTGTACTACCAACACGCGGGAGTCTTCCTTAAAAGACACCATGGACGCTATTGTCTCGAGATTTTACAAGGATTTCACCAAACTGCAGCTGGACACCATTGGGAATGACTTCATTCTCCAATACCTATCGGACAAAGAAAAAAACGATTTGGCCTCAAAGTACTGGGTCTTTGAAGTAAATGTGCCTGTCACCGTTTCGCTTATGCGGGACAGCGCCCAAGCAACCGCCCCCTTTTGGCTTGCAAAGAGTGGCTTTGAAAGAACCGAACTGAAGGTGAAAAATTCCCTCTCCACTTATGAAGTATGGCAAAAGGATTATGAAGCCGGACAGGTCGCTCTGGGGATCAATGGTTTTGATAAACACCGCCCCGTATATTTTATCAGTGTACGACCGACAGATCCAAGGGCTGAACTAGAAATCAGCCCTATTTTTCCTGTTCAACAACATTTTGAAACCATGGAGGCAGGCGCATTTACCTATCATGACTGGGATGGCTTGACATTGACGGATGTTCCTGACGAGCTGGAGGGTCAGGTGCTATTCACCACGATCAGGGGAAGGGCGAGAGAGGCCCACCTCGTCGGAGCATTTAGAAACACCGATTTCCCTTCCTCTGAAATCCCCGACCAAGTACTCCTTACCTGGAGCGGAGATCCCAAAACCACAATGGATATCCAATGGAGAAGTTCAACTTCAGTAGATAAAGGAATGGTAGAATACTGGGTCAAGGGTACCCAGGACACGCTTACTGCAAATGGAGAAAAATTCCTTATGGAAGACCGCTTGCTTCAAAATGACCGCTTTGCCCATCGATTTATTGGAAAGCTATCCCACCTTCATCCGGGAACAACCTATGAATACCGGATCAACAATGAGATTGAAGGACTGTCAAGCGTCTATTCTTTTACAACGGACCCTGCCCAGCCAGTTCCCTTTTCCTTCATATGGACAGGAGACGTACATAATTCAAAGGTTTGGGGTGATATGATGCAACAGGCTTATCGGCGTCACAGCGAAAGTGCCTTTTATATTGCCGCCGGAGATCTGGTGAACACCGGCCTACATCGGGATGACTGGGATCAGCTTATGGCTTATCCGGGCGAAGTTTTTGCCAACATCCCTTTTATGGCAGTACCGGGGAATCATGACAATCAAGATGGATTGGGAGCCTGGATGTACCAAGAGATGTTCAGCTATCCAGATAATGGGCCCGCCACAGATATGGCAGAATTGACGTATTCATTTAATTACCAAAATGCGTTATTTTTGATGATTGACGCTACGCTTCCCATTGAGGAACAGACAGAGTGGATTGAGAAGCAACTTAAATCTACAGAGGCAGATTGGAAGTTCGCCGTCTTCCATTTTCCGCCGTATAATTCCATTGAGCTTTATCAAGATATCATTGATGAATGGGGACCTATTTTTGACCGATATCAAGTGGACTTCGTCATCAGCGGACATTTCCACTATTATCTCAGGACAAAGCCCATTAAAGAAGGCACAGTAGTGGCCACTCCAGCGGATGGCACGATCTATCTTATGTCCGTGGGCACCACCGGAAAAAACAAAGACATGAACCCTGCCGAATATGCAGCCATCCAATTTGGAGCGGACCATTTATACCAACACGTAGAAATCAACGGCTATAGCCTACATTATACTAGCTATGGACTGGAAGGAGAGGTGAAGGATAGCTTGGTGATCAAAAAATAGTTGGGATAGAATTAGAATATCCAAGGTCATTATTTATCCGCATGTCCTTGTAAAACAAAGAGTCAAAGAAGGAATGCCGCATCCTAAGCTTCGGAGACTGAAGCAAGATTTTTTGAGCGAACATCCTTAATTTTTAAAAAATTGAATATAATGGCATTGTAAAACCTTACGAAGTTCAAAAACAGTCAGCTGATTATTAAACTTCCCAATCGATTCAAGTCAAAAAAGGTATGTGTTTCCATCGAAGACTTTGATGATAGCAGAGACGGAAGAATTAAGAAGCTCAGAAAGCCATCTAATGATCCACGTTTTTTAGGAGACATAAAGGCAGCCACGACAGATTTTGAAAATTCAGATAATCAATAGAAGAGTGCTTTGTGGGAGTGTTTTCCATTAATTTATATTTTCCAATATCTCTATGATTTGAGATTTATTTCCTGGCAGATAATTTTTGGCGATGTCCCAAATTATCTCATAATCAATCCCGAAATATTCGTGCGACACTTTATTTCTCAATAGATACATCTCTGTCCACGGGACATCGGGGTATTTTTCTTTTACTTTTGTTGGGATGTTTTTTGAAGCTTCTCCTATAATTTCAAAGTTTCTTATTACAGCATCAACAGTTTTGTAATCTTGTTGGAAGTCTAAAAACGTGTAGTTTTCTATATATTCATCTATACGGTTCATGCTCAAAAAGATATCTTCCAAATACATGCGGTATGGCCTACCTCTTTTTTTCACATTACCCTCATTTCTTAAACATATTGGACTTCTTTCAATATCTTTTCCCTCATCTGTTCTCTCAACCCATTCTTGCTGACCAAATCTATTTTTCGGCCGAATTTTTCTTCTAAGTACAGTTCCAACGAAAAAAACTTCCAGCCGATGGGCTTCTCTAACTCCACCAACAAATCTATATCACTTTCTTCCCTGAAGGTTTCGTCAGAATACGATCCAAAAAGCCCGATCTCTTTCACCGCAAATTCCTTACGAAGTATCGGCTTTAATTCCTTCAATAAAGATAAGATTCCGTCCTTGTCCAGCATAATTCAAATATAAACAATTTCAACTCTGGTTGATGGACAATCCCCAAAAATTCCTCTCGATTCCCTCTGGGTGCCGGGCTAATTTTGTAGTTTAGCCTTTAATTTGGTCCCCTTAATTAACTTGCTTCATGTACATCATCTTTGATACCGAAACCACCGGTCTTCCCCGAAATTATGACGCCCCCATCACCGATCTGGACAACTGGCCACGGCTGGTGCAATTGGCTTGGCAACTTCATGATGAAAAGGGGAAGCTGCTGTCCAACCAAAGTTTCATTGTCAAACCTGAGGGCTTTACCATTCCTTACAATGCAGAAAAAGTACATGGAATTTCTACAGAAAGAGCTTTAAAAGAGGGAAACGACCTGGTAGAAGTCCTTCAGGCATTTCAGCACGATGTAGCAAAGTCTCACTATCTCGTCGGCCATAACATTGACTTCGACATCAAAGTAGCAGGAGCGGAATTTCTTCGGAAACAAGAGCCCACAGACCTCTTGCAAAGAAAGAGTTTGGACACCAAAGATCTGTCCACAGACTTTTGTGCTATAGCAGGGGGAAAAGGAGGAAAGTTTAAATGGCCTACTTTGACTGAGTTGCATAACAAACTTTTTGGGGTGGCTTTTGAAGATGCCCACGATGCCGCTTATGATGTGGCCGCAACCGCCAAATGCTTTTTTGGACTTATACGCCAAAGGGTTTTGGCTCCGGAGAAAGGCGTTAGTCCCGAGGAAGTAATTTATGAAGCGCCCAAGCTGGATATGGCCAATTTTGTCCATGTCAAAGATACGCAAAAGGCGGCTGCCAAAGAGGTCATTCAGCAGGCTAGAGGTGCCGACATCACCGATATGGCGGGGATCCCCTTTTCCCATCTGCATGTGCACACCCAGTACTCCATTCTTCAGGCCACCTCTGAAATACCCGCTTTGATCAATAGGGCCAAAGCATTAAACATGCCTGCCATAGCCATGACTGATCATGGCAATATGATGGCGGCATTTAATTTTGTAAAAGAAGCCATTGCCAATGACATCAAACCGATAGTAGGTTGTGAATTTAATGTCTGCCAAGACCGAAAAAACAAGTCCAGGAAGGATGATGGTTTTCAAGCGGTGTTGTTGGCCAAAAACAAAGCTGGCTACCATAACTTGGCGAAGCTGGCTTCTTACGCCAACATTGAAGGATTTTACTATTTGCCCCGGATCGACAAGGAGGTTTTGGTTCAGTATAAGGCAGATCTGATCGCCACCACTGGGGGACTATGGGGAGAAGTACCCTATCTTATCTTGAATGTGGGTGAAACGCAGGCAGAAGAGGCTTTTTTATGGTGGAAAGAACTGTTCGGAGAGGATTTTTATGTGGAACTGAACCGTCACGGCGTTCCTGAGGAAGAGAAAGTCAATGAAGTGCTCCTGCGCTTTGCACGGAAATATCAAGTAAAATATTTTGCAGCAAACAATTCCTATTACAACGAAAAAGGAGATGCCAAGGCGCATGATATTCTTTTATGCGTTAAGGACGGCGAAAAAATTCAAGGGCCGGAAGCCAAGCCCAAGAAATATGTAGGGAAGCTGGGCAGGGAATTCCGTTTTGGTTTTCCTAACGAGGAATTCTATCTCAAGAGTCCCGACGAAATGAAAAAGCTTTTTCACGATCTGCCTGAAGCGATTGAGGTAACAAATGAGATCGTGGATAAAGTGGAGGTGTATAAACTTACGCGGGATGTACTATTGCCTAAATTTGACATTCCTGCCGAATTTGTAGATAGCAGGGATGAAGAGGATGGGGGCAAAAGGGGGGAAAACGCTTACCTCCGCTACCTGACTTATGAAGGGGCAAAGAACCGTTATGGGGAAATAACCGAAGAGATCAAAGAGCGTTTGGATTTTGAACTTGCTACAATAGAGCGAACGGGGTACCCGGGTTACTTTTTGATCGTTCAGGATTTCACCGGCGCCGCACGGGAAATGGGCGTGGCAGTAGGACCAGGCCGGGGTTCTGCAGCAGGATCCGCAGTAGCCTATTGTAACCGAATCACGGATATTGATCCCATTAAATATGATCTTCTGTTCGAGAGATTTCTCAATCCGGATAGGGTGTCCCTTCCCGATATTGATATTGACTTTGATGACCGCGGCAGGCAGAAAGTCATCGATTATGTCATTAAAAAATACGGCGCCAACCAGGTAGCACAGATTATCACTTACGGAACCATGGCTGCCAAATCGGCTATTAGGGACACTGCACGAGCCCTAAACCTGCCTTTGTCCGATGCAGACCGGCTTGCAAAATTGGTTCCAGACATTAAATTAAAGGCCTTGTTCGGGTTGGCCAATGATCGCTCGAAGTTGGCGGGCAAGCTTAAGAACAATTCTGAAAACGTAGAAAAAGCGAATGAATTGATCCGTATCTCCAAGGGCAATGATGACCTTTCGAGGACGATCAACCAAGCTCAGGTACTGGAGGGTTCTGTTAGAAACACGGGAATCCATGCCTGTGGGGTAATAATAACGCCGTCGGATATCACAGACTTCGTGCCTGTGGCTTTGGCCAAGGATTCTGACATGTACTGCACCCAATTCGACAATGCGGTGGTAGAGTCGGCCGGATTGCTTAAAATGGACTTTTTGGGACTAAAAACGCTGACCCTGATCAAGGATGCGGTGAAGATCGTCCAGGAAAGGCATGGGATTCTTCTTAACCCCGATGAATTTCCCATAGATGATGAACCTACTTATGAGCTTTTTCAACGGGGGGAGACCGTAGGTATCTTCCAATATGAATCTGCCGGCATGCAGAAATACATGAGAGAGCTAAAGCCTACTGTTTTTGCAGATCTTATTGCCATGAACGCTCTGTACCGTCCGGGCCCTTTGGAATACATCCCCAGCTTTATTCGAAGAAAGCACGGTATAGAAGACATCACCTATGATTTGCCCGAAATGGAAGACCAGCTGAAGGAAACCTATGGTATCACCGTCTATCAGGAGCAGGTGATGCTACTTTCCCAGCAATTGGCGGGTTTTACCAAGGGTGAGGCGGACGTGTTGCGTAAAGCCATGGGTAAAAAACAAAAGGACGTTCTTGACAAGATGAAGCCTAAATTTGTGGATCAGGCCGGTGCAAAGGGTCATGATAAAGGCAAATTGGAGAAAATCTGGAAAGACTGGGAAGCCTTTGCCTCCTACGCCTTCAACAAGTCCCATTCTACCTGCTATGCCTGGATTGCGTATCAGACGGCTTATTTAAAAGCCCACTACCCGGCTGAATACATGGCTTCTGTACTGAGCAACAACATGAACGACATCGCGCAAGTGACCTTTTTCATGGAAGAATGTAAGAGGATGGGTGTAGAGGTATTGGGACCAGATGTGAATGAATCGAGGGAAAGCTTTACGGTAAATAAGGAAGGACAGGTCAGATTTGGCTTGGTAGCGATCAAAGGAGCCGGAAATGCCGCGGTCCAAGCTATTATCGCGGAGAGAGAAAAGTCTGGCGAGTTCAGGAATATCTTCGAGTTTACCAAGAGGGTCAACCGAGCCGTAAACAAAAAGACTCTGGAAGCCTTAGCCATGGCCGGAGGCTTTGATTGCTTCAAGGAACACCATAGAAGACAATACTTGGAGGCACCGGAAGGCGATATGAATTTGTTGGAAAAAGCGGTGAGATATGCCCAGAAAGTAATCCAAGAAGCCGAAAGTTCCCAAGTTTCCTTATTTGGGAACGGATCCGGCATGGAAGTTCCCGTTCCTAGCGTACAGAACATCGAACCGTTTAGCCAGTTACAACAGCTCAATATTGAAAAGGAAGTAGTTGGTCTTTACATTTCAGGCCACCCATTGGATCAATTTAAAGTGGAATTTGATGCTTTTACCAACACTCCCTTACCGGAATTTGCCAATATGGAAGCATTGCGTACCAAAGGAGAAAACATAAAAGCAGCGGGAATTGTTACTTCCTTTGCTCATAGAACCACCAAAACCGGCAAGCCCTTCGGCACACTTACCATGGAAGATTATCAGGGAGGCCACACCTTTTTTATATTCGGCGAAGACTATGTCAAGTACAAAGAATATTTCATGACGGGGTGGTTCTTATATCTCACTGGTTCAGTCCATCCAAACAAATGGAAGGAGGGGGAATTTGAGTTCAAAATCAACCAAATCATGTTGCTAAGCGATGTACGCTCGAAAATGGTCAAAGGACTTCGCGTCCATATAGATTTGGATGACTTGACCTTCGATCTAATGGAAAGGCTTGAAGCCATTACGCAGAAGTACAAGGGCGAGGCAAAACTTTATATCAACGTAATCGACAAGAAGGAAAATATCACCCTTGACCTGATGTCCACGAGATATTTCGTGGATCCCAGCAACGATATGTTCAAAGAATTAGAAATGCTTCCTGAGGTTAATTATAAGATCACCTAGGCATCGGGCTTTTCGTACAGAAATGAAACGTCCTTCTAGCGGATAGCGGATGTATCTAAGATTCCCTTATGCGCTCCATCCTCGTCAAACTTCGTAGATTGGGTATATAGTGTCCCCATATACCTTGAAAGATGTACTGCCTACTGAGAAGGGCATCCACTGAAAAATATATAACAGAACAGGAACTAAATGGAATGTAAACCACTTTAATAGTAGATTTGGCAAAAACTAAAACAAAATATATAATGGCTAAAGCAATAGAAATTACTGATGCAAATTTTGAGGACATCATCAAATCCGATAAACCCATATTGGTGGATTTTTGGGCTGAATGGTGTGGGCCTTGTAAAATGATCGGACCCATTGTGGAAGAGATAGCAGGTGACTATGACGGCAAAGCAGTGATTGGCAAAGTCGATGTCGACTCCAACCCTGAAGTGGCAGCAAAGTTCGGCATTAGAAGTATACCGACATTATTGTTCTTTAAAGGAGGCGAAATTGTCGACAAACAGGTAGGAGCAGTTCCCAAGGCAGTACTTGCACAAAAATTAGACGCACAATTATAATTCTTCTTTATACAAGACAAAAAACACCAAGGATAAATTGTCTTTGGTGTTTTTTCTTAGGGAGCTTCCTTTTGAACTTTCTCATAAAGGTGAAGATCGGACACTCCTCCTGATACTATAAATTTCATTACCTCTGTACTGTTTACATTTTTTAACACCCTCACGTTAGCCCGAGGCACTAGATAAGAATTACCGCTGAAGTTGTAAGAATGTGGAAAATAAACAGCAACTAGGCCGGGTTCTTCCAAAACAGCAAGATTGTCTTGGGTCATAAATCCCAACCGGAACATATTTTCTGAAAGCTTTACAATAATGGGCGTGTTAAATTTTTTCTTATCCCCTACAAAAGCCGACATCAAGTCCTTGATGCTGGTATAGATGATATTGACGAGCGGTATCTTGATCAACCAAGCCTCAAGCATCTCGTAAAGAGGCTTAGTGATAAACATGCTGGCGGTGTAGCCAATAAAAGTAATAAACCCAAAGACAATTAGGATCCCCAACCCGGGTATAGGTAAGGGAATCAAATTGTCTAAAAATTGAACAATTAGTAGTAAAATGTAAAAAGTGATAGCTATAGGCGCTACAAAAAGAAGCCCCCTAAGGAAATAGTTGATGATATTTTTGTAGCTGAGCGACATAGTTGCGAATGTTTTACATTTTAGCGTTCACTATTTATAAAGAAAGCCTTGTCTTAGGGGACAAGGCTTTCTTTATAAATAGGACGCAATTGACTTTTTACAATTCTATTCCCATAAAACTCATGAAAGCGATTCCCATTAGCCCGGTAATCAACATGGTGATACCTAACCCTTTTAGTCCGTCCGGAACATTGGAATACTTCAGTCTTTCTCGGATTGCAGCAAGAGCCACGATAGCAAGCAACCATCCAATTCCAGAAGAAACACCATATACAGCAGCTTCTGGAAGCGTATAATCACGTTGGGCCATAAACAAACCGCCTCCAAGAATTGCACAGTTTACAGCAATCAGTGGAAGGAAAATACCCAAAGCTCCGTAAAGGGCCGGAGAAAACTTTTCCACCACCATTTCTACTAGCTGTACAGAAGCCGCAATAACAGCGATAAACATGATTAGCTGTAGAAAACTCAAATCTATAGTTTCAAAATCTGCACTTATCCACGTCAAAGCTCCTTCCCTTAAAATATATTCATTGAGAAGCCAATTCAATGGCACAGTAAGTCCAAGAACGAAAATTACCGCAGCACCTAAGCCGATCGCCGTGCTTACTTTTTTGGAGACTGCCAAGAAGGAACACATGCCTAAAAAATAGGCGAAAATCATATTTTCTATAAATATGGATTTGATTCCCAGGTTAATTAATTCCATCTATCTAAATGTTTTATTGTTCAACATATTTGGTCATAGCTCTCTGCACCCAAATGATTAGGCCAAGAATCATAAAAGCTCCTACCGGCGTTACCATCAAACCGTTGGTCGCCAAGCTGTTCATCCCTAGCCAACCGGCAACAGGATCCAATACGGGAATGCCGAAAAACGAACCTGAACCCCATATCTCCCTAAAGAAAGCTACTGCCAGGATGATCCACGAGTATCCTAAAGCTTGACCAAAACCATCAAGTACGGAATCATACGGCTTGCTGCCCATGGCAAAGGCCTCCAAACGACCCATAACAATACAATTGGTGATGATCAATCCTATAAACACCGACAACTGCTTATACATGTCATAGGAAAACGCTTTTAGTACTTCACTTACCAAGGTAACCAAAGTGGCAATAACCGCTAATTGAGCAATAATCCGAATTCGGGATGGAATGGTGTTCCTCATCAATGAAATTGCCAAGTTAGACATTACCATAACGAATATTACAGACAATGCCATTACCAAAGTCGGCTGAAGCTGTGTTGTTACAGCCAAAGCGGAACAAATGCCCAACACTTGGATAGTAATAGGGTTGTTGTCTACTAGCGGATCACTTACAATTTTTTTCCTCCGTTTCGATAGGAGTGCCTCGGAGGGCTTTTTTATAGTTTTTGCTGCTGTTTCTGCGCTCATTTTGTATTAAATTGAAACGTGATGCATTAATTATTCAGTGCTGTTTTCTCCGGCGATTCCTCCATCATCTTCGTAAGGAAGGCTTGATAGTGACTTAGGTAGTTCCTCAGCATATTATTGACTCCCACTGCAGTGATGGTAGAACCAGACATACCATCCACTTTGTGAGGATCGTTAGAATAGTCTCGTCCTTCTCCTTTCATCATTACAACCGATTCAAGCTCACCGCCTTCACCCCATATCTCTTTTCCTTGGTACCTTTGTTGTACACCTTCTTCGGTGATTCTGGCTCCAAGCCCCGGTGTTTCACCGGCATGCGCAAAGGTAACCCCTTCAATGGTGTTCAGATCAGATTGGAGTGCCATATACCCCCAAATCGCGTTCCATAATCCCGCTCCATATAAGGGCAAAATATAAGCAGAAACATTCTCTGGATTTCCTTCTTCATGATAAATAAATACGGGATAAAGTCTGTCTTCAGGTATTCTTTTGTAGTTGCTTCCAATATCCACTGTCTCCGCAGTAATGGCGGTACCTTCCACCTCCGTCACTTCTTCCCCTTCTATATTGACTACGATGGATGCGATATGACTTTCGTAATAGGCAGTGATTTCTTCCGGTGACATAGCTTCAAGCTCCTCCGAACTCATCACCGCACCTAAAATCTGCTTTTTTGTATCCAGTTCAATGGCCTTTTGCTGGATTGGGCCAAGAAGTTGGGATGAACCCGACAATAACAGACCGCATACTACGGTAAGGATGACTGAGAATATAATGATGTATGTGTTAGACTGTTGCACGTTGTAACCTCCTTTTCTTGTTTGCTTTTACTACATAAAAATCGATAAGTGGTGCGAACACGTTCATAAACAAAACGGCCAGCATTATACCTTCCGGATAAGCAGGGTTAGTGACCCGGATAATTACCGTAAGTACTCCAATCAGAAAACCATATATCCACTTTCCAGTCTCCGTATGGGTAGCGGTCACGGGATCCGTTGCCATGAACACGATACCAAACGCCACTCCACCTAATATCAGATGATAATGGGCAGGCAATGCCATGTATTCGTTAACGGCCAGTAAATTCATTATCACCCCCATAACATAGGTTCCGGCAAATGCGCTCGCCATGATCTTCCAGCTTCCTACTCCTGCTACGATAAGAATGGCAGCTCCAATTAACACCATTAACGTAGAAGTTTCTCCAATGGATCCAGGTATAAATCCGAAAAACATATTGCCAAAGCTATACATATTATCCATCAAAGAAGCGTTGTGGGTGTCTAAGGCTGTGGTAATTACTCTACCGTCCGCACTTGATTGGTAAGCTACGTTCAGAGCAGTAGCTCCCGAATAACCATCCACGGGTGTTTTGTCACCGATGTAAGTCCATACCTCGTCTCCGGAAATTTGAGCGGGATAGGCAAAGTAAAGGAACGCCCTGGCGGTCATGGCCACATTAAGGACATTCATACCGGTTCCTCCAAATACTTCCTTAGCGATAACTACCGCAAAAATAGTAGCCAACGCCACCTGCCAAAGCGGAATAGTAGGCGGTACAATCAGAGGGATCAACATCCCTGTTACTAGAAAGCCTTCATTGATCGGGTGTTTTCTAATAACGGCAAACACTGCCTCCACGATACCCCCAGCAGCATAAGCTACGATTACTATCGGCAATACCAGTTGCAAACCGAGAAGAAATTTATCTCCAAGGGAAGCTGTCTCTCCCACAGCCAGAAAATGCTGGTGCCCCGTATTGTAAATCCCGAACACCAAACAGGGAATCATTGCGATCACCACAGTGATCATTAACCGCTTTAGATCAATGGCATCCTTAACCTGGGCACCTTTTATACTGGTTGTATGATTGGGAGAAAACATAAAAGTTT
>Ga0209075_1002510_pt1 | contig 16136 bp, 12 predicted proteins | sample Stecom2011_FD_187523 | JGI IMG/M metagenome (GOLD analysis project Ga0209075, IMG submission 187523) | Agricultural soil microbial communities from Utah to study Nitrogen management - Steer compost 2011 (SPAdes) (version 2) | ecosystem: Environmental > Terrestrial > Soil > Agricultural land...
CATCGAATCAATCAGGCAAGCCGGGCATGCCCATCATTGGACACTCTCCGAACAGGAGACACCAAGCTTTGGCTATACCGACTCCACCTATTGGTTTCGATTCAGTGCGACAGCAGATGCCTCAACCCCTCTCGACTACCTGTTGGAAGTTGCTTATCCGGTTCTGGACTATCTGGATATTTTCATCTTTCAAGACGATCAACAGGTCCAGCATTACCGCCTGGGAGACCGCTACCCTTTCTCCCAGCGCCCGATCGATCATCCCAATTTCGTGATTCCTCTGGAGATCCCATCCGACGGCATCATTCAAGTCTATTTCAAGGTTCAATCCGGCTCTTCCCTGCAAGTGCCCGTGCACCTCTGGCATAGCCATGCCCTGCTGGAACACCGGGACAAGGTGGTGACGGGGCAAGCGCTTTTCTACGGCGCCATGCTGGTTATGGCCATCTACAACCTGCTGATCTTCATTGCGATTCGCGACATCAGCTACTTCTACTATGTGATGTACGTCCTCTCGACGACCATGCTCCTCGCCGGCATCCAAGGGATCACCTTCAAGTATCTGTGGCCGAACACCCTCTGGCTGAATGATGCCAGCCTGGTGGTGGCACTCAGCGGCATGATTTTCTTCCCATCCCTGTTTTTCCGAAGCTTTCTGGATATCCCGCGAACTCGTCCCATTCTGGCGAAAATTCTGCTGGGCTTCGCCGCTCTCGCCATCCTGACCGCCATCGGCGCCTTCCTGCTGCCCTACCGCCTGATGATGGTAACCACCATGGTCATTGTGATGCTGGCGATCCTGATGGGTTTCTGGTCGGGTATTGTACGGTGGCTGGACGGTTACCACGCGGCCAAATATTTCAACCTGGCCTGGTCCGCCATGCTCTTTGCCGGGCTAATCCTGGCGTTTAACAAACTTGGTGTCCTGCCCCGCACCTGGTTCACGGAGCACGTGGCCCAAATCGGCGCCACCCTGGAGATGATGCTACTGTCCTTTGCTCTGGCCCATCGTATTTCCCATGAGCGCAAAATGCGGGAACAAGCCCAGCGAGAGTCCGCTTATGCCCAGCAACAGCTGCTAGAACACCAGATTCAGGCCAACGCGGATCTTGACCGGATCGTTCGCCAGCGCACGGAGGAGCTTGAAAAAGCCAATGCCAAACTCAAGCAGATCAGCGCCACTGACGGCCTGACCGGCTTGGTGAACCGGCGGGCTTTTGAAGAGCTGTTCGAGGCCGAGTACAAACGGGCCTATCGGGAAAAGTCTCCGCTCTCCCTCATCATGGTGGATCTGGATCACTTCAAGAAAATCAACGACCAGTACGGCCACCCTTTTGGCGACCAGTGCCTGATCCAGGCCGCCGGTTTGATTCGCCGCAATCTCCGTCGCCCACCCGATGTGGCAGCTCGCTATGGCGGCGAGGAGTTTATCCTGCTGCTGCCGAATACGGACCTGGAGGGCGCTCTCTGCGTTGCCCGTAACATTCTGGAATCCTTTAACCAGACCGAAGTAAAAAGCGACGGCGTTCAGCTGAAAGTCACCGCAAGCTTTGGGGTTTCCTGCCAAGTTCCGAGTAACCAAACGAGTCGGGAGGGCCTGATCAAGGAAGCCGATCAATATCTGTATCAGGCAAAGGAAAAAGGTCGTAATCGCATTGAGTGGGAGTAGTGGGGGATTTTCCTAGCGTCGATCTCTTGTTGAGAAAGCAGTGGGAGAATCCAATGCCAGCCATTACAGGCTGGCATTGGACAGGTCTTCTTACTCGCCGTCTTGCTTGTCGCGACGACGACGTTGCAATGCCAGAGCAGCCATTCCAAGGCCCAGCAACGCAGCAGAGGCAGGCTCCGGAACGGAAACGGGCGGTTTTTCCGGCTTGGGTGGTTTCGGTTTGTCGTGGTATTTACCCGCCACAGCGGAGGTGCTCAGAGCGATACCGAAAACGACAGCCAAGGGTTTTGCAATCTTCATCATTTTCATATCTTCCGTGCCTCATTCATTGAGTGGTTTGTTGTTGACTCTCAACCGTTACTCCTCCTTGAGAGCATCAGCGATAGAGCAGCATCCAGGCCCAACAACAAATAAACATTTCTTTTCAAACACTTAAAAACCAAGCCCAACTCAAGAACAAAGCACTGTGTAAAAAGCATTTGACGATTTATCCTGTCCCTGGGAATCAATGGTCTCCCCTTATTCAGACAAGCTCACATCCCCTTGACCTAATAGGGTTAGCACCCGCACACCATCCCGTAAAAAATTCCGTATAAAATCCTGACGGAAGCCCGTGACGGCTTATCTTGCCGCCCCAAAATTTTTTTTCAGTTTCAGCGCAGAATGCCGGTACCTTCCAGGGCACCCTTTACCTGTCTTGAATTGAGGGGTTAACAAACGCCGACCCAATAGCTGCGGGCTTGCGGCTGATCATGGAATGTTTGACAGGGTCATTACGAGCGGAGCCGGCGAGGTGCCGGCTCCAGTCATCATGCAGGGGCTTATGAGGAAGCAGTCGCCGGGGAACTCAAGTTCAAGGTCGCCGACGCTTGGGTTGGGCGGACAAATTCCAGCTCGGCGCCTGTTAGCGCACCAAAGCGGAAGTTCAACAAATCCAGCAGATAATTCTGGTTCAAGCGCCAGGGGGTGCGATCCCCCTGCTTCGGCAACCAGTTCAGGGCCCGCAGCACATAGCCGGATTTAAGATCAAGAATCGGCTCTTTCTGCACTTCTCCCTGCTCGCGGGGCACGCAATAGGCATAACCCTGCCGATCCATATAGTTGATCAGTCGACAGATGTAGTGGCTGACCAAATCCGCCTTCAACGTCCAGGAGGCGTTGGTATATCCCATGATCAAGGCGAGATTGGGAATATCACTCAACATGCTCCCCCGGTAATTGAGGGTCTGGGCCAGATCCACCTGAGCGTTATCCACCCACACCTCGGCACCGCCCAGAATCAGCATGTTCAGTCCGGTGGCGGTGACGATGATATCCGCCTCCAGCTCTTTGCCTGACTGTAAACGAATACCTTTTTCGGTGAAGGCTTCGATCTGATCCGTCTCCACCGAGGCCCGCCCCTTGCGCAGCGCCCGGAACAGGTCGCCATTGGGAACCAGGCACAGACGCTGCTCCCAGGGGTTGTAGCTGGGGTTGAAGTGGGTGTCGATATCGAACTGTTCCCCCAACTGGGCCCGCAGCTGGGACAGGATCATCTTGCGCGCCAATTTCGGGTAGCGACGGCAAAAGTTATAGAACAGCGTCTGCAGGGACACGTTCTTCCAGCGGGTCAGCTGATAGGCCGCCATGGGCGGTAGCAGCCGGTCCAGAGTCCGGGCGATCAGATCCACGTCGGGCAAGGAGACGATGTAGGTGGGCGAGCGCTGCAGCATGGTCACATGAACGGCCTCTTCCGCCATGGCGGGCACCAGGGTTACCGCCGTTGCCCCGCTGCCAATCACCACCACCCGCTTGCCCCGGTAATCCAAATCTTGGGGCCAGTGCTGGGGATGGACAATCTGCCCCTTGAAACGGGCACTGCCGGGAAATTCCGGTGCATAGCCCTGGTCATAACGATAGTAGCCGCTGCAGTTGATCAAGAACCGGCAGCTCAACTGACGGGACTTGCCCTGGTGTTCCACCTCAACGGTCCAGGCCGCCTCTTCACTGGACCAGGACAGCCGTGTTACCCGGTGACCATAACGGATGTGCTGGTCAATACCGGACTCTTGGGCTGTTTCTTCCACATATTTCAAAATGGAGGGGCCATCGGCAATCGCCTTGCCCTGGCGCCAGGGTCGGAAGGAGTAGCCAAGGGTATACATGTCCGAGTCGGAACGAATGCCGGGGTAACGGAACAGATCCCAGGTGCCGCCCATGGTGTCGCGGGCCTCCAAAATGGCATAACGCTTGCCGGGGCAATGAGTCTGTAGGTGCCAGGCGGCACCGACTCCGGACAGACCAGCACCGATAATCAACACATCGAAGTGAGTGTCAGACATAAAGCCACCTTTTCCTTAATCAATCTTCGGCCAGGTATTCCTTTTTGACCATGTCCCGTTGCAGTCGTCCGTCATACTGGGATGGATGAAAGTCACGCCGGTAGTACTGCAGGTAGGCGGGAATCATTTTCCGGAACACGCCGGGCCGCCCCCAGAAATAATTAATCCCCCCGGCCCACATTTTGAGATCCATCAGGTGCCCGGAGTGGCGCATCAGCCTGACCATGTCCAAGGTCGTGAAAAACATGAAGTTGAAGGTGGTGGTGACCATTTCCGACAACCGGAGCCACTCGCTGTCGGAGACCGCTTTAAACACATCGAACGCCACCGACTTGTGTTCGGCCTCCTCAATCGCATGCCAGGCCCAGAGTTTCGCCATCTGCGGATGCATGGAACCCAACTCCTGAAGGTTCAACATGTAGTGTTCGGCCATGATCGCCGTAAAGTGCTCCAGCGCCGCGGTTTTCGCCAGCTGGCGCTCCGGCGACAGGTACTTGCGATACAGGCGCATCATGGTGCCCACCTCCCGGTCGATCCGGGAGACCGGGTAGCCCCGGGATTCAATCCACTGATTGAGCGCGTGATGTTCCTTGGAGTGGTGCGCTTCCTGGCCGATAAAACTGCGAATTGCCCGTTTCAACTCCGGGTCCTGAATCCGGTCTTGAAAGTAACGGACCGAGTCGATGAAAAAGCGTTCGCCCTCGGGGAAGCCTCCGGAGAGCGCATAAGCCAGGATGGTGCGGAACGGATCGTTGGCGTACCAGAACTCGGGAATATCGTCTGGAAAATCGAAATCCATCGGCCGCACGGTCAGGTCATAGGACGCAGTGGCTTGCGCGGGGGATTGAGTGATTGCGGTAACGCTCATGGCGGATGCTCCATGCAAGGCGAGTTGAACCGGATGGATCTGCTCGCGAAAGATTTCTGGTGACAAAACACCTTCGTCGACTCGCCAGCCAACTCCCGCCACCGAGCCCTTTTTCAATCCACTAGATTATTTGCTCCGCCATGGAAAGCGTGAGAGGCTAGAGGGACAATAAGCTTGTCATTTAAGGCCAAATAATCATAACGACTATGCCTTTTCAAGAAATCCATCATCTCCACATGCCCGTCACCTACCCGCAGATCTACCTGGATCTCGCCCAGGAACGAGGCATCGCGCCGGAACAGGTGCTGCACAAGGCCGGCCTGGAGCCTGCTTTGTTCGCCGATCCCCAGGGCCGGATTTCCCTGGCTCATCATTTTCGACTGGTCACCGCCATCGTTGAACTGACCCAGGACCCGGGTATCGGCTTTGAACTTGGCTGCCGCTCCCCCGTTACGGTTCATGGAAGCCTCGGCTATGCCCTGCTGTGTTGCGCCACTCTGGGGGAAGCCACCGAGTTGTTACAGCGTTTTTGGGAACTCCGCGCCAAAGGGCTGGGGTTCGTCTATGAGCTGCAGGACGACTGGAACGTAGTCAGTTTTTTTTCGAAACTGCCCCTGTCCGGTCAGCTTCGCAGACTGGTCTTCGACTTTATCCTGACCAGTGTCTATCGCGGCATCCAATTCCTGGCCGGGCCGCTGGACGCACCGGGCGAGATCTGGTTCGACTACCCAGAACCCGACTACTATGCCCGCTTCAAGCACCGCTTGCCGCCCATTCGCTACAACATGCCAGAACTACAGATTCGCATTCCAGGCGCCAACCTGATGCACCGGCGTCTGCCCCTCGCCAACCCGGAAGGTCTTAGCCTGGCGATCGCCCAATGCGAGCGGGAATTTGCCCTGCTCGGTCAAGGGCGAGAAGATGTGTTGAGCCGGGCCAAAACCCTGCTCACTCTTTCGGGCGCGGGCTACCCGACCCTGGACACCCTGGCCAACCAGTTAAACCTGTCACCTCGTAGTCTGCGTCGTCAACTCCAGAGCCAGGGCAGCAGTTATCGACGGCTTTTGGAAGAAGCCCGGCGGCGGGATGCCATCAGTCTGCTGAGCAAACCTGAACTGGAAATTCAAAAAATCGCCGAGTTGCTCGGCTATACCGACCCGGCGAACTTTACCCGCGCCTTTCGTCAGTGGACCGGGAAATCACCCAGCCAATACCGGAAGATGCTGGTTTCCTCCCATTAAAACGCCCCGTCTCTTTCTTGCCACACGCCTGGAAGCCCCTTCTGTCACCTTTTCCCATTCGTGACGTCGGCTTTTTTTACACCTTTTTGTTGGCTGTAAGCATCTCTAACATAACGTGAACTGGATCACTCACGCAGCGTGACCAGCCCCTGCTGTCAGCTCTAATCCATGTTTGTATTAGGAATGACGCTACAGCGCTTTACCTATGACAGGAATGTAACGAGGAAGAGGGATTTGCTATGAAAAAGCTGGGAAATATGCTCGTTTTGGCTACTTCAGTAATATTCGCGTCAGCTGCAAACGCAGCACTGATCGAAGCACAGGGAGGCAATAGCTGGACGATCGCGGGCACCAACGGACAACTCAATGACTTCGGCCTGGAAGGCGCAACCGGAACGGTGGGCAGCACCATTGTCTCCACCAGCGATGCACCGATCCTGCTGACCTTTGAGTATCTGTTCAAGGAAGCGGACTTCACCAACGGCTTCTATGTCAACGGCGCTCAGGTATTCAGCACCGGCTCCACCGCTTATGGTGCCACCCACACCATTGAATGGACCGGGACCGGCGCGCTGGATTTCCACTTCACGCCTGGCACGCTTGGCATTGTTACCAACGCTGGCAATGATGGTGCCAATCCGGCCAACTTCTGGACCCAGTGGGACGGTGTCAGTAACTCTCTGATCATCGCCCTGGATGACAGCGGCAACCGGAACGATGATGACTACGACGATATGATTATCCGCGTCACGGCAAGCCAAGTACCTGAGCCCGCCACGCTTGCGCTGTTCGGCATGGGTGCCGTGGGTCTGGCCCTGTCCCGCCGTCGCCGCAAGGAGTAATCCAGGCGACCGACTGGAGGAGGCCCTGCCTCCTCCAGCCTCAAAACCTTCTGCCTCGCGCCCTTGGTGCTCAGCTCTTACTCGGGCTGGCTGACAAAACCGATCCGAACCACCCCTTGGCGATGAGCCTCCGCCATCACCCGGGCAATGGGATCATAGGGCGTTGCCTTATCGGCCCGCAGCCGTAACTCCACCTCCGGGTTTTTCTGGGCGGCCAATTGCAAACGCTCACTCAGCTCGGTCTCAACCACGGGTTGGTCATTCCAGTACAGTTGGCCGTCAGCAGTAATGGCAACGGTAATCTGCTGAGGGTCTTCTTCCAGACGCTCACTGGAAGCTTGCGGCAACTCCACCTTGACCGCATGAGTCAGCACCGGTGCGGTGATGATAAAGATCACCAGCAACACCAGCATCACGTCGACCAACGGAATAATGTTGATCTCCGACATCGGGGTATTCTGATCGTTATTGAAGCCGCCGAATGCCATAGCTTTAGCTTCCTTCCCGGATACGCACCACTTGGGCGCTTTCCGCGGCCTTCGGCGCCGGAACCGACAACAGCTGGGCATGCAGATCGTGGGCAAAGCCATCGAGCTGGGCGGCGATCAAGCGGTTTTTACGGTTAAAGGCGTTGAACGCCAGCACCGCCGGCAACGCTGCGGCCAGACCCGCCGCCGTTGCGACCAGCGCCTCCCCCAAGGGACCCGCTACTGTTTCCAGATTGGCGTTTCCTTCGGCCGCAATACCGATCAGGGCGTGATAAATCCCCCAGACCGTCCCGAACAACCCCACAAAGGGCGCGGTACTGCCCACCGAGGCCATGATGGTGAGTCCAGACTCCAAGCGCATGGTCGCCTGGCTCAGCCCATTGCGAATGGCCCGCACCAGAAACTCATCCAGACCACAGGAGGCACCCAGCGTACGGTCGGCGTTAGTATGGTAATGGCGCCAGGCATCAATGCCAGAGCGGGCCACCAGGGCAATCGGCAGCGGGCTGTTATCCGTCAGTTTATAAGCCTCGTCCAGATTCTTGCTTTTCCAGAACTCTTCCAGAAACAGCCTCTGACCTTTGCGAAAACGCCACACCTGCACCCCCCGATACAGAATCAGATACCAAGTCAGCACCGACATCAAAAGCAAGGCGCAAAAGACACCAATCAGGACCGCATCGCCCTGTTGAAATACATACATAAGGTCCATTGGTTTACTCCAACCGGAAATGAATAGGCACTAAAACCCAGGCTTCAACAGTACGCTCACCCATCCGGGCCGGCACGAAGCGCCAGCGTTTGACGGTCATCAGCGCCGCCCGGTCCAGCCGTGGCGAGCCACTGGAGGTGTCCAGCTCCACCTCTTGAGCAGTCCCCTCGGGGCTGACCAGCACTTTCAGCATGACGGTACCTTCCTCACGCCGCGCCCGGGAAGCAGACGGATAAACCGGCTTGGGATTGCGCAGATAGTCCGCTTCAAACATTGGGGGTGTTTCCCGGGCAACCGTCGGATCCGCCGTTGCCGATTCCTTGGCCTGTTCGGTGACAGGCTCAACGGGAGCTTCCTGCTGAGGCAGAGCCTCCGGCTGGACTTCCTGCACGGGTTCCGGTTCGGGCTCCACTACAGGCTCTGGCTCCACCACGGGCTCCGGTTTAGGTTCCGGCTTAGGCTCTGGCTTGGGTTCGGGTTTAGGCTCTGGTTTGGGTTCTGGCTTCGGTTCGGGCTTGGGCTCTACCACCGGTTCTGGCTGAGGCTCCACCGGTTGCGGCGCCACTGCTGGGGCTTCCGCTTTTTTGGGGGCTTCAACCACAAAAGAGACCGCGATGGTACTGGTCTGCAAAGGAACCTGAGGTGGCTCAATGTAGGTACCGGCGGCCCAGGCAAACAGACCACCATGCAAACCCAGCACTAACAGAAATGCCAGGGGCTTGACCCACATCTGGCGGAGTTGACGAGGAGGGTCGGCATACGTCGCCAAGGAATGCATCCCATCAAGTGATGCCTCCTGTGCTTTGGGCTGTGTATAAGCCGGCGTTGCAGCAATCATAAATGAGCCTCGTCCGTCCCGGGCTAAGACTTGCAAGGGCCGGGATCAGCTTACGAAAGTCAGGATTATAATAAGAAAGAGACCCAAATGCGAATAGTTACTATTTAATAATCGCGCAGATGTAATTAGTACTTGCCTATTAACAACAGCGTGATGCCAGTATAAAAAGATGATCCCGCCCCTGGATTGATATTCATCAGGTGCGGCACAACTTTGACCGCAGCGCTCCTTGAAGCAGACGCCCCCTAAGCAATCCTCAAAGAGAACGCCCAAGGCCTGCACAGAGTGAGGAGATGTGGAATCCGGTTCCCCGGGCTCCACACACCCCTTACGCTCAGAGCCAGCCTTTCCGCTTGAAATACCAGTACGGCGAAATGCCCGCCAACACCATTAACACCAACACCACCGGATAGGCCCAAGGCAGCTCCAGCTCAGGCATAAACTTAAAGTTCATGCCGTAGATACTCGCGATCAGGGTCGGCGGCAGGAACACCACGGCGGCGATAGAGAAGATCTTGATGATCTGGGCCTGCTCAATGTTGACAAAGTTTTGCGCCGCATCCATCAGGAAGTTCACCTTGTCGAACAGGAAGGTGGTGTGAGACAGCAGCGAGTCGATGTCGCGCATGATTTCACGACAGTGGTTTTGCACCTCCGGGCGGTTGCGCACTTCCCGCAGCACAAAGGACAGGGAACGCTGGGTATCCATCAAACACAGCCGGACCTTTCCGTTGGTGTCTTCCAGCGCCGCCAACTGTTCAATGGCTTCCTCGAACTGGGTCTCTTCATCTTCCAGCACCATATGGCTGGTCCTCTCCAACCCGCTGTAGATGTCCTCGAGGGTATCCGCCAGATGCTCCACCTTGATTTCAATGAGGTTCATCATGATATCCATGGGTGAACTCACATCGACCGCTGAATGCCGTGCCCGCATCCGCAGCAGACGAAATACCGGCAACTCCACATCCCGGGTGGTAAACAGGCGGTCTTTGCTCACCGTACAGGCAACCGTGACGTTCTTGCTCCGCCCTTCGGTGTTGTAGAGGAACAACGAGTGAATGTGCAGCCCTTGCTCGTCCTTAAAGTAACGGGCACTGGCCTCAATCTCCTCCACTTCCTCCGACTCGGGAATGTCCTGCTTATAAAGGCGCATGACGCTTTCCCGCTCGGCGTCATCGGGCGCGATCAGATCCACCCAGATGGAACGGTGGAGCATATCGATATCGACAGGACCGTCATCGACCTTCTGTAACCTGCCATTCTCTACACAATATGCTCTCAACATGTTCTACCTCCAGGATTACTTCTTTGGATCGATACGCACTAACCACCGATAATGGATTTTCCAGACTCTGGATCCGGCCTCTACAGGCCCAGGATTCACACTACCTTCTCACTGTTACCAATATCCCCCACCAATGCAATGCGTATAAACATTTGCCTGATGGGAGACCACCACTTCCCCGGTTGGGAACCAGTTTTGCCAACTGACGGAAAGTTATGAAGAATCGGTGCGAATTGTACTGAGGAAATGATTAAAAATCGCTGAGTTTTTTATGGCCGTCAAATCCAACAGCCAAAAACCAGAAAGCCCCGTCGGGCGGGGCTTCAGGATTCCAGGGCGGGCTTCACTCACCTCAAACACATGCAGGCAATTTCATGCTCATCCAAAAGTCGCGGCTTTTTACCCTGGCGATAACCGTAAATGACTGAATAAGTTAAAACATTCTGCACATAGCCGCGGGTTTCATAATACGGCAGGGTTTCAATCCAGACATCGTAGGGTAGCTGGTCACCGCCCTCTTCAAGCCACTGGTACACCTTACCGGCACCGGCATTATAGGCGGCGGTGGCCAAGATCCGGTTGTTGCCAAAGCGCTCCAAAAGCTCCCGCAAATGAGCCGTTCCCAATTTGATATTGGTCTCCGGATCCAGCAGCTCATGGCTGCCCTTAAACCCCATGCCGATACTGCGGGCCGTTTGCCTGGCCGTGCTCGGCAAGAGCTGCAACACACCGAGCGCGCCCTTGGAGGAGCGGGCATCGGGTACGAAAGCGCTTTCCTGACGGGCCAGCGCCAGCACCCAGTTCATATCCAGACCGAAATCCCGCGTAAACACCTGAAACACATCCTGGTACACCAGGGGAAACCGCACCTGCAAATCGTCCCATTCCCGGGCGGCAATCGCGCCCATCATGGATTGGCTATACCAACCCCATTGCTGCACCAGGTGGGAGACCGCCAGCAGTTCATCGGAAGACAGCCCCTGAATGGCGAAATTCCACTCCCGCCGCGCCTCAGGCAACTGCCCCAGCAAGAAAAACTCCCGGGCACGCTGCAACCCGGGCTGCAATTCCACCTGGGCAATCAGCTCCGGATCCACCGGTAGGGGCCGATGATTCAGGTGATAGCTGTTGCCAATCCGATCTGCAGCCAGAAACCCATAATAATCCCGCTGCTGGGCAACCTGCTCATAAATGGACTCGGCCTCCGCCAACCGGCTTGAAGCATCTTTTCGCTCCAGCGCCCGGGCCAGCCAATACTGCCAGCGGGCCGTGTTGCGAAGTTCCTCCGGCATTCCGTCAATGGCTTCTTGCACGCCGGCCCAGTCGCCCTTGCGCAGGGCAACCCGCACCAGCCATTCATGCAAGCTGTCATCTTGCTGTTCCGCCAGTGCCTGCTGCAACCAGGCCTTGGCCTCTGGATAGAAGCTGGTGGCCAAATGCAGCGCCAGCATCCGGGTCAGTTTGGCTTGTTCCTGGGCACTAAATGACAGGGCCTGGCGGTATACCGGCCAGACTTCGGCGGCGGCTGCAGTGTCTCGACGAATCAGACGCTGCAACCCCGTCAGCACAATCTGGCGCGTCCATTCCGAATCCTGCTGGAACCGCTTGGTTTCCACCAACAGCTGCGGCTTGTCATACACCTGACGATAGAGCGTCAGGTGCTCGCGCTCTTTTTGCGGCAAGTCACGGGCCAGATAATTGGCTAACGACCAGTTGCCGGCCTGCACCGCCAAACCGATTCGCTGGCGTACCAGTTCGGGAGTGAGACCACCCTGGCGACGCCAGGCCTCCAACAGGGGATCACACACGTCCGGCAGCGAGCTTCCAGTCAGCCAGAGCTCAGGAACCGCCGCCAGGGCTTCTGCCTGATTACCGGTTTTGAAGCGGGCCCAGTGGTAGTGACAGGTCATTTCACGGCCACGCACCTGGGGACTGTAATGGGCCAGAAACTCCTGCCACTGCCCGGCCTTGGCCAACGCCGCCAACCACTGATATTGCAGCCGTGTACTCAGAGGGGTATTGGGGTAGCGGTTGAGAAATTCCTTCACCCGATCGGCGGCAGCAGGATTAAGACGCTGGCGCAGTTCCTCATACTCCAGGTAAAGATACAGGGGGTAGTCCCGCAGAGCATCCCGTAACGACTCAAACTCGCTCACCCGCCCTTCGGCCCGGGCCTGCAACGCCTGCCGATACAAGTCACGCTGACGCTCCAGGCGCTGTGCCTTGGCCTGCTCGGTGGCGAGCACCGGCGCCTTGTAGTTTTCCTCGCGCTCGTCGAGCGCAGCCACCGCCCACGGCATGCCCAGCCCCATGGAAAGCACCAGGGCAGACAGGCGATAAAGGTTTTTGTGAGAAAAAAATCTTGCCACCACTGCGCTCCGAAAAAATGACGATGCCCAGCGATCAAATCTGAGATACCACGGAAGACTAGATCGATGTCCTAATACCTGTTTCCCCAAGCCCAGTTGGTACCACACTGACCGAGGAGATGAAGTCACAGGCTCTGACGAAATGCCGCCAGACTTCCTGGCGAAACGCTTTCAATCATTATGCTTCTAGCATAGCAAAAGAATGGCGGGAGCAAGCCCGGAAAGAGTTAACATTTTTTCATTAAATTTATCCGTAAGGCATTGTTTCTTTTAGCACTTACCTGTCTCCAACAAGTAACATCCGTGGTAATCCGCTGATCTTTCAGCCCTTTATACGCTTCCGTATACACCGCTCATAATCCAGCGTAACAGATAGGCTAAGGCAGAGACCGCTCCGACCCCCGCCAGCCAGAGGATCAGAAACCACAGGAGGCGCCAACGGCGGCTGTTGGACTCAGTGGTAGCCTTGGTTTGGATCGACTTTGCCACGGAACACCCAATAGGCATAAAAGGTATAGGCAATAATGAGCGGTACCAGGATCACCACGCCGACCAGGAGAAAAACCAGGCTGGTTTCCGGAGCCGCGGCATCCCACAGGGTAATGGTGTGGGGAACCACATAGGGAAACAGGGTGATGGCGAAGCCGGCAAAGGAAATCAAAAACAGGCAGAGACTAATGAAATAAGGCCAGGTCTCATGGCGTCGATGGATGGCCACATAAAAGGTAACCGCCAGCGCCGCGATCAACAGGGGAATAACCCAGAACACGGCAGAGGCGGGAAAGCTGAACCAGCGTTCCGCCGCATGGGCATCCAGCAGCGGCAACCAGATACTGACCACCCCGATGCAGAGAATCAGCAAGATCGCCGGATAAGGGGCCAGCCGGAAAAAGCGCTCCTGTAGATCACCACTGGACTTGATAATCAGCCAGGTACAGCCCAGCAGCGCATAGCCCACCAGCAGGGCCACGCCGCAGAACAGGCTGAAGGGCGTGAGCCAGTCGAACCAGCCGCCGGCATAACTGCGCCCGGAAATTTCCACCCCTTGTAAGATGGCGCCGATCATAATGCCCTGACTCAGGGTCGCGACAATGGAACCGCCGGCAAACCCCCAGTTCCATAGGAACTGGCGACTGGTCTTGAACCGATACTCAAAAGAAACGCCCCGGAAGATCAACCCCAGCAGCATGGCAATCACCAGAGGATAAAGCGCCGGCATCAGGATGGCATAGGCCACGGGAAAGGCCGCCAGCAGCCCCCCGCCACCGAGCACCAGCCAGGTTTCGTTACCGTCCCAGACCGGTGCGATCGAGTTCATCATGACATCCCGATCATGGGGAGCTTTGAAAAACGGGAACAGGATGCCGATGCCCAGATCGAAACCATCGAGAATGACGTAGACCAGGATGGCAAACGACAGAACTCCGGCCCAAACCAATGCTAAGTCCATGACGGCCTAACCTCCCTTGATAACCCGATCCGGTGCGACGGACGGCGCCGGGGTAATGCCAGCGGCCTGGATGGGACGGCCGCTGGGAGGTTCGCTCTCCACGTCCTCCGGCCCTTTGCGCATCTGCCGCAGGATATAGAAGATGCCCGCACCAAAGACGAAGATATAGACGATGACAAACGCCGCCAGGGAGGTGGCGACTCCCTCGAAGGCAATGGGCGAGGCCGACTCACTGGTGCGCAGCAAACCATAGACCGTGTAGGGCTGGCGGCCGACTTCGGTAACAATCCAGCCGGCGATGATGGCGACAAAGCCGGCGGGGCTCATGTAAAGAACGAGGCGATGGAATGCCCGGCTTTCAAACAGCCGTTTTCGAAACCGTAACCAGAGACTGATGCCACCCACCAGGATCATCAGCATGCCAATGCCCACCATGACCCGAAAACTCCAGAACACGATTGCAACCGGCGGCCATTCCTCCCGGGGCCAGGCATTTAATCCCTTGATCTCTCCCAGCAGCTCATGGGCCAGGATCAGACTGCCCAGTTTGGGAATTTCCAGCCAGACCTCGGTGCGTCCCGCCTCTTCATCCGGAAAGCCGATCAACACCAAGGGGGCGCCTTGCTGGGTTTCGAAGTGCCCTTCCATCGCGGCCACTTTGATCGGTTGATGTTCGAAAGTATTCAGGCCGTGCAGATCCCCGGCTATCAATTGAATAGGCGCCACAATGGCCGCCATCCACATGGCCATGGACAGCATCAGGCGTGCCCGCTCGTTGGTGTTATCCCGCAACAGGTGGTAAGCCGCCACCCCGCCCACCACGAAGGCCGTGGTCAGGTAGGTGGCAATCACCATATGGGCCATTCGATAAGGAAACGAGGGATTGAAAATGACCTCAAGCCAGTTGTCCGGCACAAACTGGCCCACGTCGTTGATGGAGTAGCCGACTGGAGTTTGCATCCAGCTATTGGCAGACAGGATCCAGAATGCTGAAAACAGCGTCCCAATCGCAACCATCAGCGTGGACAGGAAATGCAGTTTCAGCCCGACCCGCTTGAGGCCAAACAGCATGATGCCGAGAAACCCCGCCTCCAGAAAGAACGCCGTCAGCACCTCATAACCCAACAAAGGCCCGAGAATAGGCGCCGTCCGGTCAGAGAACACACTCCAATTGGAGCCGAACTGGTAAGTCATCACGATCCCTGACACCACGCCCATCCCAAAGGCGACGGCAAAGATCTTGAGCCAATAGTTATAGCTATTCAGGTAAATCAGATTACGGGTCTTGACGTAGAGACCTTCCAAGACCGCAAGATAGCTGGCCAGGCCAATGGTGAAGGCAGGAAACAGGATATGAAAGGCGATGGTAAAGGCGAACTGAATTCGTGCCAGCAAGATTGCGTCGGCATTTTCAAGCATGATGACCATCCCTTGCGCCGGGCCGAGGAGGCACCAAGCCCATAACCACTCGACCGCTCCTGAAACTTGCCCGCCACTTCACCACCACATCCGGGGTGATGAACGCAGTAGGCAACCAGGCGTTCAAACCGTTGGTTTAAACATAGTGTTCTCTCTATCCGTGCTCAACGATCCCCGTAGAACCCGCTGGGCTTATTCCGGCCCAGACTCTCCCGGCTCCGCATCCTCAAGCTCCACCGAGCCTTCCACATCGGGCTGAATCGCTTCGATAAACGCATTGCGCAAGATTGCCCGGATCGCATTGAAAATGCCGGCTTCTGGGTCATCAATCTGGCCGTCAATCGGAACCCGGGTCGCGAATGTGTCCTGCGGCTGGTTCTCAAACAGCTCACTCACCAGCCCCGCAAACCCTTCCCACACAGTCGCCCAAAAGCCCTCGTCTTCCTCAACCACATCCTTCTGCCAGTCGAACACCTCCAGGTTGTGAATGACCGGTTTGAGATAGCCGGTCACATGCCCCTGATCCGTGGCCATCTCCATCGCCAGATCCATGGAGCCCGCTTCCACATCCAGATTGGTGTAGGCCTCGATAAAGTCATTCAACGAGGAGACATTCAAGTCGGTCAGCCGTAGA
>Ga0209075_1002511_pt1 | contig 16131 bp, 12 predicted proteins | sample Stecom2011_FD_187523 | JGI IMG/M metagenome (GOLD analysis project Ga0209075, IMG submission 187523) | Agricultural soil microbial communities from Utah to study Nitrogen management - Steer compost 2011 (SPAdes) (version 2) | ecosystem: Environmental > Terrestrial > Soil > Agricultural land...
TAGTTGAAGCTACAATCACAAACTGGCTGAAAGAAGTTGGCGACCGAATTGAGGCAGATGAAATGGTACTCGAAATTGCAACCGATAAGGTAGATAGTGAAGTACCTTCTGAAGTATCCGGAATTTTAGTAGAAAAATTGTTCCAAAAAGACGATGTAGTTCAAGTAGGTCAAACCATTGCTATAATTGAAACAGAAGGAGAAGGTACTGTTGCAACTGAACCTGCTAAACAAGAAACTCCTGCTGCAGCTGTGGCTGAGGTAGCAAAAACCGTAGAAGTTGCTAAACAAACTACAGAAGTAAACTTTGCTGATTCTGATAAATTCTACTCTCCGCTAGTAAAAAACATTGCCAAAGAAGAAGGAGTTTCTCTAGCGGAACTCGAAAGTATAAAAGGTACCGGTAAAGACGGAAGAGTTACCAAAAACGATATATTAGAGTATGTGAAAAATAGAGGTTCACAACCTGCTGTGGCAGCCCCGGCTCAACCAGTTGTTAAACACGAAGCTCCAAAAGCAGAACCTGCTAAACAAGCTGTCCCGGTGTCTGTAAACGGACAAGACGAAATCGTTGAAATGGACAGAATGAGAAAACTAATTTCTCACCACATGGTACAATCTGTTCAAACATCGGCTCACGTACAATCATTCGTAGAGGTTGACGTAACCAATATCGTGAAATGGAGAGATAAAGTGAAAACAGCTTTCGAAAAAAGAGAAGGCGAAAAACTTACTTTCACTCCAATCTTTATGGAAGCCGTAGCGAAAGCTCTGAAAGACTTCCCGATGATGAACATCTCTGTAGACGGAGATTACATCATTAAAAAGAAAAATATCAACCTAGGTATGGCCGCTGCCCTGCCAAACGGAAACCTAATTGTTCCGGTTATCAAAAATGCAGACCAATTGAATCTGGTGGGTATGGCAAAAGCCGTAAACGACTTGGCTAACCGTGCTAGAATGGGAAAACTCAAACCGGACGATACGCAAGGCGGAACCTATACAGTAACTAACGTAGGTACTTTCGGAAGTGTTTTCGGTACTCCAATTATCAATCAACCACAAGTTGGTATTTTGGCTCTTGGAGCTATCCGTAAAGTACCTGCAGTGATTGAAACGCCTGAAGGAGACTTTATCGGAATCCGCCAGAAGATGTTCCTTTCTCACAGCTATGACCACAGAGTAGTCGATGGAGCTCTTGGAGGTCAGTTCGTAAAACGCGTAGCTGATTACCTCGAATCTTGGGATATCAACAGAGATTTTTAAGATTCTAAATCATATATATAACAAAGCCCTGACATATACATCAGGGCTTTGTTATTTTTAGGCTTTTAGCTCTTATTTTTTAATAACTCTTTGGCTAAAGTTTCCTTCGCTGGTTTTGATGCTCAACAAATAAACTCCCGAACTTTAATAGCCTTGATGAATCGATGCAGATTCTATTCAAAACTATTTTCTACACCTCTAGATTACTACTATCATATGCTACATAGCCTTATCAAATTGACTATAATAAAAAGGCAGGTGAATCACCTGCCTTTTTATTCTTAGTAAAAGCTTTATTAAACTTCTGTATTTACTGTTTCGTTGTTTTCTTCTTCAACGATTTTGTCTGCACCACTTTTAATCATCGTATCCGCCATGATTGGAGTAGCGATAAACAATGATGTAAACGTACCTACCACAATACCGATAAGGATAGCGAAGATAAACCCTTGTAGCGACTCACCTCCGAAGAAGAAAATAGCCAATAACACGATGGTTAAACTCAAAGACACGTTAATCGTACGGCTCAAAGTAGTGTTCAAAGCGTGATTTACTGTTGAGATGAAACCTTCACCTGTATGAAGCATTTGTCGGTTTCTCAAGAATTCACGAACCCTGTCAAACACAATCACCGTATCGTTGATTGAGTAACCTACTACCGTTAAGATAGCAGCAATCAAGTGTTGGTCAAGCTCCATGTTGAATGGCATAATGCTGTACGTAGCCGAATAAATTCCAAGAACAATAATCACGTTTTGAGTCAAACCAACTACCGCCCCTAAAGAGAATTGCCATCTTCTGAAGCTCACCAAAATGTACAAGAACATTATCGCCAAAGCTCCTACAACGGCTTTCATAGCATCATATTTCAGGTCATCAGCAATCGTAGGCCCCACTTTAGTTGATTGAAGTACCCCTAATTGTTTATCCTCGTGAGACGACATGAATTCTTCAAAACTAAGGTCAGCAGGTAGATATTCTTTCAAGTTATCGTAAAGCATTTGGTTGATTTCGTTGTCAACCTCTGTGCTTTCCTCAGTTACTTTATATTTAGTAGTAATTCTCAATTGATCACTTGTACCGAAAGTTTTTGCTTCTGCACTCCCGAAAACCCCTTCTAATTTTTCTTTTACTTCGTTGGCATCAACCGGGCGGTCAAATTTCACTTGATAAGATCTTCCTCCAACAAAATCAACTCCCGGATTTAAACCTTTCGTAGAAAGTGAAACTATACTTAATACAACAGCAATAACAGAAATAATATAGGCAATTTTCTTTTTACCTAAGAAGTTATAATTTGTTCCTACAAACCATTTTTCAGTAAACGAAGTAGAGAATTTGATGTCTTTTCCTTTCTCTAACTTTCCGTAAATAAATAGCTTAGGAATAAAGATAGCCGTAAACAATGTCGTTGCAATACCAATAAGTAACGTAGTGGCAAATCCTTGGATAGGACCAGAACCAAATATAAACAAGATAACCGCTACCAAAGCTCCGGTAATATTCGCATCAAAGATAGAGGATAATGCTCCATTCCAAGTAAAGGCATAGTCAACGGCTTCTTTTAATGACTTACCATGACGTAATTCTTCTTTTACCCTTTCGTTGATAATGATGTTGGCATCAATGGCCGTACCCAACGTAAGCACAATACCGGCAATACCCGGCAAGGTCAATACAGCTCCTATACTAGCTAATACACCAAAGATGAACAACAAGTTGATGATCAAAGCAATGTTGGCATACATACCCGTTTTTCCGTAATAAACCACCATCCACAACAATACGATGGCAAAACCGATGATAAATGACATCATACCGTTATCGATAGCTTGCTGCCCTAATGAAGGACCTACTACCGCAGATTGAATAATATCAGCCGATGCCGGTAGTTTACCTGCTTTAAGTATGTTAGCAAGGTCAACTGTTTCTTGAAGCTTAAAGTTTCCTGAAATACTTGAGTTACCTCCGGCAATAGCCTGACTTACGTTTGGCGCAGAATAAACTTGGTTGTCAAGAACGATTGCAATAGCTCCTTTTCTATTAGCTACTTCTCCTGTTAATTTCTCCCATTCTTTAGCTCCGTTAGAGTTCATTCTCATCGAAACGGCTGGTTTCCCAAATTGATCAAAATCAGATCGGGCATCCACTACTACTCCGCCGCTCAAAGCCGGTTTTCCGTCACGATTACCTTTGATAGCATACAACTCTACAGCTTCAACTTTGTCATATTTCATATCCTTGGTAGGCATAACCAATTGCTTATCAACCACGTTGATAATAGTTGGTTTACTCCACAAGAATTTCACATAACGCATTTCTGCAGGAAGCAGGTTTCTGATGTTTTGTTTGCGGAAATAAGAGTTGATTTCTGCCGTATCTTTTACGCTATAATACCCTAATACTTGTCCGCCTCCAAAAGCTACCATTTTATCAAGGATAGGGCCTAGCGTTTGAGCATCTGTGTCAACTTCGTCCGTAAGTAAAGCTTCGATATTACTTGTTACTTCGGTTGAATCTTTCTGAACTTCTTGTTTAACTGGTTTTGCTTCGTTTTTCAGCTCTTGGTTAGCTGCCATCAGAAACTCACCTATTTCGTCCATCTTATATACTTCCCAAAACTCTAGTTGAGCCGTACTTTGTAATAATTTTTTAATACGAACCTCATCTTTAGCACCAGGAAGTTCCACTAAGATTCTTCCGGTATTGCCAATTTTCTGGATGTTTGGCTGAGCCACTCCAAATTTGTCAATACGCTCTCTTAAGATTTGATAAGCACTCTCTACAGACTCATCAACCTTTACAGCCAAGACCTTTTTTACTTGCTCATCCGTAGAGTTGATATTGATTTCTTTGTCATCAAAGTTTCTGTTGGCGAAGATATCAGGCGAAGCTAATTTTACAGCTGTTCCTGCTTCTTTGTTAGCTTGGTCAAAAGCTCTGAAAAAAGCATCAAGATAAGACTCTTGAGGCTTACGAATTTTATCTGTTTCAGAAATAGCTTTCGCAAAAACAGGATTCTGAGAATTGTTTGCCAATCCTTTGATGATGTCTTTTACTGAAATCTGAAGGGTTACGTTGATTCCACCCTCCAAGTCAAGACCTTTGTTGATTTGTTTAGCCTCAACTTCTTCGAAGGTGTGCCCCAAATAAACAGTTTGTTTTCTGATAGAGTCGAGATAAGCCAATTCTTTATCTCTGTCACCTCCAGAAAAAGCAACGGCATCACTTTTCACCTTGTTGGCTACATAAGTAAAAGAGAGTTGGTAAATACACAAGATTGCAAATAAAATTGCAAAAAACTTAATGAGTCCTTTGTTTTGCATTATAATAACGAATTAGGTTGTAAATATTTTTTTGATGTTTTTTCAACGTTAAAAAACTTTGTTTGGTTGATTCTAGGCGAAAAAACGGACAAATATATAACTTCAACTACGATTAACCAATTTATTTTTTGATTAAATAGAAAAAAGTCATCTTTAGACTAGCTCAAGATGACTTTTTATCATAATGTTATATCGCTTTTTACAGAACTGTTGCCAAAGCGTCATTCATGCTTCGAACAGCAGCGGCACTTTTAGCAAACAAAGCCTTTTCGTTTTCGTTAAGGTTAACATCAACGATTTGCTCTACTCCGTTTCTTCCGATAATACAAGGAACTCCCAAACAGATATCGCTTTGTCCGTATTCACCTTCAAGCAATACAGAACACGGAATCATTTTCTTTTGGTCGTTCAAGATACTGTCAACCAAATATGCTACAGAAGCACCAGGAGCATACCAAGCCGAAGTCCCTAATAGAGCCGTAAGCGTTGCCCCACCCACCATAGTGTCAGCACTCACTTTTGCCAATTCTTCTTCTGTCAAAAACTCAGAAACAGGCACTCCATTGTAACTAGCCAAACGAGTCAATGGAATCATTGTAGTGTCCCCGTGACCTCCGATAACCATACCTTGAATATCGTTAGCAGGTTTGTTAAGCGCTAATGACAAATAAGTTCTGAAACGCGAGCTGTCAAGAGCTCCACCCATTCCGATAATTCTGTTTTTTGGAAGTCCGGTAGCTTTTAGAGCCAAATATGTCATCGTATCCATCGGGTTAGATACCACAACGATAATTGTGTTCGGAGAATACTTCAAAATGTTTTCTGCCACACCTTTAACGATTCCGGCATTGATACCGATAAGCTCTTCACGAGTCATTCCCGGTTTTCTAGGAACTCCAGAAGTGATTACCACTACATCACTCCCCGCTGTTTTAGAGTAATCGTTTGTACTTCCCGTTACTTTTGTATTGAAACCTAAAGTAGTTTGTGTTTGAGTAATATCAAGGGCTTTTCCTTCTGCAAATCCCTCTCTAATGTCTAATAAAACGACTTCGCTTGCTATTCTTCTATAAGCAATAGCATCCGCACAGGTTGCACCTACGTTTCCTGCACCTACAATTGTTACTTTCATTTATTTAATTTTTAATTGTGTTATTTTTAAACTGTGCAAAGTTACAAAATACACCAATAAACAATGAATTAAATTGATATTATTTAATTAAAACTAAACGCTATACCTCCGTTGATGGTGTTATACTCTTGAACCGTATAGCTAGCAAAGATTTTGAAGAATCCTAAATTTAAACGAGTACCAATGGTTCCGTTCATTCCGCTAACTTTAAAGCGTAAGCTTATCGGATCTGTCACCGTTTCTTCTACAGCCCCCCAAACCGTTCCATTCTCGTCTTCTATATTATATACCAAATGGTAGTCTCCTTTTAAATCTACTTCGGTCTTACCGGCATTATAACCTATACCTGCATAAAAAGTAATGATTTTCAAATCAAGAGAAGCAAGGGCCTGCAATGTCCAAGCCGTAGTTTTGAATGAAGCTTCACCGTTATTAACCGTTATATCCGGAATGCTGGGATCTTCTTCAATAGCATAATTAACTTTCAGATTGGTAAACCCTCCTAGAACTGCAATATTCAACGGAAGACTTGAAATTTTCAAATACTGGCCTAAATCATGTTGCAAAGCCATTCCAAAAAGGCTAACTTCTCCGGTATCTGCAAAACTTATGTTCGGCAAGAATCGCAACTTGACATCAGTACGAGTCGGCAATCCTAATCCGGCTTGAACCATCGGTAGCGGAACACCATTCAAAGGCAAATCTCCCGCAATTCCTTTCGGCATTTCAAACTCAGACACCTTATAAGTATCATTGCCATAAGGAATACTTACGTTAACCATAGTGGTTTGATCAGAACTACTCATCAAAGTAGGCAAAGAGGTCTCACCATTAGGCAACGATAAGTGGCGATAATCATTAGGATTAAAATCAAAAAATTCATCCGAACTCGGAACTAATGATATACTTGGGGTTATTGTAATATCAAACCCAAACTTGTTATGAGTTTTAGCCGTAGTATACCACCCGGAATTCATGTCATACATAAACCCTTTCACAAAAGGATTCACATAATCTTCTGACAGCTTACTGGCATCTTCTGCTGCAAAAACCACTGTTTCAAACCCTTGCGATAGCGCGGAATGAGAAACAAAACACAACGCTGATATTAAAAGTGCTTTTTTCATTTTTACTTTAGTTAGTGTGATTTATTGATTGCACAAAATTATACTATTCAATGAAGTTATCATAACAAAAAGTTAAAAAAAATAAATCAATAACATAAAAAAATCCCTAAGAATGCTTCTCAGGGATTTTATAGTACAATTTATATTGTCTTATTATGCGTCAATCTTCGCATAAATCGCATTTTTCTCGATAAACTCTCTACGTGGCGGAACATCGTCTCCCATCAGCATAGAGAAGATACGGTCAGCTTCGGCCAAGTTCTCGATAGATACTTTTCGAAGAGTTCTGTTTTCCGGATTCATCGTAGTTTCCCACAACTGCTCGGCATTCATCTCTCCCAAACCTTTATAACGCTGAATAGAAACTCCACTTCCCATTTGTTGAGAGATCATATCGCGTTGCTCATCGTTCCACGCATATTCTTTTCGGTTTCCTTTTTTCAACATATATAAAGGAGGTGTCGCAATATAAACGTGTCCGTTCTCGATAAGCTCTCTCATGAATCGGAAGAAGAACGTCAAAATAAGCGTAGCAATGTGACTACCATCGACATCGGCATCACACATGATAACCACTTTGTGATAACGAAGTTTTTCGAGATTCAAAGCCTTGCTGTCTTCTTCGGTTCCGATAGTCACCCCAAGTGCCGTAAAAATATTGCGAATCTCTTCGTTTTCAAACACTTTGTGGTGCATGGCTTTTTCCACATTCAAAATCTTACCACGCAGAGGCATAATTGCCTGAAAGGTTCTATCACGTCCTTGTTTTGCTGTTCCACCCGCCGAGTCTCCCTCAACTAAGAACACCTCACATTTTGCCGGATCAGTTTCTGAACAGTCAGACAATTTTCCCGGAAGCCCCCCTCCGCCCATAACGGTCTTTCTCTGAACCATTTCACGAGCTTTCTTAGCCGCATGACGAGCTTGTGCAGCAAGAATGACTTTTTGAACAATCGTTTTAGCGTCATTCGGATGCTCTTCCAAATAAGTCTCAAGCATTTCAGAAACCGCTTGCGATACCGGAGCTACTACTTCTCTATTTCCTAATTTGGTTTTTGTCTGACCTTCAAACTGAGGTTCTGCTACTTTGACCGAAATAATAGCCGTTAACCCCTCACGAAAGTCATCCCCCGAAATTTCAAATTTCAGTTTATCTAAAAGACCCGATGAATCGGCATATTTTTTCAAGGTATTCGTAAGCCCACGTCTGAAGCCCGATAAGTGCGTACCTCCCTCATGCGTATTAATGTTGTTTACGTATGAGAAAATGTTCTCAGAATAACTAGAGTTATAGATAAGAGCTACTTCTACCGGAATATCCCCTTTATTGCTCTCCATGCTGATTACGTCAGAGATGATGGGCTCTCTGTTGCCGTCTAAGTAACGAACATACTCTTTTAGCCCTTCTTTTGAATGAAAAGTCTCAGAAATTGGATTTCCGTCTTTGTCTAACTCTCTTTTATCAGTAAGTGTAATGGTGATTCCTTTGTTCAAATAAGCAAGCTCTCGCATACGAGCCGCTAAAATATCATATGAATATTCCGTGGTTTGAGTAAAGATAGTATTATCGGGTTTAAAAGAAACCAAGGTACCTCTCTTGGTAGTCTCACCGGTCTGTTTTACCGGATAGAGAGCCTTACCTCTTGAATATTCTTGCTCGTATATTTTCCCGTCTCTATAAACAGTAGCTTTTAAGTGCTCAGAAAGCGCATTCACACACGAAACCCCAACACCATGTAATCCTCCGGAAACTTTATAAGAATCTTTATCAAACTTCCCTCCTGCTCCAATTTTGGTCATTACAACCTCCAGAGCAGACACCCCTTCTTTTTTATGAATGTCAACAGGAATACCACGACCGTTATCCTCTACAGATATGGAATTATCTTCATTAATAACTACCGAAATCGTATCACAATGCCCGGCTAGCGCCTCATCAATAGAGTTATCAACCACCTCATAAACCAAATGATGCAAACCTCTAGGACCAATATCTCCAATATACATCGAAGGGCGCATCCTCACGTGCTCCATTCCTTCTAAGGCCTGAATACTATCTGCCGAATAACTCGTCTTTTTAATTTCTTCGCTCATTTTTTCTAAAAAATTATTTCACAAATAAACGAGCAAATATACTTAAAAAAATCGAATTTTCCTAACACAGCAAATCCTTTCCTAAGAAGTTATCAACACCCCGTTTTTCGGAATTTATAAAAATTTTAAAATCAAAATCCTTTCTATTTTATCAATAAGCACTATATTTGTCTGAATTTGATTAGAAGAATATGAAGGGTAATTTAACCACTGACAAAAAATACACTTATTACGAAGCCGGCGAAGGAACTCCTATTATTATACTACACGGGCTGATGGGCGGGCTAAGCAATTTCGACGGAGTTGCTAATTTTTTCCCTGACAAAGGATACAAAGTTGTTATACCGGAACTACCATTATACACTCAAAACATCCTGAAAACCAATGTTAAATCTTTTGCGAAATTCGTAAAAGACTTTATCACTCATAAGGGATTCGAAAAAGTAATTCTTTTAGGAAACTCTTTGGGCGGACATATCGCTTTATACCATACCAAAATGTATCCCGAAAAGATGGCCGGGCTTGTAATTACAGGAAGTTCAGGCCTTTATGAAAACGCTATGGGCGAAAGCTACCCCAAAAGAGGGGATTACGAATACATCAAAAAGAAAGCACAAGATGTGTTCTATGACCCGGCTGTAGCTACTAAAGAAATCGTAGATGACGTATTTGCTACGGTAAACGACAGAGTAAAACTGATTAAAACTCTTACGATTGCCAAAAGTGCCATCCGACATAACATGGCTAAAGATCTGCCTAAAATGACTACGCCAACTTGTATTATTTGGGGTAGAAACGACAAAGTTACTCCTCCAGAAGTAGCCGAAGAATTCCACAGCTTATTGCCAAATTCAGACCTCTATTGGATAGACAAATGTGGCCATGCCGCTATGATGGAACATCCGGACGAGTTCAACCGTTTGATGTATGAATGGCTACAAAAAAAAGGACTTTAATTAGTGGTCAGCGACCACCTCAGTAGCAGTAAATAGCCTAATTTCAAAAAATGAAAATCAATACTGCAGAATTTGTTATCAGCAACTCAGAAGTGAGCAAATGCCCGAAAGAGCTATTGCCCGAATACGCCTTTATCGGAAGGTCTAATGTCGGGAAGTCCTCACTTATCAATATGCTAACAGGCAACAAAAACCTGGCTAAAACTTCTGCTAAACCCGGTAAAACTCAACTCATCAACCATTTTAAAATCAATAACAACTGGTTCTTGGTTGACCTACCCGGATACGGATATGCCAAAGTATCAAAATCAACCAAAGATACCTTTCAACGATTTATTACAGATTATTTCGAAAAAAGAGAGCAACTCGTTTGTGCTTTCGTATTGATAGATATCAGACACGATGCTCAAAAAATCGACTTGGAATTCATGCGATACTTAGGCGAAAGCGAAATCCCGTTTTCTATCATTTTCACCAAAGCAGACAAAATTGGGAGAAGCAAGATAAACAGCAACATTGCTACCTACAAAAAACAAATGCTGGCAGACGGTTGGGAATTTATGCCGGACTATTTTGTCACTTCTTCTCTCGAAGAATCCGGGAGAGAAGAACTTCTGAAATATATTGACGCTATTAATCAAGAGTGGTTTAAACGTGGGGCGTCTAGATAACAATCCCCACAGGCAACATCTCTTTATAAGAAGGATTCTTTCTGAAAAAACTTGCAATTTTCGAAGCCGTAGGCACTACTTTCAACTTGCGCTCCCTTGCTATTTCGAGCACTTCTTTTAAAAACTCTTGAGAAAATTCCTCATCCGGATTTTCGGGAGTTATAAACTTGGTTAAAAAGATTTTTCTCTCCTGAATAGCATACTCTATAGCATACAAAGCTTCTTGATGATGTGTTTCAAACTGTCTTAGAATGGTGTTGTCTTTTATGTCCATAGTCTGCATTTCTAAAAACATTACAAAGGTACATTTTTTTATCTTTTTATTCCAACATTAAAGAAATACACTTATATTTGCTCCGTCTTAAGGGGATGTAGCTCAGTTGGCTAGAGCGTTTGGCTGGCAGCCAAAAGGTCGTGGGTTCGAGCCCCATCTTCTCCACCAAAAGCAGATTACATGTCAAAAAAGACACGTAATCTGCCTTTTTATTTTAAATCTTTCTAGAAAGTCTTTGAAAATTAGGCAATTCAAATATTTTTACTATCTTTGCAAAGAATTTATAAACAGGCATCTGCCTCTGCCCTTTCTGAAATAGTCTAAAACAATCATTTTTTTCTCTCTCAGTTTTTGCTTTTCAGTTGCCACATTTCCTAATCATTAATACATCACATTATGAACATTTTTGTTGGCAATCTGAACTTTCAGACTACAGAAGCACAATTACAAGACTTATTTTCTTCTTTCGGAGAAGTATCATCCGTTAAAATCGTTACCGATAAATTTTCGGGCCGCTCTAGAGGATTCGGCTTCATCGAAATGCCTAATCAAGAACATGCACAAAACGCAATAAGCCAACTCCACGACTCTACTTTCAACTCGCGTCAGATGGTCGTAAACGAATCACTACCAAAAGAAAACAAAAGTCGTTACTAATTGGCTCATCACATCTTTATGACATCACAGACTGTTTCTTCTTGAGGCAGTCTCATTCTCATTTTCCTTAACTCAATAGGAACCCATTAAAATGTCGGTATCCCGACAAAAACAACTATGAATTTTACAGATTTAAATATTATACCTCCTATTATGAAGGCGGTAAATCAAGTCGGATATAGTCAGGCGACAGAAATACAGCATCAAACCATTCCTCTAATCCTAAAAGGTAATGACGTGATTGGTTGTGCACAAACCGGTACCGGTAAAACAGCTTCGTTTGCAATACCTGTGTTACAATTACTACATCAAAAACCAACATCAAAACGAAAAAGCATTCGTACCTTAATTCTGACTCCAACCCGAGAATTAGCGATACAGATAGACGAAAACTTCAAAATCTATGGCAAGTTTCTACCCCTAAACCATTTAGCCATTTTCGGCGGAGTGCCTCAAGGAAAACAAGTCACTGCCATTAAAAAAGGTGTCGATATCCTTATCGCTACTCCCGGAAGACTTTTAGACCTTATCAACCAAGGCTGCATTCACCTTTCTCAACTAGAAATACTAGTGCTTGACGAAGCAGACCGTATGCTCGATATGGGATTTGTGAATGACGTGAAAAAAATCCTCACAAAAATCCCCACAAAAAGACAAACCTTGTTCTTCTCGGCTACAATGCCTCAAGAAATCAGAAAGTTTGCTCAAACCATCCTCAATCAACCCAAAGAAATCAACGTAACTCCAGTTTCTTCGACCGCTCAAACCATACAACAATCGGTATATTTTGTCGAAAAAAACCAAAAACTAAACCTACTCATTGATATTTTGGCAGACCGCTCTATCGACCGCTCACTAGTTTTCGCTCGTACAAAACACGGCGCCGATAAACTGGTGAAACAATTGGTAAAAACCGGAATTTACGCAGCAGCAATTCACGGAAACAAATCTCAAAACGCCAGACAAAAAGCTTTGGCCGACTTTAAAAGTAGCCGTATCAGAGTGCTTATCGCTACAGATATCGCTGCCAGAGGAATCGATATCGACGAATTGCCTCACGTAATAAACTACGAACTCCCTAACGTTCCCGAAACTTACGTTCACCGAATTGGACGAACAGGCCGTGCCGGTGCCAATGGTGTTGCCGTCTCTTTTTGCGACAACCAAGAGAAAAAAGACCTGAAAAACATTCAGAAACTCATAGGCTTCACCATGCCTGTAATGACGCGATAAATTAAAATTGTAACTTTTAATAATAACTATATGGCAGATTCTTTTTCTAAAAAAGAAAACAACAAGAAAAAAAACAAGAAATTACAAGACAAAACAGCCCGAAGAGAAGAACGGAAAATCAATAACAACAAAGGCAAAAGTCTTGACGACATGATTATTTATGTCGACGTAAACGGAAATTTCACTTCAACACCGCCTCATCTTCAGAACAAAGAAGAAGATTTGGCCAAAGCCAAAAAAGCAAAAGAAGATTCAGAAATTAATCCCGAGAAAATCCTGACCGGAACTATCACCTATGTGAGCGACAAAGGTTATGGCTTTATTACCGAAGACGGCACTCAAGAAAATGTATTCTTCCATCACGGAGAACTCACTCAACCTATCAACAAACACGACAAAGTAAGTTACCGAAAAGAAGCCTCTCCAAAAGGATTCAGAGCCGTAAACGTAACCAAGAAATAATGCCCCTGTCTAGAATTTATAGACAAAAGCATTAATATTCATACCTGCTCCAACCGAAGCAAAAAGGGCAATATCGCCTTTTTGAAGCCTATGTTGAGGCAACTCCCCTTTTAAAATCATCGTCAGCAATGACGGAATTGTAGCCACACTGCTGTTCCCTAACTTATGAATGACCATAGGCATTATATCTTGGGGAACAGCAGTGCCATACAGCTTGTAGAATCGGTTGATGATGGCCTCGTCCATCTTTTCATTGGCCTGATGAATGATAATTTTACTGAGCTGGTCAATAGTATATCCGCTTTCGTCAAAACACTTTTTCATCGCTTTAGGAACATTCATCAAAGCAAATTCATAGATTTTTCTACCATTCATCTTGATGTAACGAACATCCGGACAACTGTCATTGTTGTAAGATTTCCCAAAATACAGATAATCTTTTTCAGTCAACGTAAACGAAGCCGAAAGATGCGATCTTATCCCTGTGTCATCATCACTATTGAGCTCCAAAATGGCCGCTCCCGCCCCATCAGCATAAATCATACTGTCTCTGTCGTGAATGTCAACCACCCGTGAAAGAGTTTCTGCCCCAATCACCAAACATCGCTTAGCAATCCCCGACTTGATAAAGGCATGAGCTTGAATCATCCCCTCTATCCAACCCGGACAGCCAAACAAAACATCATACGCCACACAAAAATTATTTTTGATTTTTAAATGGTGTTTCACTCGGGCCGCCAAACTCGGAACCATGTCCGATTGTATCGTACCAAACCGAACATCCCCAAAATTGTGCGCAAAAATAATATAGTCAAGACTTTCCGGATCAATCCCGGAATTCTCTATAGCTGCCTGTGCAGCAAGAAATCCCAAGTCAGACGTCACTTGCTCTTTCTCTGCATAACGCCTTTCTTCAATACCCGTAATTTCTTTTAACTTGTCTGCTATGGTGGCATTATCCTGCTTCAACGCTTCACCACTTTCGTCCAAAAAACGATAGGTATCAAAAAATAAATTGGTAACCGTTTGTGTAGGAATATAGTTCCCTACGCCTATGATTTTACTTGTCATTTTCAAAAATTAATTACTAAGTAAATGTAACAATAATATAAATATGTTTTGCAAAAATTAACATATTTATTATATCATCAAAATCACACACGCGTATTACCCTATCCTAAAAATTATTTTTCAAATATTTAAAAACTTGCTAAATTTAAACTCTAAATTTGAAGCATGCGCTGGACCCTTACTCAAAATCCTTCCGAAGATAAAATAAACGAATTAATAAATTGTCTATCAGTAGATAGAACAATTGCGACCTTATTGGCTCAAAGAGGGATTGACTCGTTTGAAAAAGCGAAATTATTCTTCCGCCCAACCCTTGATGACCTACACAACCCCTATCTGATGAAAGATATGGACAAGGCCATTGACCGCATCGAAAAAGCCTTCCAAAACGGCGAAAAAATCCTGATTTATGGCGATTATGACGTAGACGGAACCACGGCGGTTTCGCTTATGTATTCTTATTTATCGTCATTTTATCCGAATGTCATAACTTATATTCCGGACCGATATGACGAAGGTTACGGAATTTCGTTCAAAGGAATTGACTTTGCCGATGACAACGGAATTTCACTTATCATCGCTCTGGATTGCGGTATCAAAGCCCACGACAAAATTGAATATGCCAATGCAAAGCATATTGATTTTATAATCGCTGACCACCACTTACCCGATGATAGTATCCCGAATGCAGTGGCGGTGCTCGACCCAAAACGAAGCGATTGCGACTATCCGTACAAAGAACTTTGCGGTTGCGGGATCGGCTTCAAAATCATTCAGGCTTTGGCCGAAAAAAGAGGGCAAACCACCCAAGATTTAGTTCCGTATCTGGATTTGGTGGCAACAGCCATTGCCGCCGATATCGTTCCGATTACCGGAGAAAATAGAATTCTGGCAAAATTCGGACTGGAAGTGATTAACTCCAATCCGAGAAACGGAATCAAAGCCCTAATCCAAAACCTCAAAAAAGAAGAACTCACCATCACAGATGTGGTTTTCATCATCGCGCCGAGAATCAATGCGGCCGGAAGAATCCACCACGGAAATTATGCAGTAAAACTGCTCACCGAGTTCAATCTAGAGCAAGCCGAACAATTTGCGGCCAATATCGAAGCGTTTAATTCAGAACGTAAAGATTTGGATAGTTTGATTACCAAACAAGCTTTGCAGCAAATCATCGAGACCAAACAGGAAGGGCTTTATACCACCGTCGTTTTCAACGAAAATTGGCACAAAGGAGTCATCGGAATTGTAGCCTCACGACTCATCGAAACCCATTACAAGCCTACGCTTGTCTTTACGGAAAGCAACGGAAAGATGGTCGCTTCGGCCCGTTCGGTAAAAGGATTTGACATACACCAAGCCCTCGAAAAATGTGCCGACTATATGGAACAATTCGGCGGACATAAATATGCAGCCGGACTGACGGTGGCCAAAGACAAGTTCGAACAGTTCCGAAACAAGTTCGAAGAAGTCGTGAAAAACTCAATTACAGAGGAGTCGCTCTCGCCGGAAATACGAGTGGATGCAGAAATCAACTTCTCGGACATCAACCCGAAACTCATTCGAATTCTAAAGCAATTTGAACCATTCGGGCCTGAGAATATGACTCCTGTTTTCTTGACCAAAAACGTAGTAGATACAGGTTATGCAAAACCTATTGGGAAAGAAGGCGAACACCTGAAACTCTTCGTCAAACAAAACGGAAGTCAAGCGTTTGACGCCGTAGGATTCGGCTTGGGCAAAAAACTCGAAATCGTCCAAGGACTCAAACCTTTTGATATGGTTTATTCCATAGACGAAAACCACTGGAACGGCAACGTTTCGGTTCAACTAAGGGTGAGAGATATCCGATAGACCAAAGAG
>Ga0209075_1002512_pt1 | contig 16129 bp, 14 predicted proteins | sample Stecom2011_FD_187523 | JGI IMG/M metagenome (GOLD analysis project Ga0209075, IMG submission 187523) | Agricultural soil microbial communities from Utah to study Nitrogen management - Steer compost 2011 (SPAdes) (version 2) | ecosystem: Environmental > Terrestrial > Soil > Agricultural land...
GTGTAATAAACTACTAAAACAAGCCTTTGCAATTGCTAAATCAGGATTAATATTTGATAATGAATATAAAAGTACACTAGCTAAAAATTAATGGTTTTTTACTTGTTTTTTAGCACAGTACTTTGTTACAGCATTTTAAAATGGCATCAGGATAATCTATAATGGCGATACCTTCTTGTTGTGCTTTTCTTGCAAAGGCGTATGCTTCGTTGTTAACTTCGGTACTTTGACGAATAAATAGCGCATCAAAAGAAGATAGGCGTGACAGGTCCTTAGGCTCGATTACTTCGGCATAAATATTCATCTTTTCAGCTATGTCTATAAACTTTTTAATAGCCTTTGCATTGCTTGGTGGTGCTGGATCTTTAGGATTTACTAGAATAGCTAGGTCGAAATCCGATTTAATCAATTTAGGGGTGTCATAACGCTTTTTTGAAAAATATTGGTTGGCAAAAAGGCGCACGCTTTCCATGTGTTCCGCTGGAATTTCTGATTCTGAAATAGCTCGGATGTTTTGTACATTCCATTTCGTAGTAAAGTTGAACTTCACCCTTAAAAGTGGCACTTGAAAATGCCTGTAAAATAAGGCGCTTAACTCCTTGTATTTTTGAGCCACATTTTGGCCAAAATATATACTTAAGGTAAATTCTTGCGATTTGATATTTTTTAAACTCTGTTGAATTACATCATCAAACTCGTCTGAAACGATTCTAACAAGTTTTAAAGCCTTTAAATCGACGATATTCTTAACCGTAGGAATGGCTAAATGTCCTCTAGCTTCAGCCAAAAGTGAAACATAGTATCCTTTAGATTGATAGGAGTAATCCTTACAAAGATTAAAGATTCTAGCGTTTTTTAAAAGTGAAAACTTTGGGTTTGTAAGATATTCTTGCGAAGAAATTACAGTAATATTCTCAATCGAAAAATGCCATTTTTCAGGTTGATTGACAACAATATATTTATTCATTTATAGCGATATCGCAGTATGTGTTTAAGCAAAATTATAGTATTTTTTAATAACTTTTACAAGTGATGAAATTATTTTTTGCGTAATTCAAAAAGGTCCTTTCGTCTGTCTCTTAGGTTTCTAACGCTGCCGTGTTGGTTTAATTCGCGTAGTAAATCGATATCTACATCTGCTATTAAAATCATTTCGGTATTCGTGGTTGCTTCGGCCTTAATCCCGTTTGCTGGGAACGAGAAGTCGCAAGGTGTAAATACCATGGATTGTGCAAACTGAATGTCCATATTGTGTACTTTAGGTAAATTACCTACACTTCCAGCAATGGCTACATAGCATTCGTTTTCTATAGCTCTGGCTTGGGCACAGTGTCTAACTCTAGAATACCCGTTTTGGGTATCGGTTAAGAATGGAACGAATAAAATGTCCATGCCTTCATCTGCTAGCAGTCGGCTTAATTCTGGAAATTCAGAATCGTAACAAATTAATACCCCTATTTTCCCACAATCGGTATCAAAAGTTTTTAATTCAGAACCCCCTTGCATTCCCCAGACCTTAGCTTCGTCTGGTGTAACATGTAATTTTTCATAGCGTTCTATGGTACCATCTCGTTTACATAAATACCCCGCGTTATAGAGTAGGTCGTTTTTAATTTCTGGCATACTACCAGTAATAATGTTGATGTTGTACGAAATAGCGAACTCTGAGAATTTTTGAACAATAATTTTTGTGTACTTAGCTAACTCCCTAATGGCTTCCGATTCTGATAAATGGTTGTAATCTGCCATAAGTGGTGCATTAAAAAACTCAGGAAACAACGCGAAATCCGAACGATATGCAGATACAGAATCAATAAAATATTCAGCCTGTTGCATTAATTCATCCAAATCTTTATACAAGCGCATTTGCCATTGAATAAGTCCTAAACGAACAATCTTCTTTTTTGTTACCGCTTTAATTGATGGTTTTTCATAATAAATGTTATCCCACTCCAATAAAACCGCGTATTCTCCTGATGCTTCATCACCTTCTAAATAACCTTTTAAAATACGAACAGGGTGAAAATCGTTTGAAATTTGAAAATTAAGAACTGGATCATGAATTTCTTTACGTCTTACTTTATCAATATATTCCTTTGGCGTCATTTCTTTAGAATATTTGTGGAAATTCGGAATTCTACCACCAAAAGCAATGCCTCGTAAGTTTAATTTCTCACAAACTTCTTTTCTATAATCATATAAGCGTCTGCCTAAGCGTAAGCCACGAAATTCTGGTTTTATAAATACATCAATTCCGTAAAGAGCGTCACCTTTATTGGCATCGTGTGTGTTGAATGTGTAATTACCTGTAATGTCCTCGTAGGTATGGATATCGTCAATACTATCATAATCTACAATTATAGAAAGTGCACAGCCGGCAATTTGGTTGTTCACTTTTATAACAACTTGCCCTTCAGGAAACTTGTCTATAAGTGTTTTAATTTGGTGTTCTCTCCAATATAAATTAGGCATAGACTTATAAGCCTCCACCATAGCACCTTTTAGTTCTTGATAATCATCTAGAGTAAGAAATTCTAGTTCAATATTTTCAATGTCTTGTGGTTTCATATATTATGAATAATTTTTATGTAAATGTAATCGAATTTACATACGAATATTAAATTATTTTTTTTAATCTATACGATAAATAGGATATTGCATATAAGCTTTTTCGGCATGATGAGAGCGTTCATAAAGCCAATTTAGTTGTGCATACCAATTGTTGGAAAAGCTTTCGTCTTTTTGCTTTTTTTCTTGAAATTCTGCGTTTAATTCTTGGTTGTTTTCTAGCATTTCTTTGGCCGTATCTTCAAAAATATAAGGAGAAAAACCTTCTTTTTGTTGTAAAATCGTGTCGAAAAAATTCCAGTTAAAAAAAGAGTCAGGAGCTTGTGGCTCTAAAGTTTCTAATATATAACGTAAGGCTATTTGATTTGTTTCAATTAAATAATCTCCTTTTCTAAAATTAATTTTTTCTTTTGAAGATTTAACTTGGGTGTTATAATGTTGGTAATGCCCTTCATAAGCCGTATTTCTAGTTTCAAATTCAGATATTTTGTAAGCTGTAACCAATAGGGTCGTGTCTTTTTTAAAGGGTGATATGTTTACCTGATTTAATTTGAGTAATTCAATAACATCATGCCAGCCTTGCGGAATAATATAGGCCATTGGAATATTTACCTCTGTTTTAGGTTTAAAGTGGTTTTGATATACAACTTCTTTGATGAAGGGTTTGTTTCTATGATATTTTAATCGCTTTAAGCCAGTTACTTCGCTAGTAATTATTTCCCCATCAAACCCTTTGAAGTTTAAAATAGTGGTCTTGGTCGTGTCAATCTTCCAATCTAAAGGATAGGTTTGTTTCGATTGAAACTCTTTAAAAGCATTTTGTCTTAGTTTAGAAATTTTTTCACCATGCTCTTCGGTAAGCTCAATCATACTTCGCATGAGCTCATAAGTGCCTTCTACACGTTGTTTGTATGGTTTAAGCATGTGTGTTTCCACCATCATTCCTAAGACGTTCCATAGGGTTGTGTATCCTGTTGAATATCTTGGGGAGTCCAAGAATTGACTAAAACCAATTTCAGGAACCTGATTAAATACATTGACATAGGGCGTAATGTCCCAGTCTTTTTTTGCTAGTTTATCCTCTAAAGCAGGTATCATTTTTTGATTTAAATAGGTTCCTAATGCCCCGCCTAGTTTGTTGTGTTGAGTAAATAAATGGGTGAGTGTGTATTGGTAATCCGCACCATTGCTAACATGGTTATCTATAAAGACGTCTGGTTTTACTAGGTGCAATATGGCAGCAAAGCTTTTGGCGTTTTCGGTGTCACATTTTATAAAATCCCGATTCAAATCGTAGTTTCTGGCATTGCCTCTAAAGCCATATTCTTTTGGGCCATTTTGGTTTGCTCTTGTTCCGGAATTTCTGATTAAACTTCCACCAATATTGTAAATAGGAATAGTAACTAAAACGGTGTTATCAGGAGTTTTAATTTTTCCTTGAGCTAAATCTCGATACAACATCATGGTAGCGTCAATACCATCTGTTTCGCCCGGATGAATACCATTGTTAATTAATAACACACGTTTGTTTTTTCTTATTTCAGAAAAATCAAAGGTTGAAGCTTTGTTGAAAATAGCTATATGTAGAGGTTCTCCAGAATCGGTTACACCCATTTCTTTCATAGAAATTTCCGGATACGTAGCACTTAAATTTTTAAAAAAATTAATGACTTCCGCATAGGTTTCTGTCTCTGTTCCTCCACTTTTTTCAAAATTCGTTAAAAATTTTTGAGGAGTTTGGGAAAGCAAAAGATTGAAGGATAAATAGATAAGTGAAAAAGCAATGGTTTTTTTCATAAAGCAAGATTTAAAGTATAAAACTAAACAATTTATAAGAATATAGCCTTGTGTTTAACCATATTAAGCCTATTTTTGCACCTCCAAAAAAAACACGAATGAACCAATTTTTAAAAAAATTTACTAGCAATCCTAAAAACGATATTTTAAGCGGTATTACTGTGTCTTTAGCAATGATTCCTGAAGTGGTAGCATTTGCTTTTGTAGCTCAAATAGATCCACTAATGGCTCTTTCCGGAGCTTTTATTGTTGGTTTGGTTGCTGCCATTTTTGGTGGTAGGCCAGGTTTGATTTCTGGTGCAGCTGGAGCAGTTGCTGTTATTTTTGTTGCCATGATTGCAGAGGGACATTCCAAGGGGATGTTTTTTGATGAACCCATCGAAAATATGGGGTTTTTCTATTTGATGGCCTGCGTTATATTAATGGGAATTATTCAAATTTTGGCAGGTGTGTTTAAGTTGGGACGGTTTGTCCGTTTAATTCCGCATCCTGTAATGCTTGGTTTTGTTAACGGGCTAGCCATTGTTATTTTTTGGGCCCAGGTGAAAATGTTTTCACATAAAAGTCTAGTTATTTCTGACGACGGTGTCAAAGAATACGTTAACACTTATATGCAAGGTACGGAGCTTTACATCATGATTGGCTTGGTACTTTTAACTATGGGTATTATTTGGTTGTTACCTAAACTTACCACGAAAATACCTGCTGCGCTTACCGCAATTTTAGTTACCACGTTTATTGTTATTGGTATCGATTTAGATGTGTCTACCGTAGGTTCTTATATTATTGAAGGTGGAGGAACGGGTTTAAAAGGTGAATTTCCAACACCTAATCTGGAATTATGGCAAAACCTTCCTATTAATTTAGATACTTTAAAATTCATTTTACCTTATGCATTTTTAGCAGCTTCAGTGGGGTTAATTGAGTCTTTAATGACCATGAACTTAGTGGATGAATTAACCGAGACAAGAGGAAATGGCGACCAAGAATGTATTGCACAAGGTACAGGAAATATTCTTTCAGGACTTTTTGGAGGAACTGGAGGTTGTGGTATGATTGGGCAAACAGTAATTAATATCAACGCTGGTGGACGCGGACGTTTATCAGGAATTATGATGGCCTTAACCTTGCTAACTTTTATACTTTTTACCGATAAATTGATAGAGCAAGTTCCAATTGCGGCATTAGTAGGGGTTATGTTTATGATGGTTATTCAAACTTTTGCTTGGTCTAGTTTCCGAATTATTAAAAAGATTCCATTTTCTGACGCTGTTGTTTTAGTAATTGTTTCCGCTGTTACGGTAATTTTTGACTTAGCAATTGCTGTATTTGTGGGAGTTATTATATCGGCCTTATCATTTGCTTGGCAAAATGCGGTACGTATTCGCGCTAGAAAACGTATTAAAGAAGATGGTACTAAAGTATACGAAATTTGGGGACCTTTATTCTTTGGGTCTATACAAGCTTTTAATGAAAAGTTTGACCCGAAAAATGATCCGGATCAAGTAATAATTGACTTTATAGAGTCCCGTGTAAGCGATCATTCAGCATTGGAAGCAATTTTCAATATTGTTGGAAAATATGAAGCTGAAGGAAAATCGATTAAGCTAAAACACCTAAGTCAAGATTGTAAAGCCTTGATGTATAAAGCGAGTCCTAAATTTAAGGAAGTGATTATTGAAGATGTTGACGATCCAAGATACCATTTAGTAGCTAACCCAGAAGATTTTCCGAAACCTTTATCTGAATATAAGTTCTAAAATCCGTGTTGTTAAAGAAATGATATTAATTACTTCACTCGGACGCTAGCTGGAACTAAAACTGTATAATCGCCTTTGTTTCTAATAACATCGCGAACAATACTAGAACTTATATAAGAGGTTTTAGCTTCGGTTAATAGGAATACAGTTTCAATTTTAGAAAGTTTTCTGTTGGTATGGGCAATGGCTTTTTCAAATTCGAAATCGGCTGGATTTCTTAAACCTCGAAGAATAAATTCAGCATTAATTTCCTTGCAAAAATCGATGGTCATCCCTTTATAGGATACAACTTTTACTTTAGGTTCATTTTTAAAGGTGTCTTCAATAAACTTTTTTCGTTCTTCTAGAGAGAACATGTAATTTTTATCGGCATTGATACCGATAGCCACCACAACTTCATCAAAAAGTTTTACACCGCGACTTATAATATCGAAATGTCCTAAGGTTAATGGATCGAAAGATCCTGGAAATAGTGCTCTTTTCATAATTTTGTTTGCCTTGGCTCGAGCCATTTTATCATTAATTAAAAATTAATCCGATTTGTAAATCACAGGTCTTGTTGACTTGGTGAAAAATGGATATAATTTTTAAAGTTTACCAAATATAATATTTATTTATCGAAAGCTGTGTAGTTGAAACGCTAGCTTATTTAAGTGCTTCTTCTATGGCATTTTCAAATAACTCTTCCAAACTAATTCCAGCTGCGGCTGCTTGTTGAGGTAGAATACTCGCTTTTGTTAAGCCAGGAACCGTATTTACCTCTAGTAAATGAGGTTCACCATCTTTAAATATGTATTCACTTCTACTAAAACCTGTCATTTTTAATATATCATAGACTTGTTTAGCAACTTTGGTGACTTTTTCTGTCATTTCTTCGCTTATTCTTGCTGGTGTAATTTCTTTAGATTGTCCTAGATATTTCGCTTTATAATCGAAAAAATCGTTGTCGCTAACAATTTCAGTTATCGGTAAAACAGTGGTTTCACCCTTGTATTTAATAACCCCAACAGACACTTCTGTACCATCTAAATAAGATTCAATTATAATTTCGTCGTCTTCTTTAAACGCGACATCAATAGCGTTCTGTATGTCGTCAGTTTTGTAAACCTTTGTTATTCCAAAGCTACTTCCGGCTTTGTTGGCTTTCACAAAACAAGGTAACCCCACTTTATTTACAATGGCGGTGGCATCTATCGCATCACCTAAATTCACATAATAGCTTTCTGCAGTTTTAATTCCGTAGGGTTTTAAAACACTTAAGCAATCACGTTTATTAAAGGTAAGTGCTGCTTGGTACATATCACAACTAGTTTGTGGCATATTTAGCAACTTAAAATAGGCTTGCATAAAACCATCTTCTCCAGGAGTTCCGTGAATGGCATTAAAAACACAATCGAAAGTAATTTTTTTAGAGTCGATGGTAACGGAAAAATCATTCTTGTCAACAGGGAATTCTTTGTCATTGTCGTCTACATACACCCACTTGTTTTCAAAAACATGGATTCTATAAGCTTTGTATTTTTCTTTGTTAAGTGTTTGGTAAACAACGTTCCCGCTTTTTAATGAGATTTCATATTCGCTAGAGAAACCTCCCATGATAATGGCGATATTTTTTTTCATATATATGTCCCAAGAACTTGGGAGTCTTGTTGATTATTAGCTTATATTACAATAAAACTATAGAATTTTTAGTTAAGCTAAAATATCACATTAAAAGCAAAAGAAAAAACAGTTCTGTTTTTATATCTTTGTTGTTCAAATAAAATTAAATGAGTCTTATAAAATTTCTTACTAGTAAAACGTTTTTAAAGCAAATTGTATTGGCTTTTGTGGTTCTTTTTGTCTTGACATTTATTATGTTGAAGTGGTTAAAGATAACTACCAATCATGGTGAATTTGAAACAGTTCCAGACTTAAAGGGAAAATCTATTGAAGTGGTTCAAATGGAACTTAAAGAGAATAATTTGTCCATGGAAATTTTAGATTCTTCTAATTACAATCCAGATTACCCTAAATTCTCCGTTATAGAACAAGATCCAATTCCGGGTGAAAAAGTAAAACAAAACCGAAAAATATATTTAACGCTAAATCCTTCTGGATATAGAAAAATTTTAGTTCCAGATTTGAAGGAACGTACGTTTAGACAGGCAAAACCAACCCTAGAAGCTTTAGGGTTTGAAGTAGGTAAACTTACTTATATAGACAATATAGCTAAAGACAGGGTTTTGGACATGAGCTTTAAAGGTGAAAAAATACAATCGGGAGATATGCTTCCAAAAACTTCTAAAATCGATTTGGTTTTAGGTAATGGTACTAGACCAACTTCAGAATAATATGATAGATTATACCCCAGAGCAGGAAAGTGATGATGAATTATACGAGCATTACACCTTTACTGCCGAAAAAGGTCAGCAACCCCTTAGAATAGACAAATATTTAATGAATTTTATAGAGAATGCAACTCGAAATAAAATTCAAGAAGCTGCAAAAAACGGCAGTATTTATGTCAACGATGTTCAAGTAAAATCTAATTATAAGGTAAAGCCTTATGATGTTATTCGTGTGCTTTTTGCTCATCCACCGTACGAGAATTTACTTACTCCAGAGAACATTCCTTTAAACATTGTTTATGAAGACGATGATTTACTTGTTGTTAATAAAGAAGCAGGCATGGTTGTGCATCCAGGACATGGTAACTATTCTGGAACCTTAATTAATGCTTTGATTTATCATTTTGATAATTTGCCTAACAATTCTAGTAATCGCCCGGGATTGGTGCACAGAATAGATAAAGATACGAGTGGACTATTAGTGATTGCTAAAACCGAGGAGGCCATGACGCATTTGGCTAAACAGTTTTTCGATAAAACAAGTCAACGAGAGTATGTAGCTATTGTTTGGGGAAATATGGAAGAAGACGAAGGTACTATAGAAGGCAATATAGGTCGTCATCCAAAAAATAGATTACAAAATACCGTGTTTTTTGGCGATGATGAAGACAAAGGCAAGCCAGCTGTCACACATTACAAAGTGCTTGAACGTTTAGGTTATGTAACCTTAGTGTCCTGTAAGCTAGAAACTGGACGTACACACCAAATTCGTGTGCACATGAAACACATTGGGCACACCTTGTTTAACGACGAACGTTATGGAGGTGAGCGCATCTTAAAAGGCACCACATTTACCAAATACAAACAGTTTGTAGATAATTGTTTTAAAATATTACCAAGACAAGCGCTTCATGCTAAAACACTAGGCTTTACACATCCAAGAACAGGAGAATTTATGAGTTTTGATTCTGAAATTCCTCAAGATATGCAGTTGTGCATTGAAAAATGGCAGAACTATGTGAAGCATCAGGAGGCCGAGTAGGTATTACTGAAAAAAAGATAACATAATTGCTTCTGTAAAAACCGGTTGCATTCGTTAATTAATTGAATTATTCGTAACTTTGATTTTCATGTTAAAGACGTTTGTAACCTACGATTTACCGTCTTTCAATTACGTTGTTTATTAATCTATAAAGAGGTACCCACATTCGTGGCTAATAAATATGAAACTTGTATTATCTCCAGCAAAATCACTCGATTTTGAAACCAAATTACCTACTAGTAAAATGTCAGAATCTATGTTTTTATCAGATTCTGAGCGTATCAATAAATTACTAAGAAAGAAATCAGCCAAGAGTTTGTCGACACTGATGAAGATTTCAGATGATTTGGCTCATTTAAATTATGAGCGCAACCAAGAGTGGCACTTACCTTTTACAAAAGATAATGCCAGACCAGCAGTTTATGCTTTTAATGGCGATGTTTACAGAGGTTTGGATGTTTATACTTTAGATTTAAAAAAACTGGATAATTTACAGAATACGGTTAGGATTCTTTCAGGATTATACGGAGTGTTAAAACCACTGGATTTAATACAACCCTATAGGTTAGAAATGGGAACAAAATTTCCTGTTGGAAAAAATAAAAATCTTTATGAATTTTGGAAAAAGAAACTTACCAAAGCCTTAAACGAAGAACTAGGGGATGATGAACTCTTTTTAAATTTAGCAAGCAACGAATATTTTAAAGCCATTGATGTCAAAAGCTTGAAAGTTCCGGTTGTTAACATCGATTTTAAGGAGTTGAAAAATGGCGAGTATAAAACCATTGGTATTTTTTCAAAATTAGCCAGAGGCCTAATGGCAAGATATATTATAGATACAGATGCAAAAACCTTAGACGATATAAAAGGTTTTAACTTAGAAAATTATAGATTCCATGGACAGCTCTCCAAAGAAAACAGTTTGGTCTTTACAAGATAATAAGCGTACGGAAGACCAACGAAATGCTTTTAAGCCAACAGGTAAAAAGCCAAGAAACAAAACCTTTCAATATATTATGGTTTCTATTCTTGTGCTTTTTGTAGTAAGTTTTCTTTTGCTTCAAATGTATCAAGAAACTTTAAATACCTGCATTACTGATAGTTTTTGCATCAACTCAAAAGAGGATGTTTTGTTGTACTCTCTTTACATTTTTGCCAATATTTGTATCGTAGTTTTGTCTATTGTAGTTGCCTATGCTATAGGCAGGAAATTAGCTCAATATATTAAGGCTTAGGGTTTGCTTTTTTGTTTGGGTCTAGTTTGTCCTCAAGTCGTGGACGTTTTTTTATACGTGGTCGTCTAACTCCATAAGAGTTTCTTCGTATTTTTCCTCGTCTGGTTTTTTTATCTCCTTTTCCCATAGTTACCTTCCCCAAAAAGGGAATCTAGTTTTTGTTAATCTTACTTTTATTAAAACTATAAATTACAAAAAATAAGCTTATAAATCAAGAGTTTCATGTTTAATCATACGCATCCATATCAACTTTTTATTCCTTTGCATGCTACTAAATTAATTGTAGGTACCTTACCGCCACCTAGATTTACTAAAGGAAATTTAAAGCCTGGCGATGTCGATTTTTGTTACGGGAGCTGCGATGGTCAATTATGGAAAATTTTAGATGAATTGTTTCATTTAAATTTAAAATATGAAACTACAGAAAAAGCTATTAAACAACGAAAAGATTTTCTAATTGATAGAGGTATTGGAATTTGCGATATCGTTGAAAGTGCCAAACGTAAAAAAATAGATGCGTCGGATTTAGGATTACAACATGTTGTTTTAAGGGATTTAGTTGGTTATTTAAAACTATTCCCAAATGTAAATACCTTACTGTTTACAGGTGGAAATAGTAAAAACGGACCCGAATATTTTTTCCGAAAACATTTAAAAGATTATCAACTAAAACTTGAACTTGTTTCTAACGAAATTCCAAGAATACACCAATTTGAAATCTTATCAAATAAAAATATTCCACGTATCATAACAACTGTATCATTAACGGCACCTTCTGGATCTGCTAATAGGGCAGTAGGGAGTATGCCATTATACAAACAACTCAAACAAAAAAATCCAGAGTTAACTACTCTGGATTTTAGAAGGATGCAATATCGTGAATTTTTTTAGTGAGTTTTAAATGCTTTGTTTATAGCTTCTTTTCCACCAACAACAGGTAAACTAATGGTTGTATTGTCTAAATCTAAAGTTAGTTCGGTTCCTGGTTTTGGTAATATGGTGTATTGGTTGTCACTAGAAAAAATCATTAAACCAATTTGTTGTCCTTTAGGAATTATTTGATCGTCCGGTTGTAAATCAAAAGTGATACTATAGAATTTTCCTGGCTCTAAAGGTTCGCTTTCAGTTAGTGACTTATAATTTTGAGGGTCTGCCCAACCACGAGTAATGATATTGTCTGTTATTTTTGCTTTCTCATCCGTATTCCATGGCAAAGAAACTAACCAAACCGATAAATTTGCAGCAGGTTTACTACTAGCCAAGTTTACAGTTATTTTAGGTAATCCTGAAATATGTAAATCTTCAGTTAGTACTGGAGTTACATATAACAAACGGTTTTTAGAGCTTTTAGCTTGGGCTAAGTCGTCTCCTGAAAAATTATAATCATCAATTAAGGTCTCTTTTCCTTGTTTTTTAGCTTTTTCAGTTACTAATTTCCCTACTTCTAGGCCTCCTTTATGTAGATGTAAAGTAACTTCTGAAGCATCGGGGTTTGGATATTCTTTATATGCTGTTGGGGTTTCAGGAGAATCGTTTTCTCTTACAATCCAAGCTTTAGCATCCTTTTCCACACCATTGTTAATGCCGTGTAAATAATGGGTAAACCATCTGTTCATCAGAGTCATTGGAGGTGGTCCACCGTGTCCATTTTGGTGATAGTATATTTGTGATGGAATCCCTTGTTTTCTAGCTGCTTCATAAATTCGGTAACTATGCTCGGGCATTACGTTCCAGTCGTTAAATCCGTGTGCCATTAATAAAGCGGCCTGCATAGGTTCCATCTGATTTAAATAATCGCGTCCAGCCCAAAAATCGTTATAATCTCCGGTAATTCTGTCCATACCATTTCTCATCTCCGTATCTCTAACAACTTTGTTGTTGTAAGCTCGTTTCGATTCGTCTCCACTGTGGATGAAGTCATATAACACATCAATATCTTCACCTAAATAACCGCCTGGAGATCGTACCAAACCATTCGATCTGTAATAGTGGTAGTAAGAGGTGTTTGGAGCAATAGGAATAATAGCTTTAAGACCTTCAACTCCAGTAGTAGCAGCCGCTAATGGTAGAGTTCCGTTGTATGAGGTGCCTGTCATACCAACTTTTCCTGTAGACCAATAGGCTGTTATTTCTTCATTTCCTTCTCTTTCTGTATATCCTTTAGCTCTTCCGCACAACCAATCAATCACAGCCTTTGGAGCCAAAGATTCATTTTTTCCACCAACTGTTGGTGAGCCATCTGAAAGTCCAGTTCCTGGTGAAGAGGAGTGAACCACGATATAGCCTCTAGGAACCCACTTTAAAATATGAGAATTTGAAATGACCGGTCTTACTCCCCTGCGTTCCACTTCCGGGTGAACGCGCTCTTTTGCAGCTTCTCCTAACTCGTGTTTTACATCCCAAAACAACCCATCGACATCTTTAGCTACTCCAGCAAAATAAGGACTTGATACATAAATAATAGGAAGTTTTAAACCTTCGGAATCTGTTTGTGAAGGCCTGGTAACCGATACATGCATTCGGTCTAATTTTCCGTCGCCATCGGTGTCAAATTCTGTTTCAACCCATAAATCATGTCTAATCCATTCCTCAGGTTCACTGAATTCTGGGACCATTTGAGCTTCTCCGTTTTCAAAAACCGGAACAGCTTTTTTTTGTGAAAAAGACATGCTTACGCTCAAAAGCAAAAGGAGACTTAGTACTAATCTGAATGAAATTTTCATAGTATATATATTCTAAAAGTGAATTGTATTTGAAGAGAACGAAGTTCGCTTTTTTTGAGTTTATAAACAAGTTACAGGTAGTAATAAGCCCATGCCATCAATACAAATTGTAGAGGGAGTCGTAAAAATAAAACCCACCTTGGAATACCTGCTCCGGCTTTTTCACTAGTAAGCATGTAAAAATGAACTAATAAAAATATAAGTAACATGGCTATAATGCCATATACAGCCAAGGATCTTGTTTCGTTAAAACATAAAGCTAGACCTAGTATTATTTCAGCAAAACCACTTAAAACAACGAGTAATTTATGGTTAGGTAAATATCTTGGCATAATGCGCATGTACATTTTAGGTTTTATAAAATGCATGAGGCCAGCAAAAATATAAATGGCTGCCATAAGATATACATGCCAGGGGTTATTCATCTTTATAAACTTTAAGGGTGATTCCCATACCATAGTTGGTTAATCCAGCTTGTAACAAACTAGAATCGCTCATAAATCCTTTTTTAAATGGTGTCCACTGATTTCCATGTAAAAACACCCGCTTAATAAAAGTGTTGTTTTCTGAAATTTCATCGGTAAAAGGAAGAAGTGGTCTGAAGTTGGTTGGAATTTTAATTAAGGATCCACCAGATTTTATTTCCTTATATTTTTTATTCGGTAATAATTTTCCTGTTTGATCTGTATAACCTAATACTTGTAGTGAAACAAATAAACCAGAAGCTGGAATGTAAATATCGAATGCAGATACATCTAAAGTAAACTGGTCGCCATCTTTTTCGGTCACTCTAAATACGATGTTTTGAAAACTTAGGGGTTTTCCAGGTTTACCTTTATCGTTATAATAGACATTCACTTTAAATAAAGTTGAAAAAGGTTTTTTATCGGCATTCGATTTGTGCCTTTTTTTCCAATCGACAGACTCTAAAGCAATGGGAAAATGAATCTCAGATAGTTTCTTTAATTTGTCGTCTTCATTGTTAAAAAATACAGCAATTTCTGATTCTATGGTTGGCAGCCAACACTTATAATAATCGTCGTCCAAATAGGGTTTTATTGTTTCTTCTTTATACTTTCTATCTAGTTTAGCACGAACAATAATTTCATCTAATTGATCAATATGAGGTGTCAGTTCAAGTATTTTAGGTAAACTTTCAGTAGAAATATTTAAATCTTTAAATCCTAAAGCAGAAATAAATAGTGAGTCCACATCTGGATATATTTTTTTTGTAAAAATGAAATTCCCTTCATCATCTGCAAATACGCCTTGACCATTTCCGAATGAAATAGTAGCGTAAGACACCGGATGTTTTGTTTGGGAATCGAGGATTTTAGTTTGTGAAAAACTTGAAACCGAAAGAATTAATAATACAAGAAGATAGGCTTGTCTGTACATAAATTTTAAGCAACTGATATAAATGAACTTTAAAGATACAGTTTCTAATAGGAATTAGAATACTTAAAAATTAAAATATAGAAAAGCTGTGACTCATTTCTCAATTGGGAATTTTATAGGATACACTGAATTTCCTAGAAATAAATTAGTACCAACGTTTCTTTTTCTTCTTAGAGGCAGCGCTTTTTCTGCCTTTTTTATTTTTACTTTCCGTGTGTTTCGATTTATGGACAATCGCTTTCGCATTAGGATCTAAAGGATATGGATGGTTTTCTTCAACCGGAATTTGAATCTGTAATAATTGCTGAATGGTTTGAACATAAGTTTTTTCATCAGCTCCACAGAACGAGTATGACATCCCGGAATTTCCAGCGCGACCAGTTCTTCCTATTCTATGTACATAAGTTTCAGGAATGTTTGGTAAATCGAAATTAATTACGGCATCTAATTCGTTAATATCTATGCCTCGAGCAGCAACGTCAGTAGCAATAAGAATATTTACTTGTCCGCTTTTAAATTTTTTTAAGGCTGTTTGTCTATCTGTTTGAGATTTATCTCCATGTAAGGTTTCCACCTGATAGCCATTTTTTATTAGGGTTTGTTCCAATTTATCAACTCCAAATTTGGTACGTCTAAAAATTAAAATACTGCCTTTTATCTCGTTTCTTAATAAATGCAAACACAATTCTATTTTGTTGCGCTTGGGTACATAGTACAACACTTGTCCAATGGTATTGGCGGCAAATAAATCTGGTGAAATTTCAATGCGTTCCGGATTGTTCAAGATGGTTTTTGCCAACTGTTCTACTTTAAAAGGCATGGTAGCAGAAAACAATAAAATTTGTTTTTGCTTCGGGCATAAGCTTTCAATATGTTTAACATCGTCTATAAAACCCATGTCTAGCATTAAATCTGCTTCATCTAAAACTAGAATCTCAACTTGATCTAAATTAATTACGCCTTGTTTTTCTAAATCGATTAATCGCCCAGGAGTGGCTACCAAAACATCAACCCCTTTAGTAAGTACGTCTATTTGTGGTTCTAGAGGTGTTCCTCCAAAAATTACTGTTGTAAGTAATTTGGTGTGTCGCCCATAAGCTTTAAAGTTATTCCCAATTTGTAAGGCTAATTCTCTGGTAGGACTTACTATCAAGGCCTTTATGCTTCTCCCTCTTTTTAGCGGATCTTGGTTGTTAAAAAGCATTTGTAAAATTGGCAAAGCAAAAGCTGCTGTTTTTCCAGTCCCGGTTTGGGCTGAAGTAATAACATCTTTTTT
>Ga0209075_1002513_pt1 | contig 16128 bp, 11 predicted proteins | sample Stecom2011_FD_187523 | JGI IMG/M metagenome (GOLD analysis project Ga0209075, IMG submission 187523) | Agricultural soil microbial communities from Utah to study Nitrogen management - Steer compost 2011 (SPAdes) (version 2) | ecosystem: Environmental > Terrestrial > Soil > Agricultural land...
AAGATAATAGCTTTACCAACATCAAAGGGCCCACCGTGCCCGATTATGGGTTAAGGCGGCAGCGGTTAAAAATGACAGGAAAACTTTGATGATTTGAAACCAGGTAACAACTTTGTAATTACATATATGAAAAGAATTGGATTGTTGTCGAAGCTCACGAATATTTTCTTGAGCTTCCGATTTTACTGGTTGGCCCTGCCACTGGGTCTGGTGTTGGTGCTGTTATCCCTTTTGCAGCAACATTATTTCGGACAAGTGCAAATTGTAGCCTGGATAAGTGCTTTGGGACTTGTATCCGTAGGCCTTGTTTTTACGCCCTTTCGCCTCTTGAGTACAGATGGCTCATTACTTAATCTTGTAGAGAAATGGTTCCGCTGCTCATCGGAACTAATTTTGGGTCTGACTTTTTTTAGCCTGGCCGCATGGTTGTTGGTTGATGCCGGCTGGCTCACCATGACCGGTAAAATATTGGGAGCTGCAAATGGCTTGCTGTTTTGGCTGTTGCTGTTTTGGAACCTTCGCTATAAACTCAGGGATCACTTGCTGTTGGTGCACTTTGCCTTGAACTTTTTACTGCTCTTCTTTTGGTGAATTGGAAGTGGGATTCAAATTGTATCTTTGAGGAACTGGTAACACCTAGACGCTATATCGGTGTTACCACCAATGCTAAAAAGACAGACGACACAGCAAAACAATGACTGAAAATGAACTCAACATACAGACCATATTGACCAAGCGGACAGACTTTCAAGCTGACCGTGTTTTGCTATTGGGACAGGTGACGGAAAAGAAAGGAAAAGCCAACCCTTCGCATTTTTTAAAATTTCTTTTAGCCAACCCGCATTGCACACATTTGGTTTTGCCCCACCCGCAAGACGACCCTTCGCAAAACCAAAAGAGTGCAATTTTTGCCAACCCACTTTCAACTTCAATCTTATAGTATGGCGACAAATAAACATGCTACCATACGATACCATGCTCTTGACAGATGTTTTAGTAACTACGGGAGAAAATTTCATATTGAAGACCTGATTTTAGCCTGTAACGAAGCCATCTATGAATTTGCAGGAATTGAGGATGGAGTAAAGAGAAGGCAAGTTTTTGACGACATAACCTTTATGGAAAGTGAACAAGGTTGGGCTATTCCTCTTGAACGATTTAAGGATGGAAAGAGAGTTTACTATAGATATTCAGACAAATCCTTTTCAATCAAGAACCACGGCATTAATCAAGCTGAGGCAGAACAATTAAAAGAGACCTTGACTATTTTAACTCGATTCAAGGGAATGCCGCAGTTTGAATGGATAGAAGAAATGCAAATCAGACTTGAAGATACATTCAAATTGAAAGGCAACATTCAATCAACAGTTGGATTCGAACAGAACCCATTTCTGAAAGGATTGAATCACTTCACGGGTATTTTCAACGCTATCCTGCACGAAGTGGCATTGATAATAACATATCAAGGATATAAACAAGACAAACCGTCACAAGTGATTCTTCATCCTTGGTATCTGAAACAATATAACAATCGTTGGTTTCTATTCGGTTTAAATGAGGACTATCAGTCAATAACAAATTTTGCTCTTGATAGAATAATCGAATTTGAAGAATCAAAAATTAAGTATCGTAAAAATGAAGAAGTAAACTTCGATGAATATTTTGATGATGTAATTGGTGTAACGGTGAAAAGAGATGCCCCAATTGAAAAGTTACTTATTAAGTTGAGCAAAGAAATTTGGCCATACATAGAGAGTAAACCGTTGCACGGCTCTCAAAAAATAAAAAGCAGAACCGAAACAGAAGTATTGATTGAACTTGCTGTCCAGATAAATCACGAGCTAATGGCACTGTTATGTTCCTACATGGATACAATAGAAATTATGGAACCGGAAAGTCTTAGAGAAAGATTAAAAAGTCTTTCTGAAACCGTTTTTAAAAAATATAATTGAACTATGCACTTGTACTGCACAGATAATTCAGACCTTTGCTTCGTCAATCAGAAAATAGCGTATGATGAAGGAATTTAAGATAGAAGAGATAATGCCACTTGAAGCGGTGAAATCCAAAATTTGGATGATGTTTGATATTCTAAGAAGCGAAAATATTTCTTCGGATGATTATCATGTGGTACTGTTTCTACTTTCTGCATATAAAGATAATCTTGTAACAATCGATATTGTCAATGATAATCATCACATAAAAGAAAGACTGAATGAAAGATTGCGTAATTCTAATTATGAGTACTATGAACAATATGCTCCCATCATTCAAAGTTTCGAACCTTCCATTCAAAGGCTAAGTGAAAATGGCATTAGACATCTTTTCAGTGTACTTATACAGATTGACAAGCAAGTTTTATCTGAAAATTTCCCGGATGTTTTTGACAGCGTATTGTATCAAATATCTCAATCTCAAGGAAGATATGCAGGTGAATTTATTCAACCCGTTGAATTAACCCGTTTTATGTGTGGCTTGGCTGATTTGAAAAAAGATGCCAAAGTTTTTAACCCTTTTGCGGGCTTGGCTTCTTTTGGCGTTTATCTTGACCAAGGTCAGCACTATTTTGGTCAAGAGCTAAATCAAAAAACATGGGCTTTGGGTGCTTTGAGACTTTTGGCTTACGAGAGACCAGGCAGTTTAAGATATGTTTGTGATGATTCGATTTTACATTGGCCACAAGAATCTGAAAAATTCGACCTCATTCTTTCCAATCCCCCATTTGGAATGAGGCTTGGAAATCAATATAGAGATATTATTAGGCATCATTACAGGGATATTGAACCCAATATCAGAACCATTGAGCAGTTTTTGATTGAAAAGGGTGTTCAATCTTTAAAGCAAAAGGGCAAGTTAATCGCCCTTTTACCACAAGGCTTCCTTTTCAGAGGAATGCAGGAGCAGCGTTTACTGGAACATCTGGTAGAAGAAGATTTAATTGACACCATTATTTCATTGCCAGGTGGCTTGTTATTAAATACAGGAATACCATTAATCATTTTAGTTCTTGATAGAAACAAGAAGTTGCCCGGCAGAGTAAAATTTGTTGATGCTAAGAATTTTGTCATTGCGAAAGGACCTAGAGAAAAGGTACTGAATGATTACAGCCTAAACAGTTTCATTCATAGCGATAAGGAAGATGATAATGTTGTTAAGATTGTTTACAATGAACAAATTCGTGACAACGATTACAACCTGAGTGTTGCTCGGTATTTCCAAAAACAAATTGAGGGTGTAAAGCTTGGTGATATTCTAGAGTTAGTTAGAGGCCGAAGAGGCAACCTGCCTGAAACAGGTAAACTAATTCGTATTCGTGATTTAAAAGACGACAAAGTTGATTTTACGCTAGACGTTTCCAGCGTGGAAGAAACTGAAGTGAGACGACCTGACATTCATCTTGTATCGGAATCTTGCCTTCTGCTTGCTATGCGTTGGCGTACGTTGAAGCCAACTCTTTTTGAATTCAAAGGTGAGCCTATTTTCAGAAGTCAGGATATTCTTTCCTTCAAGATTAATGAGGCGATTGCCGATAAAGCATACTTAATCAACGAACTCCATGCCGACTATGTGCGGGAGCAACTTGAATCCTACCGTTTGGGTGCTTCTGTTATGCCCTTTATTCGCAAAGACGATTTGATGGAAGTTGTTATAAAATTTCCTTCAATAGAAGAGCAACGGGCAAAGGTTCAAGGGATTTACGAGTTATCCGATAAGATTAAAAGTCTTCAGGAAGAGCGTAATGCTTTGGCTCATGGCAAGACTTTAAAGCAATTCAGTGAATTTGCTTCGTTGAAGCATACCTTGGGCAGACCTAGACAAAATATTCTTGATTGGTCTGACAACTTGTTGGATTTTTTAACCAAGAAAAAGGAAGATTTTGAAGCATTGAATAAAGCCTTTTCCGAATTCTATGATATTGATATTATTTCGGCTCTAAAGGAAATCAAGCGTGATGTAAACTTCATTACAGATGTTCTTGAAAAAGGTGAGAACGGACTTGTTCTTTCCGAGTATGAAAAACAAGTTATTCCCCTTTCTGACATCAACAGTATCATCAACGAACTGTCTAATAATGGGTTCAACTTCAAAATAAAGAAGTTGTTGCTGAAAGGCGAAAAGCTGAAAGAAAGAGGCATCTATGCCAACAAAACGCTTTTCAAAACATTGCTGGATAACATTCTGACAAATGCCAACAAGTATGCATTTGATAAAAAAGCTACCGGAAACGAAGTAGTTATTGAATTGACCGAAGTAGATGATTCCCTTTCAATGGAAATCAGAAACAACGGTAAACCGTTTCCGAAGAACTTTGACAGAGAGAAGTTTATAACTAAATACTCGACAGCCGATTCAAGCAATGGCAGTGGTTTAGGCGGTTATGACATACACAGAATTGCAAGCGATTTTAATAACCCTGATTGGATACTATCACTGAACGAAGACCCTTTCTTTTTAGTGAAGTTTAAGTTCCAATTTCCAATCAAACTGATTAACTAATTATGGAGGACATATTTTACAATATTTTGTGGATAGACGATGAGCACGAAACGCTTACAGGAACTAAAGGCCGTGCAAAAAGAAATGGCATTAACCTGATACCATTCAAGTCATTGAATAGTGGCATGGATGAATTGGAAAGGAATTATCCTTTTTATGATGGCGTACTACTGGATGCTAAATTCTTTGAAAATGAAGATGATGTAAAGGGTACAGAAGACACCTACAATGTGCATAGAGCCAAGGAAAGATTACTTCTACTCAAAAAGAAATTTGAAGTTTTTGTCTTGACTGGCCAAGCCGAAGCATATGAAGATAAAACCTTCAAAAAGGCATTCACCAAAGTGTACAAAAAAGGCAGTGACGAGGAAATTGATCGTCTTTTTTCAGATATAAAAGGTGCCGCTGCAACTCAAGAAGATACCCAGATTCGCCACAGTTACAAACGGGTGTTTGACGTATGCACTGAAAAGTACATTGGAGAATATGCAGGGCAAGATATTTTGAATTTATTGAAAATAAATAATGAATCGGAAATTGATAAGAATTTGAGTACCATTAGAGATATCGTTGAGGATTTATTCTCAACTTTTCATAAGTTCAATTTACTTCCTGCCGTATTTGTGACTCCTTCAGTATGTTTGAATGAAAGTAGTAAGTTTTTGACTGGTAAATCTAAAGAGGATTCCTATTTTGTAGAGAAGGGTTATCAGCATCTAGATGGCACACATTTACCAAAACAAATTTCAACCAATTTGCGAAACATTTTAATGATCTGCCAACCTGGAGCACACAGAACAGAAATTGACAATCATATCAGAGCTGTGCGAACTCATTATCTTATGAAAAGCACATTGTATCAACTTTTAGATGTATTAATCTGGTTTAAAATGTATGTAGATTCCAATCCTAAAACCGGGAATTGGGTCAGAGTTGAAACCGTAACGGAAGTAACAGAATCAGCGGCTGAACTCATTCACGGCAAGGTTATCAACATAAATCCCCAAAAAGGTTTCGCATTTTTCAAACCTGACGCCATTGGTGATAATATTTTCATTCCACCGCATTTGGTTACCAACCATGCGCTTACAGAAGGAATGCCAATTCAGGTTGAAGTAGAAGAGTATACCGACAATCGAGATGGAGAGAAAAAAACGAGAGTTAAACGAGTAGTAATAAAATAAGCATGACACAAAAACAATTAGAAGATTACCTATGGGGAGCGGCCAACATTCTGAGAGGGATGATTGATGCGGCTGACTTTAAACAATACATTTTTCCGCTACTATTTTTTAAGCGGGTTTCGGATATATGGGACGAAGAATACCAGGAGGCCCTTGAACTTTCGGACGGGGATGTGGACTATGCCCATTTTCGGGAAAACCATCGTTTTCAGATTCCGGAGGGTTGCCATTGGAGTGATGTTCGGGCCACTTCAACAGATGTTGGTAAGAAACTTCAAAATGCCTTACATCAAATTGAGAAGGCCAATTTTGAATTACTGCATGACGTATTTGGCGATGCACAATGGACCAATAAGCGTAGGCTGAGTGATGAAAAGTTGCTCGACTTAATTGAGCATTTTTCGACCATGAACTTATCCGTCAAAAATGTACCCCACGATTTAATGGGTGACGGATACGAATACCTGATTAACAAGTTTGCTGATGATAGTGGTCATACGGCTGCGGAGTTTTACACCAACCGTACAGTGGTGGAATTAATGACCCGCATCACCGACCCGCAACCGGGCGAAAGCGTATATGACCCCACTTGTGGCTCCGGGGGTATTTTGTTGAACTCTGCCCTTTACTTGAAAAAGCAAGGCAAAGAGTATCGAAACCTGAAACTCTATGGTCAGGAACTCAACCTGATTACTTCGGCCATTGCCCGGATGAACATGTTTATGCACAATATTGATGAATTTTTGATTGTGCAGGGCGATACCTTGGACCAACCACAGATTTTGGAAAATGATGAACTCAAACAATTTGATGTAATCATGGCCAATCCGCCTTATTCTATTAAGCGTTGGAGCCAATCAAAATTTGTGAATGACCCGTTTGGCAGAAACATCTGGGGTACGCCACCACAGGGTTGTGCTGACTATGCTTTTCAACAGCATATTATTAAAAGCCTGAAGCCTGATACGGGGCGCAGCGTTTCGCTGTGGCCGCATGGTGTTTTGTTTCGGGATGCTGAAGCCACCATGCGTAAAAAGATGATTGAGGATGATGTGGTGGACGCAGTGATTGGCCTTGGAAAGAACCTATTCTACAACAGCAGCATGGAAAGCTGTCTGCTGGTTTGCAATATGAATAAACCAAAGGAACGCAGAGGTAAGGTGATTTTCATTGATGGAAAAGACGAAATCAGGTTGGAAAGAAGTACTGCTTACCTGAAAGATGAACACATCAAGAGAATGGCAGATGCTTTTTGGAAGTTTAAGGATGATGAAGGGTTTGCGAAAGTTGTTGAAAGTCAAAAGATTTTAACTGAGAATGATGGCAATCTTAGCATTCAATTGTATGTAAAAACCAATGGAGAGGATACACAATACACCGTTGAACAGTTACTCGCAAAAACAAAAAGAAATCAGGAAAGCCTTCAAGCAGGCTATGATGAATTGATTCAAAAACTCTATGAATTAGGAATTGAAGCGATATGAAGTTGAAAAAAGGTATATGGAAAGATTCTGAGTTTGGTGACATTGTTCAAAACATCAATGTTCATGACAAAGATCCCCTATCCAATGAAGTTGATAGATTCATCAGCCTGGATCATATTGATTCAGGGAATTTAAAATTGACTCGATGGGGCGACTTAAATTCAGAATCAACCACATTTACTAAAGTTTTTAAATCCAGTGATACTCTTTTTGGCAAAAGGAGGTCATACTTGAAAAAAGTAGCTTTAGCAGATTTTGATGGAATATGCTCTGGTGATATTCTGGTTTTTAGATCGAAAAATGGATTTCCTTCAGATTTGATTCCATTCATAGTAGCATCAGATAGGTTTATTGATTATGCAGTTAGTACTTCTGCTGGGTCGCTATCTCCAAGAACAAAATGGAAAGACTTGGCAAAGTTTCAGATCAAACTTCCCCCCAAAGACGAGCAGGAGAAAATACTCAGTTTGTTTTTAACCCTTGAAAAGCAAATCGGGCAAACCGAAGCGCAGGAGGGGAATTTGAGGAAGCTATGTAAAAAACTTATTGACAGCTACATTGATAAATATGAATTTGGAGAACTGCTTCACAATAAACCTTTAAAAGAGTATTTCTGGAAAGATTGTGTGGATAAAATCATGCGAAGGATAGACCCTGTTGAAGAGGGCATAGAGCGCATTGTGGCTGGAGAAAACTTGGAAGCAGAAGATTTTAAAGTTAGGACCTGGGGTACAGTTGGCGTTGATTTCTTAGGTCCTGCCTTTCATGTAATGTTTGAACCGGGTGATATTCTTTATGGCTCGCGAAGGACTTATTTAAGAAAAGTTGCACTTGCCGATTTCAAAGGCGTTTGTGCTAATACAACATTTGTTGTTAAGGCTAAGCAACATTTGTTATTACAAGATTTTTTGAAGCACATTATGCTTTCAGAAAGGTTTACCAAATATTCCATTGCAAAATCTAAAGGTTCAACTAATCCATACATTAACTGGAAAGATTTGGACGATTTTACATTCAAACTGCCTGATATAGAAACGCAGAAAGCAATGGTTGAAATCTTAGATAAGTGTATTGCCTTAGCTGAGGAAGCAAGGACTCAAAAAGAAACACTAAAAAATCTCAAGCATAAATTGTTGGACGAAATATTTGGATAATGGGATTTAACGAACTCAATACAGTAGAGCATTTTTTTATTCACAAGCTCACAGGTGTCAACCTGAATGAGATGAGGCAAGGTAATGTAGTAGAGGAACCTATGGAACCTTATGATACAGTAAAGTGGCGTTATGTGCCTGCCGAGTTGTTGAAACGTGATATCACCGAAGTGCTGCTCGAAAAAGAGTTAAAAGCGTCCCTATGTAAACTAAATCCTGATATTGATAGAAACCCTGAACATGCAGATGAAGTAATCCGAAAACTTCGAGCCATTTTAATCACCGTTGCTAATGTTGGGTTGGTGCGTGCCAACGAAGAATTTGCAAAATGGCTTAGGAATGAACACTCCATGCCTTTTGGCCCGAAGGGAGAACACGTAAAGGTAAAATTGATTGATTACGAGCAGTTGAAAGAAAACTCGTTTATCATGACCAATCAATTCAAAGTGCATGCCCGAGAAACCAAAATTCCGGATGTAGTCTTGTTTATCAATGGCATTCCGGTAGTTGTGGGCGAATTAAAAACACCGGTTCGCCCGGCCATCAGTTGGTATGATGCCGCCCATGAAGTTCATGATATTTACGAAAATGCCGTCCCACAGCTTTTCGTCCCCAACATTCTATCTTTCGCTTCGGAAGGCAAAGAGCTTTTCATTGGTGCGGTTAGGACACCTTTAGAGTTTTGGGCACCCTGGCGCATTGAAAACGAGAAAGACGAGTTAACCCAATTTGCAGGATTACAGGATATAGGCAAGCAATTGACACATCTGTTAAAGCCTTCTACCCTGCTCGATATTCTGCAATACTATTCGGTGTATGGCACCAACAATTCAAAAAAGAAAATCAAAGTCGTTTGCCGCTATCAGCAATACGAGGGTGCCAATATGCTTGTCAACAGGGTGTTAGAAGGACAAATAAAAAAAGGATTGATCTGGCACTTTCAGGGCTCCGGGAAATCATTATTGATGCTTTTTGCTGCCCAAAAGCTCAGAAAGCAAGTTGAGTTGGGCAATCCAACAGTTTTGATTGTGGTGGACAGAACCGATTTGGACTCACAAATCAGTGCTTCTTTTGCTTCGGCAGATGTTTCCAATTTTGTAACCACAGACAGTATCAAGGAGCTCAATACGCTTCTGGAAAGAGATACCCGGAAGATCATTATCACCATGATTCACAAGTTCAGGGATGCTTACCCCAATATGAACCAACGCAAGAACATCATTGTGATGGTAGATGAAGCCCACCGCACACAGGAAGGCAACTTGGGGCGTCAGATGCGGGCAGCTTTACCCAACGCATTCTTATTCGGGTTGACTGGAACACCTATCAACAAAGCCGATAAAAACACTTTTTGGGCTTTTGGCGCAGATGAAGACGAAAATGGCTATATGAGTCGCTATACTTTCCAGGACAGTATTCGCGATAAAGCAACCTTGCCACTTCATTTCGAACCAAGGCTACCCAATTACCACATTGACAAGGAAGCACTCAATACTGCTTTTCAGGAATTAGCTAATGACCTGAGTGAGGAAGACCGCAACAAACTCAGTCAGAAAGCAGCTAAAATGAATGAGTTTTTGAAAGCTCCTGAGCGGGTTCAAACCATTGTTGCGGATATTGTGGAGCACTACAACAAACATGTGGCTCCCGAAGGTTTTAAGGCCATGATTGTAACACCTGACCGGTACGCCTGCATTCAGTACAAAGAGGAATTAGATAAGTTGATGCCTGAAAACAGCAGCCGTGTGGTGATAAGCACTTCTGCCAATGACGGTTTTGATTTCAAACAAAAATGGGGAATTGACAAAGACAAGCAGGAAAAGATTGTAGAGGAATTTAACGATCCTAATTCTGCTCTTAAATTCATTATTGTAACCGCAAAATTGCTTACAGGATTTGATTCACCTGTTTTACAAACCATGTATCTGGACAAATCGCTGAAAGACCATACGCTTTTACAAGCCATATGCCGCACCAACAGACTTTTCCCCAACAAAACCTTTGGTCGTATTGTAGATTACTTTGGTGTGTTTGACGATACCGCTCAAGCTTTGGCATTCGATGAGGAAACTGTAAAAACAGTGATTACCAATCTTCAGGAGTTAAAAGACAAACTCCCTGAATACATGGAAAAAGCTTTAGCCCACTTTGAAGGCGTTGATCGAACAAAAGAAGGGTTTGAAGGATTGGAAGCCGCACAAAATGCCATTAACACGAATGAAAAGCGGGATGCATTTGCCAAAGATTTTTCAGTTTTATCCAAACTTTGGGAAGCCTTAAGCCCTGACGAAGTACTGAATCAATTTCAAAAAGATTACAAATGGCTTTCTCAGGTTTATACATCGGTAAAACCGGCTGCTGACGATAATGGCCGCTTGTTGTGGCATGCTTTGGGCGCCCAAACAACAGCACTCATTCATGAACACATCCATGTTTCGGGTATCAATCATGACATGGAAGAAATGGTATTGGATTCTGAACTCATTGAGGAATTGATGAACAAGAAGAATCCAAAAGAAGCTGAGCGAGTAGTTAAACTTCTCATCAGCCGATTCAAAAAGAATTCAGGTAATCCCAAATTCAAGGCTTTGGGAGAACGCTTGCAGGAGTTGAGAGATAAAGCGGAACAAGGACTAATCAGTAGTGTGGAATTCATTAAGCAACTATGCGAATTGGCCAAAGACACGTTAAGGGCTGAAAGAGAAATCATTTCCATTCAAGAGCAGAAATCTGCAAAAGCAGCCCTGACCGAATTATTCCTGGAAATGAAGACAGACAAAACCCCCGCGATAGTTGAAAGGATTGTAAATGAAATTGATGAAATCGTAAAATTCGTTCGATATGACGGTTGGCAAAACACCGTAACTGGGGAAAGGCTGGTACAAAAGGAATTGAGAAAGACACTTTTGAAGTACAAGTTGCACAAGGAAGAGGAATTGTTTAATCGGGCTTATGAGTATATTAAAGAGTATTATTAATAGATTTTTGCATGCCATATACAACAGAAGAAATAGTAGAACCTTTTTGGGCAGAGTTTTCATCTGCTGCCAGCGGTAGAGATCCATTAGCTATTCAGAATAGCAGTGTGGTGATTTATACCAAAATGGTGGTGGGCATCACTAATGTTACTAACCGCATCCGCTACAATGGATTTTACTGCTGGATATTTGATACTATACTTCAAAGCATTACCAAGAAAAATTCGCTACAAGAGCAGATAAGGTATAGTCGCAGGGCTGAATTGCTGTTGGCGTATCTAATGGTAAAAAACTTCGAGGGTATTACAGGCGTAAGTGGCAGCGCTTATGCTGCAAAGAATTTAAGTCCAACAATCAGCCTTAAACATGGAGCAGATTGGGAATCGAAAAAGGAAAATGGACCCGGATTATATTGGAAATTTAAACTTGGTGTTTTTGGTCAGTATTACAGTGGAGTTGTCCGTGACCTTAACTTGATCAACCATCCCAATGCCCAAGTCGATCTCAATATTTATACGCTGACAGAAAAAGGGAAAGAACTGGCGAAATCCTTTGAGGAAAACATTCCAAAAGAAGAACGTGATCTTTTCTGGAGTTCGGTGTATAATGGCAAGATTAAAGAATCAGATTTGGCAAAACTTAAATCGTTTGCCTTGCATGTAATACCGAAAGGCAGCAGCGAACGCAGCATATACGAAAAGGCGTTACTTGCCGCTGACAATAAAAAAGCTGAACCTTCATTTAATAGAAGGGAAACCATCAAATTGATTTTGTCTCATTTAAATGAGCACAATGAAGGTGTTGAAAATTTGGTGAGCTCTTTTTTACGTGCTAATTATCGTTCGCATCAAAAAGAAGTTGTTTTAAAAAAGGATACCGCTACTGCCTGGTACCTGTTTGAAATCAATGAGCTCATACATGTGGCGTTTGAGCATTTTCACGCTTGTTTCCTTTACTTTATTGAAACCTATCCAACCTTATTGGATCAGAAAATTGATGATCTTGTAAATGAAACAATGAAGGCTTTTGAATTGGAAGGTTCTCTTGTAGGAATAAACTCCATCAAACAATTAGCTGAGCAGATTAAAAAGGAAGAGGAAGACATTTATTTCGCTTACGATGAGATGGAAAAATATTTCCGGTCTCGTGAATTTGGGACTTGCCTTATGCATGCAGTCAAAACAATCTTGCACGTACAAGTCAACTGCAATGCTCAACTAGAGCAATTGGAAGAATTTGCTTCGGCACCCGAAAACAATTTTAACCGAATTGGTTATGCCATAGAACTCATTGATGATTTGGTCATCTCGCAAAGAGAGTTAAGTGTTCAAGAATATGTGAAAGCCATGATCATAAAAGCGATCAATCTTCACACATTTTCATCCTACAGCAAAACACGGATTGGTCAAAGTTTGGTACACAATTACATGATTGAAGATTTTTCTGTGTGGCGATTGAGAGAAACTTTACCTAACCGCACAACTCCCCGTTTGCAAAATGTACTTCAATACATCATGGATATTGGCTGGATTAAAAGAGAAGGGAAAGTATACACTATTACAGAGGCAGGAACTAAGATAATTGGAGGCGTATGAAAAGCAGAATCCTCCTAAAAGAAATACCATCCGGTAAGTTTCATTCAGCCATATTTACCGCCTATTCTATCAACCTCTACTATTTAGAGCAGCAGGTCTTGCCATTACTAGGTTCTAAAGGAATCCATTATGTTTCTATTTTGGCCGATGGAGCTATGCTCTCAAACCAGTTGGAGCACTATGGATATTTAAGTCAGCAACGAAAAAGAAATTACGCTGTTCATGGCATACAAAGTAGCGGAGCTTTTCATCCCAAATTGATTTTTCTAGCAGGGCCAGATACAGTTTTACTACTCGTTGGCTCAGGTAATCTAACCACTTCCGGTCATGGCAAAAATCTCGAAGTATGGAATGCCATTTATGTAAATAGCCAAGATGATACCAAATATGGCTTTGTTATCCAGGCATGGAATTACATGAAACAGTTACATACTGATTTAGGTGATTCTGCCAACAGCAAACTAAAAAGTATTGAGGAGAATTGTTTTTTACTTGCTAAGGGTGATGAAGCGGAAGCTACCATTTTCAATTTGGATGCACAAAATCAGATTAGCTTTCATACAAACCAATCAGAAAGCTCTCTATTTAGTCAAGTCTCTGATATTGTTGGAAATGATAAAATAGAGCGGATTACCATTATGTGTCCGTTTCATGATTCAGAGGGCAAGTTTATTCAAGAACTGAACAACCGCTATAAACCGGAGCAAATTGATGTGTTGGTGCAGGCTGATTTTGGTGCCTTACCCCTTAAAATGAAAAATCAATCCAATGTCCGTTTTTTTGAATGGTCGGAGGTCATGCAGGAAAAGCAAAGACAAAGTTATTTTCATGCTAAGAACATAATATTTGAAGGTAAGGCTAAAAACTATCTCATTTCAGGTAGTGCTAATGCTTCAATAGCAGCCTTTGGCACTATGACTATTCCGGCTATTAATCAAGAGTCTTGTATTATCTATCAAAGTACTGAAAAAGATTATCTTGAGTTGCTAACGATAAAGTCAGTAGCTAAACCAGTTAAGCTATCTGATTACGAATCTGAAAATGAAACCAAACTTTCAGAATCATCTGAACTTCAACGTAAAGTATTTATCAAATCGGCAGAAAAGAATTTTGATCTTGTTAACCTTATTTTACAAGTAAAAAGTCCAATCAAGAATGCTAACATTCAGCTGTTTGACCCTAAGGGTGCAATGCAATTTGAAGAAATGATTGCATTGGAACCTGGTGAGCATTTTCAACAAATATCGATACCGAATGGCCTTGCATTGCTATTTGTCGAAATTTCAGTACAAGGAATAGCAACGTCAAACAAACAGTTTATAACAGATATCAATGCTTTTGAAAGCACTAACCCTTCTCCTCGGAACAGATCATTAAATCAGATTAGAAAACTGATCGAAAGCGGAAATTTTTCTACTCCTAAAATCATTGATTACCTCAATACCATCTATCGTCAGAAAGAAGTAAAAAAAGGAATATCAAAAGCCAGTGAACAAGAAGAACGAAATGACGAGTTACCGAAAGAGGAAGATGATGATTTGCTCTATTTGAGTTATGCAGAAATTCAGGAAAGAGCAAAACATATTGATAGCCAGGAAAAGATTCACCATTATGTAGAATACAAAGGAGTCCGTCTTTGGGAAAGCATATTCTCTTATCTGAAAGAAAGTCGTGAGAAAGAAGTTCAAGCGAAAATTGACGAGGAAGAAACAGAAGATATCAATCGTTCGAGTGGTCGTTCAGAAAAGAAGGACCCCAAACCAAAGCGAAGCATTTCCAAATCAAATTTTGAAAAACTGAAAGATAAGGTTATAAAATTCCTGGATAGCTATTATGACATACTTTATCAAAAAACGATTGACGACAAAAGTAATCAGCCGTCATTGATTGATCTGTCCATGTATTTGATTATGATGGAAATTCTTCTGCATCTAATAGGACATAAAGAAACAGTTGAAGAGGAAAATAAGCAAAAGCATTTAATACAAGTCCCACTTTCTAAAAAAGAATATTCATGGAGTGATTATTTGCTCCAATATATTGGCATGTTTACCATGTGGTGCAACCGAAAAAACGGATTCAAAGACATAGATAACTCTGATTATAGGTTAAAATTAGAACACTATAAATCAATGGCTTTTAAAACAAATCTGAGTGCATTAGTGATTTACAATACCGTTAATAAAACGTATGACTCAGAACTTCAAAAACAGTGGTTATTTCTAAGTCTGTTGAACTCAAATAATGTATTTAATAGTTCCAATACGCTTTTTGCAGATGCTGAAGACTTTTTAGCATTTATTCCTCAGCTTGTACTAGATGATTTGGGTGAAGCAATAATTGAAGAAGAAATACTCAAACAACTTGCACAACTGTATTCTATTAAAATTAAGGATAGCAATCATGCTCAAGGTGATTATTACTATCTTCCTGAAATTGGGTACACCTATTTGGATAAGGTAATTCAGAGCACGAATAATACTTTCTATAAATTATTTACACCTGGGTTTGAATGGGATGAAGAAGTCAGCAATTACTGGAATGGACATGTTTATTCTATTAAAGAAAAAAGATGGTTGAAATCAAGAAAGGATTAGGCAGACGCACACTTGTAAGCACATTTGCAGGTCGCACAACCCCTCCGCACGACCAAAACCTGCAAAAGAGCTTCCAAGTCCCTGCCCAAGAAAAGAGAAATTTAAAAAAATGCCCCACCGCACGACAAAAGACAATGAAAAACGGAGCAACAAATAAACCGACAAACCACGGTAGACAAAGAAGCACAGTTGGTAACAGCGTGTATGTGGCAATAGCGGGTGAAGTGGTAAGTCGAAGGTCTGTGCTTCTAAAATACTTTGTGCTAAACGGACAGGAAAGTGCTTCTAATCCGCTACTGCACATACACGCAAACCGTTAGCGGCAACCCGTTGTGAATTGCTTTGACTCCGTCGATCTTCAATTCAAATTGTATCTTTGAGGAACTGGTTTCTCTTTTTAAAGCGGGGCAAAGCAATTTGTCTCGCTTTTGTGTTTCTTAGCAGAAGCTTTTAAATGTGGCGTTTTTATGAAAAGAATTGGATTGTTGTCGGATACGCACGGGTTTTTTGATCCGAAGTTTTTGGATTTGTTTGCCGAGGTGGATGAGTTGTGGCATGCGGGGGATGTGGGCTCGGAGGCGGTGCTGGATGTGATGGAGGATTTTAAGCCGGTGCGGGCGGTATATGGCAATATTGATG
>Ga0209075_1002514_pt1 | contig 16127 bp, 10 predicted proteins | sample Stecom2011_FD_187523 | JGI IMG/M metagenome (GOLD analysis project Ga0209075, IMG submission 187523) | Agricultural soil microbial communities from Utah to study Nitrogen management - Steer compost 2011 (SPAdes) (version 2) | ecosystem: Environmental > Terrestrial > Soil > Agricultural land...
ATTTGCCGGTTAATCGTGGCAAGTACAACTTTGACAAGCTGTCGTTTGAATACTTTCTTGATGAAACGGTAGCACTGGAAGCCTTTAAAAGCGGCGCCTATGACTGGCGCTTAGAAAACACAGCCAAAGCATGGGCCAGCGGCTATAACAGCCCGGCACTAGAGCGCAAAGAAATTATTCTGGAAGAAATCTCCCATCGCTTGCCCAGCGGCATGCAGGGCTTTGTTATGAATGAGCGCCACGAACTGTTCCAAGATCGTGTGCTGCGTCAGGCCATTGGTTTGGCGATGGACTTTGAGTGGTCCAATAAAAACCTATTCCATAGCCAATATGTGCGCACCCGTAGTTTCTTCCAAAATTCAGAAATGGCGGCCACGGGCCTGCCTTCAAAAGAAGAATTAAAACTGCTCGAACCGTTTCGTCAGCAGTTGCCTGAAGAGGTCTTCAGCCGTGAGTACCAGCCGCCAAAGACCGATGGCTCTGGCCGACCAAGAGAGAATCTGCAACACGCGCAAAAGCTACTGCGTGAAGCGGGCTATACGCTAGAAAACAACCAGCTGAAAAACCCAAAAGGCCAGCCGATTAAGTTTGAGATTCTGCTTGATAGCGCCGCCTTTGAGCGTGTTGCCCTGCCCTTTGCACGCAATTTAAAATCCTTGGGTATTGAGGCTAGCGTTAATCGTATTGATGCCACCCAGTATGTCGAGCGTGTACGCAAGTTTGACTACGACATGATCGTTGCGGTTTACCCGCAGTCCAACTCACCGGGCAATGAGCAGCGTGATTTTTGGCATTCCAGTGCGGCTGATAAACCTGACTCACGCAATCACATTGGTCTAAAAAGCCCTGCCGTAGATGCATTAGTCGATAAAATTATTAATGCCGCGGACCGTGAGCAACTGATCATCGCCTGTCGCGCCCTAGATCGGGTGTTGCAGTGGGGTTATCACCTGGTGCCAAACTGGCACTTGGATCGCTTTCGTGTTGCTTACCGCAATACCCTCGCGCGGCCAGCAGAGAATCCTCCCTACGGGCTGCCCCTTGATGCGTGGTGGCAGAAGCCTTAATGAGTCGCTATATACTGCGTCGCTTGGCACTGATTGTGCCGACCTTGTTGGGCATTTTGGTGCTCAACTTCATCATCGTGCAGGCCGCGCCCGGCGGCCCCGTTGAGCGCATGATCGCTGAACTAAAAGGCATGCACAGCTCTGCCACCAGCCAGTTTGCCGGTAACAGCAGCGACATGGTGCAAAGCAGTAGCAGCGGTATGGGCAGTAGCATGGGCAGCAGTGACTACCGTGGCTCCCAAGGTCTGCCACCGGAGTTAATTGCTCGTATTGAGCGCTTATACGGTTTTGATAAACCGGCACTAGAACGCTTTTGGTTGATGCTAAAAAACTACGCCACTCTCGAGTTCGGCGAATCGTATTATCGTGGCCGACCAGTAACAGAGTTGATTGCCGAGCGCTTACCAGTGTCTATTTCCTTAGGCCTGTGGAGTACGTTGATCACCTACTTGGTGTCGATCCCCTTAGGCATTCGCAAAGCGGTACGACACGGCACCCCATTCGATGTCTGGAGCAGCAGCGCGATCATTATTGGTTACGCCATCCCCAGCTTTTTGTTCGCTATTTTATTGATCGTTCTGTTCGCCGGCGGCAGCTATCTCGACTGGTTCCCACTGCGTGGGCTGACCTCGGACAACTGGCAAGAGCTCTCTTGGTTTGGCAAGGCGCGCGACTACATGTGGCATATCACTCTGCCCACGATTGCTATTGTCATTGGTAACTTTGCCACCTTAACCATGCTCACCAAAAACTCCTTCTTGGATGAAATAAGCAAACTCTACGTGCAAACGGCCATGGCCAAAGGGCTCAGTGAAAACCAAGTGCTTTATCGCCACGTCTTTCGTAACGCCATGCTGATCATTATCGCCGGCTTCCCCGCCGCTTTTGTCAGCATGTTTTTTACCGGCGTTTTGCTGATCGAGTATATTTTCTCGCTTGAAGGCCTTGGCTTGCTCGGCTTTGAATCTGTCATTAATCGTGACTACCCGGTGGTCTTCGGCACCCTCTTTATTTTTACCTTGCTGGGATTACTGCTAAAGCTGATCAGCGATCTCACCTATGTGCTGATTGACCCACGTATTGATTTTGAGCGGCGGCAGTTCTGATGATGCTGAAGAATCCAGTCAGCCAACGTCAGTGGCAGGCATTTAAAGATAACCGTCGTGGCTACTGGTCCCTGTGGATTTTTATTGTGCTGCTGATCATCTGCAGTACCGCCGAGTTAATCGCAAACGATAAGCCGATTCTGCTCAGCTATCAGGGCGAACTTTATGCGCCGATTTTATTCACCTATCCCGAAACAGAGTTTGGCGGCATGTTCGAAACGGAAGCGAACTACCGCGACCCTTATGTACGCGAGCTGATTGAAGAGCAAGGCTGGATGGTCTGGCCGTTGGTTCGCTTTAGCTATAACACCATTAACTATGAGTTAGACGTGCCCTCCCCGGCGCCGCCGTCCAGCGAAAACTGGCTCGGTACCGACGACCAAGGCAGGGATGTGTTAGCACGCATTATTTATGGGCTACGTATTTCGCTGATGTTCGGCTTAATGCTGAGTTTTGCCAGCAGCATTATCGGCGTCATTATCGGTGCATTGCAGGGTTATTACGGCGGCTGGGTTGACCTTGCTGGCCAACGCTTTTTAGAGGTTTGGTCGAGCATGCCGACCCTGTATCTGCTGATCATTTTATCCAGCTTCGTTAAGCCTGGCTTTTGGTGGCTACTGGCCATCATGCTGCTGTTTTCTTGGATGGCCTTAGTTGATCTGGTTCGCGCGGAATTCTTGCGCGGCCGTAACTTAGACTATGTCCGTGCCGCACGCGCGCTGGGCGTCTCCGACCGTGTCATTATGTTCCGCCATATTTTGCCCAACGCCATGGTCGCCACGTTGACTTTCTTGCCGTTTATTCTCAATGGCGCCATCGTCACGCTCACCTCGTTGGACTTTATTGGCTTTGGTTTGCCGCCCGGCTCCCCTTCCATGGGTGAACTGCTGGGCCAAGGTAAAGCTAACTTGCATGCCCCTTGGTTGGGCATTAGCGCCTTTGTCTCCTTGGCTTTTATGCTGTCATTGCTGATTTTTATTGGTGAAGCGGTGCGTGACGCCTTTGACCCAAGGAAGTATTTACAATGACCGCACCTACAACGACAGTCTCCCCAGCGGCAGCGCGGCTGACGATCAATAACTTAACCATTCGTTTTCCCGGTCAGACCAAGCCCGCGGTTAATCAGTTAAGTTTGTCACTGGCCGCAGGACGGATGCTGGCCTTGGTCGGCGAGTCTGGTTCGGGTAAATCCCTCACTGCTTTATCGGTGCCACAGCTGCTGCCAAGTCAAGCCGACTGGCATGCAGACAGCATTGAGCTTGATGGCGAAGACTTGAGCAAAGCCTCGCCATTACGTCTGCGCGCCTTACGTGGCCACCGTGTCGGCATTATTTTTCAGGAGCCGTTATCGGCGCTGAACCCACTGCATAACGTCGCCAAACAGCTGGCCGAAAGTTTACAAATCCATCAAGCCTTGAGCGCCCAGCAAACGCAGCAGCGTAGCTTGGAATTATTGCAGCGCGTGCAGCTGCCTGAGCCTGAGAAAATGCTCAGCCGTTACCCACACCAGTTGTCTGGTGGTCAGCGCCAACGGGTCATGATTGCCATGGCACTGGCCAACAACCCGTCTGTGCTGATTGCCGACGAGCCTACCACTGCACTGGATGTCACCGTGCAACAGGGCATTCTCGATCTGCTCAAGGATTTGCAGCGCGAGCTGAATCTGGCGGTGCTATTGATCACCCATGATCTTGGTGTCGTGGCCCGCTATGCCGAAGACATGGCGGTGATGAATCAGGGTGAGATTGTGGAGCGCGGCATCACCCATGAAGTGCTGGCGGCACCGCAGCATGCTTATACCCAGCAGCTACTCAGTGCTGAGCCGCACGGTATCGCCCCCCAGGCAGACAGCAGCAAACCGCTACACCTGCACGGGGAAGATATTTGCGTATGGTTTAAACAGCCACGCACCTGGCGTCGTCATGACTGGTTTCATGCTGTCAGTGATGTGTCCTTTTCACTGCGTCAGGGCGAAACGCTTGGCATTGTTGGCGAGTCTGGCTCGGGTAAATCAACACTGGCACTGGCGCTACTGCGCTTGCTCGACAGCCGTGGCAGCATTCGCCTTGGTAGTACCCAGCTGGATCAGTTGCGCGGCCGTGCACTGACACCGCTGCGTAAACGCATGCAGGTGGTCTTCCAAGATCCGTGGGCAACGCTGAATCCGCGTATGACGGTGGGCCAAATTGTCGCCGAGGGTTTAACTGTCCATGCGCCCGAATTAAACCGCGCCGAGCGCGACAGTAAAGTCGCCGATATTCTTCACGAAGTCGGTCTTGATCAGCAGGCACGGCACCGTTATCCCCATGAGTTTTCCGGTGGCCAGCGGCAACGCATTGCCATTGCCCGCGCGTTAATTCTGCAGCCTGAGCTGCTGGTGCTGGATGAGCCCACCTCTGCACTGGATCGCAGCATTCAGCATCAAGTGCTTGAGCTACTGCGCGATTTACAGCAGCGCCACCAGCTCACCTATGTGTTTATCAGCCACGACCTCAAGGTGGTGCGCAGCATCAGCCATCACTTGCTGGTAATGCGACAAGGACGTGTTGTTGAGAGCGGCCCAACCGAGCAAATCTTTACTGCACCACAGCAGCCATATACGCAGCAGCTGCTGGATGCGGCTTTTGATCAACGTTCACGGCAGCTGTAAAAATAAATTCCTTACAACCCAGCACTGGTCATGCCCATGCAAGCTCTTATACTTGGGCGCTATTATTAGAATTTAGGGAGAACACCATGGGTTTTCTGACCGGCAAACGCTTTCTTATCGTCGGTGTTGCCAGCGACCGTTCAATTGCCACCGGTATTGCTGAAGCAATGCACCGTCAGGGCGCAGAGCTCGCTTTTACTTATCAAAACGACAAGCTCAAGTCCCGCGTGATAAAGGCGGCCTTGGCTTATGGCAGCCGCGAAGAGCTGTGCTTCCCCTGTGACGTTGTCAGCGATAGCGAAATCGCTGCGGTATTTGTCGAGCTGAAAAAACACTGGGACGGTCTCGATGGCATCATCCACGCCGTTGGTTTTGCCCCAGGCGCTGAGCTCGACGGTAACTTTATCGACGTGGCCACTCGCGAAGGTTTTCGCATTGCCCACGACATTTCCAGCTTCAGCTTTGTTGCACTCGCTCAAGCGGGCAAAGAAATGATGAAAGGTCGTAACGGTAGCCTGCTCACCCTGACCTATCACGCCTCACAACAAACGGTGCCGAACTACAACGTGATGGGTTTGGCCAAGGCCAGCCTTGAAGCGTCTGTACGTTACCTTGCCGCCAGTGTTGGCCCAGAGGGTATTCGCGTGAATGCCATCTCCGCAGGGCCGATTCGCACTTTGGCCGCCTCCGGCATTAAGAAGTTTCGCTCCATGCTGGACCACAACGCCGCCAAAGCGCCTTTGCGTCGCAACGTGACCATTGAAGAAGTCGGCAATGCGGCAGCCTTCCTCTGCTCAGACTTAGCCTCTGGGGTGACAGGAGAGATTATGTACGTGGATGCCGGCGCCAGCACTTCAGCGATGTCCTTACAAAGCGAAGAATAAAGTTGATTCGTCGCCGCTGTGCTTTTAGCGCAGCTTGCGCAACATAAAAAAGCCGGCTGACAGCCGGCTTTTTTATTACTTAGCGGAAAAGCTTAATCCAGATCTGTTGGATTTAAGCGCTTCTGGTACACATCAACGCTGGCGCTATCGCGCAACAGCATTAATGTTTGACGCATACTGCGCGCGCCTTCTACTGAAGCCAGCTCAGCCAAAGCGGCACGCTGCTCCGCTTCATCCAGCTCAGTGTTGCCATCACGGACTGCCACCACGCTGATAGCAACCAAGTCACCATTAGCTAAGCGGATAACCTCCGTGCTAGCACTGCCATCAACAGGACGAGCGGCGCGGAACGCAGCAGCAACCACTTCAGCGCTAGGGGTAGCATCAGTGCGCAGCAGGTCATTTTGCTCACGCACTGCCGCCCCCATCAGGGCGGCCAAGGCATTAATGTCTGCACCAGCAGCCAACGCCTGACGGCTTTCCTCGCTGAGGGCATCAATATCCGCTAACGCTTTCTCGCGCTGGATAGCGCTACGAATACGGCTGCTTACTTCTGCCAGTGGCATTGGTTCCGCCGGCTGAGTGGCAGCAATACGGACCACCAACGAGCGACCATCGGCCAACTGAATCAAATCACTATTCAGCCCTTGATCACGCAGGGCTGGCGACATAACCGCCTCCCGCACTGCTGCTTCGCTAAGCAAACCAGTCGGGTTGGCAAGTGTCAGCCAGTCTGTGGTCTGAATAGTCAGCCCCAGTGTTTCTGCTGGACTCTGCAGATCACTGTGTTGGAACGCCAGCTCTTCTAGCTGATCAGTCATTTCAATGGTTTTCATTTCCGCAGCACGACGACGCAAGTCGCGAACAATGCTGTCGCGGCTGTCACTCATGGTTGGCAGCTCGCGGCTTTGTACCGCCAACAACTTGACTAGGTGATAACCAGATTCCGTGCGCACAGGGGCAGAGACTTCGCCTTCTGACAAAGCAAACAGTGCTTGCTCCATCGACTCGGGCAAATCGCCGCGGCCCACTGGGCCCAGCTCACCACCGGCAGCGGCCGTAGAGGCATCGTCAGACGCTTCTTTTGCCACAGCAGCGAAGTCTTCGCCCATGTTCAAACGATCCTGCAAGCTAGCAATCCGCTGCTCTGCTTGAGCCTGACTACGCTCATCGTTGATGCTGACCAACAGGTGAGCGGCACGACGACGCTCTGCCCGCGCTGCTACTTGCTCCATGGCGGCACGACGAACTTCATATTCCGCATCAATTTGCGCGTCGCTGATCTCGATAGAGCTATCTGCGGCTGCCGGATCTACCACCAAATAACTTAGCTGCAACATTTCTGGACGCATAAAGCTGGCTTGGTTAGCCTCATACCATTGGCTAATTTCTTCCTCGCTAACGCTGTATGCCGCACCGATTTCTGCTACCGCTTTGCGTACATAACGAATATCGCGATGCTGCTCAGCCAGACGGCGCTGCTCATTCACTTCGGCAGGCAAAGCAAAGTCAGTGTCTTCAATGCCGCTGCGAACTTGGTTCAACAGTAGCTCATGACGCAGGTTACGAATAAAAGAGTTCTGCGTCTGGCCCTGTGAGCGAACAAAACGCTCAAACATCTCTGCGGAGAACTGATCGTTGTCATCACGGAACTGCGGCACTTGGTAGACCAGGCGTGCAGCCATGTCGTCAGACACTATCAGGCCGGCATTACGCGCTTCGAATGCCACCAGCTCGTTTGAAATCAAACCCTCAAGCACCATTTCTGGAGTAATAAAACTCTCCAGCAGGCGCGGGTCGACATCAGGGCTTTGCTGGCGTATTTGCTGACGCATTTGCTGGACGCGCTCGTTAAGCTGGCGACCATACAGTGGCGTTCCTTCCACTTTGGCGACCACATCCGCATCGCCACCAGATTGGAAGTAACCGTAAAAACCGGTAATCACAAAAGGCACTATAAACAGGACCAGCAGGACCATCCCTACCGGACCACGAATGAAATTTCTAAAAGACTGCATCCGTTTTCTCCACTGACAACCGAGTCATCTCTGAACCGATGTGCCGAACTGACTACCTGAAAACAAAAAAGCGCATCCTGTGGATACGCTTTTATGATGGCGGAGCGGACGGGACTCGAACCCGCGACCCCCGGCGTGACAGGCCGGTATTCTAACCGACTGAACTACCGCTCCGGCACGCGTACTCAGCTGTTAACTGCGTCCTTCAGTGCCTTACCGGCTTTGAAGCTTGGTACTTTAGCAGCAGCGATCTGGATAGTCGCGCCAGTCTGCGGGTTACGGCCTTCACGAGCAGCACGGTCTTTAACTTGGAAAGTACCGAAGCCAACCAGTGAAACTGAATCGCCTTTTTTCAGAGCGCCAGTGATGGATTCGATGGTGGCGTCCAGAGCACGACCTGCGTCAGCTTTGGAGAGATCTGCCGCAGCAGCAATAGCATCAATCAATTCAGATTTGTTCACAAAATTCCCCTTTGATTATACGGATTCTTAAGTTGAGCACCCTGCTCTCTTTCCCTGACCAAGGCGACTTTATACCAATGGGTCTCTGCACCGTCAAGAAAGCAAAAACCGCGTCCCTGCTGACTTTAAACCGACCTGCAACAAGACAACCGGCAGCGCGAAAGTATAACAGTCCCCTAGCGACGCGCAGCATGAAATAGCACACATCCTTGAATATTTTTTCCATTATCAGATAAAAGATGAAAATAAAGGCGGAACCCTATGATTGCGAAACACTATTTCGTTATTGGCCAAACAAGAAAAAGATCTATCCCCTCGCAGCATTGATCATTACTGCTGTTTTTTTGAGCACAAAAAACCCTTCGCTCTAGGACTTCAGCGGTAGATGACACCAATAGTAACGCTGTTATAGCTGCTCGCCGCCGCACAGAGGCAGCAAAAAGAATAAAAAAAGGGCCCGTGACAGGCCCTTTTTTATCGCGCAAGCAGCATTAATGCGTGCTAATACGATCCTCATCTACGTCTGGCTTGCGATTGTTTTCGGCGGCAATTTCGGCCTCCACTTCTGCCTCGCTAAGCGGTGTTGGCATGTGCTGTAAAGCCACCTCCAATACCTGATCAATCCATCTCACCGGAATGATCTTCAGCGACGCTTTGATATTGTCCGGAATCTCTTTTAGATCACGCTCGTTCTCTTGCGGGATCAATACCGTATCAATACCACCGCGGTGGGCTGCCAGCAGCTTCTCTTTGAGACCACCAATCGGCAGCACTTCGCCACGCAAAGTGATCTCACCAGTCATAGCAACATTAGCGCGCACCGGAATACCAGTCAGTACAGAGACCAGCGTGGTGCACATGCCGATACCAGCACTAGGACCATCCTTCGGTGTTGCTCCTTCCGGCACGTGAATATGGAAGTCATTACGCTCTAGCTGGCGACGACGAATACCCAGCGCACGGGCACGGCTCTTCAGTACCGTCCAAGCAGCCTGAATCGACTCCTGCATGACATCGCCGAGCGAGCCTGTGCTGGTCACACGGCCTTTACCTGGCACTGACACGCCTTCAATGGTCAGCAGCTCGCCGCCCACGGAGGTCCACGCCAAGCCAGTCACCTGACCCACCTGATCCTCTTCTTCAGCGCGACCAAAGCTGTATTTGCGCACGCCCAGATACTGCTCAATGCCGACCCCTTCCACCTTGACGGTTTCTGTCGATGGCGCTAGCGAATGTGCCTTCACCACCTTACGGCAGACCTTGGCGATCTCTCGCTCCAAGCCACGTACACCGGCTTCGCGGGTGTAGTGGCGGATGATGTGGCGCAAACTGGCTTCATCGAACTCCACTTCACCGTCTTTGATGCCGTTGGCTTCGATTTGCTTGGGCAGCAAATACTGCCGAGCAATGTTGACCTTCTCATCTTCGGTGTAGCCTGGGATGCGAATCACTTCCATCCGGTCAAGCAGCGGCCCAGGAATATTCAGTGAGTTCGAGGTACAGATAAACAGCACTTCAGAGAGGTCGTAATCCACCTCAAGGTAGTGGTCGTTAAAAGTGTTGTTCTGCTCTGGGTCGAGCACTTCAAGCAATGCCGAGGCCGGATCACCACGCTGATCCATGCCCATCTTGTCGATTTCATCCAACAAGAACAGCGGGTTACGCACGCCCACTTTCGACAGCTTTTGCACTACCTTGCCCGGCAGCGAACCAATATAAGTACGGCGATGACCACGAATCTCTGCTTCATCGCGCACACCACCCACCGCCATGCGCACAAACTTACGGTTTGTCGCCTTGGCAATCGACTGCCCCAACGAGGTTTTACCCACGCCTGGCGGGCCGACTAAACACAGTACCGGTCCTTTCACCTTGCCCACGCGACTTTGCACCGCTAGGAATTCCAAGATGCGATCTTTTACTTCTTCCAGACCGTAATGATCTTCATCCAGCACTACCTGCGCACGGGCTAGGTCATGACTGATTTTGCTGCGCTTTTTCCACGGGATGCTGACCATCCAATCCAGATAGCTGCGCACCACGGTCGCTTCTGCTGACATCGGTGACATCATCTTCAGCTTGTTCAATTCAGCCTTGGACTTCTCTCGGGCTTCTTTGCTCATGCCAGCAGCATTGATTCGTTTTTCCAGCTCTTCGAGCTCGCTACCACCTTCATCCAAGTCGCCCAGCTCTTTCTGGATCGCCTTCATCTGTTCGTTTAGGTAGTACTCGCGCTGGCTTTTTTCCATCTGCTTTTTAACCCGCCCACGGATACGCTTCTCGACTTTCAATACGTCGAGCTCACCTTCCATTAGACCGATCAGATGCTCTACCCGCTCACGGGTATTAATCATCTGCAGAATGTCCTGCTTCTCTTCTACTTTCAGCTGCAGGTGCGCGGCAATGGCATCAGCCAAGCGACCCAGTTCATCGATGCTGGTCACTGAGCTAACGATTTCTGGCGCCACTTTTTTCGACATTTTGACGTAATCGTCAAACTGCGACAGCAGTGATTTCGACAGCGCTTCCGCTTCCATCGGCTCAGGCTGAACGTCTTCCAGTTCCTCGACATTGGCGCTGATGCTGGTGCCGTCCATCATCAATTGCTTAACCGTGGCGCGGGACACGCCCTCGACCAATACTTTGACGGTGCCGTCAGGCAACTTGAGCATTTGCAGGACGGTGGCAATGGTGCCAACAGAATGAATGTCTTCAGGGGTGGGCTCATCGTCAGAGGCATTGCGCTGAGCAACCAGCAGAACCTGCTTGTCACCCGCCATAGCATCTTCGAGAGCACGAATGGATTTAGCCCGACCAACAAATAGCGGGAGTACCATATGTGGATAAACAACCACATCTCTGAGTGGTAGCAGTGGAATTTCTTTCAACACGTTTCGCCTCACTGGTTAAAAGTCTCTCCGGCTAAGACTGAAAAAGGCCTATGTAGGCCTTTTTCAGATTCAGTCCGGTGCTACTTTGGATGCCGGCTTTTCGCTATTGCTGTAAATCAGCAGCGGCTCTGAATCACCGCGAATAGATGCCGAGTCAATCACCACCTTGGCGACATCTTTCATCGATGGCACTTGATACATGGTGTCGAGCAGCACATTTTCAAGGATAGATCGCAAACCCCGTGCGCCGGTCTTACGTTCCATCGCCCGTTTGGCCACTTCACGCAGGGCGTCTTCACGGAAATCCAGCTCTACCCCTTCCATATCAAACAGTCGTGCATATTGCTTGGTTAGGGCGTTGCGCGGCTCGGTCAGAATCTGAACCAGTGCTTCTTCGGTCAGCTCTTCCAACGTGGCGGTGACCGGCAAGCGGCCAATAAACTCTGGGATCAAACCAAACTTGATCAGATCCTCGGGCTCCACCTCTTGGAACAGCTGGCCAACACTGCGGCCCAACTCCTTGCTCTTCACTTCAGCGGAAAAGCCAATACCGCCTTTTTCCGAGCGCGCTTGGATGATTTTTTCCAAGCCAGAGAATGCACCGCCACAGATAAACAAGATGTTGCTAGTGTCTACCTGCAGAAATTCCTGCTGGGGATGCTTGCGTCCGCCCTGCGGTGGCACCGAAGCCACCGTCCCTTCGATCAGCTTGAGCAGCGCTTGCTGCACACCCTCACCGGAAACATCACGGGTAATAGACGGGTTGTCTGACTTACGTGAAATCTTGTCGATCTCGTCGATGTAAACAATACCGTGCTGGGCTTTTTCCACGTCGTAGTCGCACTTCTGCAACAACTTCTGGATGATGTTTTCAACATCCTCACCAACATAACCGGCTTCGGTCAGGGTGGTGGCATCAGCAATAGTAAAGGGCACGTTGAGCAGACGCGCGAGGGTTTCAGCCAGCAAGGTTTTACCCGAACCGGTCGGCCCAATCAGCAAGATATTACTCTTACTCAGCTCAATCTCGCTTTTCGAGTTGCTGTTATCGCGTAGCCGCTTGTAGTGGTTATACACTGCTACGGCGAGCACCTTTTTAGCGCGCTCTTGGCCGATAACATAGTCGTCGAGCGTCTCTTTGATTTCTTGAGGGCTCGGTAACTTTTCAGTCTTACTGTCAGCACTGTCATCCTGCACTTCTTCACGAATAATATCGTTGCACAGGTCGACACACTCGTCGCAAATAAACACGGACGGGCCCGCAATGAGCTTGCGAACCTCGTGCTGGCTTTTGCCGCAAAACGAGCAATAAAGCAGTTTGCTGTCGTCTTTACCGCCGCTGTGGTCGGTCATCGGCTCTCCCGAATTCTGGTCTGTAAAGCCAAGATGGCGGCAGTGTTGCTGTTTTTCAACCCTGCAGCCGCTCTTACGCTCCTATTTGCTTAGATTTTACCCAAATTGACACAATTCAAACTGGGCGACGTGTTAGCACCTGATCGACCAAGCCGTACTCTTTAGCCGCTTCTGCGCCCATAAAGTTGTCACGGTCTGTGTCGCGCTCAATCACCTCCAGTGGCTGACCACAGTGGTGAGCCAGCAATTCATTCAGCTGGGAGCGGATTTTGAGGATTTCACGGGCATGGATTTCAATATCCGACGCCTGCCCCTGATAGCCACCCAAGGGCTGATGGATCATGACGCGCGCGTTAGGTAGCACGAAACGCTTACCCTTGGTCCCAGCCGCCAGCAGGAATGCCCCCATGGAAGCAGCCTGACCTAAGCACATTGTGGAGATATCCGGCTTAATAAACTGCATGGTGTCGTAAATCGACATACCTGCGGTTACCGAGCCGCCAGGGCTATTGATGTAAAAGTGGATGTCTTTATCTGGGTTTTCGGACTCCAGCCAAAGCATCTGCGCGACTATCAGGTTGGCCATATGATCTTCCACCTGACCAACCATAAACACTACCCGCTCTTTCAGCAGCCGCGAGAAAATATCAAACGAGCGCTCACCACGGGAGGTTTGCTCGATCACGATCGGCACCAGAGCCGAACGGGTCGGATCTTCGATCAACTTGTTCATTTCCGGCGTCATGGAGGTGATGCGGCTGAAATCAATCATCGGACGGTTCCTTGTTATCTCGCTGGGTTTTCTTGCCAAAACGCTACGGCCAAGACCTATCACAGCATGTTAAGTCGGAGTTTCGGCCTTCGTCCATAAAAGGGACGTGAATGGACAACTGACTGCTGCTTTATTAGGCGGAAATAGCAAACACACGAAAACGGGGCCTATCGGCCCCGTTTTATCGTTCAAAAAGCAATCAGCTAATTAGCGCTGGTTACTCTGGCTGGCGACCACTTCCTCGTAGGAACTGGCTTTGTCGCTCTGCTTGGCGGACGCCAATACCAGTTCAACCACCTGCTCCTCGAGAACAGCGCCTTCCACTTGTTCTAGCTGCTGACGGTTGCCGTAGAACCACTTAACCACTTCTGCGGGCTCTTCGTACTGCTCGGCAATCTCTTCAATGCGCGCACGCACCTGATCAGCGTCTACTTTAAGCTGGTTTTTTTCCAGAATCTGGCGCACTACCAAGCCAAGGCGTACTGAACGCTCAGCCTGCTCAGTGAACAGATCATCAGGCAGGATGCTGGCGTCGAACTGCTGACCACCACCAAACTGCTGCATCATCTGCTGGCGCATACGCTGCACTTCATTGCCCACCAGTGCCGCTGGCAGATCAAAGCTGTGGCTGTTTACCAAACCATCCATCACCTGCCCTTTCACTTGGGCACGGACGGCGTTGGTCAGCTCGCGCGCCATGTTCTTCTTCACTTCGCTACGGAATTTCTCCATGTCGCCGCCTTCCACGCCAAAGCCCTTCATGAACTCTGCGTCGATTTCTGGCAACTTTTGCGCTTCAACTTTATTCACGGTGACGTTGAACTCTACCGCCTGGCCCTTCAACTCTTCAGCGTGATAGTCCTCAGGGAAAGACAGTGCCAGCTTTTTGCTGTCACCGGCTTTAACGCCTACTAGGCCGTCTTCAAAGCCTGGAATCATGGAGCCTGAGCCCAGCACTAGGTTTTGACCCTTGGCGGAACCGCCAGCAAAGGCTTCTTCGCCTTTAAAACCTTCATAATCAATATTGACACGGTCGCCCTGCTCGGCAGCGCCTGCTTTTTCTTCCCAGCTGGCGCGTTGCTGACGCAGGTTGGCGATCATGGTATCCAGATCGGCCTCGGTCACTTCCGCAACTGGGCGCTCGACAGTGATGCTATCAAAGCTGGCCAGCTCAATTTCTGGGAACACGTCAAAAACGGCAACGAACTCGAGGTCTTTACCTGGCTCATTGGTAGTGGCTTCAAAGCGCGGCATGCCGGCTGGCTCAAGCTTTTGCTCTTCTACTGCCTTAAGGAAGCTGTCACGCATTACATCGCTGAGTACTTCGTTGCGCATGCTGCTAGCAAAGCGGCGCTTCACTTCACGCATTGGCACTTTGCCGGGACGGAAACCGTCGATACGCAGGTTTTTCTGGGCTTCGAGCAAGCGCTGCTCAACAGCAGAATCCAGACGCTCGGCCGGTAGTGCCACGGTAAGACGACGCTCTAAACCTGAAGTCGTTTCTACGGAAACCTGCATAACTTCCTCTTTTTAAACGTATATGAACTGGTGTAAGAGCATCAGCAACATGCGGACACTCCTTGAAGGCGCGGAATTATAAAGGAACCGCAGCGGTATGCCTACGTCAACATGGCAGAAGCAGCAGGCAATAAAAAACCCGCCGTAGCGGGTTTTTTATAATTAACAATAGTGGGGTGGCTGATGGGGCTCGAACCCACGACCACCGGAATCACAATCCGGGGCTCTACCAACTGAGCTACAGCCACCACTTAAACTTTTGCCGGCAACCGAATGGCGCGCCTGGCAGGACTCGAACCTGCGACCTACGGCTTAGAAGGCCGTTGCTCTATCCAGTTGAGCTACAGGCGCATATTCCGTACGTAACGATGACCATTTAAGAAAATGGTCGGGGAGGAGGGATTCGAACCCCCGACATCCTGCTCCCAAAGCAGGCGCGCTACCAGACTGCGCTACACCCCGAAACTAGCTGCTCGAGCGAGGCCGGCATATTACTCGGGACATTTCATAGCGTCAACGGTAAAGCGCGCTTATTAGTTTGATTGCTGTTTTTTTGCGCCAATCGCAACAGCATGCCAAAATCGCGCCGCTTAACTAGCCAGTACCGCCCTCTCCTTTTGCAGCTATTAGACCACTTTTTTATGGAGCATTCATGACTGCCCTGATTCTTGACGGTAAAGCCCTCGCCCAACAGTTTGAAAACGAAATGCGTGGGCGGGTCGAAAAACTCATCGCTCAAGGCGACGGCCGTATCCCTGTGCTGGTCACTATATTAGTTGGCGCTGATCCCGCCTCCGCCACCTACGTAAAGATGAAAGGCAATGCTTGCGCTCGCGTTGGCCTTGGCTCACGCAAGATCGAATTACCAGAGAACACCACCACCGAGCAGCTACTAGCAACGATTAATGAATTAAATGCCGATCCAGACGTGCACGGCATTTTATTGCAGCACCCCGTGCCTGAGCAGATTGACGAACGCGCTTGCTTCGACGCTATTGCTCTTGAAAAAGACGTCGACGGTGTCACCTGCCTAGGATTTGGCCGCATGAGCATGTCTGAGCCGGCCTACGGCAGTGCCACACCAAAAGGCATCATGCGCTTGCTTGAGCACTACAACATCGAACTGGCAGGCAAACATGCTGTGGTCGTCGGCCGTAGCGCCATTCTTGGCAAGCCGATGGCGATGATGCTGCTTGGCGCCAATGCCACGGTAACCATCTGCCATAGTCGCACGCAAGATCTGGCCGAACACGTTCGCCGCGCCGACATTATCGTTGGCGCCGTCGGCAAGCCGGAGTTTATTAAAGCTGAGTGGATAAAAGATGGCGCGGTGGTGGTTGATGCTGGTTATCACCCCGGTGGTGTCGGCGATATTGAACTGGGCCCATTAACAGAGCGCGTCAGTGC
>Ga0209075_1002515_pt1 | contig 16119 bp, 16 predicted proteins | sample Stecom2011_FD_187523 | JGI IMG/M metagenome (GOLD analysis project Ga0209075, IMG submission 187523) | Agricultural soil microbial communities from Utah to study Nitrogen management - Steer compost 2011 (SPAdes) (version 2) | ecosystem: Environmental > Terrestrial > Soil > Agricultural land...
TGTCCTGGCGCAGGTCGAGCGGACGCTGGCCAAGGCCCGCTTCTGGCAGCGCTTCGGGTCGGCGGGCCTGCTCCCCGAGCAGGTGAAGGTGCTCAACCGCCTGCTGGATGGAGGAGAGCGAGGGTTTGCGCACGGCATCAGTGCATCGCAGTACCAGAAAGTCGTCAAGGTCAGCAAGGCAACGGCTACCCGCCACCTCGCCGGGCTGGTCGAGAAGGGGTGCCTGGTGAAGCTACCCGGAGGAGGCCGCAGCACACGCTATCAAGTACCGGATGTGCTCCGTCGGGAGTAGGTATTTCTCAGCGCCGGTCCGACCCCGTCAGCCGCTCTTAAGGGGCTGACCCCAACACAACCCGACACAGACAAGACACCCGGCCGGGGAGACCCGCGCCGGGTGTCTTGCGTTTTGGGCAGCGCAGAAACGTAACCAATGTGTATGCGGCGTGGCGGAAATGGGGCTGAATTTTATGAATCTTCCTCATGGTAGCCTCTGCACCCCATGCACAGCATTCTCTATTTCATCTCAAGATATTGATTACTAGTGTTTTTTTGGAGTACTAGTTTTGTAGTTCTTGAGGTGACTATAAAGATCGTTCTGTGACAAATGTTTACGAAATTGAGGGGGTGACCCATACTTCCTTCTGCTAGCGCTGATGCGGCAAAAAATATGTGGTTGGAGCCAGATCATACGGGGGGTGAGCATGGATCTCAGCAAAGGAAGTGTGGTGTTTGTGACGGAACATAATCCACAGTCGACTCTCTTCATCGAGCACATCAAGAATAGAATCAGCTGTTCGGCCCTTCTGGTATCTCCGAGGGACAGTACGGTAAGCCTGGGTGACGATATATCTGTGTTGATCATGGATGTAGATCATATGGACGAGAGCCATATGCAAAGGTGGCAGGAGTTCCTTGCCGAGCACGAGAGTGATGATATCTGCCTTGCCGCGCTGAATATGAGAGATGAAGCGCACGCAGCAGAAATACTTTCTTTCATGCATCTATCTGGTGTTTTCTATCGCAGTGATTCCCTCGAGATGATCTGCAAGGGTATCGACAGGCTTCTGGAGGGGCATCTCTGGATGTCCAGGCCTCTGATGACTCGGCTGATCGATTTCTTCAGGAAGCAGTCACTGAATTCCTACCGCCCCGCTTGCGGATTGACTCAGCGAGAAATGGAAATCATCGGGCTGCTGGGCTCCGGTGCTTCCAATGTACAGATCGCCGATAGGCTCTTTGTCAGCGAGCATACGGTTAAGTCGCATTTGTACAATATCTTCAAGAAGATCAATGTACATAACAGAACCCAGGCGGTCAGTTGGGCCCGGCAGAACCTTGGCGCTCCCCCGCCATTGATGAAACTGAATAACCGCAAGGGAGTATAGGAATGCAACTGCGATTCCATTCCGTGATGGCGGTAAGGCCTTTGCCGCTGCTGGCCATACTCCTGCTCTGTGCGGTGGCGGCTCCAGATGCCTCTGGTTCGGAAGCCGAGATCGGGCCACGGGCACCTATCGCCGAACAGGAAAGTATCGAGGAGGTGCCCGGTGAGGCTGAGGAGGAGTTGAGCCGTCAGTTCAGGCTCCAGGAGCCGGGGATTTCAGGGGTGCTCATCGATCGCACCATCACCATGACCGGCAAGACGTTCTTCCGACAGTTCAGCCAACTGAGCCTGGAGAGGCCTGTCATTGGTGATGTCAACCTGACGATCCACGAGCGGCCTTCGGCGAGGTGGGGGAGCCAGATATGGATTACGCAGGGTAACCGGGTGGTGTTCGAGGCCACCATGCCCCCACGGCTGAGCGACATCGATGCCTATGTGGATGTTGCTATCGAGCAGGTCGAGGAACTCATCATCAGGCAGACGATTCTTCAGGCGCTTGATAATGACCCTGACCTGGCTGACGAAGAGATCTAGTACGGACGAGGAGTATGGCAATGAAGATGAAAGGCATGGTTTCTATGGCACTGGTTGCCGGGATGACGTTTTCGATTGGGGCGGCTCACGCCGGTGAGCTGATCTACCGGCCCATCAATCCCTCTTTCGGCGGTGACCCGCTGGCCGGAAATTACCTGCTCAACAAGGCGCAGTCTCAGGACGACAACACCGATCCCAATGCGCCGGACTTCGGCAGCTTTTCCGAGACGGATCTGTTTCTTCAGGACTTGAGGAGCAGCCTGGTGAACGATGCGATCCAGGATGCCGTGGACGGCGAGGAGGGCCGCACCAGCCTGATCGAGAGTTCCAACTTACGCGTTCGGATCGAGAGCCTAGGTGGCGGCGGCTTTGTCATGACGATCCTGGACCGTCGTACCGGTGAGCAGACCACGGTCAACCTGGGGCAGTCACCGGGTCAGTTCTGAATTCACGAACCTCCAGCCGAATATGAACAATGTAAAAAGGGACAGGGAGCTGAACCATGAAATTGATCACGACGCTAGTGGCGGCAGGGTTTCTGACGATCAGTGGCTGTGCCAACGTGGTGACGTCTTATGATGGCCTCGAGGGCGCGCCCGCCACCCTGACGCCCAGGACTGGCACCTACCAGGAGCTGACCAGTCTGCCGCGGCCCAGTGCGCCGATTCTGGCGGCCGTTTACGACTTCCGCGACCAGACCGGCCAGTATCGCCCTTCGCCCGCCAGTACCTTCTCGACCGCCGTGACCCAGGGTGGGGCAGCCATGTTGAGTTCGGCCCTGGCGGAATCGGGTTGGTTCGTGCCTCTGGAGCGGGTCGGGTTGCAGAATCTTCTGACCGAGCGCCGTATCATCCGTGCCAACCTGGAGCGCGTCGGCAGGGAAAATGAGCTTTCCTCCCTGAATGCGGCCAGGGTGCTGCTGGAGGGCGGGATTATTGCCTACGATTCCAACATGAGGACCGGCGGGGCTGGAGCGGAATACTTTGGCATCGGCGCCTCGGGCCAGTATCAGGTGGACCAGGTGACCGTGAACCTGCGTGCCGTGGACATTGCCACGGGTGAGGTGCTGGGTAATGTAACGACCAGCAAGACCATCTATTCCCACGAGATTCGTGCGGGGGTATATCGTTTCATCAGCTTCCGGCGCCTGCTCGAGGCGGAGGCGGGGCTTACCCACAACGAACCAGTGCAGATGGCGGTGATGTCGGCGATCGAGTCGGCCGTGGTTCACATGATCACTCAGGGCGTCGACAGGGGGCTCTGGTCGCTGGAGGATCCCACGGATATTGACCACGAAGTGTTTGTGGCCTACCGGGATGCGACGGTGCCCATGCTGTAAATTGAAAGGTTTTATTACTGAAGCGCCGGCCCCTGGCCGGCGTTTATTGTTATTGGTGGGTAGTGTGAGGGCTCGCCCGTTTCCGCTCTTCTTAGTTGGCGTATGAGGTGCCTGAGTCTGAGTCTTATTTTCCTGATTTAAAAAACTCATGAAAATATATGATTGCTGACTGTCTCTGGTTTGTAAATACTTGTAGCCAAGCTTCTCAAGCAGGCGGATCACCGATGAAACTCTCTACGTCATTCCTTCAGCACTCCTTGAACAGCGTTGCATGCGTGTTGGCGCTCGGTTTTGCCTCGACGGCGATGGCGGTGGATCTTCATCAGGCATCCGAGCTGGATCGTGGCGGAAATTCGGGCAACAGCGCGATGACCTACCAGCAGGGGCATGGCAACGACAGCACCGTCCTTCAGTCCGGCTTTCGCAACGACTCGCTGACCGCTCAGAGCGGCATCGGCAATCGGGCGCTGACCTTGCAGAGCGGCGTTGGCAACCAGGCCCGAGTGCTGCAGTCGGGCGGCTATCTGGACGCGACGGTGGCTCAGTATGGCCATGGCCATGAGGCCAATATCCTGCAGAAAGGCTTCGGCAAGGAAGCGAATGTGGTACAGGCTGGCGTCCAGGGAAGGGTGGATGTCATGCAGTTGAATGCCTCGCGCGGGGCGCCGGTGGAAATCCACCAGTTCTCACGCGGTAGGGCAGCCATTCAGGTGATCCAGCACTAAGTGCAGCGGGGTTGCCTGATTCTGTGAAGCATGCCTGGTGTCAGGCCGCTTCATGAACCGACCTGGTGAATGCCAACAACGACAGCTACGCCAGGGCAACAAGTGAAGGGGATCGATGATGAAACTCAAGATGACTCTGCTTGCCGCTGCCATTGCCATGACCAGTGGTCACGCCATGGCGAACAGCAGCAATACCGCTACTACTGACCAGACCGGTTGGGGTAACGATGCACTCGTCGCCCAGCAGCGTGGCGATGGCCACCAGACTGCTACCGTGACCCAGGTCGGTGGCTACAACGACGCAGAAGTTCTGCAGACCGGCAAGGGGCAGACTGCCACGCACTACCAGCATGGCTGGGGTAACACCTCCGACAGCTACCAGACCGGACGCAGCAATACGGTTGATGTGACCCAGTACGGCACCGGCAACTATTCCAACGTTGACCAGTACGACTCCCGTAACGGTGCCACGGTGGAGCAGTACGGCAAGGGCAACGACTCCGATGTACAGCAGAGCGGTCGGCATCAGCGTGCAACTGTGCTGCAGACCAACTACTACAACGAGTCCTCCATTGACCAGAGCGGTAACAACCAGACGGCCAACGTCAGCCAGACCGGCTCCTGGAACGACTCCAGCATCGATCAGAGCAACGGTTCCGGCTGGTTCAGCGGCTTCAACACTGCCACTGTCTCGCAGAGTGGCACCATGGGTAGCTCCAGTATCGAACAGAGCGGCTATGCCAACAATGCCAATGTCGACCAGGGTGGTTTCGGCAACGGTGCCGATATCAGCCAGTCCGGCACCTTTAACTACTCCGATGTGGATCAGTCCGGCATCGGTGATATGGCAACCGTCGAGCAGGAAGGCTTGCTGAACAAGTCCTATGTGACCCAGAGCGGGTTCTACAACGATGCCGACGTGAACCAGTCCGGCAGTTCCAACCTCTCTGTGGTGAATCAGTCCGGCGCCTTCGGCACGGTGGATGTCGCCCAGGCGGGCGCCTTCAACTACTCCTCGGCCTCTCAGTCGGGTGGCATGCTGAACAGCATCAGCCACACCCAGACCGGCATGGGCAACTCGGCTGTCAGCACCCAGACCGGCAGCTTCAACAATGTGGTGGTGGTGCAGTAAGCCGTATTACGCCTTCCTTTATCAGCGAAGCCGGCCTCCCTTGTGGGGCCGGCTTTTTGTGAGTCGGCATCCTGTGTGCCGGCGTAGGCGATTGGCAGATGGCAGCAGGGGCGCCCCGCTGCGGCGGGGCTACCGAACGGAAAGCCGGACCCGGCTGCCCTGCCCGGATACCCGGGAAGTGCTGCGGTTGCCTCCGCTACGAATCTCGATGTCCAGGCTGCCTGCGCCTTGCTGGGTGATGTCCAGAGTGACGCCCTCAGCGTCGTACTCCCGGTGGGTGGGTACGGTGCCTTCCAGGGGGTGCACCCGTTGGCCGTCAATGTCTTCCAGGGTCAGTGTGCCGCTGAAGCGGGTGCCCTGGGTGCCGGTGATCTCGATGCGTATCATGTGATTATCGCTGCCCTGTGAGTCGTGGGGAGGTATGGCATCCATGGCCGCCGCAGGAGCGATCAGGAGAGTTCCAAGGGAGACCAGTGTCAGCCAGGCGCCGGGTTTCATGAGGGATTCCTCCGTTCTGGCCGAGGTGAATCACCGCCTTGGCAGGTGCAGGGGCGACAGCGGCCTGGGGATAAAACCGGGCGGGGAAGGCTTGCCCGCTCGCTCGGCCACGGCGATGCTGATGGCCGGCGCACGACTGGCCTGTGCCATGACCTCGCGCAGCACCCGGCAGGTCCTGGCCAGATGAGTGGCGCCAAGGGTGGGGTGGCACAGGAACATCAGGCTGGTCTCACCCAGCTCGCGGGCCACCTCGTGTCGTCGTTCGGGCCGCCACCCCGGGTGGGCTGCCGAGGGGCCGAAGGCCTGCTCCAGGTAGATTTCCGAGCAGGAGCCTGAAAAGCAGGGTACGCCGCGTGCGACGATGGTCTCGAGGATGCGGTCGCGGTTCCAGCCGCTGGCAAGCTGCTCCGGTTCGACGAACACATAGCACTTGTAGGCGGCGTGATCGATGTGGGCCGGTATTCTGGGGGTACGCAACCCACGGCAGCGGCGGGCGGCCGACCAGATGCGTTGGGCATTGGCCTGGCGGGCGGCCTTCCAGGCGGGCATCCGACGCAGCTGGAGGCGGCCAATGGCGGCCTGCATTTCGGTGAGCCGCCAGTTGGTGCCGATGCTTTCATGGAGCCAGCGAAACCCTGGGGGGTGATGGCGCTCGTACACTGCCGACCAGCTCTTGCCGTGATCCTTGTAGGCCCACATGCGCTTCCACAGTTCGTGGTCGCTGGTGGTCACCATGCCCCCTTCGCCGCCGGTGGTCATGATCTTGTCCTGACAGAACGACCAGGCGGCAGCGTGGCCGATGCTGCCGACGCTGCGGCCACGGTAGCGAGCGCCGTGGGCCTGGGCACAGTCCTCGATCACCTTCAGGCCGTGGTGCCTGGCCAGCCGCATCAGGTCGTCCATCTCGCAGGGCCAGCCGGCCAGGTGAACGGCAATGATGGCGCGTGTCCGGGGGGTGATCAGCCCGGCAACGGTGTCGGCCGTGATGTTCTGTGAGTCCCGGTCGATATCGGCAAATACCGGAGTGGCTCCGGCATTGACGATGCAGGAGGCCGAGGCCAGGAAGGTGCGGGAGGTCACGATGACCTCGTCACCCTGGCCGATGCCCAGCCCTTTCAGGGTGAGATCCAGAGCGGTGGTACCGTTGGAGACGGCGATGGCGTAGTCGGCTTCAGCGAAGCGGGCAAACTCATGCTCGAACTCCCGGCATTCCTGTCCGGTCCAGTAGTTGACCTTGTTCGAGAGCAGGACACGCTCGACGGCATCGGCCTCTTCCCGGGTATAGGAGGGCCAGGGAGGGAATGGACCGTTGAGCATGGCGTCACCTCGCGGATAACAAGAAAATTACGTGTTGATACATAAGGCTACCCAACGGGGCGCCTCCCTCGCGCCTTGATTTTTCTCGTTTTCTCCGTGCGAGATGCGTGGTGCTTGATACGGGTGTGACGCACAGCAAACTCATGCTTCCGGGGTGAGAAACGTTGGACAGAAGGCGGTGTGGCCTTTCCGGGGCGGCCGGGCCATGCGGGAACAATGAAATGCCGAGTACGTCGGGATAGAATGCGCTCGACCGGAAGGCCGGGGCCCATGCGGTGCGCCGGGGGCCGGCCTTCTGTCGCCTGGGCAATGGATCTGGAGGGACTCAATGAGAATCACGATTTTCGGGACCGGCTACGTGGGGCTGGTGACCGGCACCTGCCTGGCCGATGTTGGCCACGACGTGATGTGCATGGATGTGGATGCGGGCAAGATTGCCCGGCTCGAGCAGGGGGAGATCCCGATCTACGAGCCGGGCCTCGAGGGGCTGGTGAGATCGAACGTGGACGCCGGCCGGCTGACGTTCACCACCGACCCGGCCGCGGCGGTGGCCTTCGGAACGCTGCAGATCATCGCCGTGGGCACGCCCCCCGACGAGGACGGCAGCGCCGACCTGCAATACGTGCTGTCCGTGGCCGAGACCATCGGTCAGCACATGGCCGATTACAAGGTCGTGGTCAACAAGTCCACCGTGCCGGTGGGGACTGCCGACCGGGTGCGCGAGAGGGTGGCGAGTGCACTGGCGGCCCGGGGTGAGGCGATCGAGTTCGATGTGTGTTCCAACCCAGAGTTCCTCAAGGAGGGGGCCGCCATCGAGGACTTTACCCACGGGGCGCGAATCGTGGTGGGCACCGACTCCGACCGGGTCAAGACCTTGATGCGGGAGTGCTACGGCCCCTACATCCGCCTGCATGACAAGCTGATGTTCATGGAGGTGCGGGCCGCCGAGCTGACCAAGTACGCCGCCAATGCCATGCTGGCGACCAAGATCAGCTTCATGAACGAGATCGCCAACCTGGCTGAGCGGCTGGGCGCCGATGTGGAGCAGGTGCGCCGCGGCATCGGCAGCGATCCGCGTATCGGCTACCAGTTCATCTACCCGGGCTGTGGCTATGGCGGTTCCTGTTTCCCAAAGGACGTGCAGGCCCTGGCGCGCACGGCACTGGAAGTGGACTATCGGGCCGAGCTGCTGACGGCGGTGGAGGCAGTGAACCAGCGCCAGAAGCAGACGCTGTTCGACAAGCTGTCCCAGGCTTTCGATGGTGACCTGGAGGGGCGCACGATCGCGGTATGGGGGCTCGCCTTCAAGCCCAACACTGATGATATGCGAGATGCACCCAGCCGTACCCTGATGGAGGCGCTGTGGGCCGCCGGTGCTCGGGTCCAGGCCTTCGATCCCGAGGCGATGAAGGAGTGCCGTCGGCTCTACGGCGAACGGGATGAGCTGGTCCTGGTCGCCGATCGCATCCAGGCGGTAAAGGGGGCCGATGCGCTGGTGATCTGTACCGAATGGAAGGACTTCCGCGCCGTGGACTTCGCCTGGCTGAAGCAGCAGCTGGCCACGCCGGTGGTGGTGGATGGCCGAAACCTCTACGACCCGCAAGCGGCCCGCGAAGCCGGGCTGATGTATTACGGCGTGGGCCGCGGGGCCTCCCTGCGTGGAGCAGAGGCGGGCCGGTGAGCATGAGGGGCTGATGCGTGCGGCAGCGGCAGGGCGACAGTGGCCAGGCCGCTGCCGCTATCCTGGTCATCTGCTGGTAGCAGAAAAATAAGCCTGAACCGCCGCTCCCGACGGCGCTAGGCTTATTCAGAGAGATCGGGGCGCCTTGTCGACCCCTGTCTCGGGTGTCAGAGTCTGTGCCGATTCCAGGAGGTTCCATGAAACTGCAGTGTCCGCATTGCCATGGTTTCGGGCTTTACAAGGTCAAGCGCCACTGGTGGGAGAGACTGCTTCATCTCGAGCGCCGCTATCACTGCGTCGATTGTGAAGCCTCTGTGGTGCGTTCCCGGATCGTCGAAGTGGCTTGATCCCTCCGCTTTTCAGCAGCAGCTCTGCCCACCGCCATGGCTTCCCTCCCTGGCAACATGCTGTACGTCCTGGGCTCCTTTTGCTGCAGGCCTCGAACGTTTCTCCTTGTGCCGCAGACCGTCGATTTGCCTGGGGGCCCGGGCTTTTCATCTGGCCGAGCAGTGCTCAACAGGTGAAGTATCAGATTCCCCACCTGTGCCTCGTTAATGGCGTGATACTTCTGTTAGCGATGGCCATCGCTGGCTTCGTCTCCTTCCGATGAGAAAAATCCTGAGGCGGGCTTTCGGTATAAGTGTAACAATCAGTGACATTAAAGGTTGGCTTTGTTAAGCCGTGGAGGGCCGCCGAATGTCCCAGTTTGTGCATGTAACAAAGCAGGGTGCGATTGCCAGCCCGTCGGGCAGAACGGCCCTGACAGCCGGGCCAGGAGCCGCTGGACTGGGCCCTTCGGGACCGAGACGGTGGCGAGTTCGGGTGCTGGGGCCTGCTGAGGTTGCACAGCATGCCGCCAGCATCGTTCGGCTGACCCGCGAGGAACAGGCTCGCCAGGAGGGGAAGTTGCTGCGTGATATCGACATCGATTCATACCTCGACAAACTGCTGGCCAAGGCGGACCTGGCGGTGCTGGAAGTCGCCCACCGCTGCTGCGGATTCTGCGCCTTCTATACCTACCTGCCCGGCTTGGGTACGGCCTTCATCACGCTGTTTCTGGTGTCGCCCGATGTTCGGCGCAACGGGATGGCGCGGGACATGCTCGAGGTGGTGGCGGCGTCGGCTGCTCAGCGTGGTTTTCACTCCCTCACGCTGCGGGTTCGTGACGACAATGCTTCCGCTATTTGTTTCTATCTCGCCCAGGGGTTCCAGGTGGTCGATCGCCACGAGCGGGATCTGGAGATGAGGCTTGAGATGACGGCATTCGGAGCGGGGTAGCATCAGGTCGGGGCGACCGGAGCCTGTGGCTTCATGCGCTGAGAGTGACATCCTCGGGGGGAGGGCGACGATGAATATGCACACCACGATCGACGATTTTGAGAAGCTGATCAATGAAAGGGGCTGGGTAGTCTTCGAGGAAGCGGTCGACCCGGCGTTTACCCGGGAGTTGCGCAACGACTGCCTGAAGTGGATCGATATCTGTCGGGAATATCAGATTCGTAATGGCGTAAATGCCAGCGGCGATGGGACGGCACATCACTGCCTGGGCGCGGGTGACAGCATCGATCGCTATATCGACATGCACCTGTTTCACCCCTTTATCTCGCGCTACTTCAATGACGAACCCTATATCTGCAACTCACTGACACCCATCGGCGGGTTTCCCGGTTTCACAACCTATGTCCACAAGCTCCACCGGGATGTACGCACTCTGATTCCGGGGTATCCGCTGAAGCTCAACATGCTGGTGATGTGCGACGACTTCACACCGCAGAATGGCACCCTGGTGCTCTCGGGATCGCACAATCGGCCGGACAGGCCCAGCGATGAGGAGTTCGATCGGCTCCATGAGCGCATCCTGGGGCCGGCCGGTTCGGTGCTGCTCTTCAACTCGACCCTCTGGCACAAGGGAGCGGATATTCCCGGGAATCGGCCCCGTGTTGCGTTGACCGTCGGCTATGGTCGCGCCTATGTGAAGCCGGCAATGGACTATGCAAGGATGCTGGGCGAGTCGTATGGCGAGTCCCTGTCGCCCCTGACTCGCCAGGTCCTGGGCTATAACTCACGTGTGCCGGTCAGCCTGGACGAATGGTATCGACCGACGAGCGAGCGACTCTACCATGCGGACCAGGGCTGACCCGGTGTTTGAACACGCTTTCCTCGAACGGGTCTCCCGAGAGGTGGGTGGCGCATTCTATCTGTTCGACGAAGCCGCCTTTCGCAGCAACTATCTCGGGCTGCGGGATCGGCTGAGGGGGCATTGGCCCGGCACCGAGCTGGCCTATGCGCTCAAGGCCAATTACATGCCACCGATTCTTCATGCCCTGGCCTCCATGCAGGGCTCCGCGGAAGTCGTGTCCCGATTCGAGTACGAGGTGGCGAGGCAGTTCATTCCGGGGGAGCGGATCACCTTCAATGGACCCGTGAAGCGTAGCGAAGACCTGAGGGTTGCCCTGCAGGCGGGGAGTCAGGTCAATCTGGACTCCTTCGCCGAGATCGACTGCCTCAGGCAGCTGTCGGGTGAGTTCAATCGGCTGCGCATCGGGTTGCGGCTCTGCTTCCCGTCGTCCCAGCTCTCCAGCCGCTTCGGGTTCGAGGTGGAAGGGGTGGAGCTGGAACAGGCCCTGAAAGAGCTTGCCGCCATCAAGGGTGTCGAACTGGTATCGCTGCACGCCCATGCGACCTGTCGGCCACTCGGCGTCGAGGATCCCGTCAATCGCGTGCGCCAGCTGTGTGAGCTCTCACGCAGCCTGCTGCCCGACCATCCGATCGAGACGATCAACATCGGAGGGGGGCTGATTGGCGAGATGCCGCCCTTCCTGAAGGCGCAGTTTCCCTTCCCCGTTCCGACACTCCATGAGTACGCCGATGCCATCGGCAGGGCCTTCCTGCGCTATCGCCCCTCCGCGGTGACCCGCCTGGTCGTGGAGCCCGGTGTGTCGATGGTAGGCAACACCATGTGCCTGGTGGCAAGAGTCATGGAGGTCAGGCAGCGTCGCCACGGCTGGCAGGCGCTGCTGGATACCAGCATCAACAGCGTCAACCCCACGCGCTCGACCATCCAGCCGGCTCTGCGGGCCGTCTCCAGCCGGACCAGGCGGCAGTCCAATCGCCGCCTGTTTCGGCTGGTGGGACATACCTGCATGGAGCACGATGTGATCAGCGAGGCGCTGATGGCGGACCTCGAGCCCGGAGACTTTGTCGTCATCGAAAACCGGGGTGCCTATTCGTTGAACTATACCCCACCGTTCATCGTGCCAGCGCCGGCGGTGGTCAGTCACGAGGGCAAGGTCCTGAAGCGGGCCGATGGGCCGGAACAGATTCTGGCGAGCTATTGTCAGCTGCTCCTGGATTCACCTGAGGAATGCCGTCATGAACACTCTCTTCACCTGTGCGGGAAGGCGTAACTACCTGATCGCCTATTTCAGGAAGGCGCTGGGCGGCCGGGGCAAGTTGCTGGCCGGGGACTGCAGTGTCCATGCGGCGGCGCTTCAGGAGGCCGATGAAGGCTTCATCCTGCCCCCGGTGCAGGCCCCGGAATACGTCGATCACCTGCTGGACCTGTGTGTTGAGCAGGGGGTCGAGCTGCTGGTGCCGCTCAATGATCATGAGTTGCCGATCCTGGCAGCGGCCCGACATCGCTTCAGCCGTGCGGGAATCGAGGTGCTGGTGTCGTCGTCGGAGGTGGTCGAGCTCGCGGCTGACAAGCTGGCGACGGCTCGCTTTGCCGAGGCGCTGGACCTTCATCCGCCCCTGACCTTTTCAACCCTCGAGGGTGCGTTTGCGGCGCTGGACTCCGGCGAACTCCAGTTTCCGCTCATCGTCAAGCCGCGTTGGGGAACGGCGTCGCTGGGCGTCGATCGTGTCGATAACAGGGAAATGCTGGAGCTGTCCTGGCGGCTGGGGCTTCATCGCCTTCCGCGTCTCGGTCTACGGCAGGGGAGCTTCCCGGGGGAGGCGCTGCTGATACAGAGCCTGCTGCCGGGGCAGGAGTACGGGCTGGACGTGGTCAATGACTTGAACGGCCACTACCGCACCACTTTCGTCAAGCGAAAGCTCTCGATGCGCGCCGGCGAGACCGAGCGAGCGGTCACCGAGATACGCCCGGAGCTGGTCGAGGCGGGAAGGCGGATCGGGGAGGCGCTGAGGCATAGAGGGAACCTGGATTGCGACATCTTTTTCGATGGCAAGACGGTTCGCCTGCTGGAGCTCAATCCGAGATTCGGCGGAGGGTATCCCTTCAGTGCCGAAGCCGGTGCCGACTTGCCTGCGGCGTTGATCGCCTGGACGCGAGGGGAGGAACCCGCGGAGGGATGGGCATCGATTCGGTCCGGTATCATCATCAGCAAGTGTGACCGCCTGGTCTGTGTGGGCGGTGCCGGTCGGGAGACCAGGATTCAGAGCATAAGGGGCCAGGAGCCAGAAGCCCCTGCCATACCCATCATGGACGTGGTGGGGCTGAATGATTGAACAGGAGCTCTCGCGATGAATACCTGGTCCGGCCTGGCCACCTGGGTATCGGGAGCCCTCTCCCTTGCCATTCCCGGGGGCTATCTGCTGGCCATTGCCATGCTGGTCCTGATGCTTCCGCTCTGCTCATGGTGGGTAACACGCCTCTGGGACCATGCCCTGCCGATGCTGCCGGCCGTGGTGCTGGCCTTGTTTGCGGTCTGCTGGCTGGTGATGGCCGACTGGCATGGGGACATCGCCAATGCGTTTCGCCTGGTATGGCCGGCCATGGCCATGGCGCCCTGCCTGCTGGCGCTGCTGATGTTTCCGCCATCATTGGCCTGGCTCTGGTCGGGCCTGTCCGTGGGTGGCATCTATTGCGGTGTGTCCAGCGTCGTGCAGCGTGCGTTGCTGGGGCTGACGCGGGCATCCGGTCCCGATCCCCTGCATCCGATCCTGTTCGGTAATTTTAGTCTGCTGCTCGCCTTCTTCTGCCTGGCCGGCTTGGGCTGGGCCTGGTGCCAGATGCGACGGATCCGGTGGATGGTCACCTTGATGGCCGGTGCTCTGGGTGGGCTCATTGCCTCCGCGCTGTCGGGAACTCGAGGTGGGTGGGTCATCATGCCGATTCTGCTGGTGATGCTTTGGCTGATTCACGGCAGGCAACTGCCAAGGCGGCTCACGATTCGGCTGGCGGTCGGAGCCATGGTCATGGCGGTCATGGCGGTGTGGGTGCCGGAGACGGGCGTCAAGGCACGGATCATCATGGGCCTGGAGCATGCCTCGCGTTACCTGCAGGGGGAGCAAGGTGTCGCCACGGGAGCCCGGCTGGAGATCTGGAGGGGGGCCTTGCTGCTGATTGCCGAGCGCCCGCTGCATGGCTGGGGTGACCAGGAGTACCAGGAGGGGCTCAAGCGACTGGGGGAGGAGGGACGCATCGACCCGGCGGTGGTGAACTACTGGCATGCGCACAGCGACCTGCTGGATGCCTGGGTCCGGCGGGGGGTGGCAGGGCTGCTTGTGCTGCTGATGCTCTATGCCCTGCCCATCGTGCTCTTCTGGAAGGGCCTGGGAGACAGGAACCCCAGCAGGAGAGCACTGGCTGGCTGCGGTGTGCTGCTGGGCGTTGGACTGTTCGGTTTCGGCCTGAGTTACAGCTTCATGGTCTACCCGGTAAGCATTGCCCTTTACAGCGTTTGGCTATGTATTCTCTGGGCACTGTATCTCGCGCCGTCCAGGTGACGCCATGGCGCTTCCCTCTTCATCGTATCGCGAGGTATTTGACGTCCTCCCCTCCCTCAGCTGCTTAGGCAGCTGCCGCCAACGGCGGAAAGGAAGGGGATTCCTACGGCGCTCAGGCACGGCATTGGCCTCAAAGCCACAATCGACACAGGCAAAGCGGGCCTGGCTGCGCCAGTTCTCGGCGGCGACGTGACCACACTCGGGGCAGGTGCGGCTGGTGTTGTGCGGTGGCACAACGACCAGATGCGCCCCGCGCCAGGCCAGCTTGTAGTCGAGCTGGCGCCGGAACTCGTACCAGCCCTGGTCGAGGATCGAGCGGTTGAGGCCGGATTTCTGCCGGATGTGGCGGCCTGGCTGCTCGACACTGCCTCTGGCCGAGCGCGACATGTTGCCTACCTGCAGGTCTTCCAGCACCACGAGCGCGTGGTTTTGGCTGATCGTGGCGGAAGCCTTGTGCAGGTAGTCGCGCCGGGCATTGGCGATGCGAGCCTGGCGTTTCTGGACGCGGCCCTTGGCGTTCTTCCAGTTGTTGCTGAACTTGACCTTGCGACTCATGGCTTGCTGCGCCTTGCGCAGCGCCGCCTGGTGTTTCTTGAACAAAAATCTGCCGCATTCTGCGATTCGATTCTCCGAATGAATCGACAGTCAAGGCAGCGCAAGGCGTCAGCCTTGCAGGTATAGCTGGATAGATATATAGTCAATTCATGGCTATTATTCGCTCCGACACCCTCACCCTTCAGGTCACCAGCGCCGACCAACAGCAGGCGTTGGCGAATACGCTGGCGCTGTATCGGCGGCTGGTGCGCGATCTGATGACCGTCGCCTATACCCACTGGCCAGCGGTGGGGGCAACGCAGGGCAATGAAGCGGTAAAGGTCATTGAGGCGCTGATTCACCCAACGGCTAAACGACCGCACGTTCGCTACACGTACTTTGCCAACCGCTACTACAAATTTCCTTCGTATCTCCGGCGTGTGGCGTTGATGGATGCGGTCGGTCAGGTGCGCTCCTTCGTCACGCGGTTCGATCAGTGGCGATGTGGCCAGCGCAAACATCCAAACGCCAAACCTCCGCGCCTAACGGCCAGCACGAAAACCTTCCCCAGCCTCTACGGTGGCCAGTGCGCCAAGCTCAACGCCGATGCCAGCCATGCCTTTATCAAGGTACGTTGGCAGAATGACTGGATTTGGATGGGGTTTAGGCTCAAGGGCACCTGCCGGTTTCGCGGCAAAGGCAAGGCCAAGTCGCCGCTGCTAACCACTAATGGGCGGCAGTGGCAGCTATCACTGCCTGAGCAATTCGAGCCACCGAAGCCGGTAAAGGGTGCTCCTGATCGGATACTGGCAGTGGATGTAGGCATTAATACGGCGGCCACCTGGGCGGTGGTCGATGCTCAAGGCACTGTCCATGCGCGAGGCTTTATCTCGCGCACGGATAAAGACCGGGAGTGTCGGCTAATGAACCGCATTCGCCAGGCCGCCAAAAAGCACACACGCCACGGCAGCCGGCTGCCGCCGGGCTTCTGCCGCCGCGACCACCAACGGCTAACCCATCTAGCCGATAACCAAGCCCACCAGATCAGTCGGCAGTTGGTGAATCTAGCGCTTGATCATCATTGCCAGGCCATTGTGGTCGAAAACCTGAAGGGCTGGCGGCCTAAGGCGGGTAAAAAACGCACACCGATGAAGGCACGGTTTCACCGCTGGTTCCATCGCCAGCTCGTAACACGCATCGGTAGCAAAGCCGTCGAGGTGGGGCTGCGTTGTGTCGCGGTCTATGCCCGTGGTACGTCCCGCCAAGCGTTTGATGGCTCGGGAC
>Ga0209075_1002516_pt1 | contig 16117 bp, 13 predicted proteins | sample Stecom2011_FD_187523 | JGI IMG/M metagenome (GOLD analysis project Ga0209075, IMG submission 187523) | Agricultural soil microbial communities from Utah to study Nitrogen management - Steer compost 2011 (SPAdes) (version 2) | ecosystem: Environmental > Terrestrial > Soil > Agricultural land...
CCTCATTTGTATGCATTTTTAAAACCTGCTGCTTTAATCCTTGCCACTCGTAAAGCTTTTCTTCTCCGCTCTCGTGGGTAACCCTAATCCTGAAATTTGAGATAACCACATCATGATTTTTTACGGAAAATGCGATGCGCATATTGAATATAGGGCCAAAGGTAGTAAACCCGATCTCGGCAACCTTCTGAGTTATGACTCTAACCTCTGGCTTTGTAATATAAGTCTTTATGATAGAAATCAGGTGGGGTGACCATGCCAAAGCCCCTAATATTGCGATCCAATCAATGATTTTCAAATCTCACTCCCAATCTGAGAACGTAATAAAACTAACAGCAATTAGGCTGCACTATTCGTTATTAAACACCTTTGACGTCCGCAAAAGTCCGCGTCGTTATTACGCCTTTCTTCAGCAACCAAACCAATAAACTAGCCTAAAACCAGGCGGTTACCAGTCTGAGGGTGTCAAATTCCGCAATATCACCACGCAATAACGAAGCGGTCACGCGAATACATCGTTTCGGGTTCTGTCACCAACAAAAAAGCCCGAGGCTTTCGCTCCGGGCCTTCCTGTTATTCAGGCTGTCGAGTCACTTCACCTCAACCGCACTTACTATCCCCACAAGACAAGCAGGTAGCACAGCCATCCATCACAATCACCGCTTTGGTGCTGCACTTGCTGCACATGGTGGCGTTGGGTGGGAAATCGCCGGCTTTGTCGTCATTGGTGGCGGTGGTGTTGTTGGCTTCAAACTCCGCACGCTTTTCGGCGAGAATGCGCTTGGTGGTTTCGCTCATCTCTTCGCTTTCCATCAGGCCTACAGCCTTCAGGTGCTTCTCGATTACCGCGCCAATTTCAGCCACTAGGGAGGGCATGAATACGCCGCCTTTTTTGAAGTAGCCGCCGTTGGGGTCGTATACCGAGCGCAGCTCTTCCACCAGGAACGTCAGGTCGCCGCCTTTGCGGAATACCGCAGAGATTACGCGGGTGAGGGCGATTACCCACTGGAAGTGCTCCATGGATTTGGAGTTGATGAACACTTCGTACGGCTGACGGCTTTCGTGGTCTGTGTCTTCGTTGAGCACTATGTCGTTAATGGTGATGTACATAGCGTGCTCGGCCACCGGCGGTTTGATCTTGTAGGTGGTGCCTACCAGAAACTCTGGCCGCTCGATGTATTCGTTCATTTTTACCAGTGAGGTTTCCGGCTGCGCTGCCGGCTGTTCGCTCGCTGAATCTGTGTCGGCTTTCTTTACCCGGTAGCCGACGATTTTGTTGCTGATTTTAACTGTCATGTCTCTATGTCCTGTGTCGGTATTCCGGATCAATATTTTCCGTAGGTGCCTTCTTTGAGTGCGTCAAACAGGTTGGCGGCGGTGTGCATTTCGCCATCGTACTCTACCTGTTCGTTGCCTTTCAGCTCTACTTTACTACCGTCGTCGAGGGTGAACTCGTAGAGGGTGTTTTCAAGGTCTTTCTCTTTTACCAGTACGCCCTGGAAGGCTTCCGGGTTAAAGCGGAAGGTGGTGCAGCCTTTCAGGCCCATGTCGTAGGCGTAGAGGTAAATGTTTTTGAATTCCTGATATTCAAAGTCGGTCGGCACGTTCGCGGTTTTGGAGATCGACGAATCTACCCACTTCTGTGCGGCGGCCTGGATGTCTACGTGCTGTGCCGGGCTTACATCATCTGCCGTGGTGAAGTAGCTGGGCAGTTTTTTGTCTTCTTCGTCTGAGAAGGGCATGGCACCGGGGTTTACCAGGTGGCGGTAGGCCAGCAGCTCGAAGGAGAATACGTCGACTTTCTCTTTGGTCTTACGGCCTTCGCGGATTACGTTACGGGCGTAATGGTGCGAGAAGCTTGGCTCAATGCCGTTACTGGCGTTGTTGGCCAGGGACAGGCTGATGGTGCCAGTAGGTGCAATGGAGGTGTGATGGGTAAAGCGGCCACCTTTCTCAGCCAGCTTTTCAACCAGCTCTGGCTCAACCTTGGCGATTTCCTGCATGTAGCGGCTGTACTTGGCGTGCAGTACGCGGCCTTTAAGCTTGTCGCCGATTTTGTGGCCATCTTTGGCCAGTTGCGGGTTTTTACCCATCATTTTCGGGGTAATTTCAAAGTCGTCGTCCATGATTGGCGCAGCGCCTTTCTCTTCGGCCAGTGCCAGCGACTGACGCCAGCCTTCTACGGCCATTTCACGCACAACGTCTTCTGTGAACTGTACGGATTCATCAGAGCCGTACGGCATGCGCAGCATGGCAAGGGTTGAGCCCAGGCCCAGAATGCCCATGCCGTGGCGGCGCTTGTAGGTGATTTCGTGGCGCTGTTCGGCCAATGGCAGGCCGTTGATTTCTACTACGTTGTCCAGCATGCGGGTGAATATGCCCACAACCTTGCGGTACTTTTCATAGTTGAAGCTGGCTTTATCAGTGAACGGGTAGTCCACAAATTTGGTCAGGTTCACAGAACCCAGCAGGCAACTGCCGTAAGGGGGCAGGGGCTGCTCGCCACAGGGGTTGGTGGCGCGGATGTCTTCACAGAACCAGTTGTTGTTCATCTGGTTGACCTTGTCGATCAGGATGAAGCCGGGCTCTGCGTAATCGTAGGTAGAGGTCATGATGGTGTCCCAGATGAACTGGGCTTTCAGGGTGCGGTAAATGCGGCACGCCACCTTGCCTTCATCGTTAACCACATAGCCATCCAGTATCGGGAAGTCGCGGTATACGAACTGGCTTGGGTCGGTCAGGTCCAGGCCTTCTTCTGCTACTTCTTTCTCGGTTACCGGGAATGAGAGGTGCCAGTCGCTGTCGTTGCGAACCGCTTCAATGAAGTCTTCAGTGATAAGCAGGGACAGGTTGAACTGGCGCAGGCGGCCATCTTCCCGCTTGGCCTGGATGAAATCGATTACGTCCGGGTGGTGAACGTCGAAGGTTGCCATTTGCGCGCCGCGACGGCCACCGGCAGAAGACACGGTGAAGCACATGCGGTCGAAGATATCCATGAACGACAACGGGCCGGATGTGGTCGCACCGGCGCCGGCAACGTAAGCACCTTTGGGGCGCAGGGTAGAGAATTCGTAACCGATACCACAGCCAGCCTTGAGGGTGAGGCCTGCTTCGTGGTTTTTCTCCAGGATGTCGTTCATGGAATCCTGAACGGAACCAGATACGGTGCAGTTGATGGTGGAGGTGGCAGGCTTGTGCGCTTCAGCACCGGCGTTGGAGGTAATCCGGCCTGCAGGTATGGCGCCGTTCTTTAGGGCCCAGGCGAAGTTTTTCATTTGCTCGGCGCGAACATTTTTGTTCTCTACCTGAGACAGAGCAACTGCAACGCGGTGGTATGTGGCGTCGATGTCCTTGTCTACAGGTTCGCCGGTTTTGGTTTTAAGCTGGTACTTGCTGCTCCAGATGTCTAGCGACGTTTCCTGCATCGGAATCGTTGTAACCACTGCCTCTGCCTTAGCCTTAGCGTTCATTGCCACCCTCGATCTTTAATAATGTCTGTTGACTGTCGATGACACCCTTTCGGCGGTGCCATATCCCTGTAAAACCTTGCTAAACCTGCGCTTGTGCTCTTGATTTTTGCGCGGCATTTATGTTTTGCCGCTAAAACACTATATGTGGTGCTCGGGAGAGCCTGCAATAGTGCTCCGGTACCTGATAACTACACCCGGGAAGCGGCTGCTTTAGGGGCTTTGGCCGCTAGTACGCTTGCTTTTGCGCAGGTTTGGTGTGAAGTAGTTGGCCCTATATATGGGCTTGTTGTGGGGTGAGTATAACAGGATATAGTGGTTTGTGAATTTAAGTGGGGCTATTGAGATGTGACTTCTCGCAAAGAAAATCAATGGGAAATGGCTTGCAAGAAATAAAAGTTCAGTAAATCCGTCGCTTGGGCTCTAAAAATCGAAATTACTACATGTTGTGATCAAAAAATGCTCTAGAGCGGTTGTTTTACTTAGTAATTACACACTGTTTGTGACTCCTGCACGTATTCAGATTGTATGTGTCGCTAAAGTAGCGATGTGGCGTCGAAAACCGTAGTGGCCCACAGGATGTGATAACGACTATAAAAAGGAAAAGAACAATGAAAGGCCTGAAACCTACATTGCTAGCGCTGTGTATTGCGGGGGTTACACCTGCAGCCATGGCTGACATACAGCGCCTGGATGATTCCATGATGGGTAACATCACGGGGCAGGCGGGCGTAAGTATTGAACTTGAAACGAAAATCGATATCGGCCGCTTCCTTTATTTCGATGAAGGTGCGCTGGCTATCGAAAACATCAGTATTGGCGGTGCCGAGCGCACGGATTTCTTCGGGTTTGGCGGGATTGCCGGGCCAACCGGTACAGATCGGTTGGACAATATCCGGATTGATATTGATGTGCTTGCGGATGGCGATGCGGCGATTAATATCGTGCCAACAAACTTTGCTGCGGTGGATTTTCGTATCACCACAGGTGCCTGGTATCTGGCTGCCACAGACGGAAGTAATAATTCCACCGATCTGATTGGCAACTTTTTTGCGGAGGGCTTGATGGGGCGTGGCTCTATTCACATTGATACAGCAACCGATGTGATGCGCTTCAGAACAGCTTTCGCGATTGAGACCATGGAGTTTGATGTGCCATTCCTGGCGATTGGTGTGCGTGGCATGCAAATCACCGGTGCCGATTACGATCGCTCTTTCCCCAGTCCGTTGGATCTGTTTGCTGAGGTGGATCTTTATATCTACGAAGGCGCTCGGTTCTCTAACGGTTGGTCGTCTTTGGCGATTGAGATGCCGTCGTTCCGGGCCGATATCGGGATAGATGAACTGATTGTTGGCCAGCAGTCCATAGGCAGTATTTTTGTGGATGACCTTGCGATTACCAATACGTCGATGCGTATCTACGGTCACTAAGGGTTGGTGCAGTAACAAAAAAGCGGGAGCTCAAGGCTCCCGCTTTTTTGTTAGCCGAGCAGTAAACTGTCGTCGTCTACCGTTAGGCCTCGCTGCTTTTCAAACAGTTCCAGAAGATCCTTCACTTCCAGGCCTTCCCGGTCTTTGCCTGCAATATCAAACACCACCTGGCCCTGATGCAGCATGACTGTGCGGGTGCCCACTTCCAGCGCCTGCTTCATGCTGTGGGTGACCATCAGAGCTGTCAGCTTTTGCTCGTTGATGATCTTGGTAGTGAGTTCCAGTACAAAAGCAGCGGTTTTCGGGTCCAGTGCTGCGGTGTGCTCATCCAGCAACAGAATGGCGGATGGAGTAAGACTTGCCATCAACAGGCTTACGGCCTGGCGTTGGCCACCGGAGAGCAGGCCCATTTTGTCGCCAAGGCGGTTTTCCAGCCCAAGGTTCAAAGAGGAGAGGCTTTCCCGGAATTTGTCCATGTACTGCCGTTTAACGGCGGTACTCAAGCCGCGGCGCTGGCCACGCTTTATGGCAAGCGAGAGGTTTTCTTCAATGCTAAGGCCTTCGCAGGTGCCTGCGAGTGGATCCTGAAATACTCGTGCTACCCGGCCCGCCCGTTTATGGGTTGACAGTTTGGTAACATTTACGTTGTCGACCACGATAGTGCCGCTATCGACCAGAGTTTCACCTGCCAGAGCGTTCAGGAAGGTGGACTTACCGGCGCCGTTGCTGCCAATCACGGTAACAAATTCACCCTGATTCACGGTCAGGCTCATGCCTCGCAGTGCGGGGTTCTCCAATGGAGTGCCCTTGCCAAAGGTAAGCCGGAGATCGGTTGCGCTGATCATAGTGCCTCCTCAGGCCTTTTTGCTGGTGAGTTTGTTTACCAGAGAAGTGCGAACCCCAGGCAGCACAATCGCCAAGGTAACCAGCACAGCGGTAATCAGGTTCAAATCTTGCGCCTGCAGGCCAAGGAAGTCGGCGTTCAGGGCAAAGGCAATGGCCAGGCGGTAGATGATGGCGCCAACTACGCAGGCAATCAGGGCGCGTACAACGGTTGATGGGGTGATAACCGCTTCACCACCAATCAGCGAGGCCAGGCCAATAACAATTACACCAACGCCCATGGTTACATCTGCTGCGCCCTGGCTCTGGGCAAACAGGGCACCCGCCAGGCCAACCAGGCCGTTGGAAACGGCAACGCCGAGAATGATCATGGCGCCTGTGGCAATGCCTTGGGCACGGGCCATTCTGGGGTTAGCTCCGGTGGCGCGCATGGCCAGGCCGGTTTCAGATTTCATGAAGCGCCAGAGCAGAATAAGGGCGACAACAATCACGATCGCAAACAGCAATACCGGCACCTGATGGTAAGCGATGTCCAGCGAGTACCATGGGGTGAGTACGGTTTCTTCACCTAGCAGCGCTATGTTTGGCCGCCCCATTACCCGCAGGTTAATGGAGTAGAGGGCAATCATTGTGAGGATGGATGCCAGCAGGTTCAGGATGTTCAGTTTTACGTTGAGTATCGCAGTGACCGCGCCGGCGGCCATGCCGGCAAGAACCGCAGAACCGGTTGCCAGCCACGGGTTCCAGCCTTCCATAATAAGGACGGCTGCAACAGCTGCGCCAAGGGGGAAACTGCCGTCAACGGTCAGATCCGGGAAGTCGAGTACACGAAAAGAGAGGTAGATACCGAACGCAACCAGACCATAAATAAGGCCAGTTTCGACTGCGCCGTAAAATGCAATTTCACTGAGCATGGGAAAGATTCACTGTGGAAGAAAAACGGGCGGGCCCTTTATACAGAACCCGCCCGTGTAAGTCAGGTGTTACTTGCCACTACTAATCACTTCAGCAGCTTCTGCGAGTACGTCGTCTGGCAGGGTGATGCCCATGCGCTCACCAGCTTCGGGGTTTACAAACAGGTTGAGCTTTTCCATGGTTTCTACCGGCATGCCAGCTGGCTTTTCACCGTTAAGGATGCGCACAACCATAACGCCGGCCTGACGACCGTGGTCGTAGTAATCAAAACCCAGTGCGGCAACAGCGCCACGGGCAACGGTGGCTGTATCGGCTGCAAATACAGGAATCTTGGCGCGTTCGCCTACTGAGATAACTGCCTCAGCAGCGCTGATCACAGTGTTGTCTGTGGTCAGGTAAATAGCATCGGCTTTGCCTACCAGGGAGCGCGCTGCACCGAGTACTTCGGAGGTCTTGGTGGCAGCACCTTTAACCAGAGTCAGGCCGCGGGCTTCAAGGCGCTCTTCAAGCAGTTCAATAAGAGATACTGCGTTGGCTTCACCGGGGTTATATACGGTGCCGATGCGCTTGGCATTCGGAACCATGCGCAGCAGCATGTCGATGTGCTTGTCGATCGGCAACATGTCGCTTACGCCGGTTATGTTCGCGCCGGGTTCTTCAACAGTTTTTACGAGTTTAGCGCCTACCGGGTCTGTTACGGCTGCAAACACTACCGGAATATTGCGGGCAGCTGCTGCAACGGTTTGTGCGGAGGGTGTTGCGATGGCCACAATCACGTCGGTGTTATCGCCCACAAATTTACGGGCAATCTGGGAGGCGATAGCGGAGTTACCTTGGGCGCTTTCGTGCATGAGTTTCAGGTTTTCACCTTCAATAAAACCCTGTGCAGCCAGTTCATCTTTAACACCCTGGTGAACGGCATCGAGAGCAGGGTGCTCTACAATTTGCGTAATAGCGACAACACGAGGCTCTGCAGCCTGTGAAAGACTTGCCAGTGCCATTAATGACGCGCCCAGCAGGGTGCGCAGGGTTTTCTTGGCCATATGCCCATCTCCGAGGTATTTTTTCGTTATATGTGGTTATTAAGGTGCGAGAGTTTAACACAGCCCCACCAACGGGACACCAGAGCATGTTAACGTGGTGTGGGCCTGATCCGATATACCTGAGTGAGTTTCTCTTCAGTTGGCCTAAGTCACGCTTTGGCTGGCCATAATGTGTTGAAATACCCTACTAAAGTCTAAATAATGCCCTTATAAATCAAATAACGAAAGCAAGGAAAATCCATGCAAACAAAAAATAAGCTTCCGCTGGATATGGTCTATCACTGGGAGGCTGCCAAGTCGAATTCCCTTTATATGACTCAGCCCATCGGTGATGGCAAGGTGGTGGAGTACACATGGGGGAGGGCCGTTGATGAAGCGCGTCGCATGGCGTCTTATCTGAAATCTCTGAACCTGCCAGAGAAAAGCCGCGTAGGCCTGATTTCCAAAAACTGCGCGCACTGGATTATGACCGATTGGGCGATCTGGATGGCTGGCCACATTTCCGTGCCTTTGTATCCAACGCTCAACGCAGACACAGTCAACTACGTACTGAACCACGCCGAATGCGATGTTCTGTTCGTAGGCAAACTGGACGACTGGGATATGATGAAACCGGGCGTTCCTGAATCTGTTCGCTGTATTTCTTTCCCCCTGAGCCCCCCCAACGACTTTGAAACCTGGGATGACATTGTTGCCAAGTATCCGCCTCTTGAAGAGAAGGTTCAGCGCGATGCAGACGAGCTGGCAACCATTGTTTACACCTCGGGCAGCACCGGAAAGCCTAAAGGCGTGATGTTGAGCTTCCGTAATATGGCATTTGCAGCCGAAGGTGGCATGGAGGTTCTGCAGGTTGGTGCCAATGAGCGCATGTTGTCTTACTTGCCGCTGGCGCACGTGTTTGAACGTACGTTTGTGGAGCTGGCGTCGTTGTACGCAGGCTTTCATCTGTTTTTTGCAGAATCTCTCGACACCTTTGTTGACGACATGAAGCGGGCGCAGCCAACACTGTTCCTTTCAGTGCCACGGCTGTGGGTGCGGTTCCAGCAAGGTGTTCTGCAGAAGCTCCCGCAGAAGAAGCTTAACAAGCTGCTGAAGATTCCTGTGGTAAGCAAGCTGATCAAAAAGAAAGTTCTCAAGGGGCTGGGCCTCGATAAAGTCAAGCTGGCTGGTAGTGGGTCTGCTCCGCTGGCCGGTGATGTGCTGGATTGGTATCGCAACCTCGGCCTGGAGTTGCTCGAGGGCTACGGCATGTCGGAGAACTTTGCCTATTCCCATATCAACAAGCCAGGGCGTTCCCGTACCGGTTATGTGGGCGAGTCCATGCCAGGAGTAGACACCAAGATTAGCCCCGCGGGTGAAATCCTGATCAAAAGCCCGGCAACTATGATGGGCTACTACAAGGATGAGGAACAAACCAAAGGTGTCTTTACCGAAGACGGCTACCTGAAAACCGGCGATAAGGGCGAAATCGACGAGATGGGCCGCCTGAAAATCACTGGCCGGATGAAGGAAATCTTCAAGACCAGTAAGGGTAAGTACATCGCCCCTGCGCCTATTGAAAACAAGTTGATGGCAAATCAGTCTATCGAATTGGTTTGTGTGTCTGGTGCCAACCAGACCCAGCCCTTTGCCATGATTCAGTTGGCCGAAGGCATCAGGCCCAAGCTTGGCGATCCGAGCGTGCGTAAGGAGCTTGAGGAAGAATTAACGGAGCTGGTTGAAAGGGTGAACAAAACTGTGGATCCCCATGAGCAATTGGCCTTCGTTATTATTGTTAGCGATGAGTGGAGTATCGAAAACAGCTTCCTGACACCAACGCTGAAGCTGAAGCGGAACGTGGTGGAAGACACTTACGAAGGCAAAGTAAACGAATGGTATGCGCAAAAGAAGAAGGTAGTTTGGCAGTAACGCATAATCCGTTTTGTTTTCAAATCAGGCCCGGCTCGCGCTGGGCCTGATGCGTTTTGGAACCGACATTGGTCGCATTGGGAAAGGCGAATGGCGGGCATAGAATTAACTCACATCAGGAGGGGGTTATGGCTCAGCTTTCCGCATTCCAACGGCGCATCCATGAGGAAATTCCACTTTCCCGCGCCCTGGGCATTGAACTGCATTCATGGGATGGCAGTTCGTTGCTTCTCAGTGCACCGCTTGCACCTAACATCAATCACCAGGGTACCGGTTTTGGCGGTAGTGTTTATTCGGTGGCCGTAACGGCAGCCTGGAGCCTCACGGAGCTTGCGCTGGCCGATCTTGGGTTGAAGGGAAATGTGGTGGTGCAGACAGGAAGTATTGATTACCTTGAGCCAGTGACCACTGATTTCTACGCCATTTGTCGCTTGCCAGGGGATGAAATTCCCGAGCGTTTCAGGAGGAGTCTGGCAAGGCATGGTAAGGGGCGTCTGGATTTGACCACAGAAGTGTTCTGCGGCAAACCGAACCCTTTGCCCAAGGGTGATCCGGTGGCGGTGTTTCAGGGCAGGTTTGTGGTTCAGGATGCCCGCTCAAAAGTAACACCGCAGCTTTGAGGTGTATCAGGCCATAGAGCGGGTATTGGAGATGGACCGGCTCATCAGAATGATTGGAATAATGCCGGCCAATACAATAATCAGGGCAGGTAGGGCGCTGTGGTACAGGCGTTCATCAGAGGCAAACTGATACACGTAAGTAGCCAGTGTTTCAAAGTTAAATGGCCGGAGTATCAGGGTGGCCGGTAACTCTTTCATGCAGTCCACAAACACCACCAGTGCAGCGGTTATAAGGGTTCCGCGTAGCATGGGCAGGTGCACTTTTACCAATGTTTTGCCTGGGCTGTTGCCCAGTGACCGCGAGGCCATGTCCATGCTCGGGGTAATCTTCTGCAGAGCACTTTCCACACTGCCGGCAGACACCGCCAGGAAGCGCACGGTATACGCAAACACAATAGCGAAGGCTGAGCCGCTCAGCAGCAGGCCGGTGCTCACACCGAAGTAATCCCGCATCAGGCTGTCCAGCCAGTTGTCAAAGCCCGCCAGGGGCACAATCACACCTACTGCCAGTACCGCCCCCGGCATGGCGTATCCCAGGCTTGAGAGGCGCATGAGCACCTGCATGCCACGGGTGTTGTGGAGCCTGCGGCTGTACGCAAGGGTTACGCCGATCAAAAGGGTGGTCAGGGCCGCGGTTCCAGAAAGGAATAGGCTGTTAAAGGTGTTGCGTACAAAATCCGGGTTCCAGCTTTCACCAAAATACTCCCAGGCATAAACGCCAAGTGTGACCCCGGGAATGACAAAGCCGAGCACTACTGGCACAGCGCAAACGGCTACGCATATCAGTTGTCGGGGGAATGACATGGTGAAACGGCGGATAGGGTCGCGGTTGTCTCGCGCTGCGAACTGTTGCTGGCGCCGGCGGGAATAGCGTTCAAGGGTGACCAGAATCACAACAAAGATGAGCATGGTGGTGGCTATCTGCGCGGCACCGCCCAGGTTGCCCAGGTTCATCCAGGTGTCAAACAGGCCTGCTGTCAGTGTTTGAACCGCAAAGAAGTCGACGGTACCAAAATCGTTCAGTGTTTCCATCAATACCAGTGACAGGCCAACAGCAACGGCAGGGCGGGCGATGGGTAATACCACTTTGAAAAACGTGCTCAGCGCTGAGTGGCCAAGGCTGCGGCTAACAGCAAACAAGGAGGGCGACTGTTCCAGAAAGGCGGCGCGGGCAAGAAGGTAAACGTATGGGTAAAGCACAAGGCCGATCATTAACGTGGCCCCTTCCAGACTGCGGATTTCCGGGAACCAGTAATCCGCGGCGTTGGTCCAGCCAAAGATATCTCTCAGAGCACCTTGTACGGGGCCAGCGTAATCCAGAAGGCTGGTGTAAACATAGGCAATAACGTACGCAGGTACGGCAAACGGTAGCAGCATGGCCCATTCAAAGAACTTGCGCCCCGGGAATTCGCACATGGTGACGGCCCAGGCGGTTGAAAGGCCGATGACCAGAGTAATGGCACCTACTCCGGCCATGAGTTTAATTGTTGTTACAAGATAGCGGGGGAGTGTGGTGTCCAGCAGGTGTGGCCAAATATTCTCTTCAGGGAAGAAGGCCAGGAATATAACAGAGAGAACCGGTAGTGCGACGATGGCTGTGGTGAGTGCGGCGCTGAACAACCAGCGGCGTGAAGTGCGCTTTGCCAGCAGGGGCTGGGTAAGCCCGGGGTTAACGCTGGTCGCAACCTCGCTCATAGGGTTCCTGTAAACAAATAAAGATGGAATAGGGTTTAACGTTGAAGGGTAGGGATTGTAGTCAGCTCAAATAGCCGCTGCAATGATTGGTGTCATTTGGCTGGTCGATTTAAAGGTAAAGCGAGGGTGGTTGTTTGTGCCACCCTCGCCAAAGCATTTTTACTCGCCGTCGTAATCTACGCGGTCAACCAGTTTCACAGCTGCGTTGCGCTTGTCTGCAATTTCCTGGAGGGAAAGGCTGTCTGGCTGGATTTTGCCCCATTCTGCTACCAGGCCAGTCGGTGTTACGTTCGGGTTTGCAGGATATTCAGTGTTCGCCTCAGCGTAAATGCCCTGAGCTTCCGGTGAAGACAGGAATTCCATCAGCTTGATTGCGTTGTCCCGGTTCGGGGTGCTCTTGGTCAGGGAGATGCCACTGATGTTGATGTGAGTTCCACGGCCGTCGGCGTTGGGGAACACCAGTCGAACGGCTTCTGCCGTTGGGCGCTGGCTCTCATCCTGCAGCATATTGCCGTAGTAGTAGCTGTTGCCGATAGACACATCACACACGCCTTCCGCTATGGCTTTAATCTGGTCGCGGTCGCCGCCCTGTGGCTTGCGGGCGAGGTTGTCTTTAAGGCCCTTGAGCCAGGTTTCCGTCTCGGCTTCGCCGTGGTGGGAAATCATGGATGAGATCAGAGCAATGTTATAAGGGTGCTTGCCGCTGCGGGTACAGATGCGGTTATCCCACTTGGGGTCAGCCAGTTGCTCGTAGGTTGTGATTTCACCTTCTTCAACGCGCTCTTTGGAAGTGAAAATCAGGCGCGCACGGGTAGTGAGGCCAAACCACTTGCCTTCAGGATGGCGAAGGTTTTCCGGTATGTTTTTCTCCAGTACGTCGTTATCCAGGCCTTGTACCAGATCGCGCTCTACCAGTTCGTTAAGGCGAGAGATGTCTACGGTCATCACAACGTCGGCTGGGCTGTTGCGACCCTCACGCTCCAGGCGCTCGGCCAGACCTTGCTTTGCAAACACAACATTGCTCTTGATGCCGGTCTCTTTTTCAAAAGCGTTTAACAGAGGCTCAAGAAGATACGCCTGGCGGTACGAGTAGATATTCACTTCGCCGTCTGCGGAGGCGGCAAGGGGAAGAGCGGTGAGGGCGATTGCCGCAGTTGCAGCGAGTTTCATGCGCATAGTGCATCCTTTAATGAGTCTGTTTGGGTTCGCATCAGTGTTTAAGATGCGCTGTGACCTGTAAACGCCAACCATTCTCATTTCTATTACAAGTGTTGTCAATATTCCCTTTGGTGTACTTCTTCAAAATGGTGTTATTCTTTGCATTGATGCGCACACGATATAATTCGTATAAACACATAATAATCTACAATGTACCGTAGTTGAGCAGTGGAACCTTGTTGATGCCTGTAGATGACCGCAGAATACACTGTCGCACCGCGATGAGTGCCAAGGTAAAAGTAACCCACGAACGACTGGGGGAGTTTCTGTTTTGTACCCGGGACATATCGGATGGCGGCGTGTTTATAGTGGTAGAGAATGAGCCGTTCGTTCCGGAAATGGGTGACAGAGTGAGTGTGCAGGTGCAAGGCCTTCCCATTCCGGCACCCGTGCTGGATATGGTTGTTGTTCGCAAAACCATCGATGGATACGGTTTGCAGTTTGATGAAAGCGTAAACTAGGACACCTTGGCAAACGGCATTGCCCACATATTCCCCATGAATAGATTAGGTATCATGACTGCTTCCCGATTTAATGCCTCTGTTAGTAATGGTTTCGCGCGTCTGCTGGTTATCGCCGGGTTGTTGGTGACTCAAGCGGGCTGTGCAACCTATTACTCCCACTACGCTATGTTCCCCGCTGAAAACTCGAAGGGAGAGCCTCGCACTGTGCGTCTGTCCTGGGACACCGCCGAATACCCCGGTTGGTGGGTTTTATCCGACCGCGCCACGCCTTTAACTCTTGAAACCCAGTGCAGTGAGCGAGTCTGGAAGCTTTATGATGACAGCCATGCTGAGGCAGGAGGCTGTGGTGAAGGGATCCGTGCCTGCGGGCAGAGCGGGCAAGATCAGCTGGCACAAAGTGGACAGCCGGCAGATGCGGGTAGTCTGTGTATGTCGGTGAATTCTGCTGATCCGGAAGCGAGAATTGCAGACATCCCCGGCCGTTTGGAGCTTCTGGTTGCCTGTGAGCCGGTTTCTCCTGTGCAGGGCGTAGGTAAAGAGGCAGTGAGTGTTGACTATATTCGGGCGTCAACGGTGCCTTATGCTGTTTACTCTCGCAAGGCGCCAAGGGGCTCTCTCAATGCTCGCCCTCCAAAGTTTGAGCGTTCGGTATGTGAAGCCGAGTGATTGGTATTTAGTGACCTGGCTAAGGTAAACATTGTGATGTCTGTCACGCTGCTACACTCGGTTTCCGGCTGAATATAGTCGTTACTGTTTGTGTTCCCGCTGTTACTTTAAGCTACCAAAATGTAATGGACTATTCCCTTTCGTCGATTGAAAATAGTAGCAATCGAAGAAGTATTTGGCTCAAGGAGTGATGCGGTGGGTGTCTGTCAGAAAAAAGTAGCGGTGCATGATCTTGAGGTGGGCATGTTTGTGTCTGACCTGGATCGGCCATGGCATCAGACCCCGTTCCCTATTCAGGGTTTCCACATCCGTTCCGAAGACGATATTCGTGCGCTTGTCTCCCATTGTAAATGGGTTTTCATCGACGTTGCGGAAGCATCTGGTTCCGTTGAGCTTACTAGAATCGTGCGGCCGACTTTTGGCAAAAGAAGCCAACAGAAGAATGATGGCCGTGAACAGCTCCAGCTGCCGCCGCTCAGCATACGTGAGCCGGTAAAGTATCAGGCAAGTACCACGCTGAAGCGTGAAATGAAAACCTCCAAGCATCTGCTTGAAGATGCTGCAACAGCGCTTGAGCGGCTTTACTCCGCTATAAATACTCAGGAAACCCGTGACCTGCGCCCGGTTGCTGCCGTGATCAATAAAATGGTGCGTAGCGTTATTCGCCAGCCAGATGCGCTGTTATGGCTGAGCCGTATTCAGCAGCATGATAACCATATGTACCGGCATGCTCTCAACACTTGCGTTTGGGCGCTGGTTTGCGGCCGTCAGCTTGGTTTGAATGAAGGCTTGCTGAGTCATCTTGGATTGGGTTGTCTGTTGTCTCAAGTAGGTAAAACCCAGCTACCTCAAGATCTGCTCAGTCGGGAGGGGCAGTTGGGTCCGGAAGAATTTGCGTTGTACCGGAGCTATGTCGAAAAAGGTATGGCAATGCTGGAGGATAGCGGGCTTTCCCGTGCGGTTCTCAGTGTTGTGCAGGGCCACCGTGAGCGCCATAACGGTTCGGGTTTTCCTGAAGGTATTCGGGGCGACAGAATTCCCTTGCTGGCCAAGATTGCCGGGATTGCAGAGTTCTTCGAATCGCTCATTGAGCCCAGGGAAGGTTTGGGTGAACCGATGACGCCTGCAAGAGCCGTAACGCTACTTTATGATATGCGCAACATAGAGTTTCAGGATGAGCTTGTTGAAGGGTTTATACGTGCCATAGGCATTTACCCAACGGGCAGCCTTGTGGAATTGACCGATGGGCAGCGCGGCATTGTGGTGTCGCATTCTCCCGAGCGCCGTTTATGGCCGAAGGTGATGGTGATGTCAGATAGTAACCATTCGCCTCTGAAAGCGGCCAAGGTTGTTGATCTTGCGAAATATAACGAGAACCGTTCAGCAGCCCAGGTTCTGGCTATCAGGGAGTGCCTTGCTCACGGAACCGAGGGCCTGAATCCGGCTGGTTACGATGTTACCGGCTCAGAATCCCGTTGGAGTGTGAGCCGGTTAATCAGTCGATAACCGTTTTTACGGTGTAATAACAACTCGCAGAGCCTTCCGTACCCACCGGTAAGTAGATTCTGGTAAGAAGCTGGTCACAAGCTCGGACTCGCCACCGGCAGGTCCGTCTACAAAATATTCCACATCTGCCGTCTGCCAACTAAAAGAGTGCACGCCCACATCTTGTGGTCGGGTTGTGATGGCTTCAATATCGGCAAGCTCAGCACTGCCGCCAATACGACGTATTTCAAACCGCTTTATTCCAGTGTCGCTAGCCGAGTGCTTGGCTACGTGATTCTCCAGATAATATCGGTTCCCAATTGTGGTCGAAATGCTATCCAGCTCCCGGGTTAAATAGAGCCT
>Ga0209075_1002517_pt1 | contig 16111 bp, 8 predicted proteins | sample Stecom2011_FD_187523 | JGI IMG/M metagenome (GOLD analysis project Ga0209075, IMG submission 187523) | Agricultural soil microbial communities from Utah to study Nitrogen management - Steer compost 2011 (SPAdes) (version 2) | ecosystem: Environmental > Terrestrial > Soil > Agricultural land...
CCTAGTAGTGTCGACATGGAGCGGGAAACGAGATTCGAACTCGCGACCCCAACCTTGGCAAGGTTGTGCTCTACCACTGAGCTATTCCCGCTTGTCGAGTACCGCCTGCAGGTGCGAAGTGGCGTCCCATAGGGGGTTCGAACCCCTGTTCCCGCCGTGAAAGGGCGGTGTCCTGGACCACTAGACGAATGGGACGCAAAAGCTGTTAAAGCTTGTTCCGCCTACCCTAGGGTAGATGGAGCGGGAAACGAGATTCGAACTCGCGACCCCAACCTTGGCAAGGTTGTGCTCTACCACTGAGCTATTCCCGCTTGATCGCACTGCCTGTTGCTACCGGAAGAGTGGCGTCCCATAGGGGGTTCGAACCCCTGTTCCCGCCGTGAAAGGGCGGTGTCCTGGACCACTAGACGAATGGGACGCATGGAGCGGGAAACGAGATTCGAACTCGCGACCCCAACCTTGGCAAGGTTGTGCTCTACCACTGAGCTATTCCCGCGTTTTCTTGCCCTCCGGTACCTGATGAGTCGAGTGGCGTCCCATAGGGGGTTCGAACCCCTGTTCCCGCCGTGAAAGGGCGGTGTCCTGGACCACTAGACGAATGGGACGCAATGTCTCGGCTCGTCGAGGTGGCGCGTATGTTACTGAGCCCCCCGATGGGTGTCAAGCATCTGCAAGACACCCGGCGAGGGTCGGCGATACCTTTCCCATCAGGGAGTTGACACCCCCCTCCTCCGGGGATAGAGTACGCGCCGCTGGCTACGTAGCTCAGCTGGTTAGAGCACATCACTCATAATGATGGGGTCCCCTGTTCAAATCAGGGCGTAGCCACCAGAACAGCAAGAACCCGGCGCCTCAGGCGCCGGGTTTTTTGTGCGCGCTCGTCGAGCCGGGGCGGCTCACGCCAGCTCGGCGCGATTGCAGAAGGCGGCCAGCACCCGGGTCAGGTACTCCACATCGCGAGCCCCCGCGGTCTCGCGGATGGAGTGCATGGCCCACTGGGGGGCGCCCACATCCAGGGTGGGCACCCCGAGCTCGGTGGCGGTGATCGGCCCGATGGTGCTGCCGCAGCCCATGTCGGCACGGGTCACGAAGGTCTGTACCGGCACCGCCGCCTCGCGACACAGGTCCCGGAACATGGCCGCGGTGGCGCTGTTGGTGGCGTAGCGCTGGTTGGCGTTGACCTTGATCACCGGCCCGCCGTTGAGCGCCGGCCCGTGGGCGGCGTCATGCTTGTCGGTGAAGTTGGGGTGCAGCGCATGGGCGTTGTCGCAGGAGATCATCCGCGAGGCCTGGATCAGGCGCACGAAGGCCTCCTCCCCTCCCCCGCCGAGCTGCTCCACGACCCGGCGCAGCACGTCGCCGAGGAAGGGCCCCTGAGCCCCACAGGCGCTGGCACTGCCCACCTCCTCGTGATCGTTGGCCACCAGCACGACGCCCTGGCTGCCGTCCGAGGCGAGCAGCGCCTCCAGGCCGACGAAGCAGGAGAGCAGGTTGTCGAGCCGTGCGCTGGCGACCAGCTCACCCGCCACGCCGACCCTGGCCGGCGTCTGCATGTCGTGGAAGCCGAGCTCGAAGTCGAGAATCTCCACCCCCTCCAGCCCGTGCTGTTCGGCGATCCACCCCTTGAGCAGGCGCTCCAGGTCGCCCTTCTCGCCGCCCTGCAGGAACACCGGCGCCATCTGGGTCTGGGCATTGATCGCCCGCCCCTGGTTGACGTCGCGGTCCAGGTGGATCGCCAGGCTCGGAATGATCGCCACCGGGCGCTCGACGTTGAGCAGCAGCCCCTGCAGGCGGCCATCGGGGTGGCGCACATGCAGCCGCCCGGCCAGGCCCAGATCGCGATCGAACCAGGGCGCCAGCAGCATGCCGCCATAGGTCTCCACCCCCAGCTGCAGCCAGCCGGCACTGGTCTGGGCCGCACTGGGCTTGAGGCGCAGGCCCGGGCTGTCGGTATGGGCGCCGATCATGCGCAGGGCACCGAGCTCCCCTTCGGGCAGCTGCAGGGCGATGATGGAGGAGTCGTTGCGGGTCACGTAGACGCGCTCTCCGGGCGTGAGCCGCCAGGCATCGCGCTCATCCAGGCGACGGAAGCCCGCGGCCTCGAGACGGGATGCCATGTTGGCGGCCGCATGCCAGGGAGTGGGCGAGCGGCGCAGGAAACCGAGCAGGCGCTCGATGAGGTCGTCCTGGGACATGAGTTCCTCTACTCACAGGTGGCATGGGATGCTAAAGGGTGTCATGGGATGACGAGGGAAGCTGCTACAATGCCCCTCGACCCGCGCAACTCGCGGGCTCGAAAAGGGTCAAGGGAACTAGAGTGTACATGAAACCGGGAGTGCTTCATCGATGAGCCTGCTTGCCCACCTGGCACGTCCAGCCGCCGCCCTCGTCGGCCTGCTGCTGGTCGCCGGGGTTGCCCTGGCGCAGCCGCAACCCACCGATGCCCAACGCCAGGCGGCGGTCGAGGTCGCCGAATCGTTGCGCTATGGCCACTATGCCGATATCAGCCTCGATGACGCCTGGTCCCGCCGAGCCTTCGAGCGCTACCTGGAGGTGCTGGACGGTCAGCGCGCCTTCCTGCTGGCCGAGGATGTCGACGCCTTCCGCCACCTGGAGTCGCGCATCGATGACGCCCTCTTCGACGGCGAGCTGGAGGAGATCTACGCCCTCTACCATCGCTACCACGAGCGCGCCGAGGCACGCTTCGAGTGGCTGCTGGAGCGGCTCGACGAGGGGCTGGACTTCACCTACGACAGCGACATGCGCCTGGAACTCGAGCGCGACGAGGCGCCCTGGGCCGAGGAGCTCGCGGAACTCGACGAGCTGTGGTTCAAGCGCCTCAAGAACGCCGCCCTGACGCTGGCCATCAGCGACCAGGATGCGGAGCAGGTGGAGACCAACCTGCGCCAGCGCTACGAGGGGCAGCTCAACCGGGTCCGCCAGACCAACGAGGAGGATATCTTCGGCCTCTTCATGGCGGCGGTGACCAGCAGCATCGACCCGCACAGCGAGTACCTCTCTCCTCGCCAGGGCGAGTCCTTCGATATCCAGATGCGCCTGTCGCTGGAGGGCATCGGCGCCCTGCTGCAGTCAGACGGCGAGTATGTGAAGGTAGCCAGCCTGGTGCCCGGCGGCCCCGCCGAGCGCGACGGCGGCCTGGAGCCCGCCGACCGCATCGTCGCCGTGGGCCAGGAAGAGGGCGAGATGGTCAACGTGGTGGGCATGCGCCTGGACAACGTGGTCGACCTGATTCGCGGCCCCAAGGGATCGGTGGTGCGCCTCGATGTTGTGCCCGCCCAGGCGGTGGACATGACCCGCTCGCGCATCGTCGAGATCACCCGGGACACCGTGAACCTCGAGGACCAGGCAGCCCAGGGCAAGGTGATCGACATCGAGCGCGATGACGGCATGCACCGCATCGGCGTGATCAAGATCCCCACCTTCTATGTGGACTTCGACGCCTGGCAGGCCGGCGAAGAGGACTTCCGCAGCACCACCCGCGACGTGGCACGGGAGGTCGAGCGCCTCAAGGAGGAGGGCGTCGAGGGCATCGTGCTCGACCTGCGCAACAACGGCGGCGGCGCCCTGCAGGAGGCCAACTCGCTGATCGGCCTGTTCATCGACCGCGGCCCCACCGTCCAGGTACGCGACGCCCGGGGCCGCATCAGCCTCTACGGCGACACCGAGGCCGGCACCCTCTATGACGGCCCCCTGGGCGTGCTGGTCAACCGCCTCTCCGCCTCGGCCTCGGAGATCTTTGCCGGCGCCATCCAGGACTACGGCCGCGGCCTGGTCATGGGCACGCCGACCTTCGGCAAGGGCACGGTGCAGACCCTCAACGAGCTCTCCCACGGCCAGATCAAGCTGACCCGGGCCAAGTTCTACCGCATCTCCGGGGACAGCACCCAGCACCGCGGGGTGGAGCCGGACATCATCTTCCCGAGCCTGCTTGATCCGGACCTGATCGGCGAGAGCAGCCTGGACAACGCTCTGGACTGGGACACCGTGCGCTCCGTGCAGTACCGCCACTACGGCGAGCCGTGGCGCCACCTGGAGGCGATCAAGGACCGCCACCGCACGCGTGCCGCCGAGCACCCGAACTTCCGCTACCTGACCGAGCAGTCCGAGCTCAACCGTCGCCTGCGCGAGCAGACCACCAGCGTCAGCCTCAACCGCGAGCAGCGCCAGCGGGAGGTGGAGGAGCAGGAGGCCGAGCAGCTCGCCCTGGAGAACGAGCGCCGCCGGGCGCTGGGCCTCGACCTCCTCGACGAGTGGATCGACGCCCGGGACGAGGCGAGCGACGAAGAAAACGACGACGAGCCGGTGGAGCAGGTGCAGGTCCAGGAAGCCGCCCACATCCTGCTGGACTACGCCCTCCTCGACCACGGCTACCGCTACGCCCAGCGCAACTGACCCTCACCCCGGCCCTGCTGCGCCGCCCCTCGGGGCGGCGTTTTTCTGCCTGGCGACCGGGCACGCGAAACCCGCGGCACGCAGGCGCCGGCGGAACGACAGAAACGCGAAAGCTCGCCTGAAGGGGAGGCGATGGCAGAAACGGGAAGGAGACGATCTCTAGGCGATGGCTCCCGGAGCAGGACTCGAACCTGCGACCCAGTGATTAACAGTCACTTGCTCTACCAACTGAGCTATCCGGGAACAGAAGGGGGGCTGATGGCTCCTCGAGCAGGACTCGAACCTGCGACCCAGTGATTAACAGTCACTTGCTCTACCAACTGAGCTATCGAGGAATCACGGCCTTTCAGCAGCGTGCTCGATGCGCCGATGGCTCCCGGAGCAGGACTCGAACCTGCGACCCAGTGATTAACAGTCACTTGCTCTACCAACTGAGCTATCCGGGAACGGCGTCGAACACGGGGCGTAGTATACGGATTCGCTTCTGAAGGTCAAGGCCCGGATGACGCGGCGACAATAAGCAGAACGCCCGCCGGGCCATGGGGCCGGGCGGGCGTTCGGTATCTGGTGGCTACGCCCTGATTTGAACAGGGGACCCCATCATTATGAGTGATGTGCTCTAACCAGCTGAGCTACGTAGCCAAGGCTGAAGGGCACGGCGGCGCCAATCAACGGGCAGCATTATGCCCATCCCGCCCCCGCTTGGCAAGGGGCGGTGACAGGGAATCTTTATTGATTGAACGTTCAATAAAAAAATGGCACTCTGGGGGACAAATCCAGCAGGAGAGAAGGAGCCGGGGATGCCCAAGGTCGGAATGGAACCCATCCGCCGCCAGCAGCTGATAAAGGCCACCATGGCCGCCATCGACGAGGTCGGCCTGGCCGACGCCACGGTGGCGCGCATCGCCCGCCACGCCGGCGTCTCCGCCGGCATCATCAGCCACTACTTCGGCGGCAAGGACGGCCTGCTGGAGGCGACCATGCGCCAGATCCTCAGCGACCTGGGCGACGCCGTGGCTGCGCGCCGCCAGGCCCTGGAGGACGACACCCCACGGGGGCACCTGCGGGCCATCATCGAGGGCAACTTCGATCGCAGCCAGGTCACCGGCCCGGTGGCCAAGACCTGGCTCGCCTTCTGGGCCAGCAGCATGCACAAGCCGGCCCTGCAGCGCCTGCAGCAGGTCAACGACCGTCGCCTCCACTCGAACCTGTGCGCCCAGCTCCGGCGCCTGATGCCGCGTCCCCAGGCCCACCGGGCCGCCCAGGCCCTGGCCGCCACGATCGACGGCCTCTGGCTGCGCGGCGCCCTCACGCCCGAGGGCCTGGACGCCACCGCGGCCCGCCGGGTCGCCCTGGCCACCCTGGACCAGCTCCTCGACGCCGCCCCCTCAACCGAATCATGAAGGAGAGCCCCATGGCACTTCCGGCCCCCCTGCCCCTCTACATCGACGGCCGCACGATGGACGCCACCGCCGGCGAGACCTTCGAGGTCGTGAACCCCTTCGACGGCAGCCTGCTGGCCCGCGTCCAGCAGGCCTCGGCGGCCGACGTGGATGTCGCCGTGGCCGCCGCCCGGCGCGGCCAGCGCGAATGGGCCGCCATGAGCGGCATGGCCCGCGGGCGCATCCTGCAGCGCGCCGTGGCACTGCTCCGGGAGCGCAACGACGAGCTCGCCGAACTCGAGACCCGCAACACCGGCAAGCCGATCAGCGAGACCGCCGCTGTGGACATCGTCACCGGCGCCGACGTCCTGGAGTACTACGCCGGCCTCGCCGCCGCCATCGAGGGCACCCAGATCCCGCTGCGCGAGGAGTCGTTCGTCTACACCCGCCGTGAGCCGCTGGGCGTGGTAGCCGCCATCGGCGCCTGGAACTATCCCATCCAGATCGCCTGCTGGAAGGCGGCCCCGGCCCTCGCCGCCGGCAACGCGGTGGTCTTCAAGCCCAGCGAGGTGACCCCGCTCACCGCCATGAAGCTGGCCGAGATCCTCACCGAGGCGGGCCTGCCCGACGGCGTCTTCAACGTGGTCCACGGCGCCGGCGAGGTGGGCGCCCTGCTCACCGAGCACCCCGGCATCGCCAAGGTCTCCTTCACCGGCGAGGTGGGCACCGGCAGGAAGGTGATGGCCGCCGCCGGCGGCTCCACCCTCAAGGAGGTGACCATGGAGCTGGGCGGCAAGTCGCCGCTGATCGTCTTCGATGATGCCGACCTGGATCGTGCCGCCGATGCCGCCATGATGGCCAACTTCTACTCCAGCGGGCAGATCTGCACCAACGGCACCCGAGTCTTCGTGGCGCGCCCGGTGAAGGCGGCCTTCGAGGCGAGGATCAAGGAGCGCGTGGCCCGCATCCGCGCCGGCGACCCGCTGGACCCGAGCGTCAACTTCGGCCCCCTGGTGAGCTTCGAACACCAGGCCAAGGTGCTCTCCTATATCGCCCTGGGCAAGGAAGAAGGCGCCACCCTGCTCGCCGGGGGCGAGAACTGGGACAGCGGTGACTTCAGCCGGGGCGCCTGGGCGGCCCCCACGGTGTTCACCGACTGCACGGATTCGATGCGTATCGTGGGCGAGGAGATCTTCGGCCCGGTGATGGCGATCCTCGCCTTCGACGACGAGGAGGAGGTGATCCGCCGCGCCAACGACACCCACTACGGGCTGGCCGCCGGCCTCTTCACCGAGCGCCTCAGCCGCGCCCACCGGGTGATCCACCGCCTGGAGGCGGGCATCTGCTGGATCAACACCTGGGGCGAGTCCCCGGCCGAGATGCCGGTGGGCGGGGTCAAGCAGTCCGGCGTCGGCCGCGAGAACGGCCTCGAGACGCTGGCCCACTACACCCAGACCAAGTCCGTGCAGGTCGAGATGGGCCCCTTCGAGTCGGTCTTTTAAGGAGATCCCATGTCCCGGAACCGTGAATTCGACTACGTCATCATCGGCGCCGGCTCGGCCGGCAACGTGCTCGCCGCCCGCCTCACCGAGGACGCGGAGGTCTCGGTGCTGCTGCTGGAGGCCGGCGGCCCCGACCACCGCTTCGACTTCCGCACCCAGATGCCGGCGGCGCTCGCCTACCCGCTGCAGGGCAAGCGCTACAACTGGGCCTTCGAGACCGACCCGGAGCCCCACATGAACGGTCGGCGCATGGAGTGCGGCCGCGGCAAGGGGCTCGGCGGCTCCTCGCTGATCAACGGCATGTGCTACATCCGCGGCAACGCCCTGGACTACGACCACTGGGCCCAGGCACCCGGGCTCGAGGACTGGACCTACGCCGACTGCCTGCCCTACTTCCGGAAGTCCGAGACCCGTGACATCGGGCCTGACGACTACCACGGCGGCGACGGGCCGGTGAGCGTCACGACCCCGAAAGCCGGTAACAATCCCCTCTACCGCACCTTTATCGAGGCGGGCAGGCAGGCCGGCTACGCCGAGACCGATGACGTCAACGGCTACCGCCAGGAGGGCTTCGGCCCCATGGACCGCTTCGTCACCCCGAACGGGCGGCGCGCCTCCACCGCTCGCGGCTATCTGGACCAGGCGAAGCGGCGGGAGAACCTGACCATCGAGACCCGGGCCACCACCGACGTCATCGAGTTCGAGGGCAGGCGGGCGGTGGGCGTGCGCTACCGGCGCGGCGGCCAGGTCCAGCGGGTGCGTGCCCGCCGCGAGGTGCTGCTCTGCGCCGGGGCCATCGCCTCGCCGCAGATCCTGCAGCGCTCCGGCGTGGGTCCGAAGGCGGTGCTCGACGAGTTCGGCATCGAGGCGGTGCACGTCAACGACAACGTCGGCGCCCATCTCCAGGATCACCTGGAGATGTACATCCAGTACGAGTGCAAGGAGCCTATCTCCCTCTACCCGGCGCTGAAATGGTGGAACCAGCCGAAGATCGGCGCCGAGTGGCTCTTCCTCGGCCGCGGCATCGGCGCCAGCAACCAGTTCGAGTCCTGTGCCTTCATCCGCTCCAATGACCAGGAGGCGTGGCCCAACCTGCAGTACCACTTCCTGCCCATCGCCATCAGCTACAACGGCAAGAGCGCGGTGCAGGCCCATGGCTTCCAGGCCCACGTGGGTTCCATGCGCTCCGAGAGCCGCGGCCGCATCCGCCTCGCCTCCCGGGACCCGGAGGCCTCACCGAGCATCCTGTTCAACTACATGTCCACCGACAAGGACTGGCAGGAGTTCCGCGACGCCATCCGCCTGACCCGCGAGATCATTGCCCAGCCCGCCTTCGATGCCTACCGCGGGCGAGAGATCTCGCCGGGGCCGGACGTGCAGTCCGACGCCGAGCTGGACGCCTTCGTACGCGCCCACGCCGAGACCGCCTACCACCCCTGCGGCAGCTGCCGCATGGGCGAGGGCGATGACGCCGTGGTGGATGGCCAGGGCCGGGTACACGGCGTGGAGGGGCTCCGGGTGGTGGACGCCTCGCTCTTCCCGCTGATCCCCACCGGCAACCTCAATGCGCCGACCCTCATGCTGGCCGAGAAGATCGCCGACCGGATCCGCGGCCGCGAGCCGCTGCCTAGAAGCGACGCCCCCTACTACGTGGCGGGCAATGCCCCCGCCCGCAGCGAGCCAGAGCGCCGCCTCGAGGCATAGCCCCGCCCCTCGCCACCCCCAACGCCCCGCCCTGCCCAGCAGCGCGGGGCGTTTTGACATGATGGCTTTACCTAGCAGCGAGAGGCGCCGGGGATAGCCTTGGAGGGGGTCCGAGGACCAGGGAAGGCCGAGGTAGCGTACAGGGACGTATTTACAGCGCCCCCGAACAAGGCTGTCGCCGGGAAAGCCTCGAGCGATATGGCTCGCGATGATGGACCTTGGACTGATTGTGGTGCTGGCCGGTTGCACCGATGTGAGCTAGTCTGCAAGAATTCAAACATCTGTTCGAATCCCTGCATCTTACAACAACCGGAGTCACTCCATGCTCACCCTGATCCTGCTGATCGTGGCCGTTGTCGGCCTGCTGGCGGTGATGCGCCGCGAGGCGGGCGCCCTGCCCGCCCTGGCGGTGCTCGCCGCCACCGGTCTGATAAGCCTGCTCGTCGCCTCCGCGGTGCTTGGCGTCATCCTGCTCGCCGCAGCCGCGGTCATCGCCGCCACCGGCCTGCCGGTCCTGCGCGGCAAGTGGCTGACCCCGCGCCTCTTCGCCCTGTTCAAGAAGGTCTCGCCGAAGGTCTCCGACACCGAACGCACCGCGCTGGAGGCCGGCAGCGTGGCCTGGGACGGCGAGCTCTTCACCGGCAAGCCGAACTGGCAGGCGCTGCTGGACGCCAAGGACGAAGGCCTCACCGAGGAGGAGCGCGCCTTCATCGACAACCAGTGCTCCGTGGCCGCCGGCATGTGCAACGCCTGGGATATCGCCAAGGAGCGCGCCGACCTGCCCCAGGAACTCTGGGACCACCTCAAGCAGGAGCGCTACTTCGGCATGATCATCCCGAAGGAGTACGGCGGCCTGGGCTTCTCCGCCAAGGCCCAGTCCCTGGTGCTGCAGAAGCTCTCGGTCAACGAGACCCTGATGGTCACCGTGGGCGTGCCCAACTCCCTCGGCCCGGGCGAGCTGCTGCTCAAGTACGGCACCGACGAGCAGAAGAACCACTACCTGCCGCGTCTCGCCGACGGCCGCGAGATCCCCTGCTTCGGCCTCACCGGCCCCCGCGCCGGCAGTGACGCCACCTCGCTGCCCGACACCGGCGTGGTCTGCAAGCAGGTCATCGACGGCAAGGAGGTGCTGGGCGTGCGCCTCAACTTCGAGAAGCGCTGGATCACCCTGGCGCCCATCGCCACCGTGGTGGGCCTGGCCTTCCGCCTCTTCGACCCGGAAAAGCTGCTGGGCGACGAGGAGGATCGCGGCATCACCCTGGCGCTGATTCCCCGCGACACCGCCGGCATGGAGATCGGCCGCCGCCACCACCCCATCGGCAGCCCCTTCCTCAATGGCCCGATCAAGGGGAAGGATGTCTTCGTACCCCTGGACACCATCATCGGCGGCGAGGCGATGATCGGCGAGGGCTGGCGGATGCTGGTGGAGTGCCTCTCCGTGGGCCGCTGCATCACCCTGCCCTCCGGCGCCACCGGCACCGCCCGCTATGCCATCGGCTGGAGCGGCGGCTTCGCCCGCATCCGCCGGCAGTTCAACGTGCCGGTGGCCGAGATGGAAGGCATCCAGGAGCCTCTGGCGCGCATGACGGCGCTGGGCTACATCGCCCAGGCGGCGGTCTACCAGACCGCCAACACCATCGACCGCGGCGAGAAGCCGGCGGTGCCCTCGGCGATCCTCAAGAGCCAGCTCACCGAGTTCCAGCGGGTGATCCTCGGCGACGCCATGGATATCCACGGCGGCAAGGCGGTGACCCTCGGCCCGCGCAACTACCTGGGGATAGGCTACAGCGCCAACCCGGTGGCGATCACCGTGGAAGGCGCCAACATCATGACCCGCAACCTGATGATCTTCGGCCAGGGGGCGATCCGCTGCCACCCCTACGTGCTCGAGGAGCTGGCCGCCCGGGACGCCGACGACATCCAGGCCTTCGACAAGGCGTTCTTCGGCCATGCCGGCCTGATCTTCGGCAACGCCGCCCGCGCCTTCACCCAGGGCCTGGGGCTCGGCCGCCCGGCGGTACCCTTCGATGGCGAGGCCAGTCGCTACGCCCAGGAGATCGCGCGGCTCTCCGCCGGCTTCGGGCTCTGCGCCGACGCCGCCATGGCGAGCCTCGGCTCCACCCTCAAGCAGCGCGAGATGCTCTCGGCGCGCCTGGGCGACGTGCTGTCGAACCTCTACCTCGCCTCCATGGTGATCAAGCAGTGGCACGAGGGCGACGGGGTCGAGGATGAGGCGGCGCTCTTCCATTACGCCTGCCAGCTGCTGCTGGGCCGCGCCGAGCTGGCCCTGGACGAGCTGTTCGACAACCTGCCCAACCGGGCACTCGCCCGCGTGCTGCGCCTGGTGGTGATGCCGCGGGGCAAGCGCTTCAAGCGTCCCCACGACGACCTGGCCCGGACCATCGCCCAGGCGGTCTCTCGTGACACCGCCCTGCGCGAGAAGCTGCTGGCCAACACCTGGGCGGCCGACGACGGCAGCCAGCCCAACTTCCTGGCCCGCTACAACGCCCTGCTGGCGACCCAGAAGCGGGCCGAGACCCTCTACCGCATCGTCAACAAGGCCTATGCGAAGGGGGAACTGCCCACCGATGCGCTGCACCCCGAGCAGCGGGTGGAGGCCGCGCTGGAGGCCGGGCTGATCTCCACCGACGACGCCACCTTCATGCGCGAGCGCGAGGCCCGGGTGCTGGAGCTGCTCACCGTGGACGACTTCGAGTACGACGCCTTCGTCACCGACAAGTCCCGGGTGCTGCGCCACAACGCCGCCTGACGGCTCTCATCCTTAACCCCGGCTGACGGCTCTCACCCCCTCCGCCATACCCTCGCCCCGGCCCTGTGCCGGGGCGATTCGTTTACAGCGGCCACACCAGCAGGATCATGGGAATGGCCACCGCCAGCACCACCAGGGAGAGCGGCAGGCCGAGCTTCCAGTAGTCGCCGAAGCGGTAGCCGCCGGGGCCCATCACCAGGGTGTTGGACTGGTGGCCGATAGGGGTCAGGAAGGCGCAGGAGGCGCTCACCGCCACCACCATCAGGAAGGGGTCCACCGAGGCGCCGAAGCCACTGGCCAGGCTCGCCGCGATGGGCGCCATCAGCAGCGCCGCCGCGGCGTTGTTGACGACATTGGAGAGCACCATGGAGAGCAGGAAGAGCCCCACCAGGGTGACGACCACCGGCCACTCGCTGCCCCAGGCGAGCATCGCCTCGGCGATCAGCGCCGCCCCGCCGCTGGTCTCCAGGGCCTCGCCCACCGGGATCATGGCGCCGAGCAGCACGATCACCGGGCCGTCGATGGCCTGGTAGCCCTCGCGCAGGGGTAGCACCCCGACCAGCAGCGTCACCAGGGCCGCCAGGGAGAGCGCCACCGCGGCCGGCAGCAGGTCGAAGATCATCGCCAGGATGGCGGCGGCGAAGATGGCCAGCGATACCAGCAGCATGCGCGGCTGGCCGAGGGTCAGGTTGCGGCTGGCCAGCGGCAGGCAGCCCAGGGTGGCCAGGCTCTCGGAGAGCTCGCTCTCGCCCCCCTGCAGCAGCAGCACGTCGCCGGGGCGAAACCGGATCTCCCTCAGTCGCTGCTTGAGGCGACCACCGTCCCGGGCCACGGCCACCAGGTGCAGGCCGAACTGGTTATGGAGCCGCAGCTGGGCGACGGTGCGGTTGACCATCATGGAGTCGTTGCGCACCACCGCCTCCACCAGCTGCAGGCCCTCGGTATCGACGCCGCCCTTCTCCTCCTTTTCCTCCTTCTCCTTCCCCCCGGACTCCTGGTCCTTTTCCTCGCCCTTCCCGGGCGTCTGCTTCTTCTCCTCGCCCTCCCTCTCCTCGGACTCCTCCTCCTCGGCCTCCTTGCCCAGATGCAGCCCCGCCTTGTCCTCCAGCAGCTTCATCTCCTCGGGGCCCGCCTCCATCAGCAGGATGTCCCCCTCCCGGAGGGTGCCGAAGAAGGCGTGGCCGGCGCGCTTCTTCTCGTCGCGCACCACGGCCAGCACCGGCACGGTCTCCTCCAGCGCCTGCTGCAGCTCGCGCAGGGTCAGGCCATTGGCCTTCGACGCCTCCCCGACGCGCAGCTCCACCAGATAGTTGGCGGTATCGAACATCGCCTCGGTGGAGGCCTTGCCGGCCCGCTTCGGGGTCAGGCGCCAGCCCAGCAGCACGATGAAGGCGAGGCCCACCAGGGCCACCACCACACCCACCGGCGTGAAGGAGAACATGCCGAAGCTCTCGCCGGTGACCGACCCGCGATAGCTGGCGATGATGATATTGGGCGGGGTGCCGATCAGGGTGGTGAGCCCCCCCAGCAGGGAACCGAAAGCCAGCGGCATCAGCAGGATCGACGGCGAGGCGTCGTGCTCCCGGGCCAGCCGCATGGCCACCGGCAGCAGCAGCGCCAGGGCGCCGACGTTGTTCATGATCCCGGAAAGCACCACCACGGTGCCCACCAGCACCAGCAGCTGCAGGAAGAGCCGCTCCCCCACCTTGAGCACCTGCTCGGCGATGACGTCCACCACCCCGGAGCGCTCGAAGCCGCGGCTGAGCACCAGCACCGCCGCCACGGTGATCACCGCCGGGTGGCCGAAGCCCATGAAGGCCGCCTCCCCCTGCACCAGGCCCAGCACCACCGAACCCAGCAGGGCGGCCAGCGCCACCAGGTCGTAGCGAAAGCGCCCCCAGACGAACGCCGCAAGCGTCGCGCCCAGCACGATAAAGACCAGGGTGCTGTCTGCCATGGCCCGTCACCTCCCTGTGCATATGAGTGCCTTCAGCATCGCCAGCCTGCCCCCCCGCCGACAAGCCTTTTCTGCACCGATCTTGACCGTCACCCCGACACGACGACGCCCGGCCGAAGCCGGGCGTCGCGAGAGAAACAGGAGGCGGGCGCCGAGAGGCGCTATTTCGCCATCTTCTCCAGCATGGCGTTGACCGCCTCCAGGTGCTCCGGCTCGTTGTGGCACATGCCCTGGAAGACCGCGCAGAGGTCGAGGAAGTCCTTGAGCTCGGTGCGCTGGGCCATCTTCATCAGCCGCTTGGTGAGGCGCGTCGCCTTCGGCGGCTGGGCGGCGATGCGCGAGGCGAGCTCCCCCGCCGTCTCCAGCAGTGCCTCGGGCTCGGTCACCTCCAGCACGATGCCGTATTCCTTCGCCTCCTCGGCGTCGATCACCCGCCCCGAAAGGGTCAGCTCGAAGGCGCGCTGGTAGCCGATCAGCCGCTGCATGAACCAGGCGCCGCCGTCGCCGGGGATGATCCCCAGGTTGAGGAAAGTCTCGCCAAACTTCGCCTTCTTCGAGGCAATACGGATATCGGCCATGTTGGCCAGGTCGAAGCCGGCGCCGATGGCCGGGCCGTTGACCGCGGCGATGATCGGCACCTCCACCGCCTGCAGCGCCAGCGGGATGCGCTGTATGCCGCGGCGGTAGCGCGCCGAGACCTCGGCGACGTCGCCGGCAAAGTCGCCGCCGCGCTCCGCCATGTCCTTGACGTTGCCACCGGCGGAGAAGGCGCTCCCCGCCCCGGTGATCACCAGCACCGAGACGGCGTCGCAGGCGTTGACCCACTCGGCCACGGCGACGATGTCATCGGTAAGGGCGGTACCGGTGAGGGCGTTGCGCACATCGTGGCGGTCCAGGGTCAGGGTGGCCACCCTAGCCTCCAGGGTCAGGCGGGCATCGGTCAGCCGGGGCAGGTCGGGCCGGGAGGAGGTCTGGCTCATTGGTCAGCATCCTTGTCGGTAAGAGAGGTGCGCTTCACGATAACCCGGGCGTCCACCACCGCATAGCCGTCGGCGTTGACGATCACGGGGTTGAGGTCGAGCTCGGAGAGCGCCGGGTAGGCCTCGACGATGCGCGACACCTTGAGCAGCAGGTCGACCAGGGCTGCCCTGTCCACCGCCTTCTCGCCGCGCACGCCGCCGAGGATCTTCTTCGCCTTGATCTGCTCCACCATGTCCTCGGCGTCGCGACGAGAGAGCGGAATCGAACGGAAGGCCACGTCCTCGAGGATCTCCACGAAGATGCCGCCGAGGCCGAACATCAGCACCGGGCCGAAGATGGGGTCGCGGATCACCCCGAGGATCACCTCGACGCCCTTCTTCGCCATGGGCGTGACCAGCACCCCCTCGATCTCGGCGTCGGCGTCATACTCCCGGCAGGCGGCGAGGATCGCCTCCCGGGCCCGGCGCATGGCGGCCTCGCCCACCACGTTGAGCTTCACGCCGCCGGCGTCGGACTTGTGCAGGATATCCTTGGAGACCACCTTCATGGCCAGCGGGGTCTCGCCGAACTGCCCTGCGGCCTCCGCCAGCTCCGCCTCGTTTCTGACCACCAGCTCCAGGGGCACCTCGATGCCGTGTTCGCGCAGCAGCCGCTTGGCCTCGTACTCGAAGAGGTCGCGGCCCTCGGACTGGGCCTGCCGGAACAGGGCGGTGAGCTCGGGCAGCGGCTCTACCGTGCGCTCCCGACTCTGGCGCTCCACCTGGGCCAGGTACTGGCCGCGCTCCCCCAGGGCGGCCAGCACGCGCACAGAGTGCTCGATGGAGGCGTAGATGGGCAGGCCCGCCTCGTGCAGGCGGCGCAGCGCCGGCGGCTTGATCGGCGTGTAGAGGCTGTAGACCACCAGCGGCTTGGTGGTCGCGCGGGAGAGGTCCACCATGGCCTCGGCGCCGCGCATCTCGTCGCCCAGCAGGGACTCCGCGAAGCGGATGGTGTAACCGCCGAACATGCCCACCAGGAAGACGCTGTCGACGTTGTCGTCGGCGGCGACGATCTCCATGCAGGTGGCCAAGAGCGACGGATTGGCGTCGGTGGAGCCGGCCACGTCCACCGGGTTGACGGTGGAGGCCTGGGGGAAGAGCACGTCGCGCAGCTTCTGCCGGGTCGCCTCGGAGAGCTCGGCGAGCTCGAGGCCCGCCTCGGTCAGGCGGTCGGAGGCGATGGTGGCCTGGCCGCCGCCGTCGGAGATCACCGCCACCCGCTTGCCACGGGCCTTCTGCAGCAGGCCCAGCCCCTCGGCCACCGGCAGGATCTCGTCGGAGTGCTGCACCACGCTGACCCCGGACTGCCTGAGCAGGTCCACGGTCATGGCGTAGCTGCCCGCCAGGGCCCCGGTGTGGGAGCT
>Ga0209075_1002518_pt1 | contig 16107 bp, 16 predicted proteins | sample Stecom2011_FD_187523 | JGI IMG/M metagenome (GOLD analysis project Ga0209075, IMG submission 187523) | Agricultural soil microbial communities from Utah to study Nitrogen management - Steer compost 2011 (SPAdes) (version 2) | ecosystem: Environmental > Terrestrial > Soil > Agricultural land...
TGACCCAGACGAATGGCCAGACGGCGGCGCGCCAGCAGGGCGGACTGGTCCGCACGCTCACCGGCATCGCTGCCCGACGCCACCGCGCCGACCGCCGGGGCCGGACGGGCCTGGCTCGGCTGCAGCTGACGCAGCATCACGTCCGCCAGACCCATACCCTGTTTTTCCGCCAGGTGTACCGCCATCTGATTGTCGTACATGTCCTGATAGAAGCGGGTCTGGGGACTGTTCAGCGGGTTACCCTCGGCGAACACCTGGTTGGCGTCACGCATGCTCTTGAGCATGACATTGAGGAACAGCGACTCGAACTGGCGGGCTACCCGCTCCATGTTCTCGGGACTGTCGGCCTGACTGCCGGCCTTCATCTGGGCCATGGCGTTGAGGTCGGTGTAGCTGAGACTCGGACCGTTCATGTCAGTACTCCTCAGATCACTATCAGGTCGGCATTCAGCGCACCGGCCTGCTTGAGCGCTTCGAGAATGGCCATCAGATCGCCGGGGGCGGCCCCTACCTGGTTGACCGCACGCACGATCTCATCCAGCGATACTCCCGGGTTGAACACGAACATGCGACCGTCCCCTTCCTCGATACTGACCTGGGAACTGGGCGTCACCACGGTCTGGCCACCACTGAAGGGCTCGGGCTGGCTGACCTGATAGTTCTCGCTGATGGTCACGGTCAGCCCGCCATGGGTCACTGCCGCCGGCTGTACCCGCACGTCCTGGCCGATGACGATGGTGCCGGTACGGGAATTGATGACCACCCGTGCCGCCGCGGTGCCCTGCTCTATCTGCAGGTTCTCGACCATGGACAGGTAGTCGACCCGCTGGTTGGGGTCCAGCGGCGCGCGCACGCGAATGGAACCGGCGTTCAGCGCCTGGGCCACATCCGGCCCGAAGGTGCTGTTGATCTGATCCACCACCCGCTTGGCCGTGGTGAAGTCCGGCCGGTTCAGGTTGAATACCAGATGGTCGCCACTGGCGAAGGGGTTGGCCACCGCACGTTCCACAGTGGCACCGTTGGGAATCCGCCCGACGCTGGGCACGTTGACCGTGATGCGCGAGCCGTCAGCCCCTTCGGCACCGAAGCCGCCGACCACCAGATTGCCCTGGGCAATGGCGTAGACCTGACCATCGATGCCCTTGAGCGGCGTCATCAGCAGGCTGCCACCGCGCAGGCTCTTGGCGTTACCGATGGAGGACACGGTAATGTCGATGGTCTGCCCGGGGCTGGCGAAGGGTGGCAGCTCGGCGTGGATGGCCACCGCTGCCACATTCTTCATCTGGATGCGGGTCCCCGGCGGCACCGTGATGCCGAACTCGGTGAGCATGTTGTTGAAGGTCTGCACGGTGAACGGCGTCTGCGTGGTCTGATCACCGGACCCATCCAGACCGACCACCAGGCCGTAGCCGATCAGCTGGTTGCTGCGGATACCGGCGATGCTGGCGATATCCTTCAGGCGTTCGGCCTGCGCCCACGGACTTACCAGGGCCAGGCAGAGACAGATCAGCAATGTGCGCATGGATGACTCCTGGATCCTAGAAAGGCCACACCGGGCTCATGAAGAACTGGCTCAGCCAGCCGGGCTTGCTGGCGTTGGCAAAGGCCCCGGTGCCCGAGTAGGTGATGCGCGCGTCGGCAATCCGGGTCGAGAGCACCGAGTTGTCCGGGCCCACATCCTCGGGGCGGATCAGGCCGGAGAGGCGGATCAGCTCGTCACCGTTGTTCAGCGTGATCCATTTCTCGCCGCGTACTGCCAGCAGGCCATTGGGCAGCACATCGGCCACGGTCACCGTGATGGAGCCGGTCAGGCTGTTGCTCTGGTTCGCATCGGCCTCGCCATTGAAGCCACGTTCACCGCCGAACTCGACACCGGTGTTGATGCCGGCGATGCCCGCGCGTCCGAACAGCATGGGATTGGCAATGCTGGTATTGCTGCCCTTGCTGATCTCGTTCTCGGCCTTCTTCTGCGCCGCCATGCGCTCGGTCAGCACCACGGTGATGACATCGCCCACCCGGTTGGCCTTGCGGTCCTCATAGAGGTTGCGCTCGAAGCCGGCCTGATAGATGGCGCCGTTGTTCAGCTCCTGGGGAATCGGCGTGCGCGGCATCACCGGCGCATAGGCCGGATCGTCCGGCTTGGGCGGGGTCTGCACGCAGGCGGCCAGGGTCGACAGGCTCAACAGCATCAGGGTGGCACGCAGGGCTTTCATTCTCATCTACTCCCCGAACCCGTCATCACAGGTTCTGGCTGATGTATTGCAGCATCTGGTCGGCGGTGGAGATGACCTTGGAGTTCATCTCGTAGGCGCGCTGGGTAGTGATCATGTTCACCAGCTCCTCGACCACGCTGACGTTGGAGTTCTCCAGGGTGTTCTGCAGCACGGTACCCAGGCCGTTCTCACCGGGGTTGCCAACCTGGGGAGCGCCACTGGAGGCGGTCTCCAGGAACAGGTTGCCCCCAATGGCCTGCAGTCCGGCCGGGTTGATGAAGTCGGCGGTCTGGATCACGCCCAGCTGCTGTACGCCAGGGTCACCGAATACCGAGATGGACACGGTGCCGTCCTCACCGACGGTAAAGGTCTGCACATCCTGCGGCAGCTCGATGCCCGGCTCCAGGGGGTAGCCGTTGGAGGTGACGATCCGGCCATCGGCATCCAGATGGAAGCTGCCATCACGGGTGTAACCGATGTTGCCGTCGGGCATCAGGATCTGGAAGAAGCCGCGGCCGTTGATGGCCATGTCCAGCGGCTGCTCGGTGGTCTGCAGGGTGCCGGCAGTGAAGATCTTCTGGGTCCCGGCCACACGCACACCGGTACCCAGCTGCAGGCCCGAAGGCAACTGGGTGTCCTGGGTACTCTGGGCACCGGGCTGGCGCTTGATCTGATACAGCAGGTCCTCGAACTCGGGCCGGTCACGCTTGAAGCCGGTAGTGGACACGTTGGCCAGGTTGTTGGAAATGGTGGTGAGCATGGTGTCCTGGGCGGACAGTCCGGTCTTGCTTACCCAAAGTGCTGCGTGCATGTGCTGTCTCCTTGCCTGTCAGAGGCCTGACCCGGCTGATGAAAATCCGCTTAGCTGATCTGCAGAAGCTTGTTGGTGGACTGGGCGTTCTCTTCCGCGGTGCGCATCATCTTGACGTGCAGCTCGAACTGCCGCGCCAGTGACAGCATGGCGGTCATCTCCTCTACCGCATTGACGTTGCTGCCTTCCAGAAAACCGGTGACCAGGGTCACGGCCCCGTCCGCCGGCTGGGCCAGACCGTCCTCGGTGCGCATGAGGCCGTCGGCGCCCTTGATCATGCGCTGCTCCGGGCGTACCAGCTTGATCCGGTCCACCTCGGCCAGTACCGCCGGCGCCTCGCCCTGGGCTCGGAAGCTGATGGTGCCGTCGGTGCCGATCTCAACCTTGTCCGCCGGCGGCAATGCAATGGGACCGGCATTGCCCAGCACCGGCAGGCCGCTGCTGGTACGCAGCACGCCGAACAGGTCGATCTGCAGACTGCCCGCCCGGGTGTAGGCCTCGCTGCCATCCGGCGCCTGCACGGCAATCCAGCCTTCGCCATTGATGGCAACGTCCAGATCTCGCCCGGTTTCCTGAAGCGTGCCGGCCGACAGGTCAGTGCCGGGACGTTCGGTCATGGCATAGACCCGCGTCGGAAAACTGTCGCCGAACACCGGCATGGAACGCGCCTGCTCGAAATCCCGGCGGAAGCCGGTGGTGGCCACGTTCGCCAGATTGTTGGCGTGGGCACGCTGGGCCAGCATGTTCTGGCTGGCTCCGCTCATGGAAATGAAGAGTGATTTGTCCATGCTGTAACTCCGCTCCGGCAATCCCTGACGGAAATCTGCCGCATCTGATTTTGCTTGCAGATAACCAAGCAGAGATCGTGCCAACAGCCGAAAGGTGCCAACAGAGACGTCAAATCAATGAGTTAGGAGCCGGTAGAGCGACAGAAGCGGCAATAGCGGCAAGGTCATTGCCGCTATTGCCGCCCGGGAGAGGGATCAGCGCAGGTTGATGATGGTCTGGGTTACCGCATCTTCGGTCTGGATGGTCTTGGCATTGGCCTGGTAGTTGCGCTGGGCAACGATCAGGTTGATCAGCATCTCCGACAGATCGACGTTGGACTGCTCCAGGGCGCCGGACTGCACCAGCCCCAGGGTTCCGCTGCCGGGGGCTCCGACCACGGGCTCCCCGGAGGCGCTGGACTGGGCCCAGGCGGTATCACCCAGGGGCACCAGCCCCTGCTGGTTGGCGAAGGTAGCCAGTACCAGCTGGCCCTGGGTCCTGGTCTGACCGTTGGTATAACGCGCCACCAGCATGCCGCGGTCATCAATCTCCAGACCTGCCAGCTCACCGGTGGTGAAGCCATCCTGCACCACCGAGGTGACTCCGAAGGTGGAGGCGTACTGGGAAGACCCGGTCAGGTTCAGGGTGAATGCCTGCACCTGTGCACCTGCCGGCTGACCGTTGGCATCCAGAGGGGTCCAACCGGCAATCTCGTTGATCTGGCCACCGACCAGCACACCGTCATTGTTGAACACCAGTTCCCGCGGTGTGCTGGTGAAAGCGGGATCCGTCGCCAGCACACCGTCCAGATTGCGACCATCGATCAGGATGTGCATATCCCAGGTGTTGGCGTCGGTCTTGACGAAGTACTTGGACATGACGTGGGAGTTGCCCAGGCTGTCGTACACGGTGACGGAAGTCGAGCTGTTGTAGGTGGAAGAGTCCGAGGGATCGAACTGCGCGCGCGAAGCCTGGGTAGCCGCGAGAACGGCCTCGGCGGAAGCCACCTGCGCACCTGCCGCCTCAGCTGCCGCAGTGGCAGCCTCTATCTCGGCAGGGGTAGGGTTCAGCGGATCGGCGGCACCGGCTATGGCAGTCGCGTAGGCGTCGTCATAGGCGGTCTGGTAGGCGGTAGCATAAGCGGCGTCATAGGCGGCCTGGGCACCTGCCGGGCGCACGCTGGTGGAGTTCAGGTTCAGCGTGGAGCTGACCGCGCTGGTCGGGTTCGGGTTGGCCGCCTTGGTGTCGACCCGCAGGTCCGTGGGCACCCCTTCATTGATGCGCCCGGTCACGGCGTTGACGCCATAGCCCTGCAACCGTTCGCCCTGGTTGTTGACGATGAAGCCTTCGCGATCGGTACCAAAGTAGCCGGCACGGGTGTAGCTCAGCGCCCCGTTCTTGCTGGTGACAAAGAAGCCGTTGCCGTTGATGGCCAGGTCCAGGCTGTTCTCGGTGTAGTTGATATTGCCCTGAGTAAAGATCTGGGCCACGTTGTTCAGCACCACGCCGCTGCCCTGGGCATTGCTGCCCGTGCCCAGAATCGAGGCAGCATAGACATCACCGAACTCGGCCCGTGCAGCCTTGAAGCCGACGGTGCTGGCGTTGGCGATGTTGTTACCTGTGATATTCAGATCGGAAGATGCCGCCCGGATACCACTGAGACCAATATTGAAAGACATGATCAAACTCCTTTTCGCGCTATTCGGACGAGGTTATTTACCGATAGTGAAGACGTCGGACAGGCCGATGCTGCCCAGGCCTGCCAGGTTGAGAACCATTTCACCGCCATGCCCCACACCGAGGGAGACACTGTCCACGTTCGCCGGCAGCAGCGTGGCCAGCTGGGTGGTTTCGCCATTGATGCTGGCCTGGGCCTCGAAACGGTATTTGCCGGCCGGCAAGGGATTGCCGCTGGCATCCTGACCGTCCCAGGCGAAGTCGCGGATTCCGGTTTCCTGGGCCCCGAGGTTGATGGTAGCCACCATGCTGCCAGCCTCGTCATAGACGTTGACCAGCACCATCTGGCTGGGCTGGGGCAGCACGAACTGGCCGGTAAAGCCTTCGGCCGGATCAACCATGGCCCGGTCACTGGGAAATACCACGGTGCGCCCGACCATGGAGGAGGCCTGCAGGGCCTGGGAAGACTGGAAGCTGCTGGCCATGGCATCGATACTGCTGTTCATCTTCTCGATGCCTTCGACGGTGCTGAACTGGGCCAGCTGGGCAATGAACTCGCCGTTTTCCTGGGGCGCCAGCGGGTCCTGGTTGTTCAACTGGGCTACCAGAAGCTGCAGGAACTCGTTCTTGCCCAGCTCGTCACCCTTGGCAAAGCGCCCCTGATCCACCTGGTACTGGTCAAGCACACTGCTGCCGACACTGATGCTCATTCCCTGCTCTCCTATTGTCCGAGGGTCAGCACGCGCTGCAGCATGCTCTTGGCGGTATTCATGATTTCCACGTTGGTCTGATAGGCGCGGGACGCGGCCATCATGTTGGCCATTTCCTCGACCACGTTGACGTTGGGGTAAAACACATAGCCTTCTTCGTTGGCCATGGGATGGTCAGGTTCGTAGCGGGCCTGCAGCTCGGCATCCGACTCCACCACACCGAGCACGCTGACGCCCTGCCCGGCCTGATCCTCCGGAGCGAACAGGGATCCGCCAAGCGATTGCTGCTGCTCGTTGAACAGGGTGGCGAACACGGCCTGACGCGCGCGATAGGTCTGATCGATGCTGCTGGACACGGTGTCGGCGTTGGCTATGTTGCTGGCCACCGCGTTCAGGCGCACCGACTGGGCGTTCATGCCGGAACCGGCAATATCGAAGATTCGGTCAAGGGACATGGTCAATCTCCCCGCAGGGCCGTCATCAGCCCTTTGAACTTGCTGTTGAGGAAGGTGAAGCTGGCCTGGAAGTCGATGGCATTTTCCGTGTATCTGGCCTGCTCGGCCTGGACCTCCACGGTGTTGCCATCGATCGACGGCTGATGCGGTGTGCGATAGCGCAAACCTGCCGCCTGATCGATCAGACTCTGGGCGGGAATGTGATTGGCATGGGTGCGTTGCAGCGACACGGTGCTGTTCGCCCCGCTCTGCTGAGCCTCCAGTACGCTGGCAAAGTCCAGATCCCGGGCCTTGTAGTTGGGCGTATCGGCATTGGCAATATTGTTGGCCAGCACCGCGGCACGCTCGGCACGGAAAGCCAACGCTTGCTCATGCAATCCCAGGGCGCGGTCAAAACTCAAACTCATGGTGGCAATCCTCACATCGGCCAGGGCCAGTGTTCTGTCGCCAAGTACACAGCAATACCCGTGCCACCATTGAAAACTCTTTCACTTTCAATTGGATAGCAAAAAATTCAGCACAGGGAGCGGCAAGGGATTTCCGCCGGGCGGCAAGGCTGCCGCAGTCATCGGCAAACCTTGCTGTACGCTGCCGCCGGCAGGGAACGGAGAGGAAGGGATGTCTTCAGCGGGCCTGGTAGACGATACCCGGGTTGCACTGGACCATGGAATACAGATCGGGCAACCCATTCAGCGCTTCGGAGGCGCCCAGCATCAGATAACCGCCGGGGCGCAGGGTGGCATGAATGCGCCTCAATATGTCCTTCTTCACATCGGCCGAGAAGTAGATGAGGACATTGCGGCAGAACACGATATCGAAGCGCCCCAGGACGCTGTAGCTGTCCAGCAGATTGAGCTGGCGAAACTCCACCCGACTGCGGATGGCCGGCTTGACGGTCCACTCCCCCGGACCGGTCTCATCAAAGTAACGGTCCCGGCGCTCGCGGGACAGGCCCCGGGCCATGGCCAGGCTGTCATAGCAGGCGGCACGGGCGGCATTGAGCATGCCGGCCGAGATCTCACTGGCAACGATCTGCACCCCGCCGCGCAGACGTCCGGGATTGGCGCGCTCGAACTCGTCGACGGCCATGCTCAGCGAATAGGGCTCCTGCCCCGAGGAGCACGCGGCCGACCAGATCCGCAGCCGCCCATTGGGGTTGCTGGCAAGAAACTCGGGAATCAGCCGTGACTTGAGCACCTCGAACGGGTAACCGTCGCGAAACCACAGGGTTTCGTTGGTAGTCATGGCATCCACCACCAGCTCGCGCAGGCCGGACGCGGGCTGCTGCTGTACCTGACGTACCAGCTCCCCCAGACTGCGGATACCACGCTGGGTCAGCAGCCGACCGAGACGACTGGTCACCAGATACTGCTTGTTGTCCCCCAGCACGATGCCGCAGGTGCGCTCCAGGTAATCCCGGAACAGGTCGAAGTCCGGATCATTTGCCGACACGCATCAACTCCAGACCCGTGAAATCATATTCAAGCATGTTCAACTCCGGCTCCACGCATCCGCGCGAGCACCCTGTCGGCCAGTTCGTCGGGGCTGAACTTGGCCAGGAAATCGTCCGCCCCCACCTTGCTCACCATGGCCTGATTGAACACACCGGACAAGGAGGTGTGCAGCATCACGTGCAGATCCTTCAGCCGGGGGTCACTGCGCACCTCGGCGGTGAGAGTGTAGCCATCCATCTCCGGCATTTCGATGTCGGAGATCATCATCAGCAGATCCTCGGTGACATCCCTGCCCTGGTCCGCCTGTGCCTTGAGCCAGTCCAGCGCCTGACGTCCGTCATTGAGGGCAAAGACCTCGATGCCGAGCGATTCCATGCAGCGGATGATCTGCCGCCGCGCCACCGAGGAATCGTCCACGACCAGAATGCGGCTGCCGGTAGCCTCCGGCATCGCCTCGGTGGTGGTTGCCTGCTGCGGCAGGGCCTCGTCCCCGGCCAGCACCTCGGCCAGAACCTTCTCCACATCGATGATTTCCACCATCTGGTCTTCCACCCGGGTAACCGCGGTCAGGTAGTGGTCGCGACCGGTCCCCTTTGGCGGTGGATGTACGTCACTCCAGTTCAGGTTGACGATGCGCTCCACCGCCCGCACCAGAAATCCCTGAACCCGGTTGTTGTATTCAGTGATGATGACGAAGGCCGTGGACAGGTCTTCCAGCGCCCGGCCACCGGTAGCCCGCCCCAGATCAATGATCGGCAGCGTTCCGCCGCGGATGTGCGCCACGCCGCGGACAATGGGATTGAGCCTGGGTAGCAGCGTCAGTCGAGGGCATTGCAGTACTTCCTTGACCTTGAACACATTGATGCCATACAGCTGCCGCCCGTTCAGGCGAAACAGCAGCAGCTCGAGTCGGTTCTGTCCTACCAACTGGGTGCGCTGATCCACTGAGGCCATTATGCCAGCCATGAAACTACTCCTTCTGTAATGGAAGCGCAGACGGCATGATCCTTGCTTGCATCCATCAGACACTTTGGGACGCCGGCGATTTGACACACATCGCACGATCGAGGTTGGATTATATGCAGTTTCGGGCACCTTTTATCCGGCTGATTATAGCCATTACCCTCACGGGCTGTGGCAGCCTGCACGCCAATCCGCTTATCGACCAGCTTATCGGCACCACCACCGCATATCTTGAGGATCAGGTTGCGCTTCATCTGGCCGCCAGCAGCCAACCGGCCCGGCATGAGATCAGCGTCAACCGCCTGGACCCCAGGCTGCGTCTGCCGCTGTGCCCGGCGGACGCGATCAGCGCCCAGCTCGAAAGCCCGGAAATCCCCGTCGGCCGGGTCACGGTCCGGGTCAGCTGCGACAGCAGCCAGGTACAATGGCGCCTGTTTGTGCCCGCCCAGGTGGACCTCTTCCAGTCGGTAGTGGTACTCACCCGACCACTCGCCCGTCACGCCATCCTCGGCCCGGAGGACATTACACTGCGCGAGCGCAATATCGGCCAGATCAGCGGAGGTTACCTGCTGCAACCTGAACAGGCTATCGGCATGCGCCTGCGACGCCCGGTACAGGCCGACAACGTGCTCAGCCCCCAGCAGCTGGAACAGGATGAGACGGTCAAGCGCGGCGACCGGGTGGTCATCACCGCAGCCAACAGCCGGGTCGCCGTGCGCATGCCCGGTGAAGCACTGGAAAGCGGTGGCACCGGCGCGCAGATCCGGGTGCGCAACACCCGTTCCGACCGTGTCGTGCGCGCCCGGATAGTCGGGCCCGGTCAGGTGGAAGTCCACATGTAGTGCCCCTCCCGCGGAAGCTATACTTGCCAGCCTGCCATCCATTGGGCAACACTGTGAGGCAGATCACATATCCAACCCTGAATCTTTCAGGAAAAGCCTAAAGTTTACGGCCCCGCGGCCGTTACAGAGGCCGATGAAGCATTCAGGCTGAGGACATACACATGGTCATCGATTTCAACCCGGGCACCAACGGCGCCTCACGCAGCAGCCAGAGCAGTGCTACTGCCGGCAAGCGCGAGGTCACTGCCGATCGCCCGGCCGGCACCCAGAATACCGGTCAGCCGGCAACCGGCGACGCCGAGGTCCGTCTGAGCAATCAGGCCCAGCAGCTGCAGGCTATAGAAGAGCGTCTGCGTGAGCTGCCGGAAGTAGACACTGCGCGCGTGGAACGGATCAAGCAGGCCATTGCCGACGGCAGCTACCAGCCGGACAGTCGCCGCATTGCCGACAAGCTGATCGACCTGGAATCCTGAGTGACGGCCGGCGCCCCACTGGTGGAGAGTGAAGGATGCGGCAACTGAGCGAGCTGTTCGCGAGGGCTACAACCCTGTGCCAGCAGTTCACCGACCTGCTCGACAGGGAGAAGCAGGCCCTGCTCGATCAGGACATGACGGCGTTGCAGGGGCTGCTCGACGAGAAGTCTGCGGCAATGGCTGCGCTCAATGAGGTGCACGCCGAGATGACTGCGCAGTTGCAGGCAGCCGGCATGCCCGAGGATCTCAGCCCCGGGGATTTCATCCGCGGTCTGGGCGACGACCAGCTGTCCCGGCAGCATGCCGATTTCCTCGACGCAGCCGGGGCCTGCGAGGAAGCCAATCTGCGTAATGCACGCCTGATCCGCCACAGCCAGCACATCAACAGCAACCTGCTCGACCTGCTGCGCAACCAGGGGGAAACCAGCCTGAATGTGTATGATCGCCTCGGCAATGCCAACCGCGCACGCCCGGGACGACCGATCAGCCGCGCCTGATATATGATCGCTGTCACCGGTCAGGAATTACGGATGAGAAGCTGACGTGTCAATGCTCCTAGAACAGGGTCTCGGCCCGCAGCCCCCCAGGGAAGTCACCGCACCGCTGGAGATCCAGTCACTGCTCAAGGCATTGCACGCCGCGAGAACGCCGCTGGAGGTCCGTTTCGAGGAGCGGGCCCAGACCTTCCAGAGTTATCTGGTCGAACTCGATACCGCCAGCGGCATGTTGTATATCGACGAGCTCATTCCCTCCGTCGGTGACAAGTGGATGACCCAGCGCGAGAGTTTCCGTGTCGATGCCTGGCTCGACGGCGTCCACCTGCGCTGGCAGCACAGCGACGCCGCGCAGGTCGAACTGGATGACGGCGCTCCGGCCTTCAGCCTCCCCTTCCCGACGCAGCTGACCTATCACCAGCGCCGCGGCGCCTACCGGGCAGCGGTACAGCGCAGCATCGACACCCGCCTCGAGCTTGTGCACAGCGCCGACAAGCGCGCATTCGCCGGCGAACTCCTCGACATCTCCGTTACCGGCTGCAAGCTGCGCCTGGCCGGCAACCAGCTTCAGGCCCTGCAACCGGGCGAGCGCTACGAGCGCAGCCAGTTGCAACTGGAGGACAGTCCCTTGCTGGACGTGGCGGTGGAGATCCGCCATCGCACCTACCATGAGGCCGGCGATGAAACCCATGTGGGCCTGCACTTCCACCAGCCGCCGGCGGTCACCCAGCGCCACATCGAGCGCTTCGTAACCCAGTTGCAGCGCGAAGCGCGGCGTCAGGCGCGCGAAGACCTGTTCTGATCGCCCGTGCCGGCCAGGGCTCCCTCAGCCCGGCCGGTGCTCCTCTTCATCCTGATCCCCGGCCGGTTCCTGGTCGGCCTCATCCACCATCTGCTCCATCACCACCTGCTCGTCCACCCGCGGGTCTATCGCCGCCGCCAGCGGAGAGCTCGCCAGGTTACCCGCCGCCGGCATGAACTGGATGGGCGCCTCTTCCACCAGATTCTCCCCGGTGACCCGCTCCGGGCGCACGAACACCACCAGCAGCAGACTGCAGCAGGCCATGAACACGTACAGCATGCCGGGCCCGCCCAGCTGCATGAGCACCGAGCCGAGCAGCGGACCGGTACTGGCGCCGACACCGAAGGTGACCAGCAGGGTCGCCGCCAGCTGCACCCGCCGCTCCTGATCGACGTGGTCATTGGCCAGAGCCACCGCCAGCGGATACAGCGTGAACGCCAGCAGGCCGAACAGGGTGGTCAGCCACATGAGGACCCCAGGCAGAGAAATCAGGGCTATCAGCAGGGACACCGTGGTCAGGATGATGGCATTCACCTGGATCATGCGGCTGCGGTCAAAGCGGTCGGACAACCAGCCGGCCGGCCCCTGCGCGAAGAGCCCCGCACCGATGGTGACTGCCATGAAGACGCCGACCAGATGGGTATCCAGACCCGACGCGGCCGCATAGGTCGGCGCCAGTCCGTAGAAGGAACCGAGCAGCAGCCCGGCCACACCTATGGTGCTCAACGCCTGGGGGATGCGTTTGATGAAATGGCGGATCTCCAGGGGGGCGGGATGCAGCGGCGCCGGGTGTATACGGCGGGTTACCGCCACTGGCACCAGACACAGGGAGAAACACATCGCCACCAGAATCACGTGCCGGAAGCTCAGCTCGGGCATCCAGGTCAGGATCAGTTGCCCCAATCCCAGCCCGAGAAAGGTCACCAGCATGTAGCCCGCAAACACGGTGCCGCGCTGGTGGGACTCGGCCTGTTCGTTCAGCCAGCTCTCCAGCACCATGTACTGGCACATCATCGCCACCCCTACCAGCCAGCGCAGCGCCAGCCAGACTTCCACGCTGGAGGTCAGCGCATGGCCGAGTACCGACGCCGTCACCACCCCGGCACTGGCGACGAAGGCGCGGATATGGCCGACCCGGGCGATGAGCCGGTGCCCCACGCTGGCACCCATGACCAGCCCCACGTAATAGCCGGTCATCAACAGTCCTATCCAGACCGCGTTGACCCCTTCGGCCGCCAGACGAAGGCCCAGATAGGTACTGAGAAGGCCGCTGCCGATCAGCATCAGCAACGTGGAGAAATAGAGCGAGGAGAACGAGGAAAGGGTACTGGGCAACGGTGCCTCCCGAAAACGTACAGCAGGTTGGCTGAAGGGTTGATCAATGGCCGCGTCCCTGCTGGCCAGAACAAGCATAGCAGCCGCTTGCCCACAAACGAAAAAGGCAGCCCCAGGGCTGCCTTTTCCGGATCACGCCGTTGTCAGGCCGGCGGCGCGGCAGGCGGCGTCACCGAGGCGGAAAACCAGCCGGCCTGGAGACCGAACAGGGCCAGCCCCAGTACCACGACCAGCAACAGCAGCCAGGGCCATACCGGCCTGCGGGCGGCATAGGGATCGCGCAGGGAACGGGCCGACCCACCGGGCAGAGTGGCCAGCTGGGTAAGCGCGGTGCCGAAGGCGATGTTGATCCGCGCCTGGCTGTTGACTGCCCAGCCGTTGGCATCAAGGATCGGACCCAGGTTGCGCCGGCGCAGCTTGAACCAGGCCATCAGCATCGACGGACCGGAAATGGCCAGCAGCACACCCACCACCACCAGAGGCCACTGCCACCACTGCAGCGACATCAGTCCGCTGAAGATGGCAGCCAGGGCGGCGCCCAGCACACCAACCGCCAGGCCGATGGCGGCAAAGATCCCGGCAAACTTGGCAATGTCGAAGGTCTTGGAGGCGGCACTGGCTTCCGCCGGCGCGGTTGCACTGGTGCCGACCTGGGCGGCTGCGTTGTTGACCAGGGCGTCATCACGGCTGGCGGCGAATTTCTGAATCTGGTCGGATACCAGCTTGGAGACCCGCCGGTAGGGTGACCAGAAGGCTTCCCGTACGCTGATGGCATTCTGCACCACCTTGACCACGGTGGCGTCCCAGTCGTTGCCATCGCGATCATAGAACAGGCCGTTGCGTCCCACCGCCAGCTCACTCTGCTCACCTGCGGTGACCGCTGCCACTATGTTCAGCGTCTCCCGGTCCCTGACCGGCTGGCCGCGACGGGTACAGGCGCAATACAGCAGGAAACTCTCGCTGTTGGCGGCCACTGCACTGTGGGCATCCACATCGCCCACTTCCACCACGAGATCGCAGCTGCGGCCATCGATGTACAGCCGGCCGGCCTGGAAGATGGCCTTCTCCCGACGCCAGTAGAAGTTCTGGAAGGACACGAAGTTGCGCAGCAGGGTTAACAGCCCCCGCTGCAGACGCAGCAACTTGTCCAGATCCACCAGGCCACCGGCAGCCTCGGCCACTTCCAGATCCCTGGCCACCAGTTCCAGCAGGCGCGGCTGCACGCCCTGCTCCACCAGCTCGACAACGCGCTCGACACTCAGGACCTCGAGAATGCGCACCTGGGGCTTGGCCGCCTGCCAGGCAAAATAGTCATCGCTGCGCGCGGTCAGCTCCTGCCACTGGCTGCGGGTGATGGACTCCACATCGCCCAGCACCGGACGCACCACATGCTCGCGCAGAGCCTGCATAGCCGGGCGCCAGGCAGGGTTGATGCCCTGCTGCAGCGGCAGGCTCTCGCCGTACTGCAGGCTGGCCAGGGGCAGATCGGCAATCTGGCTGGCATCGGCCAGGTTCAGGGCAGACAGGCGGGTCAGCTCGGCCTCATCGGCATTCATGATGCTGGCGGCCCGCGGGTCGAAGGCCGCCATCTCCACCCGGGTGAAGTAATCATCGATCTTGTCGCGCAGTGCACTGATGGCAGCAACCGCCTGCTCCTCGTCCGGGCCAAGCGACTGCACGCCGTGCTGCGCACCGCCCTGTTGCCATTCCTGCACCTGGCGGGCCTGATCGAAGAACTCGTTGATCAGTGCTTCGGAGACGGCAGGCTCTCCACTGCGATCCTGCTCGCCACCCAGACAGCTGATGATATCGGCAATGGCCGCCTGCAGCCCGGCGTCACTGGTCAGGCTGGCCGGCACCAGACCGTCGCCGTTGGTCTCACCCGGCGGGAACAGCGCTGCCAGGTCATCGGTATCCGCCGCTGTCAGCCCCTGCTCGGGGTCACGGCCCAGCACCTTCAGCAACCGCTGCGCTGCGGCGGCAAGACGGTGGCCATCCTCGGTGTCAGGGAAGGACGCCAGCGTCAGGGGCTCCTCCCGGAACAGGCTCTGGGGATCGGCCAGATGGGCCAGGGTCCAGTCCACCGCGTCCAGGATCTCCGGCGCACGGATCCGCCCATCGCCGTTGGTATCTATATAGGCCAGCATGCGCTGGTCCAGTTCGAGATTGCGGGTGGGACAGGCCAGCGCGGCCCACAGCTTCTGGTCCAGACCACGCAATGCAGCCAGGTCTTCCGGAGTTTCCAGTTGCACCTGGTCGAAACCGCCGGCACGGAAGAATTTCCAACGATGAGTGGATAGAGCGCCCATAACATTCCCTTCATATTCAGGACGAGAGATAAACCGCTGTATTCTGGCAGCAAACCCGGGTTGCGGCGAGAGGTCCGAACAAGTTTAGCGAAGGTTTCGCGCTGCGCCCGAAGCAAAACGCAACGGCGGCATGGGGAGGACATGGGGAGGAAATGGTGCGCAAGCCCGGATTCGAACCGGGGACCTATCGCTTAGGAGGCGATTGCTCTATCCAGCTGAGCTACAAGCGCACGGAAATGCAGGTTTCAGCGTGGCGGATATTACCTGATTACAGGAATACTTGACCACCTTGACAAATGCTGCCAAAGTTCGATCTCAAATGGCCAGCGTCGGAAAGTCGTCACCTTGTGGACGTATTTCCGGCACTTCGGGAGCGGACGCAGGAAGATCGGGCATTGAATTTGAGCAAAATGCCTTTATCCGTTGTCCATGTCACGGGCTCGTGGGTCATCTGCCAGCCCAACGACACGGCAGCTTGGATGGCAGGAAGCCATAGGGTTCCAACTGGCCGGGATCGATTCATCAGCTAAAAGCGATATTTTTGCCCATGAAAACTGCACTTCAGCACTACACCAGCCGCACCGCCGACAAATTTGTCGTTCGACTGCCCGAAGGCATGCGAGACCGCATAGCAGAAGTTGCCAAGCAACATCACCGCAGCATGAACTCCGAGATCATTGCCCGTCTGGAGCACAGTCTGCTGGACCTGCCGAGCCTGCCCGAGTACCCCTCTCGCCAGGCACTCAACGATCAGCAGATCGATGCACTGAATCAACCCGAGCGTGAACTGCTGCTGCGCTT
>Ga0209075_1002519_pt1 | contig 16106 bp, 11 predicted proteins | sample Stecom2011_FD_187523 | JGI IMG/M metagenome (GOLD analysis project Ga0209075, IMG submission 187523) | Agricultural soil microbial communities from Utah to study Nitrogen management - Steer compost 2011 (SPAdes) (version 2) | ecosystem: Environmental > Terrestrial > Soil > Agricultural land...
GCCTTCTAGCCTGCGTCCTGCATGGCGATCGTCGATCCGCATTGGCCGCGTGCCGACGTCTGGCTCGCACGAGAGCATCCCGACCCGGTGCTCACGGTTGTCGGTGTGCCGTCATCGAAGGCGTCGCTCTCACCATCCAGGGCCGACATGGCACCGCTGGTGATGCGCGAGCGTCTGGGGCGCTTCTCCACCTTCCACGGTGAGACGGGGATCGACTTCGGCGACCTGCCCGTGATCGACGTCGGCAACTGGCCGGCGTCGGAGCTCTCCATGGAGGAGGTCCCGATCGAACTTCGCCGTCTGGCGGAGGCATTGGACGAGACGACTCTGACCCTCTATCTGGGCGGGGACAACGCCATCACGCGGCCGCTGGTGGCAGCCATGGGGGACCTGGAGCGGGTGGGTGTCCTCACCTTCGATGCCCATCACGACGTCAGGTCGCTGGAGCGCGGCCCAACCAACGGCACGCCGATCCGGGGGCTGATCGAGCAGGACGGCCTGCCCGGGGGCAACGTCGTCCAGGTGGGTATCCACTCCTTCGCCAACTCGGCGATCTATCGCTCCTGGTGTGACGAGCAGGGGATCGGGGTGCTCACGATGGCCGACGTCGACTCACGCGGCATCGACGTGGTCGTCGAGGAGGCGATGACCCGCTTGGGCCACTGCGACCGCATCTACGTGGACGTGGACATCGACGTCCTCGACGTTGCTTTCGCCCCCGGCTGTCCGGGCTCGCGACCCGGGGGAATGACGGTCCGCGACCTGTCGCGTGCGGTGTACCGGTGCGTCGCCGATCCGAAGGTGGTAGCCATGGACTTCGTCGAGGTGGACCCGGAGTCCGACCCCACCAATCGAACGGTCGACGTCATGGCGCATTTGTTCCTCACGGCCGCGGCGGGCCTGGCGAGCCGCCTTTTCTCCCCCGCGCAGCGGTAGCGGAGCGGGGGAGTACGCCGAAGGCGGGAGGGGGCGCGAGCGAAGCGAGCCAGAGAACGTCTGCCCCTACCTCCGCCTTCGGCGGCGGTACCAGGCGAGTTCCAGCGGTGAGTGGACGGGCCCTCGCTTGGCTCGCTTGGGAGACTGATCCGGATTCGGGATGTGTCCCCCACGACCGAAGGGAGTGGGGGAAGGTACCGCAGCCGGAGCGAAGCGGAGGCTGGGGTAGGGGGTCTCGATCCTCAGCCGCCGGAGACCGCTTCCTCTGCTTCCGCCGGGAGTGCGTCGGTGTCCCGGGTCTCCAGGAAGCCCTGCGGGAGACGGACGGGACGCGGGCCGTGGCTGTGCCCCCGCACCATCTGCGCCGCCTCCATGGGGTAGGGGATCTCCGGGTCGAGTTTGCCGATGAGGTCGGCCAGTCGTTCCAGCGAATCGACGTTGGCGAAAGCGTCCCGGAGGATGGGGCCGACCGGGAATCCCTTCAAGTACCACGATGTGTGGCGTCGGAACATGGTCACGCCTCTGGGGCCGAAGTGCTCGGCGAGGTGTTGGGCGTGTCGGAACATGATCTGGCCCACCTCACCGAGGCTCGGGGCCGGGGTCGGCTCCCTGCCTGCGAACATGTCGGCCAGGTCCCGGAAGAGCCACGGTCGGCCGAGGCACCCGCGTCCCACCACGACACCGTCGCAGCCGGTGGCCTCCATCATCGACCTGGCGTCTTCGGCCACCCAGATGTCCCCGTTTCCGAGGACCGGTATCGAGGTGACGGTCTCCTTGAGCCGGGCGATCGCCTCCCAGTCGGCTTCACCCGAGTAGAGCTGACGGGCGGTGCGAGCGTGCAACGCCACGGCGGCCGCCCCTTCCTCTTCGGCGATCAGGCCCGTCTCCAGGTAGGTGAGATGGTCGTCGTCGATGCCCTTCCGGAACTTCACGGTCACCGGCACGTCGCCGGCGTTGTCCACGGCCGCCCGCACGATGCGGCGGAACAGCCCGGTCTTCCAGGGCAGGGCCGCCCCGCCACCGTGACGGGTCACCTTGGCCATGGGACAGCCGAAGTTCATGTCGATGTGGTCGACCCGGTGCTCGGACACCAGCAGGGCGACTGCCTCGCCGAGCGCTCCCGGGTCGGTGCCATAGAGCTGGATCGACCGGGGCGACTCGTCCGGCCCGAAGCGGACGAGGTCGAGAGTCTTCTCGTTGCCCTCCACGAGACCGCGAGCGCCGATCATCTCAGAGACGTAGAGCCCGGCCCCGAACTCCCGGCAGAGAGCGCGGAAAGGCGCGTTGGTGACACCCGCCATCGGTGCGAGCACGACTGGCGGGTCCACGGTGAGCGGGCCGATGCGGAGGGCCATGAGGAAAAGGTACCCAGGGACGGGCCCGTAAACGCGACCGTCAGTTGGGGATGATGGCCCGGCCGTTCGACAGTTCGATGACCCTGTCGGCCAGCGCCATGGGGGCGGGATCGTGTGTCGCCACGATGGCCGCTACCCCATCCTCCCGCACGACGTTGTAGATCAGCTCGATGATCGTCCTCCCGGTGCGGGAATCGAGCTGGCCGGTCGGCTCGTCGGCGAGCAAGAGCTTCGGCTCGTTGGCGAGGGCCCGGGCGATCGCAACGCGCTGTTGCTCACCGCCAGACAGCTCGTGAGGCCGGTGCTTGACCCGACCCCCGAGACCGACGTGTTCCAGCAAGGCAGTGGAGCGGCTCCGTCGCAGGTCGTGATCGGCCCTGGCGAGACGCATCGGCACCTCGACGTTCTCGGCCGCGGTGAGGATCGGCAAGAGGCCGAAGGTCTGGAAGACGAAGCCCACCGTGCTGCGGCGAAGTTCGGCGAGCTCACCGGGCGAGAGCTGGTGGATGTCGACGCCGTCGACGAGCACCGTCCCGGTGGTGGGGCGGTCGAGACCGCCGAGGAGATTGAGGAGAGTGGTCTTGCCACTGCCCGAGCGGCCCTTGATCACCGTCAGCGTCCCCGGTTCGACCGCCAGGTCGAAGTCGCGCAGCGCCACGACGGGCTCGGGCCCCGTCGTGTAGGTCTTGCCCAGGCCCCTGGCTTCGAGGATCGCCGCCATGTCAGTCCTGCCGATCCCGGTCGTCGGGCCAGACGTTGACGTGATCGGGGTCCAGCGTGAGACGGACGCGGTCCTTCAGGTCCAGGGCTTCCATGTACTCGTGAGGGAGTTGCATGCGCCCGACCCGGTCGAGCACGACGTACTCCTCGGCCATCAGCCGATGCTCGCCCTCCTCGTCGATCTCGGTCCAGCGCAGCACCTCGCTGCTGGTGCGCCCGTCCCGGATGGCCACGGTCCTCTTGACGTGGTGGGCGACCAAGGGGTCGTGGGTGACGACCACGATGGTGGTTCCCGCTTCGTTGACCGCTTTGAGCGTCTCGAAGACCTCCCTGCCCGTGCCCTCGTCCAGCTCGCCCGTGGGCTCGTCGGCGAACAGGACGCTTGGCCCGTTGGCGAGGGCGACGGCTATCGCCACACGCTGCTGTTCGCCACCGGACAACTGGGCCGGCCGGTGCTTGGGCCGGTGGCTCATCCCCACCAGGTCGAGCAGCTCCATGGCCCGGCTGCGCCACTCACGGGAGGGGCGCCCGTCGATGACCATCGGCAGCTCGACGTTCTCGACCGCGCTCAGATAGGGGAAGAGGTTCCGTCCCGTCTGCTGTCTCACGAAGCCGATCACGCCCCGGCGGTAGCGGGTCCTCTGACGGGGAGTCATGTTGAGGAGGTCGAGACCGGCCACCTTGACCGTGCCGGCCGATGGGGTGTCCAGACCGCCGAGGATGTTGAGCAGTGTCGACTTGCCGCTTCCCGAGGCGCCGACGATGGCCACGAACTCGCCGGGCTCGACGGTCAGGTCGAGACCCTGGAGGGCCACGACCTCGAGGTCGGCGACCTTGTAGATCTTGACCAGGCCGTCGCAGACGATGACGGGAGCGGTGCCCGGTTGGCGGGTGCTCATCGGTCCCCTACCCGAAGCACCTGGCCGAGATCCTGCCGGCGATTCACCAGCACAAAGATAACTGCGGTGGCCGTGAGCAGGGCCAGCGCCGCCACCAACAGGAGGGCGAGAGCGGGCCAGTCGATGGTCAGCGGTGTTGCACGGTTGCCGGTGAACGGGGCGAGGTCGATCGCCGGCCGGATTGCGATCGCGGTGACCGCGCCGGCGACCAGCCCGAGTGCGACGGCGAGCGTCACGCCGGGTACCTGTTCGACCAGGGTCATCCGCGTCGCCTGGGCGCTGGTCAGACCCATCGTCCGGAGGTAGCCGAGGTCCTGGCGTCGCCGCGCCGCGCCGATCACGAACGAGGCGATCATGCTGACGACGCCGACCACGCCGGCGAGGACGGCTCCGGCCCACATGCCGAGCGTCGCCCATCTCACCATCGGGTCGGCGGCGAGCCGGTCGAGCACTTCGTACCGGGCGGTCATGGCGGCGCCTGACGCGGTGACCACTTCCTCCAGGACCGAAGCGAATGAGCGGGGACCCCTGTACAGCGCGTGGGTCGGAGCGAGACTCGTGCCCGCGGCTTCCTCGAGGGTTCCCCGATCGAGGATCACGAATGGCGGCTGGAGGCCGCTCTGCACGTCGACGAGGCCCACGATCTCGACGTCCAGCTCCAGGTCCCCCACCGGGAGCGTCACCACGGCGCCAACGAATGGCCGCAACCGCTGTGTCCATGTCGTGGAGACGATCGCCGGGATGGCCCCGTTCGCCGTTGGTGTGACCAGCCGGTCGTAGCCGGCCGCACCGGGAGTCTCTCCGAAGACCTCCTCGTGTCGGGCGGCGTCGACGGCCATCACGGTGGCGTTCATGCGCTGATTGTCGAACCGGGCGCGGGTCGTGAACAGGGCCGCATGGACGACCTCGCCGCCTTCCACGTCGAGCACCGCCGCGGGTAGCGGGAGGTCGGAGTTGGTGACGACGAAGTCGGCCCCGACCGTCTGCCAGGAGCCATCCAGCTGACCCTCGGCGATCGAGCGCGTGAGCACCAGGGAGAGGGTGGCCGTTGCCATGCACACCACGAGGACCGCGAGAGGTGTTCGCACCCGTGCGGGCTGTTGCACGACGCCACGCAGGGCGACGAAGGAAACCGCTCCCGGGCCTCGGGAGGCGAACCACGACATCATCGATGAGAGGGGGCCGACGAGGCGGACTGTGATCACGCCGACCGCAGCCCCGACCACGGCCGGCGTCGCCACCAGCAGCCAGTCGAGCCCGGTCGCAGCAGCCGGATCGCGTCTCCGCACCATGAACACGCAGGCAGCCGCGACCAGGATCAGCAGCACCTCGAGAACGACACGTCGCGGGTTGCGGGGGAGCGGCCAGGTGACCTCGGCCCTGATCGCCCCGAGCGGGCGACGCGCCAGGCCCCACACGGGCGCCACGAATGCGAGGGCCGCAGTCACGGCGAGGGCCACGGCCATCGCGTACGGGGTGAGTCCGTCGGTGCCGGGGAGGATCGCGGCGGCCGCGACGTAGGCGGCGGCGATCGGCAAGGCCGTCAGCGCAATGGCTTGATAGAGCCGCGTCATCAGCACCTGAGGGGCCGAGGCGCCGCGGTCCCTGGAGAGAACCACCTGGTTTCGCTGTCTCTCTGTGGACAGGACGCCGAGGGCGAGCAAGGCGAAGGTGATGGTGGCGACGATGCCGGCGACTGTCAGGGCCATCAACCGCAGCGTCTGTTCCCGTTGGGCGACATGGAGATCGATGAGCTCGGGGAGGCTGGTGGCGACACGGGCCGCCTGGGTGCCCGACTGAGTGGTCGTGTGGGCGATGCGGAAACGCGTCAGCTCCGTGCCCAGGTCTACATAGTCGATCGCGGCCACCCCGTCCGGGTCGATGAAGAACCGGTACTCGTAGTTCCACCAGGGCGGGCCGTCGGCCGTGGCCGCGAGCACGTCGGCGAACGCATCGGGGCTGATCAGGCCGGTCGCTTCGGTCCACTGGACGTCCAGGTCGACGAACACCTCCCGGGGGAAGTGGAGACGTCGGTCGCCGAACCACAGGTCGAGCTCCGGGTCGGTCAGCTCGACGATCCCGGTGACCTCCATCACCAGCCGGATCTGCCCGAGGGCGTCCAGCGGCACTTCATTCCACGTGGTGCCGGACGTCGTCGGCACGAGCAGCACGCGATCACCCACGGACACGTGTGCCTCCTCGGCGGTCTGGGCCGTGACCGCTACCTCGACGACTCCCAACGAGACCGGCGGGCACTCTTGCTCCTCTTCGGGACATGGGAAATGGAGGTTCACCTGGCCGCCTCGCTCGGGGAGGCGGCCCTCCGTGACCTCCAGCTGATCCCAGACCGCGTCCTGGTGACGCAGCTCGAAGAACACCTGCTCGGCCGGTCTCTCGGGACCACCGGGCAACTCCAGGACCTCGAAGTTCGGGGAGGTCGCCACGAGGTCCGAGGAGTCGATCACTTCGCCGAGCTGCGGCGGCCCCTGACTCTCCATGAAGCGTTCAGCCCATTGGCGCGCCGGGCCGAACGGGTCGCTTCCCGGACGATGCACGTACCGCTGTGTCACCGCGATGTTCCTGGGGGCCGGGAGCGAGTTCGTGAGGGTCTGCCTCAGATCCTCCCGCGAGGCATTCTCGAGAGTGCGGGGCAACACCGAGAGACCGAGAGCGGCCACGAGCACGAGCGCCAGCACCGTCACGACCACTCCCGGCTGGGAGGCGAGCTGGCGGAAGACCGTGCGGAGGCCGACGGTTGGGGACGGGTGCCTCTTGCTCACGGTTCGTCCCCGAATCGAAGGCTGGAGGCCACGCCGCGTCGGGCGACCAGGACGATGAGTGTGCCCAGGACCACGCCGAGCGCGACGAGCAGGGCGAGCTGGAACCCCCAGATGGAGGCCCAATCGTGGATCACCAACAGGTCGGGAACCGCTTTGCTCCCGTCCTGGTTCAGGGTGACGAGCGGCAGCAGGAACTCGCCGATGCCGATCCCGACGGCGAGGCCGAGGAGCAGGGCGATGGCGACCAGGGCGGCCTGTTCGAGGAGCAGCCACCGGCCGAGCTGGCCGCGTTTGAGACCGAGGGCATGGAGGAGCGAGAACTCCACCTCGCGGTCCCGCGCCGACACCAGTGCGCTGATGGTGAACCCGATCACGGCGAAGACCGCGGCAGAGACGAACCCGACCGTGAAGGCGCCGACCGTCCCCACGGCTATCGGGTCGGCCATGAGGTCTTCGGCCACGGAGAGACGGTCGACGATCCTGCCTCCGAGGATTGGCGGCTGCGCCACCGCCGCGATCGCCTCATTTGGATTGCTGACGGCGAGCCACATCTCCTCGGGCCCTTCGATCGTTTGACCGGGGACGTACTTCATTGCCTGATAGCTGGGGAGGTCGATGAGGAGGACCAGCGGCGGGTTGGGGTCGACTCCGGGGAACGAAGGGATGGTGCCGATGACCTCGCCGACCGCGCCGCCCACGCCCAGGGGGCGGAGGTTCAGCCTCATTCCCACTTCGAGGAGGTCGTTGTCGAGGAACGCGTCGGTGGCGATCACGGGGTACGAAGCAGCCGGCGATGAGACACCCGGCGTGACGGCGACGGTGACATACGAGGGGGTGTTGGTGTAGCGCCGGTAGGCAACGCCGGAGTCGAGCACGAGGGTCAGGCCATCACCGGCTTCGAAGCGGGCGGACGCCCTGGTGTAGAGCTCTGAGTTCGCGGTGAACGCTGTTGCGATCCCGGCTTCGGTCGAGCGGAGCACCACCGGGTCGCGGCTTCCGTCGGGTCCAACGGCTTCGACCGAGTGGAGCGACACGGAGGAGGTCACGGTGCGGGGGCCTTGCAGTGTGAACCGACCGGCCCGCGTGGTGAACTCCACCGCCGTCAGCTTCAGCGGGTAGACGGGGGAGCGGCCATCCTCGTCGACGAGGTCGACGCGCAGGGTGACTGGGTCGTGGCCTCCGTACACGACGCCGGCCTCCAGGCGGTGGAGCAGTCCGCTTCCGTCCTCGATGACCAGGAAGACGGTGCCGTGGAGGCAGTTGGGGAAGGGGCCCGGCTCCGCCGGGCAGTGCTCTGGCGGCTCCTCGCTGTCCGGATCCTGCAGTTCGATGACCTCCCAGACCATCTCCAGGGCAGCGGGCTCGCCCGGGAGCACTATCGCCGGGAGGCTGACGCGACCTTCGTCCATCCGCTCCGCCAGTCCTTCCAGATCGCCGGCGATGTCGGGGCGCGGCCGCACCACCGTTGCGAGCGATGCGGCGTCGGTGACGACGAAGCGGCCCTGGACTCCTCGGGTCACCGGCCCGCGCTGCTGGAGGACCGGCAAGGCAGTCGAGATCCCGGGCGAGTCTTCGAGAGTGGAACGGAGATGGAAGTCGGGGAGGGCGTCCGCCGACCTGCGGACCAGGAACTTGGCGTCGGCTCCGACCTGGTGGGCTGCCTGATCGTGCTGGGAGGTCGTCCAGCTCACCGAGAACGAGGAGGCGAAGACTCCGAGGGCCACGGCGGTCATCAACAGGAGAGCGGATCGCGAGTATCGGTCGGGCCGGCGCGCCACCTGCCAGAGGGCGAGGGCTGACACGACCGGGACCCGCGCCGAGACGAGCCGCTCGGCGAGGCGGGCGAGTCGGGGGATGATCCGCAGGGCCAGGACGACGCCGGTGGCGAGCCCGAGGGCCGGTGCGATGACCAATAGGGGGTCCACCCCCAGCCGGCCCCTCACCGTGGCGCTCACCCGCGGCCCCAGCTCGCCGAGCTGCCAGATGGCAATCGCCAGGAGGGCGACCAGCGCCAGGTCGATGCCCAGCTTCTGGGAAGCGGATCTTCCCGATGTCCGCCGGGTCTTCTTCTGCTGGTCGGGGAAGGCGCGGGCCGCGCGGAACGCCGGCCAGAGGAGGGTGAGGATGGCCACACCGGCTGCGGCGGCGGCCAGCAGATAGGAGGCGCGATTGGGGCTGGGGTCGATGGTCAGGCCGATGGCCGAAAGGGGTCCGAACCTGCCGAGCAGGGCCACGAGACGGGCTGCAAGGGGTGGTCCGACCAGGATCGCGGGGATGGCGAGAAGGACGCCCTCGAAGAAGGCGGGGACCGCCACCTGTGTCGGGCTGGCGCCGCGCGACCGGGCGAGGGCGGTCTCCGTCGTGCGGGTGTCCACCACCAGGCGAGCCGTGAGCACCAGCGCATAGAGGGCCAGGAGCGAGAGCTGGAGGACGACGGCGAGGATCGTCGAACTGGTGACAGTCAGGGACCGATCGATCGTGTCGAGACGCTCACCGATCCGGGTGTGGGTGCTGAAGTTGATGACGTCGGCGTTTCCGATCCCGGGAGCTCCGCCCTTGCGGCCGTTGAGGGTGTCGGCGATGCGGGTCATGGCGTCGCTGAACCGGGATATGTCCTCGACTTCGAGGGTGTTGAAGTCGGGGGCGACCCTCCAGGTGACGCGCAGGTCGGTGCTCCCGAGTTGGCCCACCACGGCCGCCCGGGAGGCGATGAGCGGCCCGTGCACCGTGTTGCCGGCGCTGGTGATGGCGCCCTCGACCACCATGACGTCGTTGAACCAGGCAACGTCGTCCACGTCATCGAACGTGAACATCCCGACCACGGCAGCCTCGTAGGTCTCCGACCCGTTGCGTGCGGCCAGGACGAGCGTGTCACCGACGTCGATGCCCAGGGTCCGGGCGACGGCCACCGGTACTGCGATCTCGGTGGGGCCATCGTCGGCCGGCCATCTGCCCTCGGCGAGGGTGGCCAGCTCGTCGATTCCCTCGACGTGCCAGACCTCGGCCAGGTCGGTCTCCCCGCCGTGTGACGCGATCTGACGGGTGGTCGCCCTGGCGATCGCGGTGACCCGGCCATCGGTTCCACCCATCGCCACGTCAACGGCGGCGTCGACGAGGAGGTCGGCGCCCTCGAAGTCCTCCGCTCGCGGGCTGGCGGAGATGGAGGCTCCCGACTCCTCGGCCGGTGCGTTCTCCATGGCGCGGGCGAACGCACTGATCGTGATGGCCTCGCCGTAGATGGGGCCGGCGCTGAGCAGGGTGGCGGAGAGGAGGACCGTGGCGAGCGCGGCGGCGACCACGGGCCAGTCAGACACCATCCTTCGGGCGGCTGCCTGGAACCCTCGCAGGAGACGGCGTGGCGTCATCCGGTCACTGCAGGCGGCATGAGTTGGGGCACATTAGTGAGACGGCCCCCATCGGCCTCCCGGTTCGTGTCAACCGAGGTTGACGACCGCGATCTGTCAACCTAGGGTGACATTATGAGCGAGTTGGCCCCGCCCGTCACCACAGCCGAGGACGATCCCGCCTCCGGCTTCGATGCCGTCAAGGCATTGCGGAAGCTGGCGGACGCACTCGAGGAGCAGTACGTGGCCGTCGCTCGACGTCAGGGGTGGACCTGGCAGCAGATAGGCGACGCACTCGGCGTCACCCGTCAGGCGGTACACAAGAAGCACGGGAGGTAGAGGTGTTCGAGAAGTTCGCGACCGAGGCCCGGGCGGTCGTTCTCCGTGCCGCGGAAGAGATCTGTGCCGCCCGGGGCGATCACATGGTCGGCGCCGAGCACCTCTTGCTGGCGGCCGCGGAGACGCGGAGCCCGCTGGTCGAGGCCGTCGGCCTGGACCCGGAACGTCTGGAGGAGGCGTGGAATCGGCTGGAGGTCGACGCCCTGAAGGCCGTCGGTGTCGATATCGGAGTCGCCCCGCCCTGGCGGGAACGCTGGCGCCGGCGTCGGCACATCCCCTTCTCGGGTTCGGCGAAGACGGCTCTGAAAGGTGGGCTACAGGAGGCCCTGGAGCGTGGCGACAAGCGAATCGGCGTCGAGCACATCCTGTTGGGGATCACCGTCCTGCCCCCACAGGACCGGGCCGTCAGGATCCTCGAGCGGGCGGGGATGTCGTCCTCGGATCTTCGTTCCGCTCTTCTCGAGTCGCTGCGCAAAGCCTCATGAGAAAGCTCGTCACGGTGGCGCTGCTGCTGGCCCTCGCCGGTTGCTCGTCCCAGGGCCGCGTCGACGGACCGGTGCTCACCTCGCCGCGGCCGGGCCTCACCGACCGGGGTGGATTCGATGCGATCGTGGCGGGCATCGTGGTGTACGAGGCGGATTCCAACTGTCTCTATCTCGAGCTCGACGGGGTCAGGAACCCTGTCATCTGGCCGGCCGGCACCAGGTGGCAGGAGGACCCGCCGGCGGTCGTGTTGACCGGTGGTGTCCGGGCCGAGCCGGGGACGGCGGTGCAGGGCGGTGGGGGATACCTGTCGGTGGATCACATCCGCGAATCGGTGGGTGACGCGGTTGCCGTGGAGGTGCAGCGATGCGCTGACCCGGCCGCGTCGGTTGCGTTCTTCAACACCGGCTCCAGAGTAGAACTACAGGAGTAGTCGGCTGAGGGGGGAAGGTACCGCCGGCGAAGCCGGGGGTAGGGGGGAACAGTGCGAACAGGGTCGACAGCGCCCGGTTCCCCCTAGATTCAGTGGTGTGACCGAGACGCGCAACGACGAGGCAGTGTTCGGACCCAACGCCTCGTTGGTGGACGAGATGTACCGCCGCTATCTGGCGGATCCGCAGGACGTCCCCGAGGCGTGGCGTGAGTTCTTCGTCGACTACGAGCCCCACAGCCCGGTCTTGAGGAAGGCGAGGGAGAGGGAGCTCGCCGCCGGCGTGGAGTCCATGCCCGAGGCCAGGACGATAGAGGGCGGGTCGGAGCCCACGCCCGAGCCCGTCGCCACTCCTCTGCGGGCGGGCGCCGGCGCGGTGGCCAAGCACATGATCGCCAGCCTCGAGGTGCCCACCGCCACCTCGGTGCGCGCCATCCCCGCCCGGCTGCTCGAGGTGAACCGTGAGCTGATCAACGCCTACCTGCGCACCGGATCGAAGCGGGGCAAGGTCAGCTTCTCCCACATCATCGGGTACGCGCTGGTCAAGGCGCTGTCGGAGATCCCCGAGGTCCGCATGATCTATCGGGAGATCGACGGCCAGCCCCACCGGGTGGCGCTGAGCCACGTCAACCTGGGCATCGCGGTCAGCGTCGAGGGCGGGCCGGATCAGGCAAAGCTGGTCGCCCCGAACATCAAGCACGCCCAGAGCCTCGACTTCTCCGACTTCTGGCTCGCCTACGAGGACCTCGTCGATCGGGCCCGTCAGGGGCGACTCACGCTGGCCGACTTCGAGGGCACGACGCACAGCATCACCAACCCGGGGACCATCGGCACCTCCCACTCGGCTCCGCGTCTCATGACCGGTCAGTCGCTGATCCTCGGTGTGGGGGCGATCGCCTACCCGCCGGAGCGTCAGGGGTCGGACCCCGAATACCTGGCGATGGAGGGTGTCTCCAAGGTCCTCACCCTGTCGTCCACCTACGACCACAGGGTGGTCCAGGGCGCCGACTCGGGCCGACTGCTGGCGCGGATCGCCCAGTTCCTCACCGGGGCCGATGGCTTCTACGAAGAGATCTTCTCCTCGCTCGGCATCCGCTACACGCCGTTCCGCTGGGCCCAGGATGACTGGACCGGGCCCGACGAGCGAAAGTGGGCCGACAAGCAGGTGGCGGTGTCCCGTCTCATCACCGCGTACCGCACCCAGGGTCATCTCATCGCCGACCTCGACCCGCTCCGTCAGCATCCGCCGACGCTCCATCCCGAGCTCGACCCCGGGTTCTACGGGCTCACGATCTGGGACCTCGACCGGCGCTTCGCCACCGGTGGGCTCGCCGGCAGCGAGCAGATGCCCCTGAAGCGGATCCTGGCCCGGCTGCGTGCCAGCTACTGCGACACGATGGGCATCGAGTACATGCACATCTCGGACCCGGCGCAGAAGCGGTGGATCCAGCAGCACGTCGAGATCCCCGAGGTCACGCTCAGCAGGGAGGAGAAGCTCCGCATCCTCCACAAGCTCAACCAGGCAGAGGCGTTCGAGGCCTTCCTCCACACCAAGTATGTGGGCCACAAGCGTTTCGGTCTCGAGGGAGCCGAGTCGCTGATCCCGTTGCTCGACTCGATCGCCGGGGCGGCGGCCGGAGATGGCGTCGGGGAGATGGTGATGGGCATGGCCCACCGCGGTCGTCTCAACGTGCTCACCAACATCGTCGGCAAGAGCTACGCCCAGGTGTTCCGCGAGTTCCAAGGGGACATGGAGCCCAGGGCCATGGGCGGCTCCGGCGACGTCAAGTACCACCTGGGGGCGGAGGGCAAGTACGAGACCGCCGAGGGCCCCATCGACGTCCATCTGGTCGCCAACCCTTCGCATCTCGAGGCGGTCGACCCGGTCCTCGAAGGAGTGGCCCGGGCCAAGCAGGAACGGATCGGGCCCGACGGCCACACCCGGGTGATGCCCGTCCTCATCCACGGCGACGCCGCCTTCGCCGGACAGGGCGTGGTCGTGGAGACCCTCCACCTCTCCCAGCTGCCCGGCTATCGCACCGGCGGCACCGTCCACGTCGTGGTCAACAACCAGGTGGGCTTCACCACGTCCACGATCGACGCCCGCTCCAGCTTCTACGCCACGGACGTCGCCAAGGCGATCGAGGCGCCGATCATCCATGTCAACGCCGACGACCCCGAGGCCGTGGTGGCTGCCGGCCGTCTCGCCGTCGACTACCGCAACACCTTCCACCGGGATGTGGTCATCGACCTGGTCTGCTACCGGCGCCGGGGCCACAACGAGGGTGACGAGCCGTCGTTCACCCAGCCCCTCATGTACAAGCTGATCGACGCCCACCAGCCGGTGCGCAAGCTCTACCTGGCCCAGCTCGTCGACAACGGCGACATCTCGGTCGAGGAGGGCGAAGCCGCACTCGCCGAGTTCCAGGAGATCCTGCGGGCCGCGTTCGCCGAAACCCAGCACCCCGCACCCGAGGTGCGCTCCGAGAAGCCGCCGCTCGAGTCGGCGGAGCCGGTCACGCGGGTGCCGCGGGACCGACTGGAGTCGATCATCGAGCACATCACCACCCCGCCCGAGTGGTTCGTGGTCCACCCGAAGCTCACCAAGCTCCTCGAGTACCGGCGGACCGCCCTCGACACGGGCATCGACTGGGCGACCGCGGAGGCTCTCGCCTTCGGGACGCTCGCCCAGGAGGGCGTCGACGTCCGGCTGGCGGGGGAGGACTCCAAGCGCGGCACGTTCTCCCACCGGCACGCCGAGATGGTCTGTTACGAGACGGGCCGCGGCTGGACGCCGCTGGCGGAGATGGAAGGCGAAGGCTTCGGTCGGGTGGCGGTGTACGACTCGCTGCTCTCGGAGTTCGCCGCGGTCGGCTTCGACTATGGCTACTCCATCGAGGCGCGGGACAGCCTGGTCATCTGGGAGGCCCAGTTCGGTGACTTCGTCAATGGCGCCCAGGTGATCATCGACCAGTTCATCGCGTCCGGAGAGGCAAAGTGGGGCCAGGAGTCAGGGTTGGTGCTGCTGCTGCCGCACGGACATGACGGCCAGGGCCCCGACCATTCGTCGGGCCGGCTGGAGAGGTTCCTCCAGCTCTGCGCCGAGGACAACATGCGGGTGGTGGTCCCGTCGACCACGGCCCAGTATTTCCACCTGCTGCGCCGGCAGGCCCTGTCACCGGTCAAGAAGCCGCTCGTGATCTTCACGCCGAAGACGCCGCTTCGCACCCGTGCCTCGTTCTCCGACGTGACCGTGTTCACCGAAGGGAGGTTCGAGCCCGTCCTCCCCGACCCCGAGGTGCAAGCCGGGGCGCGGAGGGTCGTCCTCTGCACCGGAAAGGTGTATCACGACCTGGTGCAGCGGAGAGCCGAGTTGGGCATCGGCGACGTGGCGCTGATCCGGGTCGCCCAGCTCTACCCGCTGGCGGTCGACGAGATCGCCGCCGCGGTGGCACCTCACGAGGGTGCCGAGTTCGTGTGGTGCCAGGAAGAGCCGGAGAACCAGGGCGCCTACCGGATCATCGCCCCGAAGCTGGAGCAGATCCTCGGCGTGAGGCCCGCCTACGCCGGTCGCCCGGAGTCGGCTTCGACCGCCACCGGTCTCACCAAGGTCCACGAGGCGGAGCAGGCCGAGCTCATCGACTCCGCCCTCGGCGTTTAGGGATGAGTCCCCGACCGAAGGTCGGGGGAAGGTACCGCCGGTGGAGCGAAGCGGAGCCGGGGGTAGGGGGTGGCAAACGGCGCCACCTCGAGGCCCGGCTGGTCACCGCGCCGGCATGAACCCGTTGACCCCCGCTGGGGGAGCTCAGGCTGAGAGAGGCTTGCGCGCCTTGATGATCGCCGAGTCCATCCCGTCGGTCGCCTGGTGGGTCGCCTCGATGGAGATGTCGGCGAATCCCGCCCTCTCGAGCTCCTGTCGGTATTCCGAGTAGGACAGCGCCCCGGCGATGCACCCAACCCATGACCCTCGCTCGGCCCGCTCGTCGGGGGAGAGTGCGTCATCGGCGACGACGTCGGAGATGCCGATCCGTCCGCCCGGCTTGAGCACCCGGAAGATCTCGGCGAAGACCGCCGGCTTGTCGGCTGCGAGATTGATGACGCAGTTCGAGATCACCACGTCGATGGTTCGGTCGGGGAGGGGGATGTCCTCGATGTATCCCTTGACGAACTCCACGTTCGTGGCCCCTGCGTCGGCCGCGTTGCGGCGGGCCAGTTCGAGCATCTCGTCGGTCATGTCGAGGCCGTATGCGAATCCGGTCGGGCCCACCCGCTTCGCGGAGAGGAGGACGTCGATGCCGCCGCCCGAGCCGAGGTCGAGAACCGTTTCGCCCTCACTCAGATCGGCGACAGCGGTCGGGTTTCCGCACCCCAGGCTGGCTTCGACTGCGCCGGCGGGGAGGTCGCCGAGATCGGCGATTGAGTAGCTGTCACCCTTGATGTCGACGCCGAGGCTGGAGTCGGCGGGGCCACAGTCCGAACCGTCGCAACAGGACCCGCTCGTGGCGGCGATGGCGTAGCGCTCCCGGACCTGCTCCCTGATGTCGGTGGTGTCGCTCACGGCGGTGGTGCTCCTCATATCGATGGTTGTCGAAGCGTATCAGACATATCGACAGTCGTCAATGTATGCTCAGGCCCATGGATTCGCCCTGCTGTGTCCCCGTGGTCGGCTCGGCTCTCTCGCCGACGAAGGCCGACGAGATGGCCGAGGAGTTCAAGGCCCTCGCCGACCCCGTGAGGCTCCGCTTGCTCTCCATCATCGCGTCCGCCTCCGAGGGTGAGGTCTGTGCCTGCGATCTGACTGACCCGGTGGAGCGCAGCCA
>Ga0209075_1002520_pt1 | contig 16100 bp, 15 predicted proteins | sample Stecom2011_FD_187523 | JGI IMG/M metagenome (GOLD analysis project Ga0209075, IMG submission 187523) | Agricultural soil microbial communities from Utah to study Nitrogen management - Steer compost 2011 (SPAdes) (version 2) | ecosystem: Environmental > Terrestrial > Soil > Agricultural land...
AGCCGAAACCCAAGTAAACTGGTGTCCAGCCTTAGGAACTGTTTTGGCCAACGACGAAATTGTCAATGGCGTTTCCGAGCGTGGTGGACATCCCGTAGTTCGAAAAAAAATGAAGCAGTGGAGCATGCGTATCACTGCCTATACCGAGCGTTTATTGCAAGGACTAAAGACATTGGATTGGCCACAACCACTTAAAGATTTCCAAACCAATTGGATTGGAAAGTCCATAGGAGCAAGCGTGAAATTTCCAATAAAAGGGAAGGAGAACCAGAAGATAGAAGTGTTTACGACTAGAGCCGATACTATTTATGGGGTTAGTTTCTTAAACCTAGCACCGGATCTTGATTTAGTATCTGAGCTTACTACAGAGGCGCAAAAAGAGGCAGTAGAAGCCTATAAAAATAAAACTGCAGCTAAAAGCGAACGAGACAGACAAGCCAATATAAAAGATATCAGTGGCGTGTTTACCGGAAGTTATGCGATACACCCAATAACAGGCGAAGAATTGCCTATCTGGATAGCAGACTATGTGCTTTCTGGATATGGAACCGGAGCGGTTATGTCGGTACCTTGTGGTGATGCTCGTGATTATGCTTTTGCAAAACACTTCGATTTGCCGATTCCAAATATCTTTAAGGATATCGACATCAGCGAAGAACCACACATGAATAAAGAAAATACTTTTATCACCAATAGTGGAGAGTATTCCGATTTATCGGTGGAGGAAGCGACGAAAGCGATTATTCAAAAGCTAGAAGAGCTGGGTGCTGGAAAAGCAGAAACAACTTATAGATTACACGATGCAGTTTTCTCCAGACAGCGTTATTGGGGCGAACCATTCCCGGTTTATTACAAAGAAGGGATGCCACAGACGATTGACATTGTACACTTACCATTGGATTTGCCAGAGGTAGAGAAATATTTACCTACCGAAGATGGTGCGCCGCCATTAGGTAGAGCAGATGTTTGGGCGTGGGATTCAGAAAACAATAAAGTAGTAGCATCTAGTTTAGCAGACGATAAAACAATCTTTCCACTAGAATTAAACACTATGCCAGGTTGGGCTGGAAGTAGCTGGTATTTGTTCCGATACATGGATGCAAATAACGAAAATGCATTCGCTGCTTCAGAAGCTTTGGATTACTGGGGGAATGTAGATTTATATATCGGCGGAATCGAACATGCTGGAGGTCATTTGATCTACAGTAGATTCTGGACAATGTTCCTTTATGATAGAGGTTATTTAAAAGTAAAAGAACCTTTCCAAAAGCTCATAAACCAAGGAATGATACTTGGCGAAAGCGCATTGGTACGCATATTAAACCTGAAGTTTGGTGCTACTACTGTTAGTTTCGCTATTCCTTCTAGCGACTATGAAAAGTTAGAGCAAGATAAAGCAAATGAGATCGATTTAACGGCTTACCAAAACCACCCTGACTTTCCGTCAGAAATTAAATGGGAAGATTTAGATAAAGCAAGTTTGTCCATGGAAAACACTAGGAGAATTCATGTTCTAGTGGATTATGTAGACAATGATAATATCTTGGATATAGAAGGCGCAAAAGATTGGAGTACAGACTTTAAGGGCTTCCTATTTCTTGTGGATTCCGATGGGAATTATGTGGTGGATAGGGAAGTAGATAAAATGTCAAAATCCAAATTCAACGTAGTAAATCCAGATGTGATTTGCGAAGAATATGGTGCCGACACTTTGCGTATGTACGAAATGTTCCTTGGGCCGCTAGAACAAGAGAAACCTTGGAGTACAGCTGGAATTTCAGGAGTACATGGATTCTTAAAGCGTTTCTGGAGGTTGTTCCATACTGGAGATAACGGAGCTTTCTTAGTTTCTGATAGTCCTGCCACACCAGAGAGTTTAAAAACTCTGCACAAAACCATAAAGAAAGTAGAGGAGGATATGGATAGCTTTAGCTTCAATACCTCTATCTCTAGTTTTATGATTGCTGTGAACGAACTTACTGCACAGAAGTGTACCTCTCGTGAAGTGTTAGAAGCCTTAACCATTCTATTGTCACCTTACGCCCCGCATATTACGGAAGAAATTTGGGAGCGTTTAGGACATGAGGAGAGTATTTCTACTGCAGCTTTCCCTACCTTTGATCCAGCTGCTTTGGTAGAAGCAGTAAAGGAGTATCCGATATCTTTCAACGGAAAAGTGCGATTTAAACTGGAGTTGGATGCAGATTTATCCAAAGAGGAAATCGAGGAAATCGTGATGAATCATGAGAAAACCCAAGCAGAACTTGGAGGTAGAACACCAAAACGTGTCATTGTTGTTCCGGGAAGAATTGTAAATATAGTTGGTTAATTTGTAGCACGACTTTTGCTATACCTTGACGTAAGTATAAATTAACAGTACAAAGATTATGATGGGATATTATATTATCGGAGGGCTTATCTTTCTTGTAAGCATGCTGGTAAGCAATAAACTAAAAAGCAAATTCAAACATTATTCTAAGTTGCATCTGCAAAATGGAATGAGTGGAAAAGAAATCGCAGAGAAAATGCTATCCGACAACGGAATTACTGATGTGAAAGTTATCTCCGTTCCTGGGATGCTAACCGATCATTACAATCCAGTAAATAAAACGGTAAACTTAAGCGAAGGAGTTTATCACGAGAGAAATGCTGCTGCAGCCGCAGTGGCAGCACACGAATGCGGTCATGCAATACAGCACGCTACTGCATATAAATATTTAACTATGCGCAGTAAGTTAGTGCCGGTGGTTAGTGTAGCTTCACGTTTTTCGCAGTTTGTGATTATGGGCGGATTGATTCTTATGGCAACTTCGGCACTTGGGAAAAGTATTTTTCTACTTGGGATTATTCTATTTGGTATAGGTACGCTATTTAGCTTTGTTACATTGCCGGTAGAATACGATGCTAGTAAGCGAGCACTAGTTTGGCTGGAAAGCAGCAATATGCTTACACCACAAGAACACGATGGTGCAAAAGATGCATTGAAATGGGCAGCACGAACCTATGTTGTAGCGGCAGTAGGTTCTTTAGCAACTTTACTGTATTTCGTAAGTATGTATATGTCTAGAGATTAAATCACCTAGATAGAGAAAGTTTAAAAGCCTTCATGCGTTTCTTATGGAGGCTTTATTTATTTTAAAGCTAGTTTAAATGCCTTACAAGAAGTTCGCTTTCGCTGATTTGTTGTATATTTTACTTTAGAAAAAATCAATTAGAAGTTGTAGAGTTTATGTTTAAACACCAACATCCATATCCGCCATTTATCCCTAAAGGCACCAAAAAACTAATAGTCGGTACTTTACCTCCACCAAGGTTTACCACAGGCGATTTAAAGCTAGATGATGTGGACTTCTGTTATGGTAGTCGAGATGGACAACTTTGGAAAATATTGGAAGGTATTTTCGATGTTTCTTTGCTATACGATAATTCTGAGGAAGCAACGATGCAGCGTATTCAGCTACTGAAACAATACCATATCGGCGTTTGCGATATGGTGGAATATGCTTTCCGAGAAGAGATAAACGCTGCCGATTTGGGAATACAAGACGCTGTGTTACGACCGATAATTCCTATTTTAAAAGAACACCCTAGCGTAGATACGCTTTTATTTACTGGAGGAAATTCAAAAAATGGTCCAGAATACTTTTTTAGAAGATACTTAAGGGATTATCCAGAGATAGACTATGTGTGTGTAGACGATAACGTACCGCGCATCCATCAGTTTAAATTAGAGTCTAGAGTTATTAAAACGGTTTCTCTCACTGCGCCATCTGGTGCTGCCAATAGAGCAGTGGGGAGCATGAAGCTTTATAAGAAATTCAAAAAAGAAAATCCAGAATTAAATACCGTGGACTTTCGTGTTAGGCAGTATGCACCGTTCTTTTTGTCAGAGTAAAATTGTTTTTCTTAGAGTTTAGAGACTTTCCCGTTAGATACTTTTCTTATTGACTCTAGGCAGTCTATCTTTGCAAGAATAAAATTAAAACATGCTCAAAAAACTAAAGATAGATTCCTTTGTTGTTGCCATTATAGTAAGCATTTTTATTGCCTACTTCTTTCCTCAGTTAGCTGCAAAAGGCAGTCCAGTGCCTATGGGAACTATTACCAGCATTGGCGTTTCCTTGATTTTCTTTTTCTATGGATTAAACTTAAGTACGGAAGCTATAAGGGATGGATTAAAGAACTGGCGATTACACGTAGTAGTGCAAAGCAGTACTTTCTTAATTTTTCCACTCATCATATTATTATTTTACCCGCTATTCAAAAACACCTCAAACGAAACCCTATGGTTGGCTTTCCTATTTATGGCCGCACTGCCTTCTACCGTATCTTCTTCTGTAGTAATGGTATCTATGGCCAAAGGAAATCTTCCTGCTGCTATTTTTAATGCAAGTATATCAGGAATTATCGGAATACTACTTACGCCATTGTGGCTTACTCCTTTTATAAAACATTCTGGGGTAGAAACGGATTTTACTGCTATTTATCTACAGCTTATAACCGAGATAGTACTGCCGCTTATTCTAGGTTTGTCGTTGCGAAGGCTCTTAGGAAACTTGGCTCGTAAATACAAAAGCAAGCTAGATGTTTTCGATAAGTTTATTATTCTATTGATTATCTACAAAAGCTTTGTGCAGTCTTTTGAAGAAAATATTTTTACGAGCGTAAGTCTTGCAGAGATGTTCACTATGATTGTGTTGGTGGTGGTGCTTTTCTATGTCATGTATTTCCTTACTGGGTGGATAGGGAGGTTGCTGAAGTTCAATCACGGCGACCGAATTACAAACCAATATTGTGGCACAAAGAAATCCTTAATCCACGGAACTGTCTTCTCCAAAGCATTGTTTGGACAGGCAAGTGTGGTGGGAATAATTCTTCTTCCGCTAATGCTTTACCACGCTATTCAGATTTTTATAATCAGTATTTATGCTTCTCGAGAAGGAAAGAAGCAGAGTGAACAAGAGAAGTTAAGCGCCGCAAAAAAGGCTTAATGCAAAAAGTCGACTTGCATATATATGCAAGCCGACTTTTATACTATTACCTATTTTTAAATATCTACTTCAACATATTCGCTGTTTGCGTAGGTCTGATTTCTATTTTAGAAGGTAATGCTCTGTGATTCATCTTTAATAAATCCACAATCAACTCTCCCACGTCTTCTGGTTGAATTTTCCAAGCATCTTTGTTTAAGTCTGGGCTGTGGTTATTAAAATTAGAGGTTACTGATCCTGGTAGAATAGTGGTGGTTTTCACTCCCTCTGCGCGTAAGTCTAACATGACGGACTGCGTAAATCCAACCACACCAAATTTGGATGCATTGTAACCACTTCCGCCTTCAAAAAAGTTGATTCCAGCCAAACTAGCAATACTTATAAAATATCCTTTATTGGCTATTAAATCCTCTACGCTAGCTTTTATGCTATTAAAAACTCCTGTAAGGTTGGTGTCTATCATCTTATGCCAATCCTCGGGTCTTAAGTCTCTGATATTACCAAAAACACCCAAGCCAGCATTAGCGATCATAACGTCTAGTCTGCCAAAGTGTGCTTTGATTTCTGCTACGGCAGTCTTCTCTGAATCTAATTCTCGTACATCCGATGCCAATCCAATAATGACTTCTTCCTTACCGATTTTCGCTGCGGCTTTCTTTGCTGTATCTAAATCACGACCAGAAATAGCTACGCGGTAACCCGCTTCTACTAATTTCTCAGCCACACCAAAACCAATTCCTTTGGTTCCTCCGGTTATATAAACTACTTTTTCCATCTTTAATTATTTTTTGTTCTCTTTAATTAAAACAAATTATCTGGATTATAGCCTAGATATTCTCTTTCTTTTTCATGAAAAGTAATGCCGTATTCCTCCAGTTCTTTTAAAATCGGCTCATACACTTCTTTGCTTATTGGTCGTAATACTCCAGGGGTGGTTATTTTATTATTTAGAATGCCAATAGCAGCCATAGCAACGGGAAGTCCCACCGTTTTTGCCATCGCGGTATGTATTTGGTCTCTTCCTACACAAACCATAGAGCTGTCTATTTGACTTCTCTTACCATCTAGCTCGTATCCAAACTTATGATACATTACAATCATGTCTTTGTCCTCTGGGTCTAAGCTCCACTTGTCCATTAAGATAGATTCAAGTGCTTTTGCTGGTGTAGCATCTGGAATACCAATGGTTTTTTCTGCATTAAATAAATCAAGCTCAAGTAGTTTCTCCCACATCACATCATCTTGGTCGATTCTAAGATTGTAACGCATCTTTAATTCTACCGAGTCGGTTGGCGAATAGGGTAGAAATAAGTTTACGTATTCGCGATAGGTTAAATTCTCAGAATCTGGGATGGTATAACTATCGTCGGTCATTCCTAGCTGAACAAACATATTCCACGCACGGCTAAAGCCAACTCTTCGCATGGTTCCTCTAAAAAGGGTGAGTGCATTTTCCAACCCGTAGACACTTTGGTAGGCTAAAGAATTTCTATTGGCATAGGCTTCGAATATGCCATATCCTTCAACCTCCAAAAATTCGGTTCTACGGAATAATCTATGGTATGGTATATACTTATAGGTGCCTTCTTGTTTAAATTCGGCTGCACCGCCTTGTCCGGCCAACACCACATTTCTTGGATTCCAAGTAAACTTATAATTCCATAGGTTGTTGTCGCTTTCTGGAGCAACTAGACCCCCGCAGAAGGATTCGAAAGAAAGCATCTTTCCGCCAGCATCGCGAATGCGGTCTATAACCTGCATAGCACTCATGTGGTCGATTCCTGGATCTAGCCCGATTTCGTTCATGAATACCAAGTCGTTTTCCACTGCTTTGTCGTGAAGTGCTGCCATTTCTTTGCTTACATAAGACGCAGTCACCATGTGCTTTTTAAGGTCGATACAAGCTTCTGCAATTTTAATATGAAAGGAAGCAGGCAGCATAGAGATTACTAAATCGCTTTTAGCAATTGCTTCTTTGGATTGCTCTTCTTGAAAAACATCTAGCTTTATGATGGTTACTCTAGGGTGCTGCTGGATTATTTTTTTAGCGGCTTCCGGATTTATATCGCCTATAGTGAGATGAAGATTTTCTTTTTCTGATACGTTTAATAGATATTCAATAAGGCTAGTTGCTGATCTTCCAGCACCTATGATTAAAATATTTCTCATTCCCTTTTGTTTTTGTAATTTTACATCTGTAATACAGCACACGAAACTACTAAATGTTATTAGAGATATGCAAAATACAAACAGAAAGTTAGGGGTAATCGCCTCCTTTGTTGGTGCCTTAACTATTCTTATCGGTGCCTATGGTGCTCATGGATTAAAGGAACTAGTTGATGAGCAGGCGATAGCCTCTTTCGAGACAGGAGTTAGGTATCAAATGTATCATGTATTTGTGCTGTTGCTGCTTGCTTTTGCAATTCCTTTAGCGGATAAACATCGAAAACGTGTAACGCGTTTAATAGGGCTTGGCATGTTGCTTTTCTCAGGGTCTATTTATTTGCTAGTACTTCGCGATTACCTGCCTTTTGATATTACCAAGTTTGCACTTATCACTCCTTTAGGAGGATTGTTTCTTGTGGCAGGATGGATAAGCTTAGGGTTCTACTTATTAAAATCTAAAAACTAGAATACTATACAATAGAATACGATTAATCTAGAAGATTATATACCTTTGTACTCTACAACAATTAAATGAAAAATGGTCAACAACAACCAAACTACAGAAACGATTCCGCTAGATAAATACGGAATTAACAACACAAACGTTAAGTACCAACTCTCTCCTGAAAAATTGAGTGAGATAACTGTCGAGCAGAAGTTAGGCGAAATGTCTTCTTTGGGCGCGGTATCTGTCAATACAGGGAAGTTTACTGGAAGATCTCCAAAGGATAGGTTCATCGTTAAAGATGCTATCACAGAGGATGAGGTCTGGTGGGGAGATATAAACATCCCATTTGCACCAGAGAAGTTCGATGCGCTTTATGATAAAGTAGTATCCTACCTAAACGAACAAGAGGTTATTTATGCAAGAGATTGTTTTGCTTGTGCAGAAGAATCGCATCGCAAGCCGATTAGAGCAATTACCGAATTGCCTTGGTCCAACTTATTTGTACATAACATGTTCTTGCGTCCAACGAAAGAAGAGCTTAAGAATTTCGATCCAGAGTGGGTGATTATCAATGCACCTGGATTCTACGCAGATCCAAAAGTAGATGGTACAAGACAAGAAAACTTTGCCATACTTAACTTTACAAGAAAAGTAGTGTTAATCGGAGGAACTGGATATACCGGTGAGATTAAAAAAGGAATTTTTTCTGCGCTGAACTTTATCCTGCCAGTTTTTGAAAACACGCTACCAATGCACTGTTCTGCAAACGTTGGAAGTGATGGTGAAACAGCAATTTTCTTTGGTCTTTCGGGAACGGGGAAAACCACCCTTTCTGCAGATCCTAATAGAAAACTTATCGGAGACGATGAGCATGGATGGACCGCAGATGATAAGATATTTAACTTCGAAGGCGGATGTTATGCAAAGGTAATCAACCTATCCAAAGAAGGAGAGCCAGATATTTATAATGCTATCCGGCCAAATGCGTTGTTGGAAAACGTAATTATGGACGAAAAGGGCAATGTTGATTTTGCTTCTACCAAAATTACACCAAACACACGAGTAAGCTACCCAATTACACACATCAATAATATCCAAGAATCATCCGTAGCAGGACAACCGAAGAATATATTTTTCTTAACTGCAGATGCTTTTGGTGTATTACCTCCAATATCTAAACTAACACCTGGTCAAGCAGCATACCACTTCATTAGCGGGTATACAGCAAAGGTTGCTGGCACAGAGGCCGGAGTAGATGAGCCAGAGCCAAGCTTTTCTGCTTGTTTTGGAGCGCCATTCTTGCCATTGCACCCAACGCGTTATGCAGCTATGCTAAGCGAAAAAATGCTTAAAGCTGGAGTTAATGTATGGTTGATAAATACAGGTTGGACAGGTGGTCCATACGGGGTAGGTAGTAGAATGAAACTGGGATATACCAGGGCTATGATTACTGCCGCAATGAATGGTAAGTTGGATAGTGTGGCGTACGAAACCCACGATGTATTCAATATTGCTATGCCAACAGAAGTGCCAAACGTTCCGTCGGAAGTATTGAATCCACGTAACACATGGTCTGATAAAGATCTATACGATAGTAAAGCAAAAGAATTAGCAGCGACTTTTAAAAAGAACTTTAAAAAGTTTGAAGGAGAAGCTAGCCAAGAAATCTTGGATGGAGCACCAAAGCACGACTAATTTATTAGTATCAAATTAAAGCATAAAAAAACCTTCCAGATCTGGAAGGTTTTTTTATGCTTTAAAAAGAGAATGTTTTACTTATTTGAGATTCACTTCTTTTATGTATTTCTCTAAGGCCATAGACATAGATGGGGTTTCAGGTGTTGGCGCCTCAATGTCTACTCGTAGCCCATGTTCCTTTGCAGCCTCTACTGTAGTGTTGCCATATACTGCAATGCGAGTTTTGTTTTGTTGGTAGTTCGGGAAGTTCTCGAATAGAGATTTTATACCGCTTGGACTAAAGAACACAAGAATATCATAGAATACATTTTCTAAATCCGACAAGTCGCTAACTACGGTCTTGTAAAAAATAGCTCGTTGCCATTTGATTCCAGATTCATCTAGTAAATTAGGGATAGTTGATTTTAAATGATCGGAGGACGGAAGTAAAAAAGTCTCGTCTTTGTGCTTTTTTATAAGTGGCATCAACTCATGGAAATGTCTTTTGCCAACGTAGATCTTACGCTTGCGATAAACTACATACTTTTGAAGGTAGTAAGCAACCGCTTCACTTGTACAGAAATACTTTAATGAATCGGAGGTTTTAAATCGCAATTCTTCTGCAATACGGAAAAAGTGATCTACTGCATTTCTGCTGGTAAATATAATAGCGGTGTATTTGCTGAGATCAATTTTTTGTGTGCGAACATCTTTACTACTAGCACCCTCTACATGAATAAAGGAACGAAAGTCCACTTTAACTTTTTGTTTCTCCATCAAATCAAAATAGGGAGAATTCTCTGTTTTTGGTTGAGGTTGCGATACTAAAATAGTCTTCACTTTCATTTGCTGTCTTGTTTTTTCTTTAAATAGGGAGCCTAAATTCCTATTAACGTGTATACTATAAGTAGGTAAGGTCCTATTTCTAAAATGCAAAGGTACAAAATAAAATAAATGTAATGACTAAATAATTGCAGACTGTTTCGCTTATAAGAGGATATGAGGCTGAATAGGTTTAAAAGTACGATGGAAATCCATGCTATATTCATTGTTAGCTGCGTTCTATCCAAAAGGAAGAGCAATACGATATTCCAGGTTAAAATAAAAATAGAGAGTAAGTTCCGATACATCAGTTTCTCATAAGTATATTTAGAAACCTCCTCAGCTCGCCTTACCAGCACGCCTATAATCTTTTCCACCCATAACTTCCCAAGCAAGAGGATAGCATACAATGTTGTAATTCGAATGTACCACCCAATACCTTCTATATTCTTTTCGGCTAGAAAAAACTGACCACAAATAAATAAAAACAAAGAAGTGCTTAAAATGTTGAGAAACGTACTTATAAAGGTAAAAGCATGTCGCTGGTCTATATCTCTGTTATACAGTTGTAGGAAATTGGTCTGAAAAGTGAGCTGTAAAAGTCGCAGAAAGCGATACGGAAATCTTGTACGTAAAATAGCTAGTAGTATCATGCATGTAAGCAAGACGTAAATAATCCAATCGGAATGGTTAGGCACTCTTTCTATATACACGATGTATTGGCTCTTTTTGGATTGCAAATATAGTATAAAATGTCCACAGATATTGTAGACCTAATTCTAAAATGAAATCTATTATTAAGAGTAAAAGCATTACATTTGCGTAAAACATTGCAAATGCAGCCAGATTCATTAGTGATAATCCCTACCTATAATGAGAAGGAGAATATCCAAATTATCTTGGATAGTATCTTTAATTTGGATTATCCGTTTCATGTGTTAGTAGTGGACGATAATTCGCCAGATGGCACCGCAGGCTTGGTAAAGGACTATCTATCTAAGTATGAAGGAAGATTGTATCTGTTGGAGAGAGAAGGAAAAATGGGACTAGGCACCGCCTATATTGCTGGTTTTCGGTGGGCATTATCAAGGGAATACCAGTATATTTTTGAGATGGATGCGGATTTCTCCCATAATCCTGAAGACTTGCCTCGCTTGCTAAATGCATGTAAGGAAGAAGGTGCAGATATGGCCATAGGATCGCGTTATGTAACTGGAGTAAATGTTGTAAATTGGCCTATGTCTAGAGTGGTGCTTTCTTGGATAGCATCTAAATATGTGCAGTTCATTACACGAATGCGTATTCACGATACCACAGCGGGCTTTGTATGTTATAGACGCGAAGTTCTAGAAGCGATAAACTTAGATAAAGTGCAGTTCGTAGGCTATGCTTTTCAAATAGAAATGAAGTTTAAAGCCTACGAGAAAAAATTTAAAATTGTAGAGGTTCCTGTGATTTTCACCGATCGCACCAGAGGAGAATCTAAAATGAGTCAAAAGATAATTTCCGAAGCGATCTTCGGGGTAATAAAACTTAAAGCCAAAAGTTTGTTTTCAAAGTAAACCTAAATTATATGATTAAGCGAATACTCATTAAGAATGCAACTGTAGTAAACGAAGGGAAGTCTTTCTTAAGCGATGTCTTGATAGAAGATGATAGAATTTCGAGTATTGATAAGAGCATTAGTTCAAAGCATCCAGATACCCGTATCATAAATGCAGATGGACTCCATCTATTACCTGGGATGATAGATGATCAGGTTCACTTTAGAGAGCCTGGATTGACGCATAAAGAGGATATTGAGTCAGGCTCCAAGGCTGCGGTGGCAGGAGGTATTACTAGTTTTATAGAAATGCCCAATACCCAACCACAGGCGGTTACTATAGAGGAATTAGAAAAGAAATTTTCACGAGCCGCAGAAACCTCTTGGGCTAACTACTCCTTTATGTTTGGAGGAACCAACGATAACCTAGAAGAAATCCTTAAAGTAGATGAGAAAAAAGTAGCAGGATTAAAACTATTCTTAGGATCCTCTACTGGAAATATGCTGGTGGATGATGAAAAGGTATTGGAAGAAATTTTTTCCAAAACACCGCTTCTTATTTCCGTACATTGCGAGGATGAAAATATCATTCAAGAAAACACTAGAAAATTCACGGAAGAATACGATGGGGATATTCCTGTAGAGAAGCATCCAGAAATTAGAACTGCCGAAGCTTGTTACACCTCTTCGAGTAAAGCGGTTGCGCTTGCAAAGAAAACGGGAGCTAGACTGCACGTTTTCCATGTTTCCACTGGAGTAGAAACCAAGCTTTTCTCCAATAAGATACCTCTTAAAGACAAGAAAATTACAGCAGAGGTTTGTGTGCATCATCTGTGGTTTACCGATAAAGATTATGCCGAAAAAGGAACTAAGATAAAATGGAACCCTGCGGTAAAAACCGAGGAGGACCGAGAGATGTTATGGAAGGCTCTTTTGGATGATAGGATAGATGTTATAGCAACAGACCACGCGCCACATACCATAGAAGAAAAGAATAAAACATATTTAGAAGCACCTTCTGGTGGGCCATTAGTGCAGCATGCTTTGGTAGCGTTGATAGAGATGCACCGTCGAGGTCGTATCAGTATGGAAAAGATAGTGGAAAAAACAGCACATAACCCAGCTATCTTATTTCAGATTAAAGATCGAGGATATATCCGCGAAGGCTATAAAGCAGATCTAGTGCTAGTAGACCTGAATGCACCTTGGGCAGTGAAGAAAGAAAATATCTTCTATAAATGTGGATGGTCGCCATTTGAGGGAACTACGTTTAGATCGCGTGTTACGCATACCTTGGTAAATGGAGAACTGGTGTATGAAATGTTTAAGTTCAATAAAAAAGGGAAAGCCGAACGCTTAACTTTTAACCGATAGAGATGAAAAAACTTTTTGTTGTTTTTATATTTAGCCTCCTAGGTGTTGGCTGTCAAAATATCGTGATGCCCGAAAAGCCAGACGATTTGATAGATAGAAATACTATGGTGGAAATTCTTGTAGATACGTATTTGAGCAACGCGGCAAGAAATAAAAACTATCAAGAAGTGCAGGACAAAAATATTCGTTTAGAAAAATATATTTATCAAAAGTATGCGATAGACAGTCTGCAGTTTGCAAAAAGCAATGCCTATTACTCTGCAGACCTGGACGGTTATTTACAGCTTCTAAAAGAGGTGGAGTTGGAGCTAAACAAGATAAAGGGCGATGAGGAAGTGGATTTAGAGGCAGAGCAAAAATCAAAACCCAAGGCAAATAAAAATATCGATCCAGAGGACGAGGAACTTTAAAGCCTTTAGTTTTTCCTGAACTTAATAGGCTAGGAGAAAGTAAAAAATTATGACGGCGGAAATGGAACCTAATAGCCGCCGTCAATTCTGCATATCCACTCTACCGTATCCTTCAAAGGAGTGAATTGAAAATTTAAAGCGTTTTTTATAGCTTCATTGCTATAATGATTTTGTTTGAATAAGGCCGTAGCGGTATCTCGTGTAAGCTTTAGTTTTTTACCAAATATAAAGCCCATAAAACTTAAAAGAGCACTCATTCCAAACACAATGGTTTTGCCCGCTTTCTTTGCTGGAGTTTCGTAACCAAGCTCTGAATCTAACATTTGGGTGAATTCTTTATAACTCACATTCTCACTAACCATGATAAAGCGTTGGTTTTCAATCTTACTTTGCATTAAATCTTGCATAGCTTTCACTACGTCCCGAACATCCACAAATCCAGTAGTCCCTTCGGTGTAAAATCGCATGCCATTGACATACTGTTTTACTATAGCAGAACTACTTCGCCCCGTCATGCTTGGGCTTAGAATAACTCCAGGATTTATAATGACCGCAGGAACACCTTCTTGCGTGCCTCTCCAAACCTCCATCTCGGCACCATATTTCGTAATCGCATAGTGATTGTTATCCGCATCGGGATTCCAAAAACTGTTTTCATCCATGATAGATTTATCCGCTTCTTTGCTTAAAGTAGCAGTAGAGCTTACGTAGCAGAGCTTCGTGATGCCATGTGCAATACTTAGGTTTACAATATTCGCTGTACCCTTTACGTTTATTCTATAAAGAGACTTGTAGTCTTTCCGATGAAAACTCACCATAGCTGCTGCATGGTAAACAAAATTCACTCCTACAAAAGCGTGTTCTAGAGCAGGTAAGTCGTTTAAATCGGCTTTCACCCATTCTATTTTACGCCAAAGAGGGATAATCGCCCTAGTGTATAGTGCAAATACATCTCTAACTGCGTATACATCGCTGCTCTCACGATAAATAGCCCGCACCTTATACCCTGAGGAAACAAGGTGATAAAGCAGATGCGAACCGACCAATCCAGTACCTCCTGTAACTAATATCATAAGTGCAAAAATAGTCTTTTTTCATATAGTCTTTTATCTTTTACTAATTAGACTTAAATTTGCAGTCAAATAAATTAAATGATAATGGAGCTTAAGAATTTTATTGAAGAATTAAAATGGCGTGGAATGATTCACGACGTAATGCCAGAAACCGAAGAGCACTTGCTAGAAGAGATGCGATCGGCTTATGTGGGATTCGACCCAACCGCAGATTCCCTTCATATAGGTCACCTTGTACCTATAATGCTTTTAGCTCATTATCAGCGCTGCGGACATAAACCTTATGCGTTAGTAGGAGGAGCAACAGGAATGATTGGTGATCCATCTGGAAAGTCGGACGAAAGAAATTTACTAGACGAAGAAACACTTGCCAAGAACGTGGCAGGTGTACAAGGACAATTAGCTAAGTTCTTAGATTTTAAATCGGAAGAAGCTAACGCTGCGGTTTTAGTTAATAACTATGATTGGTTGAAAGACTTTACTTTCTTGGAGTTTATTCGTGATGTGGGAAAACATATCACCGTAAACTACATGATGTCTAAAGACTCGGTTAAGAAGCGTCTTACAGGAGAGGCAAACGAAGGTCTATCGTTTACAGAGTTCACTTACCAGTTAGTACAGGGATATGATTTCTTGCACTTGTATAAAACCAAAAATTGCACCATGCAAATGGGAGGTAGCGATCAGTGGGGTAATATTACTACAGGAACAGAAATGTTACGACGTATGGCTGGAGCCAAAGGATATGGACTTACTTGCCCATTGATTACAAAAAGTGATGGAACTAAGTTTGGAAAAAGCGAAGGTGGAAATGTTTGGCTGTCGCCCGATTACACTTCGCCATATAAGTTTTACCAATACTGGTTGAACGCTAGTGATGAAGATGCAGAAAACTATATAAAAATCTTTACTTTCTTAGATAAAGAAACCATAGAGGCTTTGGTAGCCGATCATAAAGAAGCGCCACATTTACGTGGATTGCAAAAGCGTTTGGCCGAAGAGGTAACGGTTACTGTGCACGGACAAGAAGAGTATGATAAGGCAGTGCAAGCATCGGAAATACTTTTCGGAAAATCTACTTCCGAAGATTTGGTGAAATTAGATGCAAAGACTTTCTTGGAAATCTTTGAAGGCGTTCCACAAGCGACCGTTTCAAAGAGCGATATAGAAGAAGGAATTGATATCGTTAGCTTATTAGCTCAAGAAACGAACTTCTTAAAATCTAACGGTGAAGCACGTCGTGATTTAAAAGCGAATGCTATCTCGGTAAACCGCGAAAAAGTTAGCGAAGAGAAAGTGGTGAATTTGGAAGACTTATTAAATGATAAATATATCCTAGTTCAGAAAGGAAGAAGAAATTACTTCTTAGTAATAGTTGAATAAGTGTACTAAGTACATAAAATAAAAAATGCTCTTTGGATTTCTAAAGAGCATTTTTTTATGAGAATACCATGTTTTTTGCATATCCTTTTCCTTTGACTGTATTTCGTTTATATGGGTTTCCCTAGTTAAGTCTATTCTATGCATATAATAATTTTTCTAAGTAGTTATATTTTATGTAGCTACATTTTTCATTCTTCATAGTTTGAACCCCAA
>Ga0209075_1002521_pt1 | contig 16096 bp, 16 predicted proteins | sample Stecom2011_FD_187523 | JGI IMG/M metagenome (GOLD analysis project Ga0209075, IMG submission 187523) | Agricultural soil microbial communities from Utah to study Nitrogen management - Steer compost 2011 (SPAdes) (version 2) | ecosystem: Environmental > Terrestrial > Soil > Agricultural land...
CTGCGCATTGGTGTTTTGAAGTTCTGCCCTCAATACATCCAAATTACTTTGTGCTTCAATCAAATCTCTTTTGGAAGCGATCTTATCACGGTGCATTTCCTGAACCGATTCCAATGCGCGTTGCGCGACGAGAATTTGGGATTGCAAACTTGATTTTTGTGACGTGAGGTTACTCAGCTCACTGCTCATCATTTCCAAAAGCAACTGACCTTTCTTAACTTCTTCACCTGAAGAAAAATAGGTTTTGGTCACCACGCCACTCACCAAACTCACAAAATGCACCAGTTTGTCCGGGTTGGCTTCCACTTTGGCATTAAGCAAAATAGACTCGGTTATAGCTCTTTTTTCTACAGGAAATTTGATGATATCATCTTTCATGAAATCGTTAAGGCAAAACGTGGCCTTATCTTCTTGAATGATAGGTTCATTTTTGGTTTTCGCGCAGCTACTCATAAGTAAAGCACAAAAACAAAAAGAGTAAGCCGATATAAATTGGTGTTGTACATTTTTAGGATTGAATAAGTTGTTTTTAAATTTCTTTTCCGATGGTGTATTGGAGCTTTTCCAATTGCAGATGGAGTTCTTTCTTCGATTCAAGGATGATTCTTTTATTCTCCAAATAAGCCTCTTGAAAATCTAAATATTGGAGCAGACTGATATTCCGACTCGCAAAATTCCTGGTGTAACTTTCGAAAATTTCGTCTAAATCGGTTTCAAAATCTGAGTCTATGCTTTCATAAAACATTAAGGCCCTTGTGAAATCTTTATAATGCTGATCAAATTCGGCCTGTGCCCTTAATCGCATGTCATTGGAAAGGATGTTCGTGTTTTCGATACCGAATTGCGCATGGGCGATAGCGCCTTGATTTCTATTGAAAACAGGTAAATCTATGGACAACCCAAATCCGAAGAAACTTGGCCAAATGCCTCCGCCACGATCGTATGAAGCATTCAAATTGATATCTGGAATGGCTTGCGATTTTTCATAGGTCAATAAACTCTTGAAATGCTCATGTTCCAATTCGGCTACTTTCAGATCAGGTCTATGCGTAAAGAGAGCTTGTTGCAGATTCAAAACATCAAGATTTTGAAGTTTAGCTAAATTGGGCGTAAAATCATCTTCCTGCACAAATAAACTAACCGGACCGTTAATGCTCAAAAGCACTTTTAATTCCTTTTCCATTTCGTTTTTCGCTTTGGAAAGTTCATTGATTTCTTTTGAAAGTTCCAATTGCAAGGTTTGAAGTCGCATGTAGTCGCCTTTGCTTATATGATCGTTCTCAAGTTGTCGTTTATAGGCGTTTAGAAGATTCTGGATCAAATCGCGTTGTTTGAAAAAGACTTGCGTGTAGAGCTGCAAATACTGTAATTCGGTGAGGGTATTTCTAAACTCATATTTCAGATTTCGAAGAAGTAGTTCAAATTCCTGTTCTGCGACTTTAACACCTACAGTCTCAACGGCCATCAGCTTTTTTCGCTTACCGGCGGTGATAATTTGTTGTTCCAGTTGAACTGCAAACTGTGTGTTTTGGGCAACATTTCCAAAAATCTGAGGTAGTGGCTCCTCTAAATAAGACAATTGTTTATTGGTACTCCACAGATTTATTTCTTCAACGGTCAAGCTTGGATTAGGCCAAAGTTTTGCCTGTAACACCATGGCTTCAGCCTGATTTATTTTATAGGTCTCTGCAAGGAGCAGCAGGTTTTGTTTTAAGAAAAGCTCTTCATACTGCTGTCGACTAAGTTTCAGGGTATCCATTTGCTGTAATTGCCCAAAAACGTTTGAGCTAATGCCGATAAAAATCAAGAATGCAACCTTCGAAAAGATTCGTGCAGAACCCAATGTATTTTTGCCACCTATGATGTTGTCTTTCATTTTCATGGTGGCAAAAGACTTAAAAACAAGCTTAAAAAGACCTTAAAATGGATAAAGTTTAGCTTAAGAATCGATTAATGAAGACGCATCAATCGCTTTGGAAAGGGAAGATCACGGTGAAGATATTTAAATTCTTATGGTCTGTATGATACGATATTAGCCCTTGGTGTTGCGAAATAATTTTATATATAAAAACAAGTCCCAAGCCAAAACCCGATTTGCCTTTACTGTTTTCGCCTCTAAAAAAGTGCTGAAAGAGGAATTTCTGTTCGTCTGTAGTGATGACAGGACCTTCATTAATAAAATCAACTTGAAGTTGTTTTTCATCAGTAATAATACGAATGCTGCCTTCTTTATTAGAACTGTAGTGAATGGAATTCAACATGAGGTTCATAAATGCCGCTTTCAATAAACGAGCAGAACCTTGAATGGTCAACAAGCTTTCGTTGTCGGTTGGCCCGACATAATCGACTGAGAATTCAAAATCGGGATATAATTGCAACAGCTCATCCATCGTATCAAAAATCAGCTCATCCACTCGGATTTTTGTTTTTGGAATGCTTTGGCCGGCATCGGTTTTGGAGAGTTCCAATAAGAGGTTTATAATTTCACTGAGGTTTTTGGTATCTTCTTTTTGACGATTGATCTGCGATTTCAAAACCTCCAAATCCATTTCGTTTTCCATCCGCTCAAAATTGGAAACCAAAACAGCAATCGGTGTTTTTAATTCATGCGAAATATGATTAATAGCATGTTTCTGAAAGGAAACCGCCTCTTTCATTCGTTTCATCAACTTGTTAAATTGTTCCGCCAAAACCACAATTTCATTTTCAGAACGCTTCACTTCAATCGGAATATAAAGCGTATCAAAATTATAATTGGTGATTTTTTCGGTGATATCCACAATAGGTTCCGCGATAATCCGCGACAGGTAATAGGCTATTAACATCACTACTAAAGAAATTCCTAAAAAGGTAATCAACAATACGTATCGTAAAAAATCCAATTTCGAATAGCCCGATTCGTCAAAAGCTTTATTGATGCCGTAGTAGGTATTGTTGTTGTATTTCACATAAACACCAACCACATCGTATAAATCGTCTTTGGTTTCTAGCCATGGATTGACGATGGTCAATACTTTCAGAATGTTGTTGACCTCTTCCTGAGGAATCTGCAAATCGTCGATACTGGAATAAATCAATGTTTTTGAATGGTCGAAAATCAGAAGTTTCTCATCGTAGAATTCATTGATACTGATCCGATCCATGGCTTGGATAATGGATTCATCGGCTTGTCTAATCTCCGTTAGAAACTTGATGGTGGAGGTGATTTTCTGTTTTTGTTTTTGCTGAAACTCTTCTTCGCGATATTCATAGAAAAGGGTGTAAATAAAAAATAGGGTCATGCCCAACAAACTGATGATTGTTGCTGAAAAATACAATAGAATTTTTCTTCTAATACTCATCAGTCTTCAAAATAATAGCCGTAACCAATTTTGGTTTTGATGGATTCTTTACCAAACGGCCGATCGATCTTCTTTCTTAAGAAATTAATATACACTTCGATGGTATTGGTATTGGCATCAAAAGACTTCCCCCATATTTCTTGGACCAACCGTTGTTTGGACACAATTTCTCCTTTCGATTCCAACAGTTTTAGAAGAATTTGATATTCTCTTGGTGTTAAGGAAATTTCCGTTTCCTGTCGGCTTACTTTTTTCAACCGCGTATTGACCTGCAGATCGCCAGCAATAATAAGTTCATTTTCTTGACGGTCAACAGCATTGTTTTGACTGCGTTTTATAAGGGAATTGATTTTTAAAATCAGTTCGCGTATATAAAAAGGTTTGGTAATATAATCGTCGGCTCCCATTTCATAGCCGTGTACTTTATCTTCCAGTTCAGAAAACGCCGAAATCATTAAAATAGGCGTTGCCATATTATGGGTCCTGAAATCTTTCGCCAAGTCAAAACCACTTTTTCCAGGCAAATTAATGTCCAATAAAATACAGTCGAAATGTGATTTATTAAGAATCCGCTCCGCCAACAAACCGTCATAAACCGTTTCAACCTGCATGTTTTCTGCCAAAAGCGCTTCTTTAATATTTCTATTCAGCTCTGGATCATCTTCGATAATAAGTATTTTCTTCACCCGAACGATTGTTTTGAATACCCAAAATTAAGGAATATAAAATTGAATTTGAAAAATTGCTAAAGTCTTGATTTATAAAAGGACTAAATCTATGCTGGTATGAATTTATTCGATACGCTTTAAAATCATGAAAGTTGAATTATACAATGCGTATAATGAGAAAAAAATAGTCTCACAGTTTAACTTGAAAAGAACAAAAGCCAATTATTTATTTAAAATAAAGATAAGGCTTACATTTACCTCAGAAATTTAAAAGGTATTTTTTTTAAGTTCATCGAAGACTTATATAAGTTTTAAAAGAATACTTTTTCAAGTGGATTTATTTACCTTATAGACAACAATAAAACCAACATTTATGCCAACTACTAAAATAGATTTTCTCGAGCTTATTAAAAACAGAAAATGGCGCGTATTAAAGCGTTCCCTAAGAAACTTGGATGCTATTGAGGTCGCAAATTTGATAGAAAGCGTTTCCAAAAACGATAAAATAGTTTTTTTTAGATTATTGTCGAGAGCGCAAACAAAAAAGGTTTTTAAGTTGCTTCCACATTCTGAACAAGAAGAAGTTATTGAAGGCTTGGCTGAAAATTTTCAGAAATTAACACGTTTACTTAACGATATTGAGCCCGATGACAGAACGGCCTTTTTTGAAGAGTTACCTGGAGACATTGCGCAACGTCTTATTCAGAGACTATCTCCTGAAGAGCAAAAAATTACCATTCAACTTTTAAGCTATCCGAAAGATAGTATTGGACGTTTAATGACTCCTGAGTTTGTGGCTATTAAAGCTGATATGACTGTGGCACAGGCTTTTGATCACATTAGAAAGTTCGGACAGGATTCTGAAACTTTAAATGTTATATATATTATAGATGAGGATTGGAAACTAATAGACGACATTTCCATTAAAGAACTCATTTTAGCGGCTCCAGATCAACTTGTTGAAGAACTTATCGACTATAAATTTACCTCCTTGAATGCTATGGACGATCAGGAGACAGCCATTATAGTGTTTAAAAATTATGACCGAGTAGCTTTACCGGTTTTAAGTAAAGAAGGTGTGCTTTTGGGAATAGTTACTTTCGACGACATTATGGATGTGGTGGATGAAGAGTCCACAGAGGATTTTCATAAATTTGGATCGGTTCAAAATGCCATTACCAATCCACTTAAGGAACGAATTTTTAATTTGTATAAAAACCGAATTGTGTGGTTAGTCCTTTTGGTTTTTATGAATGTTTTTTCGGGAGCCGCATTAGCCACTTATGAAGATGTTATTCAATCCATGGTTTCCTTGGTTTTCTTTCTGCCTTTGTTGATTGATAGTGGTGGAAACGCCGGTTCGCAATCGGCTACCCTAATGATTCGCTATTTAGCTTTAGGGGAAATACAAATATCGGATTGGTATAAATTAATTGGTCGGGAAGTTTTGGTTTCCTTTTTATTAGGAGTTACCATGGCTGCAAGTATTGCTGCTGTTGCAAGTTTTAGAGCGCCAGAAATTATTTTGGTTGTGGCCATTGCCATGGTATTAAATGTAATGCTTGGAAGTTTAATTGGGATGCTTTTACCTTTTATTTTCACCAAATTAAAAATAGATCCAGCTACAGCCAGTGCACCTTTGGTAACGTCTTTATCAGATATTTGTGGGGTATTGATTTACTTTTCGATTGCAGCAAAATATTTAGGATTTTAACTAATATAATAGGTACACGATATATCATTCTTGCTTTCTATTAAATCACAACAACATATGATAATTTAGATGCAACAACTAAAAATTTGTTACGTCTAATTAGAACTATCTCTAAAAATTCAAAATAAACATTTAGTTATTAAAGTGCTACAAATGCCCCTTTTAATTCTCCATTTTAATCCATGACAACCACATAATAATGCTTAGGTAAAAACCAGCCTAAATGAGACATTAATACATCAAAACGATCCTTTCCAATTTTTGTCGGTGTTAAATTAAAAACTAATTCTTGTAGCATGATGTTGTTATAATTACGGGACATTAAATAAATTTTAGTATCGGTTATATCTTGCTGTTGCAGATAGGTTCTTAAAACATGTCTCGTTTTTTCTGGAAGTAGTGCTTCCGAAGGTTGTCCGATTAAAATATTTTCGGACTTCTGGATTGTTTCTTCTTGAGGTAAATTTACAGATGGTTTCTCAAAGCAAAAGACGTCTTTCAAATAAAATTAGCTAAATCGCCATAGGTAAATACCCAATCTGGTTAATCCTTCTGTACATTAATAACAATACCAATTTCTTGATCCAAAATAAAATCTATAATGGTTTGTCGTATCACATAACACTAAAAAGGTTGATTTGGAACTAGACTATGAAGTTGAAGATAAGGAAAACCATCGGGTCCCTGAATAACTTGAGGATCTCCACATGAAACAAAAAACGATACTTCCATTCCTTATTTCGAAGATCAGGACGAACCTCAAAAAGTTCATATAAAATAATTGTTTTTTCTATATCTCCAACATGTTTTTTTGAATTAGAGGAAGAGTTTATTACAATATCAACACTCTTTTTCTTGTTTTTGAAATTGAATATTTCCATTATACAAAACTAAAGTATTTTCTATTTATTATAATAATGGTTTTCAGGGTTTCCACTTCAGTTTTATTGCTAGCATCTGACATAAAATGGCTAATTACAGGGATATTTTTCCACTAAAATACATTTATTTTTGCCTTAATATTTCTTCTTTAAATGAGCGAAGAATTTAAAGTTTAAATAAAAAATATAATAACTATAATTTTAAAAAAATGGCCCCTGTTAAAACCTATACTTTCCGTTATTTACAAATTCAGTTTGTGTATGGCATGCTAATTTCTTTGCTAATTATTAGTGTGATAATCCCGATTACACTTATTTATATGACCAATGCCTTAGGGAGTTATTTGTCGATAATACTGGGGGGTATATTTTTTGCAGGTTTCATTTATTGTGCTGTAAAAATCACTAAAAAAAATAAAGAAACTGTACGGATTTCCAACACTGTCATTGAATCCAATCACTTTGGGACCATTTATTTTTCAGATATAGTTTCCTATTCAATAAAGTCTGGAATTTCAAAAATTAATGTTGCTAAACCTGCCCCCTCATTAATTGTTTATAATAAGGCTGGTAAAAAAATGCGTTTTGATATGGACGGCGTTAATTATTATGATGAAATTCAAGATTATATTGACTTTATAAAAGATTTTATAGTCCGTATTAAAACTTATGATATTCAACATGCCCAAACATCAGCGAGTGGATTAAAGACCTCCACTAAAATAGATCATGTAGCAGGAATGAAGGCTTTGCAAAAAGCTGAAATGAACCAACAAAATATAGTAAAAAACATAATGCTCGTATCTGTTATTGCTGTAATTTATTTTATTATTCGCCTATTTTATTATATATAAAGATTTACAACCTGCTTACATACTAACATATCATTGCCAAAAAGCAAAGTTCATTTCGAGTGTATCTTCTTAATGAAATTGATTTGATTGCAATACCAAGCACACAAGACCAAAATTATTAAAGCAATTTAAATTCCAAAGCGTATTTTACTACTGCATTCATACTTGAAACATCAAATTTTTCCATGAGATTTTTTCGGTGACTTTCGACAGTATGTGGACTTATAAAAAGTTTTTCTCCTATCTGAGCAGTCGTATAGCCATCAGCCACATGTTGTAAAATTTCCTTTTCTCGTCTTGTAATTTTTGGAATAACTTCCAATTCATGCAGATTTTCAGTATCTAATATTTTTTGCGTTTGAACACATAAAAAAGTAGCCCCACCTGCTACAGTTTTTATTCCAGCAATGATATCTTCTCCAAGTGAATTCTTAAGTACATATCCAGAAACACCGTGCTGCAGCACACTTGCAATAACAGGTTTTTCGTTATGAACACTTAAAATAATTATTTTTAGTTCTGGATAAAGCTCTAGCAGCTTTTTAGAAAGCTCAATACCATTAGCATCAGGAAGGTTTATATCCAACAAAAGCACATCTGGCAAATCAGTTTTAAGGGCCAACAGCGTTTCATTTCCAGTTTGAAAGACACCTTTTAATTCTATGTCGTCTTGTGATTCTATCAAGTTTTTTATCCCTCCTAAAACTATGGGATGATCATCTGTAATATAAACCGTTATCATAATTAATTATTAAATTCTACTTGGATTGTGGTGCCTTGATCTTTTTGAGAGTTTACTTCTAAACGACCTTTTAAAAAAGCAACGCGTGCTTCAATATTTACTAAGCCAGAACCTTTTTTAAGATTTATATCGTTCATATTGTATCCTTCTCCATCATCTTCTACCGTTAGAAAAAAATTGGTGCCTTGTTGTTGAAACTGTACTAAAACCTGAGTTGCTTGGGCATGCTTTAACGCATTATTTAACAGTTCTTGAAAAATCCGGTAAATTATAATCTGTTTTGATTCTGGTAATGTATTTTTATAATTTATAATTTGGCAAATAATTTTAGTTTTTTCACTACTAAGTGAATTACAGTATTCTCGCATCGCTTCGGCCAGTCCGTACTGAAGTAATATAGAAGGCATCATGCTTCGTGCGATACGCCGGAGTTCATCCATGGCATGGTCCAAGCGTCCTAATGCTTGTTGTAGTAAATTTTGTACTTTATCCGAATTTTGTAAAGCAGTCGCTCCAGACAATTCAATTTTAATACCGGAAAGAAGTCCGCCCATGCCATCATGAAGATCTCTTGCGAGTCGAGTTCGCTCGTTTTCTTGTCCATCAATCATGGCCGATAGCAGAGATATGCGATGTTCCTTTTTTATAGCCTCCAATTCCAATTGATGAACTTGTTGTTGTTTAGCAAGATTTTTAGATCTTTGTCTGTATGCTAAAAACAAAAAGAAGAGTGTTAGAAATGCTGAAATTGTGAGTAGAATATAAATGAAATTTAGCTTTTGTTTTTGTAATACTTGTTGCTCTAAAAAACCTAATCGTTGTTCTTTTTTTTCTGATTCATATTTGGCTTCCAGTTCTTTTCCTATTGCCATTTTTTCATTATCAAACCTCTTTTGATAATAATCGAGGTATTTTTTGTAGTATAACAGAGCATTTATATAATCCTCTTGCAATTCATAAACCTTAGCGAGTGCTCCAGCAACTTGAGCTTTTGTTGCATAATCAAACATAGTTTGATTATCGGCGTATTCCTCGGCTTTTAAAAGATGTTTTATGGCTAAACCTAGGTCGTTCTGCTTTTGAGCTACCTCGCTCTTAATGCCATAAACATTCGCAACAACGGTATATTGCTCGGTTTCTAAACCCTTTTCAAGTGCTATGTCTAGGTAATACGACGCACTGTCCTCAAATTTCTCAGGATAAAATTCTGAGTAAAGATTGGCTATATTTAAACAGGTAAATGGCAATTGAGATCTTATACTCATCTGGTCATCATTTTTCAAAAAAAGCTTTACAGCCTGTTTGTTATAATAAAAAGCAGAATCTAATAAAACTTTAGCATGCGGTTTTACGCGATAATTTTCTTCAAAAAAACTTGCCAATTGTTGTTGTGCTTTAACATATCCAACCTTATCACCACTTTTTTTTGTTTCAGAATAAAATTTTCTAACATATTTACCTTGATTTTCATAATCCTGCCATACAGAATAAATATTAGACAATTCAGAATAAATACTGGCTCTTGTAATCATAGCCATTCTTTGAGTTTCATTTTCCAAATACTCCAATGCTTTTAGAAATGTACTAATACTTTTTGAGGACATATCATTACGCGATTCCATCCATCCTTTACAATAGTAAACATAGCCGTGTATTGCCTGATTATCTGTTTCTTGCAATGCTTTTAAAGCTTCTTGTAAGTTGTAGTTTGCTTTATCTATATTATTATCTATACGCTCGTTAAATGCTTTAATAGATAATATAAACGCCTTATACTGACCGTCCTTTTGTCTTTTTGCAAGTAGTAATGTACTGTCTAAAAGTTTCTGTGCTCTTTCCTTACCCGAGTTGCCCTGAAAATAAAGATGATGAGAAATTCGCCCCAAAGTAAATATTTTTTCACCTTGTGAAACCTTTGGGTCTTGTATAATTTTATTTAAGGAATCCAATTGGACATTTTGAGCTAATAAAAAATTATTGGTAAAGAGAAAGCAATAAAAAAATCCCGCTATTAATTTAATTCTATAATCCATTTTTAAGCTCCATAATTTTATTAAAGTATATTGGCGCAAAAGTAATCACATTATTTTGTTTTCGCAGGTCCTACTGTGCGAAATAGCCATTTTCAGGGATAAGAAAATCATTTGAATAAATTATCTTTGAATATTAGATGTAACAGATAATTGAAATTTTATGATACTCTTTAGAAAATCTATAAGAACTATTTTAGCTATAATAATTCCTGTTTTTATCATCTCCTGCAACAAGCAAAACAAAATACCCCTAAAAGAATCGTTCCACTTCATTTCAGACACAAGGCCAAACGGCAACATATTTGACGCAATAAATTTACAGTTAGAAGAGTATGCTTTAGAAGAAAACATGGATAGTGTGCTGCAGTTTAACACAAGGAACAAGGCGTATAAATCTAATTATCTAGATATTGAATTTTTCCCAGTACTTTCGGTACATGATTTACAAGAACTAGCCATGCCTCATTTTTCCAAACGAAAAAAAGCGCTGATAGATTTAGATATTTCACAAATAAATTTTGACACCCACTTTGCATTCCTAGTGGCACATCCTTCCACGGAAGATTCTCATTCAATAAATTGGACAAATAGCTCACAAACCCACTACATGGACAAACTTTTTATAAAAGAAGAAAACAACAACGTATTACATTTAAACTATCAAACCTCCGTATTGGGCAATGTAGACTCTACATTTAATTTTTTCCTCTTAAAATGGAAAGTTAAAGTATTTGTTTTAGAGAGAAAACACTATGAAAAACTAATAGTAACTCTCTATGATGAAAACTATTATTTCAATTTAATCGATGGAAATAATCAAAATTCATAAATATAAACACATAGTAACCCCGCTAGCTTGTTTATTCTATTTCTTTGTAAATGCACAGGAATATAGGTTCACACCACTGTATAAAATACAGGTCAACTTCCACAAGACCGCTGGACTTGAAGTAGGTCTAATAGCCTTTAATTACACCGCTAATAAAACAAACTTTTTAGAAGCTTCTATAAGTACCGAAGGTATTTTGACATCTGAATTTTTATTGAATCCAAAAATAAATTTGGAAGGAGGCATAACTTTTAGAGATAATGGCTTGTTAATGATAGTAGGAGGAACAAATGTTGGAATTCCAACATCTCTTATAAAAACGAATTTTTTAGTTAGTCCAAAAATAGGACTTTCTTATGGTACTTTTATTCGACTTTATTATTCTTACAATATTTTTATAAAGGATACATTTCAAAATAAAATTAGTTCACACCAAATGAGCCTTGAGATTAACAGCGCTGCTTTTCACAGTTTTAAATTAGGATTTTAATTCCAGTATTTTAAGGTAAAGCAAATTTAAGACAGTCTATCCGTGCAAATGTCGATTTATTAAGAAACGGCAACTTCGGCATAAAGGTCGAAATCGGCAGCTTCAGTAACTATTACCGTTGCAAATTCTCCTGTTTTTAAATAAGATTTAGTCGCATCGATAAGCACTTCGTTATCCACATCTGGAGAATCAAATTCGGTTCTCCCAACAAAATAATTACCTTCCTTTCTATCGATAACCACTTTAAAGGTTTGTCCTATTTTAGCTTGGTTTAATTCCCAAGAAATCTGGGATTGGATTTCCATAATCTGGTTTGCGCGATCTTGTTTTACATCTTCTGGCACATCGTCTTCCAAATTATAGGCATGTGTATTTTCTTCATGACTATAAGTGAAACAGCCCAAACGCTCAAAACGCATGTCTGTAACCCATTGTTTTAATTCTTGGAAATTTTCTTCTGTCTCTCCTGGATAACCCACAATTAAAGTCGTTCTAATTGTCATTTCTGGAACAGTCTGTCTAAATTCCTTAAGTAGTTTTGTCGTTTTTTCTTTTGTAGTTCCACGACGCATACTTTTAAGAATGTTATCGGAAATATGTTGCAACGGGATATCTAGATAATTACAAATTTTTGGTTCGCGATTCATCACATCCAAGACATCCATTGGAAATCCTGTTGGAAATGCATAATGCAAACGAATCCACTCTACGCCTTCTACTTTTACAAGAGCTTCAAGCAATTCCGCCAAGTTGCGTTTTTTGTATATATCGAGTCCGTAATAAGTTAAATCCTGTGCAATTAAAATTAATTCCTTGACACCTTTAGCTGCTAATTTTTCAGCTTCAATAACAATATCTTCAATGGGAGTCGATCTATGTTTGCCACGCATAATAGGAATGGCGCAAAAACTACACGGTCTATCACACCCTTCTGCAATTTTTAGATAAGCATAATTTTTTGGAGTTGTTGTTAAGCGCTCACCAATTAATTCATGTTTATAATCTGCTCCTAAAGCTTTTAATAAAGCTGGTAATTCTGTGGTTCCAAAATATTGGTCCACATTAGGGATTTCTCTCTGTAAATCTGGTTTATAACGTTCGCTTAAACACCCTGTAACAAATACTTTATCGACTTCGCCATCTTCTTTTTTCTGCATAAATTCAAGAATGGTATTGATGCTTTCTTCTTTGGCATTGTTAATAAAACCGCACGTATTTATAACAACAATATTTCCTTCCTCTTCATGCACAACCTCTTTGCCACTGGCTTTTAGTTGTCCCATTAAAACTTCGCTGTCGTATACGTTTTTACTACAGCCAAGTGTTACCACATTGATTTTGTTTTTTTTAAGCGATTTTGTTCTCATAAGCCTTTCCTATAAAACTAGAATTTCTTTTATTAGCAATCCATTATTTTTGCAGGGTGCAAAGATACGGAATGATTGTGGATTAATGTTTCTAGTTAATTCATTTTAATTCGTCAATAAATTTTTGTTCTAAGAATTTGATAGTGAACGGTTAAACTAATTTAGATTTTTTAAGTCTAATTAAAAAATATTCAGATGAAGTTACTGCAGTTATTTTTCGTCTTATCCATATTGAGCTTGTTAAGTTGTTCTTCAGATAACTCGCCAATAACACCAGGAAATCCGGAGCCTATCCCTTCAGAAATATATTTTCCACCTATAAACTCTAATGCTTGGGAAACGGTTTCACTTTCCGAATTGGGATGGAACGCCAATAAACTACAGCCTCTACTGGATTATTTGGAAACTAAAAACACGAAAGGTTTTATTATACTTCACCATGGAAAAATAGTGATTGAACAGTATTTTAATGGACACAGTTCTAATGCTTCCTGGTATTGGGCTAGTGCCGGAAAAACTTTAACAGCCACACTTTCTGGAATTGCTCAAGATGAAGGACTTATCGATATCCATTTAAAAGTATCTGATTATTTAGGAATAAAATGGACGAGTATTCCTTTGGAAAAGGAGAATTTAATTAGTTGTAAACATCTTTTAAACATGACTTCGGGATTGGATGATGGCCTTGGAGATGATGTTTCTCCAGAGAATTTACAATATTTGGCAGATGCCGGAACTCGTTGGGCCTACCACAATGTATATGTGAAAATGCAGGATGTTGTAGAACACGCTAGCAACCAAACATGGGACACTTATTTTAACAACAAATTGCGAGATAAAATTGGAATGACGGGCAGTTGGATTTCTTTTGGGAATTTAAAAGTCTATACCAGTAACACTAGAAGCATGGCTCGTTTTGGTCTCTTGCTTTATGCCGATGGAAAATGGAAAAACACACAAATTGTTTCTGAAACTTATATTAGTGAAGCGACTAACACGTCTCAAAACATCAACCAAGCTTATGGTTATTTGTGGTGGTTGAACGGAAAATCATCTTTTCATTTACCAACCACTCAGATAGAATTTCAGGGCGAATTAATACCAAATGCTCCTGCAGATATGTTTATGGCTTTGGGTAAAAACGATCAGAAATTATATGTTGTTCCCAGTAAGAATTTGGTTGTTGTTAGAATGGGTGAAGTTGCCAATCCAGACAACCCCACTTTTGGGCTTTCAGGTTTTGACAATGAGTTGTGGGAAAAGATTTTGGAACTTACTAATTAAAGTAAGCAGCGAAATAATTTGAATGCTGAAATTTCGTCCTTTCTGTCTGTCTACGGGCAAGGGGAATTATTACCTAAAGAAAGAATCTACAAATTCATATTTATTAAAAACCTGAAGATCTTCGATACGTTCTCCTACTCCAATATATTTAACAGGAATTTGAAACTGATCTGAAATACCAATCACAACACCACCTTTGGCAGTACCATCCAATTTGGTTACCGCAAGAGAAGTTACTTCGGTAGCAGCAGTAAACTGCTTGGCCTGCTCGAAAGCATTCTGTCCTGTGGAACCATCTAAAACCAATAAGACATCGTGAGGCGCATCTACAACCACCTTTTGCATGACACGTTTTACTTTGGTAAGCTCGTTCATTAAGTTTACTTTATTATGTAAACGTCCAGCGGTATCAATAATAATAACATCTGCATTAAGTTTAACTCCAGCTTGCACGGCATCGAAAGCCACTGAAGCAGGGTCGCTTCCCATGGCTTGTTTAATCATAGGAACATCTACGCGATCTGCCCAAACTTGAAGCTGGTCTATGGCAGCCGCTCTAAATGTATCGGCAGCTCCAAGAACCACTGTTAAACCCTGTTTTTTAAACTGATATGCAAGCTTTCCGATTGTTGTGGTTTTTCCAACTCCATTAACACCAACTACCATTAAAACGTAAGGTGTTTTAGTTCCTTCGGCATTGGCAGGCAATTTTGGAATAGAATAATCGGTGTCCTCTCCTGAATTTGTTTCACTTAATAAGCCAGCAATTTCTTCGCGAAGGATTTTATTGAGCTCGTCTGTTCCAAGGTATTTATCTTCCTGCACACGCGCTTCAATACGTTTAATGATTTTAAGGGTTGTATCTACACCTACATCACTAGAAACCAGGATTTCTTCGAGGTTATCTAAAACCTCATCATCGACTTTAGATTTTCCAGCAACCGCTTTACTTAACTTATTAAAGAAATTGGCTTTAGATTTTTCTAATCCCTTATCTAATGTTTCCTTTTTTTCAGTAGAAAATATTTTTTTAAAAAAGCTCATTTTATGTTGATTCAATGCTATTAGATGAAACAAAAGTCTTGCCTAAATAGTTTGGCTGAACATTTGTCATTTTTACCAATGTAAATATAAAACAAAAGCCGCTCTCTAAATAGAAAGCAGCTTAAATATTGTACAGCAAGTTTAGCTTAGTGATTAGCTAACCATTCGCTAACTTGTTCTGGTGCCATGATTGACTCAACAAACATGTAAGCTCCTGTTTTAGGAGACTTTACCATTTTAATAGCTTTTGTTAATCTTTTAGATCCTGTTTGTAACGATGCAACTGATTTCTTTGCCATGTCTTATGTTTTTTTAAAACTTTAAATTAAAGTCTTTTTGTTGTTAACTGACGTTTTTATAAAAAATAAAAACCTCTAATTATTTAATTTCTTTATGAACAGTCACTCTCTTTAATACAGGATTGAATTTTTTAATTTCCATTCTATCCGGAGTGTTCTTCTTATTCTTAGTAGTAATATATCTAGAAGTTCCTGGTTGACCAGATTCTTTATGCTCTGTGCACTCTAAAATTACTTGTATTCTGTTACCTTTCTTTGCCATTGTAAAATATGTTTATTTTTATTCCCGCTTGAGCGAAAACCTCAACCTTATCAGGCTATTATTTATAAAACCCTTTAGATTTAGCTTCTTTCATTGCAGCTGCGATACCAATTTTATTGATCGTCTTTAATGCTGAAGTTGAAACCTTTAAAGTTATCCACTTATCTTCTTCTGGAAGATAAAAACGTTTTTTAATAAGATTTGCATCAAATTTACGCTTTGTTTTATTCATTGCGTGAGATACGTTGTTTCCAACCATCGCTTTCTTTCCAGTAAGTTCACAAACTC